>ENA-UAOT01000760-UAOT01000760.1-human-gut-metagenome-genome-assembly--contig:-NODE-760-length-14892-cov-6.121049_pt1 | contig 14892 bp, 10 predicted proteins | sample MGYA00243475_ERZ654567 | MGnify/ENA primary metagenome ERZ654567 (study PRJEB26926, sample SAMN06164482) | human gut metagenome | biome: ENVO:00009003; feature: ENVO:2100002; material: ENVO:00002003... | reverse complement strand
CTCGTGGGCTCGGAGATGTGTATAAGAGACAGTAAAAACATATACTCGGATTATAACGAAACAGCCGGCTTGTTAATTCATAAACAAGCCGGCTGTAAGTTTATAGATGTACGATAAATACTTTTATCTGATTTTAATTTCGCAATTGTCAAGGCTCTCGATGATCGCCAGAGACTCCACATGAATACCTTGCCCACGAAGTTCGTCACCTCCATGCTGAAAGGCTTTTTCTATGATGAAGCCCATGCCCACCAGTTCGGCCCCGGCCTGTTTCACAAGTTCCATGATACCTTTGGCAGCATTTCCGTTGGCCAGGAAATCATCGATGAAAAGTACCCGGTCGCCCGGACGGAGAAAGTCTTTACTGACACATACATCATAAGAGCGTTGCTTGGTGAAAGAATAGACAGAAGTAACCAGCATGTTCTCCATAGTACTCGGCTTTTTCTTTTTTGCAAAGACTACGGGTAATTCCAATAAATAACCTACCATAATGGCGGGAGCGATACCGCTGGCTTCTACCGTGATAATTTTGTTGATAGGGGTGGAGGCAAAGCGTCTGACGAACTCCACACCGATGGATTTCATCAGGATAGGGTCCATCTGGTGGTTGATGAAGTTATCTACTTTCAGTATGCCTCCGGGGTAGCATCTTCCATCTTTCAGGATACGGTCTTTTAGGATTTTCATGTTTTATATATCTTAATTTGGATTGTCTATTTGTCCTGTCCGTTTTCTTCCTCCTCCGTTTCCTCTTCTTTGGGCAGCAGTCTTGCTGATATTCGCTTTTTAGGAGTCAGACTCATATTACGCAGCAGTTCGGCCTGTCTTATCACACTGCCGTTGCCATCCGAAAGCTGGTTGTAAGCCTTGTCATAATCTCTTTGCAGTCCGCTCAGATTGTCACCGATGCGCAGGAATGTATCTGTAAATCCGGCAATCTTTTCGTAAAGCAATGTACCTCGTTTGATAATATCCTGCACATTCTTTACTTGATTTTCCCGTTTCCAGAGATCGAGGGAAAGGCGGAGCGCACTGATCAGATTGGTAGGACTCATCAATACCACCTTTTTATTATAGGCATATTCCCATAGGTTGGTATCCGCTTTGATAGCCGTCAGGTAGGCAGCTTCGGTAGGGATAAACATCATCACAAAGTCCGGCGCTTTTGCATCATAATGCGAATAATCCTTCTGACTGAGTTCATCCACATGTGCCCGTACCGATTGTAGATGTGCTTTCAGCCAGCGAGCCTCTTCCTCTTTGTTTTCAGCGGAATTGTAGGCGGCATAGGCAGTCAGGGATACCTTAGAGTCGATAATCATTTCCCGCTCATCCGGGTACCTGACAATAATATCTGGCTGCATTCTCTGACCGCTTTCTTCGTTGGTCAGCATTTCACCCTGTTCGTTTTTCAGGAATTCCTGGCGGAAATAATGTTCGCCTTCTATCAGGCCGGAAGCTTGCAGCAGTCGTTCCAGTATCATTTCTCCCCAGTTGCCCTGTATCTTGGAATCACCTTTTAGCGCACGGGTCAGGTTGTTGGCATCTTCGCTGATCCGGTTGTTCAGTTCTACCAAGTCTTTGATGCGTTCTTCCAGCGAGAAACGTTGTTTCGACTCTTTGTCATATACTTGTTCTACCTTTTCCCGGAAATCTTTCAGGTTTTCCCCCAGTGGGCGGAGTAAATTGCTGAGATGCTCCGAATTCAGCTTGGTGAAGTCTTCTGTCTTGCTTTTGAAAATGCGGTTGGAGAGATTCTCAAACTCCGTGCTCATGCGTTTGTGCAAGGCTTCTGCTTCTTCAGTTTGCAATTTCAGGCGTTCTTCCCATTGCTTCTGCTGCTCTGCCAGTCTCAGGTTGAAAGATTTTTCCTGCTCCGCTAGGCGCTCGGCTGTGATGGTTTTCTCACGTGCAATCCGTTCTTCTACCGTACGGTTCAGCAGTTCTTCCCGTTCGCGGGTGGCTTGCAATTGTGCTGATAATGCGGCACTTTTTCGTCCGGCTATCAGATACCCTACGCCGACACCTACTATAAGGCCGATAATTAGAAAAACAATATCCATGTTTACTCAGTCAATATCTCGTTGCCGTTTTCGGTAATCAGAAGCATACTTTCCCATTGTGCCGAGGGCAGTCCGTCGTCTGTGCAGACGGTCCATCCGTCGGCTTCGTCAATAAAGACTTCGTAAGTTCCCATATTGATCATCGGTTCGATGGTGAATGTCATTCCCGGAACGATAAGCATACCTGTGCCGCGCTTGCCGAAGTGCTCAACGTCCGGTTCTTCATGGAACTTGATTCCTACGCCGTGTCCGCACAGGTCGCGTACTACACTGTATCCGTTTTTCTCCGCATGTTCCTGAATGGCTGCACCGACGTCTCCAAGCCGTGCCCACGGTTGTGCTGTCTGTACGCCTATGTCACGGCATTCCTTTGCCACCTGTACCAGGCGTTGCATTTCCGGCTTCACTTCTCCAATCATATACATTCGTGACGCATCCGAGAAATATCCTTTATAAATAGTGGAAACGTCCACATTCACAATATCTCCGCTGCGCAGGAACTCTTTCGTGCTTGGGATGCCATGACATACCACGTCATTGATACTTGTACATACACTTTTGGGGAAACCTTCGTACATGAAAGGGGCAGGTATTGCATCATGATCCGTTGTAAATTCATAGACCATGTGGTCAATTTCCGCGGTGGACATTCCTTCGCGGATGTTTGCAGAAATGTAATCCAGCAGTGCGGTGTTGATTTTGGCACTTTCGCGGATACCCTCCAGTTGTTCTTCGGTGCGCAATAAGTGGCGCGACGGTAGTTTATAACCTTCCTTTTTATAGTGTTGAATCTTCGCTTCTACTTCGTCGGAATAGTTTTTAGGAGCAAACCGGACTCCTTTTATGAACTTTTTCATTGTCTTTTTCTATTAATAGTTGCTACAAAAGTACACAATAATATAGTGTACTTGTACTTGTAGGCACAGAAAATCGTTCCTTTCTTTGTCACAATACCTATTTATAGGGTCCTCACTGTGCTGATCTCACTTCTTGAATTATCGATTCGCTTTACCTGAATTTGGGTTTTGATCCGCTCGCGCAGTCCTTCTACATGGCTGATGATACCCACTTTCTTGCCGCCCATCTGGTGCAGTTTCTCCAGTGTGTCCATTACTGTGTTCAGATAATCACTGCTCAGGGTTCCGAATCCTTCATCAATGAACAATGTATCTACAGACAGGCTGTGCCGGCTGAGTGAAGACAAACCGAGTGCCAATGACAAAGAAACCAGAAAACTCTCTCCACCGGACAGTGTACAAGCTGGACGTGGTGTGCCTCCCTGATAAAAATCGCGCAGTAGGATAGTGAGTGAACCTGCTTGGCATTCCAATTCGTAGCGTTTGGTGAGATGTTGCAGGTAGAAATTTGCTCCATTGAGCAGTTCTTTCAGTACAAAACTTTGTGCGATGTTTCGGAAATTCTTTCCTTTCTCGTCACCAAAGTGATGGCAAAGACGGTCCCATTTCAAATACACTTCCCGCAATTCGTCCGCACGTTTCTTCTCGTCCTTTATCCGGGCGATGTTCTTAGTGTTTTCTTCCAATTGGATTTTTAGCCGTATGAGGGCCTGATTGCTTACTGCAATTTTCTCATCTAAAGCTATGATAAGGCTGTCCAGACTTTCAAGGTTTTCTTCCTCTTCCATTTCCGGTTTTTTGCTTTGGTGTTCTTCCAGTTGTCCGGTTGTTAGTTTGAAAGCTGTTTGTGTGGCTACTTCTTCTTCTTTAAGCCTTTGTTGACCGGTACGCAAGTTCTCTATTTGCTCGCTATAGTAGGAGGAAAGAGCAACGAGGCGTGCTTCGTTCATATCCGGATGTATAGTATAGAACGCTGTAAGGTTGGCTTGCAGCTCGTCGATGTTCTTTCGGACAGATGAGATGTTTTGTTTCAATCCGCTGACTTCGGAGTTCAGGGTATTCCATGCCATTCCCAGATTTTTGATTTCCATCTTTTCCTCTATTGGCAGTTTTTTCCATTCGGGAAATGCTGTGTAGATCAGATCCTGCGTTGCTGATATACTGTCCAGCTCTTTCTTTATGAGGGAAATGGTTGCTTTTAATTCCGATTGCCTGTTCTGTGCCAGTTTATAATGTACTGTAGACTTTTGTAAGCGTTCGATAAATGAGGTAGGAGCAGTATTCCATTCTGTTTGCCATCCTTTCCAAAGAATAAGTGGGCTGACACGTTCCAGTGTGGTGCGAATGATATCCTTTTCACTTTCGGTTAGCGAATGTTTATTAGTGATATCATTTTTTAGTTTCGTCAGATTCTTGTCAGCAGTATCGAAAGCATTTCGGGCGGTCTCCACTACTTTCTGATGTCCATCCTTTAAGTGCTGCAATCGGGAGATATTGTTGGAGAGGATTTGTACTTCGTTCAACCTGGCATTGATGTCTTCAAGGTGCTGTTTATTTTCTTGAATTTGTCTTTCCAGGATATCTCTGGTATTATTTGAGATTATTAGAATATTACACTGACGGCATGTTTCTTCAGCTTCAGTTTGAATAAATTCATATCCTTTCCGGGCTTTATCTGTTGCCAGACGACTCCCTGCTATCATATCCTCATAAGTTTTGGTCTCCGTCCGGTTACTATTCAAAGTTTGTTCTGCTTCCTTGTATTCTTTCTCTTTTGTCTCCAGCGATTGCTGGATAGGGGCAAGTACAGACTGAAAATCTTCATCCTTGCTGAGTGATTCTATCTTTTGGCCACATACCGGACACATATCTCCTACAGAAAGACGGGCACGGGCTTCTTGTGCCCACTCTTCCACAGCTTCTTTTTGTTTGTTGTAGAGCATTTTTATCTCATCGTAGGCTTTCTTTTTAGTGTCGAACCTATTTCCCAGTTCTTTGTGTTGGCTTTTGCTGGTTTGCAGCTTTATTTCCAGAGATTTCAGGCTTTCTTCTGCTATGTTCAAGGCTGCTTTTTTCTCTCCTAATAGTATCAGGGTATTTTGAGCTTTTAGCAACTTTTCCTTAGCCGTTTCCAATACATTCTTCTTTTCCTGTAGGACATTTCGATTCATGGATTCAAGCCGGGCATTCAATAAGTTTATCTCTTGCTGCTTAATCTGATTTTCTTCATTTTTCCGGTTGAAGTCATTTTCCTTATTCGTGCGTTCCTGCTCCCGGAGAGGCTGCTGCCGGGACAATTCTGCTATTTGTTTTTCGTAGGCAGCGATGCGTGAGCGAGCAGAAAGCACAGCATTCAGGTCTGTAACGATGGATTGACTTTGCTCGAACATAGGTAGGAGCGGGGCGTGAGTTTGCAGATACTCTTCGGCAAGTATTAGTTTAGCTTGCAATTCTTTCAGATTTTCCTTCAACCAGGAACAGCCACTACTGAGGTAGATGAAACTCTTTTTCAACTTCTCAGTTTGCTCTCTGTCTTTTTCCTGTTGCTGTTGTTGCTGTTTGAGAGAAAATAACCAGTTACGGGCATCTGCAGTATTATTCCAGTCTTTTATCAATAGTTCTTTCTGCAGGAAGTCATCCGATTGCAATTGTTCCTTTTTCGTTTCCCAGTTCTTTTGTTGGTTTTCTTGAGTGAGGATCAGTTCTGCAAACCGCTTCAGCCAGTCACGTTTCAAGACTGCTGTATTCTTTTGTACGGTATTTCCATTGATATCAGCATTTAGTGTAGTTGTAGTTTCGGAGATTTCGTTTATCTCTTCATCAGTCAGCACATGGATACCTTCCAGTTTTTGGTTCTGATTCTCATATTCTATGCGTTTCTCTTTGGTGATGGCGTAAATCTTTGCACCTATTTCAGAATAGATTCCGGTACCTGTCAGTTTCTCCAGGATATCCGATTTTTCACTCTCCTTACTCTGAAGAAATTTGGTGAAATCTCCCTGTGCCAGGAGAGTAGTACGGCAGAATTGTTCAAAACTTAACCCTATAGCTGCTTGTATTTCGGCCTTTATTTCATTTTTCTTAGTGATTTGGAGATTCGTTTTCCGATTCTCTAATGTCCACTTTGCATCTTGAATGGCACCCGATGCTTTTCGGTGTGCACGGGCTACGTACCATTTGGCAGTATAAGGTATCTCGTTTGAACCGGTGAACTCCAGTTCCGTCCACGCCTCGTTAGTATTTCTGCGCATCAATTGGCGGCTGTCGTTTATTGATACATCCTCCTTTTTAGAAGAAAAAGTTTGCCCTATGTCCCGATACTTTTCGTTTTCTGCCCGTTCCATGCGCGGCGTTTCATTGTAGAGTGCCAGGCAAATGGCATCGAGTAATGTAGTTTTGCCGGCACCTGTCTCCCCACAAATCAGAAACAGGGATTCTTCGCTCAGTGGTCCATTCTCAAAGTCAATCACAGCATCTTCTATAGATGCCAGATTTTTGATAGTCAGTTTTTGAAGTTTCATGATTCACTACAGATTATAGGGAATTAATGCAGAATGCTTTTCTCTTTTACCTTTTGTACGACGCTATTCATCAGTTCGCAGAGTTCTTCATCCATTTCTTCTCCTTCTGTTTCCTGAAAATAAAGTTTTGCTATTTCCAATGGGGACATTTCCTGCATTTCCTGAATAGAGATATGCCTGGTTTCATCATCTGAAGTGTGCTTCTCCCGATTGGGTTTGATATAGCAGAATTTGCAGTTTTTCCCTTTTACCGCGCTCGATGCCCGTTCGTTGCAGTCGGGCGCCAGATAATCTTTTATCAGAACATTCAGGCGGATATAAGCCGGTTTGTCATCCGGGTATTCCTCCAGCAGTTTTATAGCTTCTTCAAAATCTACTGCTTCCTTGGGTAGCGTGATGAGTGGCATCGGATTCTCTATTTCAATTGTTTTGATCTGAGGTGCTTTTTCTCCTTGTATTTCAACAATGGAAACAGAATGTGGATAAGCCTCGTCGAAGCTGACAGGCAGGGGAGCGCCACAATATCGTGCACAATACCTGCTTCCTTTAATGTTCTGTGGGCAATGGATGTGACCGAGTGCCAGATAATCGTATCCTTCGCCCATTGCACTGATAGGGACATATTCTATTCCGCCTACGGTTTCGTCATGCCCGGTTTGGTCGCTGCCTTCTATGGAAAGGTGTGCCATCAATACAACAGGTAGTCTTTCCGCATTCATTTTTTCTACTTCGTCCTGCAATGCCTGAAAAAAGCGTGCTTGCCGTTCTTCGCGGGGTGTTTCTGTGTCCAGTATCGGGAAGTTTTGCGGATAGACGTGAGGTACGGCGATAATATATCCTTTTAGTATTCCTCTGTCGTTTTTCACTTCCACGATATGTTTTTCCAGATTGACTTCTTCCTGGTTTCGTTCTATGTTTCCTACTACCTTTACACCGAAATGGTTCCACAGGCTACTGTCTATCTCTAATTTAGAACTGCTGTCGTGGTTTCCGGCAGTTACTACAATTGTCATTCCGGGGTATGCCCTGTGAATTTCGAGCATACCGTCTGTGTACATCTTCTGGGTACTTGCCGATGGGGTGGAGTAGTGGTAGATGTCTCCGCTGACTACCATTGCATCCGGCATTTCTTCTGCCACAATGCGGGTTAGTTGTTTCAGGAATGCTTGTTGCTCGCGACTGCGGTCATAGTTGTATAGTGTATGTCCCAGATGCCAGTCGCTGGTATGAAGTATTTTCATGATTTTACTGTTTTCTGTTCTCAAAAGTACGTAGAATATGGAAGATACGCAATTCTCTTTAAAAATCTCTTTACTAAAAACTGGGAATTCTCTGATTTTTAATTAGTTTTGCAATCTAAATCTCTCTATGATGTAGGCCTTTTGTTCCTTGTGTGGTAAAGAATGGATACACTTGTAGACTAAACTGTAATTTCGATGAAATATTTGCAAATAATAATCAGAGTGTTTATTATATTAGTTGTTTTTCTTTCGAATGCTGTTAATGTATTTGGTGAAGTCTCCTCAACATTTAAACCCGGAAATGAAGATAGAATATTGATTCTCAATTCATACAGTGGATCTTCCCGTTGGAGTAACGATTTTATTATCCCCATTTATAATTCTTATCAACATAAAAACTCTCCGTATGTAGTGGATGTGGAACATATGGGCGGGCAATTTATGCATCTGCAAAATACGGAAGATTTATCAGAATACAAAGAAAACCTTTTTGGAAAATATGCAGACAATCCTCCGAAACTCTTGGTCCTCTTGGGTAGTGCCTCCTGGGGCTTGCTGAAAGAGAGTATAGAAAAGCAATGGAAAGATGTTCCCATTATTCTCTGCACCGAGACGGATTATGTAGGTCCACAAGAGGCCTATTTGCATAGGCGAGCTATTGCGGCGGAAGAGAGAACACCTCTGACAGATTATCGAGGCAACCTGTCGCTGACCGTGTTTCATGTGCCTGCCTATCTTAAAGAAACTGTTCTGTTGATGCAGAATCTGATGCCTGAAATGGATGAACTTATCTTCTTGTCGGATGCCCGTTACATAAGTGCTCAGTTTCGCTCGGATTTAAAAGAGATTGTGAATAAAGACTTTCCGGAGTTTGAAATAAAAGATTATGTTGCCGGTGAAATGACTACCGATGAATTGGCTGATTCACTGGCTCATGCAGAGGAGAATAGTGGTGTTCTCTTTTGCTCATGGTATCAGGAAAATGCTCAAAAAGGGAATGCTGTATTGACCAATAATATTTCCAGAATCCTCAGCTATTATTCTTCTTCACCTATTTTTTCATTAGACAATACCGGATTGCAACGGAATGGTTTGGTAGGCGGTTACTTTTTGGATGAGAAGACAATCGGAAGGAAAATTACAGAAATAACTGCCGGCGTTTTAGCTGATAACAACGTGAAAGGTGTTCGTATGGTGAATTGTGGAACTCCCACTCCTATGTTCAACTATTATGATCTTACAGAAGCCGGATTGTCACCTAAGTTGTGCCCTCCTAATTCTGTTTTTTATATGATGCCTCCTTCTTTCTGGGAGCAACACAAATATAGTGTCATTTTGGGAATTACCACAATTTTGATTTTGTTTATGTGGATGTGGTTGTGGTGGTTGTATAAGAGCAGAAGAAAGCAAGCCGAACAGATAAAGTTGATGACCAGCTATCATAGTTTGTTTGAGAATATGCCCATAGTTTATTTGAAGCAACAGCTGGTTTATGATTCTGCCGGAAAGATTGTAGACTACATCACAGTGGAAGCAAATCCCCGTTTCGAGAAATACTTCAAATCTATGGGGGAGGTCATTGGTAAAAGAGGAAGTGAAGCAGATCCGAAAGGTTTTGAAAGGATGTGTCACCTCTATAGTATGGTCAACTCTACTCAGAAGGAACTTTCATATCAATACTATTACGAAAATATAGGTAATTATTTCAATGTAATTCTGACACCCTCTAAGCATAAGGGATACGTTGATGTATTCTGTGTGGACAATACCGAGTTAGCCGAGACACAACAGATGTTACGATCTGCTAATCATAAATTATCAATGTCGCTGGACGTGGCTAATATTGTTCCCTGGAAATGGGATTTGGAGAAAGGTACTATGCTTTGTGACGTAAACCGCCCGGTAGAGCTTAGCCATGATGATAGCATGATGAACGAGGAACAACTTTCCGTACCCGATTATCAATATTTTGCCAAAATTTGCAAGGAAGACAGAGACCGAGTAAAGAGGGCTTATAAGGAGTTGACGGAAGGTAATGTTTCTAAGATCAGAGAAGAATATCGCGTGATAGTTCGTAAGAATGGAATATCGCGTTATGAATGGGTTGAGGCTCAGGCCACTGTGGATAAGAGGGATGAAAAAGGTAATCCGATAACTTTGGTTGGTTCTTCTCTCGTGATAACCGGACGAAAGAAAATGGAAGAAGATCTGATTACAGCAAAGGAGAAAGCTGAAGAATCAAATCGTCTGAAGTCTGCTTTCCTAGCCAATATGAGTCATGAAATACGTACTCCACTCAATGCTATTGTCGGATTTTCCAGTATCTTGGCAGATACGGAAGAGCAGGAGGAGAAAGAAGAGTATATCAATATTATTGAGAATAATAATACGCTATTGTTGCAACTGGTCGGAGACATCCTGGAGCTTTCCAAGATTGAGTCCGGAACATTGGAATTTGTTTTTTCCGATTTAGATCTGAATGCATTGTTTAAGGAGATAGAAGAATTTGCCCAACTTCGTCAGAAGAATGAAGCTGTCCCCATCCGATATGTACCGGAAATGCCGGACTGTACTGTAAATATCGAGAGGAACAGGCTGACGCAGGTTATGACGAATATGCTTAATAATGCTATGAAGTTTACTTATAGTGGAAGCGTCACTTTCGGTTATCGACTGAAGGATACTGATTTCCTTTATTTTTATGTTACGGATACGGGATGTGGAATTGAAGAGGATAAGAAAGATACTGTTTTTGGTCGTTTTGTGAAACTCGATTCTTTTTCTCAAGGTACAGGATTGGGACTGTCTATCTGCCAGAGTGTTGTCGAAAATTTGGGTGGTAACGTAGGCGTTGAATCTGAACCTGGCAAGGGCTCCACTTTCTGGTTTACTCTTCCTTATCATCCTGTGGAACTCAAGTCGACGAGAGAACAGAAAGAGCACCGGTTAAGTAAAGTAGAGAAGCTCACCGTTTTAATAGCTGAAGATAATGAAAGCAATTTCTTGTTATTTGAATCTATTCTGAAACGTAAATATAACATTCTTCATGCTTGGGATGGAGAAGAGGCGGTAGAATTGTTTAAGAAATACAATCCTCATTTGATATTGATGGATATCAATATGCCTAAAAAAACGGGCTACGAGGCTACACAGATCATACGTGAAATATCACCGACAGTTCCTATCATGGCAGTAACGGCTTATGTCTATGCAGAAGATGAGGAGCGCATCCTGAATAGTGGTTTCGATGCGTATACTTCTAAACCTATCAATGCACAGAAATTGCAGAGTGATATTGTAGATTTGCTTAAAAAGCAGTTGATCTTCATGTAATCTTATTCCGAAATTGAGCATAAAAAAGAGCTGTACTGTATCCTAAAGGCAGGATTATACAGTACAGCTCTATTTCTTTTATATCAGACCTTATCTGATTACTATTCAGTAATACAAATTGCTACACGATTTTCATTATTATTAGAGAAAGGCTGAACCTTATCTCCCTTAAAGTCTACCATGATTCTGTCGGCAGAGATACCTTTTGCTTTCAAAGCCTTCTCAACAGCTAAAGCACGTTCTTTGGAAAGTCGTAGGTTAATAGCTGTTGTACCGGTTCCAGCGTCTGCATATCCGCAAATAGAGACTTTTACATCTGCGTTCTTTTGCAGGAATGCAACCAGATCAGCTATTTTACTTTCTTCAGAAGAACGTATAACAGAAGAATTTATATTGAAGAAGATATTTTCAGTCAAAGGTTTCACTTCCTCTTTTTTCTCCTCTACTGGTGCAGGAACATAAACTGGTTCCGTCTCTTGCTGAACTTCCACTACTGTTTCTACGACCTCCGGAGTATAAGCAACGACAGGTTTTGCTTTTTTGCCACTTTTTCCGAACTTGAATGTAAAACCGGCCAATGCATTAAGCTGCCAGTCGGCATTGTCAGCCTTCTTGGAGTTGAATTTATCCGACACGACATTGGCATTCACTTCAAGATTGAAAGATACATGGTTGCTCAGACGCAAATTTGCACCCAATCCTCCACGACCGGCTACAAATACCTTTTTGCCGCTCCAGAGATATTGCATGCGGTAACCTGCTGCATCCAGTGCAACAGCATCGTCATTGTTGAATCCACCGGCAAGACCTACTCCCAAGAACATATAAGCGTTGAAGAAACGTTTTGGATTATAGTGGCAGAACAGGTTGCTCAGGTCAAGTGTGGCATCTACGTTTCCTTGTAGATAGTTGAATTTATAGGAATCGTCAAGTGCTGCCCATTTACCTTTTGCTTGCCAGCCACTTGCACCGGCACGTATTCCCCATAGAGGAGTAAACTTGTATCCGACAGAAAGAGCTGCTGCAGGAGAGATCAGGTCTTTAAAACTGGCCTCACCAACAGTTTCTGCAGCACCTGCCTGTACCTGCATATACCAATGAGGTTTGAATGTTGTTTTACTTTCTTCTGTGACTTGTCCGGAAGATTGAGTATTTTGTGCCAATCCGGCTAAAGTGCTTAGGCATAGAGCCATGAGCATAAAACTTCTTTTTGATTTCATATTCGTTTGTTTTTTAATTTTTTGAGTTCGCGAAATTAACTATTATTTGTTAGATTTATACTATATAACAAAAAATAAAGGATTTTGTTTGCGTTGTAACGTTCATAGGAAAGGATTTTGTTGGCTGGCATATAATTAGTTCATAATCAGTTGTCTGGGATGGCTACACCCTTTACTCCGAATGGCTACACCCTTTTGTGCTCAAGGCTACACCATTCGGGTGAAAGGGTGTAGCCCTGTCACAAACATGATTTTTACGTAATAATCTATGCTGTTTTATATATCTTAGCTATCTTTGCCTACTAAAATATTTAAAGCTACAAGAATATGTTAGGTCGTATCATTGCAATGGTCATAGCTGGAGTGATTATAGTTTATCTGGTTCGTTGGATAGATAACTTTTTCTCCGGATTCCGAAAATGAAAGATATAATAAGCCCCGAAATTTATCATAAGTTTCGGGGCTTATTATGTTCTATTTCTCAATCCATTCTGTTATCTTCTCCGATAGCGGATCAGTTGTGGAGCCATAGGAGGCTACCCACTTTCCATTCTCATCTATCAGGAATTTATGGAAATTCCAGCCAACTTTTGCGTTTTCCACACCGTTTTCGCTTTTTTCGGTAAGCCATTTATAAAGAGGAGCAATGTCTTTTCCTTTAACAGAGATTTTTGCCATCATAGGGAAGGTAACTCCGTAGTTCAATGTGCAGAATTCTTTGATTTCCTCATTACTGCCTGGCTCCTGGCTCAGGAAATTATTGGCAGGAAAGCCTATTATTACAAAATTGTCTTTTCCATATTTTTTATATAACTCTTCAAGTTTGGCATATTGCGGAGTGAAGCCACATTTGGATGCTACGTTAACTATCAGTACTTTCTTTCCCTTAAAGGTGGAAAGTGACAAATCTTCTCCATCAATCGTCTTGACTGTGAAGTCATAAAAGCTTTTCTGCTGTGCATGGGCAGCTATTACTGTTATTGCCATAAATAGACTTATAATAATTGTTTTCATATTACTGTTCTGTTTATATATAAAAACAAAATGAAGACATGAATAGTTTATTATTGGAATAAAAAAAACACTACCTTTGCACCCCGGTAAAAAGATTAGTTTTTTGTAGGTAAAATAGGTATGAAGAAGAGTCTTATTGCATTAGCGTTCGGCACCTTGGGATTAGGGATTGCCGAGTTTGTCATGATGGGCATTCTGCCTGATGTGGCTAAAGATTTGGGCGTTAGTATTCCTGTGGCAGGGCATTTTATTTCTGCATATGCTTTGGGGGTATGTGTCGGGGCGCCCACTCTGATCTTGGCCCGTAAACATCCACTGAAACATATTTTGTTGGCGTTGGTGACTCTGATAATGGTAGGGAATATCTGTGCAGCAATGGCGCCTAATTATTGGGTATTATTACTGGCCCGTTTTATTTCCGGACTTCCTCATGGGGCATATTTCGGTGTGGCCTCTATTGTTGCTGAAAAATTGGCTGATAAGGGTAAAGGCTCTGAGGCCGTATCTATCATGATTGCCGGAATGACTATAGCCAATCTTTTTGGAGTTCCATTGGGAACATCATTGAGTAATGCTATCTCATGGCGGGTAACATTCTTACTGGTGGGTTGTTGGGGAGTGATTATCCTTTATTATATCTGGCGTTGGGTACCCCATGTCGAAGGTTTGAAAGATACTGGTTTCAAAGGACAGTTCCGTTTTCTTAAAACCCCGGCTCCCTGGCTCATTTTAGGGGCAACAGCACTGGGTAATGGCGGAGTTTTTTGTTGGTACAGTTATATTAACCCGTTATTGACGAATGTATCCGGATTCAGTGCCGAAAGCATTACCGGATTGATGGTATTGGCCGGTTTTGGTATGGTGGTGGGCAATCTGGTGAGTGGGCGTCTTTCTGACCGGTATACTCCCGGAAAAGTAGGTACTACTGTGCAAGCTATGATTTGTGTCGTACTGTTATTGATATTCTTCTTGTCTCCTTATCCGTGGTCATCAGCATTATTGATGTGTCTTTGTACTGCCGGTTTGTTCGCGGTTTCCAGTCCGGAACAAGTGTTGATTATCCGTGTGGCAAAAGGTGGAGAGATGCTGGGAGCGGCTTGTGTGCAAGTGGCATTCAACTTGGGAAATGCCATCGGTGCGTATGTTGGTGGGCTTGCTATCAGTGGCGGTTATCGTTATCCGGCACTGGCAGGAGTTCCTTTTGCCATGGTTGGTTTTATTCTGTTTCTGACCTTCTACAAGAAATATCAGGCGAAATATTAAAACATTTCGATATCTTTTCGTATTTTTGTCCACAGGTATTAACTAAACTTGATAATTATGAAAACTTTGAATTGCGTAAAAATATTATTGCTATGCGTCTTTGCTGTTGGTTTATTGTCTTGCGGGGATGATGTATATTACACGATGGAGAATAGTGACAAAAAGCTATGTGACAGAACCTGGATAGATGAATATGAAACGGATGAGGGTTTAACATGTACTTATCAACTCAGATTCTTTAAAGATAATAATAAAGGGCAGGAACTTACAACCACCTATGATACCGGTGGAAAAACGACTGTCGACAGAGAGTTTTCCTGGCGTTGGACCTGTCTCTTATACACATCTCCGAGCCCACGAGACTACGCTGCATCTCG
>ENA-UAOT01000758-UAOT01000758.1-human-gut-metagenome-genome-assembly--contig:-NODE-758-length-14918-cov-6.375025_pt1 | contig 14918 bp, 9 predicted proteins | sample MGYA00243475_ERZ654567 | MGnify/ENA primary metagenome ERZ654567 (study PRJEB26926, sample SAMN06164482) | human gut metagenome | biome: ENVO:00009003; feature: ENVO:2100002; material: ENVO:00002003... | reverse complement strand
AGATGCAGCGTAGTCTCGTGGGCTCGGAGATGTGTATAAGAGACAGTTATTATACTAAGTCTACACGACCCTTCACTTCTTCAAGTACTGCCTTAGCAATTGAGCTAGACACCTGAGCATGATGGTCATAAGTCATAGATGAAGTTGCACGACCAGAAGTAATAGTACGCAAAGCCGTTACATAACCAAACATTTCAGCCAAAGGCACTTTTGCTTTAACAATACGAGCACCTGAACGGCTTGATTCCATACCTTCTACCTGACCGCGACGTTTGTTCAAGTCACCGATAACATCACCCATGTTTTCTTCGGGAGTTACAACTTCCAATTTCATGATAGGCTCAGTCAATACAGGACCCGCTTTAGCACAAGCGTTTTTGTAAGCCTGAATAGCACAGATTTCAAATGACAACTGGTCAGAGTCAACCGGGTGGAATGAACCATCTTTCAAGACTACCTTCAGTGAATCAAGCGGATAACCTGCCAATACACCATTCTTCATTGCAGTTTGGAAACCTTTCTGAACTGACGGGATAAATTCCTTAGGAATATTACCACCCTTCACTTCATCGATAAATTGCAATCCACCTTGAGTAAAGTCTTCATCAACCGGACCAATTGCTACGATAATATCAGCGAATTTACCGCGACCACCGGACTGTTTCTTATAAACTTCACGCAATTCAACAGTTTTTGTAATAGCTTCCTTGTAGTTAACCTGAGGTTTACCCTGATTACATTCTACTTTAAATTCACGTTTCAAGCGGTCGATAATAATATCCAAGTGGAGCTCACCCATACCAGAGATGATAGTCTGACCTGACTGCTCATCAGTTTTAACTGTAAATGTCGGGTCTTCTTCAGCCAACTTAGCCAAACCGTTAGACAGCTTATCCAAGTCTTTCTGTGTTTTGGGCTCAACTGCAATACCAATAACCGGATCAGGGAATTCCATAGATTCCAATACAATGGGTGCTTCTTCGTCACACAAAGTATCACCAGTACGAATATCCTTGAAACCAACACCTGCACCAATATCACCAGCACTAATTAGTTCAACAGGATTCTGTTTATTTGAGTGCATCTGGAACAGACGTGACACACGTTCTTTTTTACCGGAGCGAGTGTTATAAATATAAGAGCCGGCTTCTACTTTACCTGAGTAAACACGGAAGAAAGTCAAACGACCTACATAGGGGTCAGTTGCAATCTTAAATGCCAAAGCTGAAGTTTTTTCATCTTCACTGGGTTTACGATCTTCTTCCGCACCTGTGCTCGGGTTAGTACCCACGATAGCAGGAGTATCCAACGGAGAAGGCAAGAATGCACAAACATAATCAAGCAATGTCTGAACACCTTTATTCTTGAACGAAGAACCGCAGAACATAGGAACGATGTCCATCTTCAAAGTACCTGCACGCAATGCACGCAAGATTTCTTCTTCAGTGATAGTAGAAGGATCATCAAAGAATTTCTCCATCAAAGTATCATCGAAATCTGCTACTTTTTCAAGCAGTTTTTCTCTCCATTCATTAGCTTCGTCAACCAAGTTTGCCGGGATTTCTTCTACACTGTAGTCTGCTCCCATAGTCTCATCATGCCATAAGATGGCTTTCATCTTAATCAGGTCAACAACACCTTTGAAGCTTTCTTCCGCACCGATAGGAATTACAACAGGACAAGGATTTGCACCGAGCACAGTTTTCATCTGACGAACAACTTCAAAAAAGTCAGCACCAGAACGGTCCATTTTGTTAACATAACCGATACGAGGCACATTGTATTTATCAGCCTGACGCCACACTGTTTCCGACTGAGGTTCTACACCACCGACAGCACAATAAGCAGCAACAGCTCCATCCAAAACGCGTAATGAACGCTCTACTTCAGCAGTAAAGTCAACGTGTCCCGGAGTATCAATCAAGTTAATCTTATAAGTATTGCCTGCATATTTCCAACGAGTTGTTGTCGCTGCAGAGGTAATAGTAATACCACGTTCCTGCTCCTGAGCCATCCAGTCCATTGTAGCTGCACCATCATGAACCTCACCAATTTTGTGGGTCAGACCGGTGTAGAACAAAATGCGTTCCGAAGTGGTTGTCTTACCGGCATCGATATGAGCCATAATACCGATATTGCGGGTCAAATGCAAATCATTTTTAGCCATTTTCGTCCTTTACTTATTTAATTATTACTTGATTAGAATCTGAAGTGAGCGAATGCACGGTTAGCTTCTGCCATACGATGCATATCTTCTTTACGCTTGAAGGCACCACCCTGTTCGTTGAATGCGTCGATGATTTCAGCAGCCAATTTATCTGCCATTGACTTACCACCACGTTTACGAGCGAAAAGGATCAAGTTTTTCATTGAGATTGATTCCTTGCGTTCAGGACGGATTTCAGTAGGAACCTGGAATGTAGCGCCACCCACACGGCGAGACTTAACTTCCAGCTGAGGAGTTACGTTATCCAAAGCCTTCTTCCAAATTTCCAAAGCTGACTTTTCTTCGTTAGGAAGTTTTGTTTTTACTGTTTCCAATGCAGCATAGAAGATTTCGTAAGAGGTATTCTTCTTTCCATCATACATCAGATGGTTTACGAATTTAGAAACCTTCTGGTCATTAAATACCGGATCCGGAAGGATCACACGTTTTTTTGGTTTTGCTTTTCTCATTTTTCTTAAAAAAATAATGTTTTTTGTTTGGGGCTGCGACTCTTGTTTACTTCAACGCTTCCACCGAAGCATTTACTCAACCTTTATAGCTTATTCCAACAAACCAAAAACTTAAATTAAAATACTTTTTTTCTTTTCGGAATTTCAGCTAGGCTTCAAATTACTTTTTACCTTTACCTTTTGCAGGAGCCGCTGCTTGTCCGGCTTTCGGGCGTTTAGCACCGTATTTAGAACGTCTTTGTGTACGACCAGCCACACCCGCTGTATCCAAAGTACCACGAACAATGTGATAACGTACACCCGGAAGGTCTTTCACACGACCACCACGAACCAATACGATTGAGTGTTCCTGCAAGTTGTGTCCTTCTCCCGGAATATAAGAGTTCACTTCCTTAGAGTTTGTCAGACGTACACGAGCAACCTTACGCATTGCTGAATTCGGTTTTTTCGGAGTAGTAGTATACACACGAACACAAACACCACGTCTTTGAGGACATGAATCCAGTGCCGGAGACTTACTTTTCTCAACCAAAACCTCTCTTCCTTTTCTTACTAGCTGTTGAATAGTAGGCATTTTGTTTGATTTTTAATTGTTATATATTGTTTATTAATTTACTATTTTAATCCAAAACTATACATTTTGGGCTGCAAAGTTACGAATAACATTTTAATAAACAATACTTTTAAGCAATAAAAATAGCCTGTCTCCAAAAAAAATCTTTTGAAAAACAGGCTAATATGCCATTTCCACGACAAAGCTATAACTTATGCCTCTCCTTTAAAGCCACTCATAGGAGGAATAAAAGTCTTGCCATCAGGACCGCCATTGGCACCATTCATTTCTTCAGGCATACGGATCGGTCCAAAGTTGCGCTCATACTTTGCCACATTTTCTTGTAAAGCATACATCAGACGCTTAGCGTGTTCAGGAGTCAATACAATACGAGATTGAACTCCTGCTTTCGGCAACCCAGGCATTACACGTACAAAATCTACTATGAATTCTGAACTAGAATGGGTAATTATGGCAAGATTGGCATATGTGCCTTGTGCTACTTCTTCTTTCAACTCTATTTGAAGCTGATTGTTGTTTTTTTCGTTTTCCATGATTATTTTCTTCTATAATTAAAGGTAAATATTATCTGCTTATTATTAGCAGGCGAACAAAAATAAGGAAAAGGAACCAATCAAGCAACAATAGACGCACTAAATATCATTTTTTTCTATACAGAGAGGAATATAAGGAATGGTAAACCAAAAGCAAGATCCTTTTCCTTCTTCTGATTCTACCCCGATACATCCCCCCATTTTTTCCACAATAGTACGACAAATTGCAAGCCCCAGCCCTGTTCCCGGTTTAGCTGAATCAAGTCTCACAAATCGTTCAAACACTTTCTGCTTTTGGGATTCAGGAAAACCACATCCGGTATCAGCCACATAAAAATAAAGCATTTTTCCATGAATTTCATAACCTAAACGAATACTGCCTTTGGTAGTAAACTTAATAGCATTTGTCAATAGATTAATAAGTACTTGAGAAAGCCGTTTTTTTTCCGCCACGACAAAACAAGGAGCAGAAAGTGTTACACAATTCAAAACAACCTCCTCGGCAACAATTCGTGTACGCATTGCGCTTGCCAATTCTTCCAATAATATATTCAGCTCCATTTCTTCCTCTGCAAAAGTCAATGTTCCCGACTCTATTTTTGACAGATCTAAAATATCATTAATAAGCTGAAGCAGCAAAGAACAATTATTTTCCAGAACTTCTGCATACATTCGCTTTTCTTCTTCGGTAGCAGCAGTAACAATCAAATTCGAAAACCCCATAATAACATTAAGCGGCGTTCGTATCTCGTGGCTCATATTGGCTAGAAACACTGATTTATTTTGATTAGCAGCTTCGGCTTGAGCCTGAGCGGCTCTAGCTTTCCTCAACTCGACTTGCAATTGATGGTTGAGTTCTTCCAATTCTTCTATTGTTTTCATAGCAGCCCAATGTACCCCTTCCCTGCTCCCTGAGGATGGCATAAATATATAAAAAAGCGTGGGAACTGTTTTAATGTCTTATCTGTGTTAGAGGTATCCCCATACCCACGGAACAAATAAAAACAACAGTCCCACGCCGTTATGCATATTTCCTTTTAGAAGGAAGTATAAACACACGACGTGAGCGTTCTGTTGTATCCACTTTGTTCCGCTTCGAAAATTGGGGATTTTCTAACACAAAGTAATATCAAAAACGCTCTATTTACATTAATATATCAAACACGAACTCTCTTTGTCGCTTTGAATGACTACAAATATAGATATATTATTCTGAAAAAGGGACTATTATTATCAAACTTTTAGAAAAACAATGATAGCCTGTTGAGAAATGGCTGAAATCTTTTTATCACAAAATATGATTTACGAATGATTCGGAATATCATTTCTATTTAGTGAAGACCGGCTTGCCAATGCCGTATGATTTCGCTTGACTTCCTTTGTGCAGTTGACTTATTGCTACTATCGCATAGAAGGCTTGTTGGTGTTAACTTACCATTAAGGAAAATTACGCAAACATATAAATGTGGAAAAGAAATCAGCTACAAAAGTCCGTGGCTAGTATCAGAGCAATGCCGGCTCTCGACTTTTCCTATACGTGATTTGTCATACAATGACAAATCCACAAAACCAACTGTATTTTTCATCCACAAGCGGAAATATGTTTCCTCCTTTCATTAACTGCCAAAACGTCCTGTTAATGGGAGTTCCGGTGGTGAATGAACATGCCGTGTTGTCTTTTCAGCCTCCTTTCATTTTAAAACATCTTTCGGTGAAAAAAATGCTGAAGGCAGATTTGAAAACGGCTTGGGAAGTGTGACTGAAATGGGAGTGAAGGGATACCCTTTCATTATTAGCCGGCGGTTGTCCGCACGTTTTGACTAAAATGTAAGGATGAACGGAAAAAAAGGAATGACCAATTTGATGAAAGATAATCCCATCTGCCCTTACATAAAAAACATACCGGGCTTTTTTAAAAAGGTGGTGAAGTTTGTAAAAAACTTCCCGATCTTTTTAAAAGACATCAAGGTCTTTTTGACACATACAGTGGCACAAGCCTGTACCTATATATGTGTAAGCCCACACGTATATATGCATCGGGCTACACGGACGTACGCATAAGCCTACACATATATATGTCATTGTGTCAGATTCCGTCATATCCTGTACCGGAATTTGATTTGTTTGCCTCCTCTTCTAGACAAACGCTTTTTTATGTTGTATATTTGTAATTCGCCCAATCTCAAAAAGTGCCTCATGAATGTATTCATCACTCTCAAAACAATCTTCCCCGGAAGCATATTGAAAGAAAGCCGGGAAGATATCTTCGAAAAACATTGAAGAGGCAGTAGAATCAGAATCCTCGAAAGATGCTGTCAAGAAGACGACGCCATGCTCCCTGATACAGGAAGTAACCGCTTTTCTCACCTCCCGCTGCCGCTTCCGGCTCAATGTACTGACCGAGGTAGCGAGTGTGAATACTGGTTCCTTTCATCCTGATTGAGACAAGAGCATACTTGCGTCACTCCATTTTTCCGCTATGTAATGGTAGGGAAAAGTGATGAAGTCAGGAGGGTATACCCATGCCGGGTGAACAATAAAAAGGTCGGTCTCCCATTAGGAAAACCGACCTTCTATTTAAAGTCTTAATGAATCGTATTATTCTACTTCACTATAGTCAAGTACATTTTTGCGATTTGCCAAGATGCGATCGTATTCTTCTTTCGAACCAACAACAATCTTTTCAAATTCACGCTGTCCGGTACCAGCAGGGATCAAGTGACCGCAAATCACATTTTCCTTCATACCTTCCAATCTATCTACTTTACCATTAATAGCAGCTTCATTCAGAACCTTGGTTGTTTCCTGGAATGATGCAGCAGACATGAAGCTTGAAGTTCCCAAAGCAGCGCGAGTAATACCTTGCAGAATCTGAGTAGATGTTGCAGGAATAGCATCACGCACTTCAACGGGTTTCAAGTCACGACGCTTCAACATACTGTTCTCATCACGCAACTTACGGGCTGTTACAATCTGACCCGGTTGCAAGTTCTGAGAATCTCCGGCATCAACAACCACCTTCTTACCCCAAATACGGTCATTTTCTTCCATGAAGTCTTGCTTATCTACCACTTGCTGTTCCAAGAAGCGGGTATCACCCGGTTCATCAATTTCAACTTTACGCATCATTTGACGAACAATAATCTCAAAGTGCTTATCATTAATCTTCACACCTTGCAGACGGTAAACATCCTGTACCTCGTTTACGATATATTCCTGTACAGCCGTAGGACCTTTAATGGCCAAGATGTCGGCAGGAGTAATCGCACCATCAGACAGCGGAGTTCCGGCGCGTACATAGTCGTTCTCCTGAACAAGAATCTGCTTAGAAAGATTAACCAAGTACTTCTTCACTTCACCAGTCTTAGATGTTACAATGATCTCACGGTTACCACGTTTAATCTTACCCATGGTAACTTCACCATCGATTTCAGAAACCACAGCAGGGTTGGACGGGTTACGTGCCTCAAACAATTCTGTAACACGAGGCAAACCACCGGTGATATCACCAGCTTTACCAACAGCGCGCGGAATCTTCACAAGGATGTCACCGGCCTTTACCGATTGATTGTTTTCAATAACAACGTGTCCACCCACAGGGAAGTTATAAGTACGTATCAAGTTACCATCTTCTGTCGTAATATGAGCAGAAGGAACTTTTGTCTTATCCTTAGATTCGATAATGATGATTTCACGCAAACCGGTAGCTTCATCCGATTCTACCTTATAAGTTACGTTCTCAACCATACTCTCGAACTCAATCTTACCGGTTGCTTCAGTAATAATAACAGCGTTGAACGGGTCCCATTTAGCAATCAGTTTACCCTTCTCAACCACATCACCGTCAGCAGCATACAATTTAGAACCGTAAGGAACATTATGAGTTGATAAAATGATACCGGTATTTACATCAATAAAGCGAACCTCGGCCAAACGACCTACTACCACTTTCACAGCTTCACCGGTAGTTTCATCTACTGTATCAACAGTACGAAGTTCCTCAAATTCCAGACGAGCATTGTTTTTGGCAACAATACTTGCATTGGCAGCCATGTTACCGGCAATACCACCGGCATGGAAAGTACGCAACGTCAACTGAGTACCCGGCTCACCGATAGACTGTGCAGCAATGACACCGACAGCTTCTCCCTTTTGAACCATACGGCTGGAAGCAAGGTTACGTCCGTAACACTTGGCACATACGCCTTTCTTCGATTCGCAAGTCAATACAGAACGGATTTCTACACTTTCAATCGGAGAATCTTCAATTTCCTGTGCGATATCCTCAGTAATTTCTTCACCTCCGGCAACAATCAACTTACCGGTGGTAGGATGAATAATATCATGTACAGAAACACGTCCGAGGATACGTTCATACAGAGTGGCAATAACTTCATCGTTATTTTTCAAAGCAGTACAAACCAAACCGCGCAGTGTTCCACAGTCTTCTTCATTAATAATCACATCATGCGATACGTCTACAAGACGACGAGTCAAGTATCCGGCATCGGCAGTCTTCAAAGCAGTATCCGCCAAACCTTTACGAGCACCGTGGGTAGAGATAAAGTACTCCAATACCGACAAACCTTCCTTAAAGTTTGAAAGAATCGGGTTTTCAATAATCTGAGCACCTTCAGCACCGGCCTTTTGCGGCTTAGCCATCAAACCACGCATACCTGACAACTGACGAATCTGTTCCTTAGAACCACGAGCACCGGAATCAAGCATCATAAATACTGAGTTGAAACCTTGGTCATCATTTTTAATAGTCTTATAAAGGATGTCAGACAAATCGCTGTTGACATGAGTCCATGTATCAATAACCTGGTTGTAACGTTCATTATCAGTGATGAAACCCATATTATAGTTCATCATGATTTGCTCAACTTCTTCGTTACCGCGTTTTACCAGTTCTTCTTTTTCCTTCGGAATAATAATATCACCCAAGTTGAATGACAAACCACCCTTGAACGCCATGTGGTAACCTAAGTTCTTAATACCGTCCAAGAATTCACAAGCACGAGCAACACCCACAGCCTTAATAACATCACTAATGATGTCGCGCAAAGACTTTTTAGAAATAATGGTATTCAGATAACCTACTTCAGCCGGAACGATTTCATTTACAATCACACGACCTACAGAAGTTTCTTTCATCATCACATCTACAATGTTGCCATCCTTATCCAGGTCTTTTACAACAACATTGATGATAGCATGAATATCTACCTTTCCTTCATTATAAGCAATCAAAGCTTCTTCCGGTCCATAGAATGTCAGTCCCTCACCCTTCGCACCTTTTCTCAGTTTTGTAATATAATACAAACCAAGTACCATATCCTGTGCGGGTACAGTAATAGGTGCGCCATTAGCCGGATTCAAAATATTATGTGCCTGAAGCATCAACATCTGAGCTTCCAATATAGCCTCATTACTCAAAGGCAAGTGAACAGCCATTTGGTCACCGTCAAAGTCGGCATTGAACGCAGTACATGCCAATGGGTGTAATTGGATAGCCTTACCTTCAATCATATGGGGTTGGAATGCCTGAATACCCAAACGGTGCAATGTCGGCGCACGGTTGAGTAATACCGGATGTCCTTTCATGACATGCTCCAAGATATCCCAAATAACAGGTTCTTTGCGGTCTACTATCTTCTTGGCAGACTTAACAGTCTTCACAATACCGCGTTCTATCAATTTACGGATAATAAACGGCTTGTAAAGTTCGGCAGCCATCAATTTAGGAATACCGCATTCTCCCATTTTCAATTCAGGACCAACGACAATTACCGAACGGGCTGAGTAGTCAACACGCTTACCCAACAGGTTCTGACGGAAACGTCCTTGCTTACCTTTCAAACTATCAGACAGTGATTTCAACGGACGGTTTGCATCTGTTTTTACAGCACTTGACTTACGTGAGTTATCGAACAATGAATCGACAGCTTCCTGCAACATACGTTTTTCGTTGCGTAAGATTACTTCAGGAGCCTTGATTTCAATCAGTCTCTTCAGACGGTTGTTACGAATAATCACACGACGATACAAATCATTCAAGTCAGAAGTTGCAAAACGACCACCATCCAACGGAACCAACGGACGAAGTTCGGGCGGAATCACCGGAACAATACGTACAATCATCCATTCAGGTTTATTGCGTCCGCGAGATGCACGGAACGATTCAACGACCTGCAAGCGTTTCAATGCTTCATTCTTGCGCTGTTGTGAAGAGTCGTTGCTTGCCTTGTGACGCAATTCATAAGAAAGTGCATCCAAGTCAAGTTTAGCCAACAAATCATAGATGGCTTCAGCTCCCATCTTAGCAATAAACTTGTTAGGGTCTGTATCTTCCAGATACTGATTTTCTCTCGGAAGTTTTTCCAGCAAATCCAGATATTCCTCTTCCGAAAGCAAATCATATTCATTTACGCCTTCTTCAGCGGCAGCACCCGGCTGAATTACGACATAACGTTCATAGTAAATAATAGAATCAAGTTTCTTGGTAGGCAATCCCAACAAGTAACCGATTTTGTTCGGCAATGAACGGAAATACCAAATGTGTGCCACAGGCACTACCAGCTGGATATGCCCCATACGTTCACGACGAACTTTCTTTTCTGTCACTTCAACACCGCAACGGTCACAAACGATTCCTTTATAACGAATACGTTTGTACTTACCGCAATGACATTCATAGTCTTTTACCGGACCGAAGATGCGTTCGCAGAACAAACCGTCACGTTCGGGTTTGTAGGTACGGTAGTTGATAGTTTCGGGCTTCAACACCTCACCACTCGAATTCTCAAGGATTTCTTCAGGTGAAGCCAAACCAATTGAGATTTTCGAGAAATTACTCTTTATCTTCGTTTCTTTTCTAAAAGCCATACTTTCTTGTTTATATTGTAAAGAGTTATATTTTTATTATTCAAGGTTGATACTCAATCCCAATCCTCTCAATTCATGTAACAATACATTCAGAGATTCAGGAATGCCCGGAGTAGGCATCGGTTCACCTTTTACAATAGCCTCGTAAGCCTTAGAACGTCCAACAACGTCATCAGACTTAATAGTCAGGATTTCCTGCAAGATATGCGCTGCGCCGAATGCTTCGAGCGCCCAAACTTCCATTTCTCCGAAACGCTGACCACCGAACTGAGCCTTACCACCAAGCGGTTGCTGAGTAATAAGAGAGTACGGACCGATAGAACGTGCGTGCATCTTGTCTTCAACCATGTGGCCTAACTTCAACATATAGGTCACACCTACCGTTGCCGGTTGGTCAAAGCGTTCACCGGTACCACCATCACAAAGATACGTCTTACAGTAACGAGGCAATCCGGCTTTATCCGTCCATTCATTTAAGTCATCCATAGATGCACCATCGAAAATAGGAGTAGCAAATTTCACGCCCAATTCTTTTCCGGCACGACCTAATACAGCTTCAAAAATCTGACCGATGTTCATACGAGAAGGCACACCCAACGGATTCAATACGATATCTACCGGAGTACCATCAGCCAAGAACGGCATATCCTCCTGACGGACAACACGAGATACAATACCCTTATTACCGTGACGACCTGCCATCTTATCACCCACACCAATCTTACGTTTCTTAGCAATATAAACTTTAGCCATCTGAATAATACCTGAAGGCAATTCATCACCTATTGTGATTGCAAACTTCTTACGTTTCAGTTCGGCGTCCAGTTCTTTATACTTCTTCAGGTAGTTCATTACCAAGTCACGAATCATATCGTTCTTGTGAGCATCCGCTGTCCACTTGCTCAACTGAATCACTGTATAATCCAATGACTCAAGGTCGCGTTTTGTAAACTTAGCGCCCTTAGCGATAACTTCGGTTCCCAAGTAATCTTTTACACCCTGAGAGACTTTACCATTAGTTAATACCAACAATTTATCAATTAAGATATCCTTCAGCTTAGCTGCCTTTTCTTCAAATTCATCATTCAGTTTCGGCAAAATAGCTTTGTCGGCATTCTTTTCACTTCTGGTTTTCACAACGCGAGAGAACAACTTCTTGTCAATAACGACACCACGCAATGAAGGAGAAGCTTTCAATGAAGCATCCTTTACATCACCGGCTTTGTCACCAAAGATAGCGCGAAGCAATTTTTCTTCAGGAGAAGGATCTGATTCACCTTTCGGAGTAATCTTACCAATCAAAATATCACCCGGTTCAATACGAGCACCGACACGTACAATACCGTTCTCATCCAAATCCTTAGTTGCTTCTTCACTCACGTTAGGAATATCAGAAGTCAATTCTTCCATACCGCGCTTCGTTTCGCGCACTTCCAATATATATTCATCCACGTGTACAGAAGTCAATAAGTCTTCACGTACAACGCGTTCATTCAATACAATAGCATCCTCATAGTTATATCCTTTCCAAGGCATATAAGCAACCAACAGGTTCTTACCCAATGCCAATTCACCACCTTGTGTTGAATAACCTTCCGTCAGAATATCACCTTTCTTTACACGCTGACCCTTATCACAAATAGGACGAAGGTCAATAGTCATGCTTTGGTTAGTCTTACGGAATTTAGGAATTCTATATTCTTTCAAAGCAGGTTCGAAGCTGACAAATTCCTCATCTTCCGTTCTGTCATACAAAATCCGGATAGTGGTTGCATCTACATATTCAATCACCCCGTCACCTTCAGCAGCAATCTGAGTACGAGAATCTTCAACCAATTGCTTTTCGATACCTGTACCTACAATAGGAGCCTCTGTACGCAACAAAGGAACTGCCTGGCGCATCATGTTAGAACCCATCAATGCACGGTTAGCATCATCATGTTCCAAGAACGGAATCAAAGATGCCGCAATAGAAGCAATCTGTTGAGGAGATACATCCATCAACTCTACCTGATCAGGAGTAACAACCGGATAATCGGCATCGCGACGAGCCTTAACCTTGTCACGAACAAACTTACCTTCATCATCCAAAGGTGCATTACCCTGAGCAATAATCTTATCTTCTTCTTCTTCTGCAGTCAAGTATTCAATTCCTTCATCAGAAATATCCACCTTACTATCAGCTACCTTACGATAAGGAGTAGAAATGAAACCAAGTTCATTAATTTTAGCATAAACGCACAAAGAAGAAATCAAACCGATATTAGGACCTTCAGGGGTTTCAATCGGACACAAACGACCATAGTGAGTATAGTGTACGTCACGCACCTCGAAACCGGCACGTTCACGCGACAAACCACCGGGACCTAACGCAGACAAACGACGTTTGTGAGTAATTTCAGCCAACGGATTGGTCTGGTCCATGAATTGTGACAATGCATTTGTACCGAAGAATGAATTGATAACAGAAGAAATAGTCTTCGCATTAATCAAATCAATCGGAGTAAATACTTCATTGTCACGTACATTCATACGTTCACGAATAGTACGAGACATACGAGCCAATCCGATAGCAAACTGATTGGACAACTGTTCTCCCACTGTACGCACACGACGATTACTCAAGTGGTCAATATCATCAACATCAGCCTTAGAGTTAATCAGCTCAATCAGATACTTGATGATCTCGATAATATCTTGTTTTGTCAATACCTTCACATCCATATCCGTAGTCAGCCCCAACTTCTTGTTGATTCTGTAACGGCCTACTTCTCCAAGGTCATATCTTTTTTCAGAGAAGAACAGGTTATTGATAACCTCACGAGCACTGGCATCATCAGCAGGATCTGCATTACGCAACTGACGATAGATATAAAGCACAGCCTCTTTTTCTGAGTTACTCGGGTCTTTCTGAAGCGTATTAAATATAATAGAATAATCTGATGAATTAGCTTCTTCCTTATGAACAAGGATATTCTGAACGCCTGAGTCGATAATTTCATCTACATGCTCTGCTTCAAGCACAGTTTCACGGTCAATGATAACCTCATTACGTTCAATAGAAACAACTTCACCGGTGTCTTCATCTACAAAATCCTCTGTCCATGTCTTTAAGACACGCGCAGCAAGTTTTCTTCCTACAACCTTCTTTAAGTTGACCTTATTGACTTTAACTTCTTCAGCCAAATTAAATATTTCGAGAATATCTTTATCATTTTCAAAGCCGACAGCTCTCAACAGAGTAGTAACAGGCAATTTTTTCTTACGGTCGATATAAGCATACATCACATTGTTAATGTCTGTAGCGAATTCAATCCATGAGCCCTTGAATGGGATAATACGTGCGGAATATAGTTTTGTACCGTTAGCATGTACACTCTGTCCAAAGAATACACCCGGAGAACGATGCAGCTGAGAAACAACAACACGTTCAGCACCGTTAATCACGAAGGTTCCCTTCGGCGTCATATAAGGAATAGGACCCAAATAAACATCTTGAATAACAGTATCAAAATCCTCATGATCGGGATCTGTACAATAAAGCTTCAATTTAGCTTTCAAAGGTACACTATAAGTGAGCCCACGCTCTAGACAATCATCTATTGTATAGTGAGGGGGATCAATGTAGTAGTCCAAAAACTCAAGGACAAAGTTGTTACGTGTATCAGCGATAGGGAAGTTTTCAGCAAATACTTTATACAGCCCGTCGTTCTTTCGTTTTTCGGGTGGGGTATCCAGTTGTAAAAAGTCTTGGAATGACTTCAATTGCACTTCCAAGAAATCCGGATACTTCATCGGATTCTTAATGGAAGCAAAATTAACTCTTTGATTTTCAGTATTTGAAGACATTTGTTAATATTTTGTAGAACTTAATAATAATATAGACACAAAAAGGTTAAGAATCCTCTACCAGAGGATTCCTAACCGTATTACCTGATACTCAGGTTAATATTATTTAAGCTCAACTTCAGCTCCAGCTTCTTCCAAAGTTTTCTTCAGTGATTCAGCTTCGTCTTTAGCCAAGCCTTCTTTTACTGTGCTAGGAGCACCGTCTACCAAGTCTTTAGCTTCTTTCAAGCCAAGACCACATGCTTCTTTAACGGCTTTAACAACCTGCAATTTAGCAGCACCAGCGCTCTTCAAAACTACATCAAAAGATGTCTTTTCTTCAGCAGCAGCTGCACCACCTGCAGCAGGACCAGCAGCAACAGCTACAGCTGCAGCAGCAGGTTCAATACCGTATTCTT
>ENA-UAOT01000755-UAOT01000755.1-human-gut-metagenome-genome-assembly--contig:-NODE-755-length-14938-cov-6.677484_pt1 | contig 14938 bp, 11 predicted proteins | sample MGYA00243475_ERZ654567 | MGnify/ENA primary metagenome ERZ654567 (study PRJEB26926, sample SAMN06164482) | human gut metagenome | biome: ENVO:00009003; feature: ENVO:2100002; material: ENVO:00002003... | reverse complement strand
GCTCGGAGATGTGTATAAGAGACAGATATTATTATGCTTAATGAGATTCTACACAACATAAATTTTATGTACGTTCGTTTTCAGACAGATATGTTTTACTATAAACTATTAATGTATGATAACGCAATTATTTAAATTCAAGTCAACGCAAAGGAAGCATCTTGCTACTCCTTTGCTTCAAATGCGTATTCGCTTTCTCACTATGAAAAGCGAACAAGGTCTATGTCAAGAACATCTGAAGGATTGGGCGCGTCTTCTTTTGGCGTTTGTTTCTTGTTACAAACTTCAAGATGGAGACACTACACGAATCTCATTAAACGAAGTCGTAAGTAAAGCGGAGTTATGGGCAAAATCAATTTCCAAAAATTCCCACAAAAAGAAAACCCATAAAATGGTGTTGGATGAAGAGAAATTTGTAGTCCGTTCCATCGATTTTCTGGGATATATCAATTTGTTGGATATCCGTTACTCTGACAAAATGGTGAATCTACTTGTAGAACGTAAGTTTGATAAAGTTAAACTCATTGTTGCTCCTTTCTTCCAAGAACGAATCTCTTTCCTTAATGAGTATCATTTGAGTGGTCACAAAAAGAAGACATTACGTCGTTATGCCCAATACCAGCTCCATTTAATTGAGTTTTTGGGGCTCAAAAATACCAAAATGGTTACTGACGAAGAGATTTTTGCAGCAGCAAAGAAATGGAAAAATTATTCACATCCAAGTTCGCACAAGAAATCTGGGTCAAAATGGAATGATACATTTTTCATCACTGTTGCAAAGAAATGGCTGGCAGCCATGAATATGTATAAAATGGAAGAAATGAAATCTATAAGTGATTTCCGTATAGAGAAATATCTTCAAGATCTGCAATATCGAGGATACTCATACGCTACGTTAACTTCATCCTCGCGCTCGCTACATCACTTTTATAACACGATAAGCAAGCAAAACACAGAAGAACCTATTACTTTGGCTGATATTGACAAGTGTATAGAAATGTATACGTCATGCCATACAAACAGACAAACCAATAAAGCATACATGGCGCGTATTCGTTCCTACTTACATTATGCCGCAGAACAAGGATGGTGCCAACCTGGGGTGTATGAAGCCGTTGTACTTCCGCGAATATATAAAGAGGAAAACTTGCCTTCATTTATGTCTTGGGATATGGTTCAGGCAATACTTCAACGAATGAAAAACGCCAAGGGGAAATCAGCAAAAAGAAACTATACAATCTTTTTGTTGTTAGCGACTTATGGTCTACGCTGTAGTGAAGTCGCTAATCTGAAAATATCAGATATTGATTGGCGTAAAGAACAAATCCATATACAACGTGCAAAAGGTGGCAAAAGCCAAACTTTCCCTCTTTTACACTCTGTCGGTGAAGAAATCATTGAATATCTTCGGTATGAAAGACAAAATGATTCACACAGTGATAGTTTGTTTTTCTGTGCTAAGGCTCCTTTTCAAGCTATTACGTGTCAAGCGATTCATGACATCGTGCGTAGAGAGTTGCATGATGTACCAATCAAGCATAAAGGTCCACATTCATTACGCCATAGCTATGCTACCTTCCTAATAAACAATGGACAAACAATGAAGGAAATCGGTGACTTACTTGGGCATAAAAGCATTGATTCAACAAGAATTTATGCAAAAGTTGACTTCCAATCTTTACGCGAAGTTTCTAACATAAATTTTGATGGCATATTATGAATATTCAGACAGTTACAGAATTATATATTGCCTTCCGGGATTCTCTCAAATATAGGGACTCATCGGCCAAAAGGTCAAGGATTAAACACACCATAAGAGAGTTTGCCCAATTTGTAGGAATATCAAAGAAAACGGAACAAATTACAGGAGAAGACTGTACTTCCTTCTTAAACAGAAGAAACACAGCTGTTACTAACGCATGGAAGAAAGAACATTGTGCTATAAAGAAATTATTCGAATGGGCATGTCTAAGAGGATATGCTTCGGTTAATCCTGTTCCAAAACAATTGCCGGTTTTTCCAGATGCTCATCCGGCTTACATTTATAGCAATGATGAGTTGAAACGCCTGTTTGACGCATCATTGATTTATATGAAGGTTGAATCTCCTGTCACCGATCCGCGATGTATCCGTTTTATATTGATGACGACCTATGCTATGGGATTAAGAATTAGTGAGACCCTTGCCATTCGTTTTAAACACATTGATCGTAAACAGCAAATCATACATATTGAAGATAGCAAGTTCTTCAAATCCAGATATGTGACCTACAACCATCAAGTAGCAAAACTCATTGACGAAGTCTTTGAGTGGAGAAAATCCGATAGCTACCCAATGGAACCAGATGATTACATCTTCGTGTCAAAACTGGGGAAACCTGTAAACTTTGTTACCCTTCATTGCATATTTGCAAAAATTCGCAAAAAAGCCAATCTCTATTTCCCTGAATTAAAAAGATTTCAACCAAGAATACATGACCTCCGGCACAGTTTTGCGACAAACGTTCTTAAGAGTTGGTATAAAGATGGTAAAGACGTACAATCCTTGCTTCCGAAACTTTCCATATATCTGGGGCACTCAAGTGTTTCCCATACTTCTGTTTACCTGAGTATGGTTCCTGAAATATTGGAAGAAGCCAACAAATTGTTTTACATCTACAAAAATCAAAATCATGAAAACTTTACAGACAACAAAGGTTAATTACCTTGGCTATTGGCTCAAGTTGTTTTTGGGCGATTTCTTGACAGTGACACGCAATATGTCGCACAACACCCAAATGAGCTACCGAGACACCTTCAGAATGCTTGTTACATTTGTTTCGGGAAAGACAAATATTGCAATTGACAAACTGAGTATCAATGACATATCCAAAGAAATTGTATTAACTTTTTTAGACGAGTATATTGAGAAAACGAGAAATGCATCTGTTTCCTCACGAAACCAACGTCTTACGGCTATTAAATCTTTTGCAAAGTTCATTGCATGGAAATGTCCTGACTATATTGACTGGTGCCATCAAATCAGACTGATACCTTTAAAGAAAACTATGCAAAGGCAAATTACATACATGGACCGGGAGGAAATGGAGGCACTTACAAAAGCCCCACTAATCAACAGAAACCACATGTATGCAGAACGAGATTATATTATAATTCTACTCATGTATAACACTGGTGCCAGGGTCTCCGAAGTGATAAACATCCATGTCGGTGACATCGTTATGCCTAAAAAGAGAGGGATGGGAATTGTTACCTTGCATGGAAAAGGCAGACATGAGCGAACTTGCCCTCTTTGGGTTGAATTTTGGGATTTACTCAAGCCACATATGGAAGGAAGAGAACCTGATGAATTCCTTTTCTTGAATCGTTTCAATAAACCCATGACACGTCACTGCATATATACTCTCATTAAAAAATATGCTGACTTTATCAGTCGGGATTATCCAAACCTCAAGAACAAACGCCCATCACCTCATACTATCAGACATACAACCGCTACTCACTTGCTTAATTCTGGAACTGACATTAATACGGTTAGAAATTGGCTTGGACATGCATCCATTGACACCACGAACATCTACGCCGAGATAAGCATGGACCAGAAGATAAAAGCTTTAAAAAAGTGTGAGTTCCCAAATGTCAAAAAAACAAATCGAAAATGGGGAGACGACAAGCAACTCATGGCTTTTTTAGATAGTTTATAGTCAGTTGAAAATATGTTGTGCAAAATGTCAAAGAGCGATTATTTATATGGTTATAACACGTTCATACGTGCGCCTTAAATGTTGTTATGGTGCTCTTAGTGGCGGGCTTCTATTAGTTGTTCTCATAACGACAGTAGTTAAAATTATGTTGCATAGAATATCATTAACTAATTAAATACCAAGAATATGAACAACAAAGATTACATAAATTTATACTCAACATATGCCATGTTATGTTGAAAATAGCATAACATAGCATATTCAGCATAGGTAGCTACATATCCTTCGTTTTTAGTCATATATTATGAATCATATAATAAGTTCCTTACCTCAATTATCTTCTCATCCCTCCCGTTTGCATAGTCTCCTGATTTTGTTCTGGCATTCGTGTGTTGTCTTGTTGAGGATGCAGCACATCTGCAAAGACCGAAGCTGCCAGATTCTCTTTATACTCTCTATATTCTCCCAATAAGTAGAGCAATTGCCATTGTAATTTAGTAATTTCGCGGGCATCCACTGTCATCCCCTCAATAACCGGTTCACACATAAATTGCCCACTTTTATTTTTATAAAGACTTACCCTTGAAATACGAGAAGCATCTTCCTCGGACGCCTTCTCCTGCTTTAGTTCAATCCGCAAAGTCGGATTGACTCGTGACATGGCATAATATTTTAGTCCCAATTCCTGCCGGATTTTCTCCGTAGCCACATTATTTCCTTGTTTCGAGGTAGAGAAAAACTGATTGACATCCGATTTGTCGGGGTGCATAAAGAAAGGAACTTCTCCTATGGGTGCAATATAGATTAACCAACGGTTACTGTCATCTTGCACCATCTGTATCTTATTAAAATAAACAGAACGACTTCGTTCAACAGCTTCAGAAATATTCATTTCTCTCACATCAGCTAACTCCCATTGACTCAATTTTGCAATACCGACCCTTTTTCCATCAAAATAAGCATCATTTGGGTGGAAACTGGCAATTCCTCCGGTATTAAAAAACCTGACATATTTCACCCCCTGCTTCTGAAGGGCATATCCAATGCGTTGTTTCGACATACCAGGCAATTCATTATTCTGAACGCGTGCACCCATGCCAGACCGTTCTTCTGCAGACATCACCTCATCCGGAGATAGATAAAAATTACGTATCTTTCCATCTGGCAGAATTACTTTACCACCAGTAAAAGCCCCCTCTGGGAGTATGACATCAGCTCTATTCTTTTTCGGGTCAGACACTATGACGAAATCACGGGCTATTTGGTCAGGAATCTCTTTCAGAGCATTATAAATGGTATACATTCCAGTATTCGTCCAATCTGAAGGCTTGTAACCACGTGCCAGTTCATCTATGTAAGATGAGCATCGCAATGCTTCAGAGAAAGCAACTTCAACCACCTCAGGATCTTCATCTTTAGTGAGAGCCATAGCATGATTAAATTGATTATAATGATAAGTCAAATCAAACTTCTCCAAAAAATTATTCTTATCTTCTTCTGTATCAAAGTTTCCGTCAGCAATAAGCATTCCCCGATTCCTGATTATATCTGTAAGAACAGCACTCTCTTCCGAGGAGACAGATGGTTTCTTCTTATCTTTCATTTCTTCTGTAGCCAGTCTGTTCACCTCCGAAAAATACACAATTTTCTCACCCTTTTCCGCCCTGCGAATGACATCCACTGCATTATTGACGTCTGCTTCAATCGTATCTATAATTTGTAAATCTTCTTTCAGTTCCTTATTCCATTCCTCAACCAAATTCAATGAGGTAGGCAATAACCGGGCAGGCAATCCCAGTTCCAGCATCTTGATACCGGCTACCAGTTCCACGACTAATTCCTCATGCTTCACAGCCTCTTCAGAAGGTGCAACTCCCCCTCTCATTACCATTCCTTCACGAGCACATCGTTGCCGATGTCCCGTAGCACGGGCTAACTCCCTCATTAAATCCTGAACATAATCTATATATTGCGGATAGCATTTACGATCAGGTACATATATCACATCTTTCGCTACATTGTAATGTACCATAGCAGTACCGTCACGACGGATAGGAACCATATTATCCTTCATCGTTCTTATAAAGTTGTTAACCACAGTAATAAGCTCCCGTTCATTTGCATGCTCACGCCCTCGTTCCTGAAGAGTACCATAGCGGCCTATTACAGTACTATAAATATCAGGATCCACGAGCGGCATCATAGTCTGATCGATATTGAACAGTTTACGAATCTCCCTGCTATGTATCCCTTTATATTGTTTTTTATCATCAGGCTCTAGCAGCAAATATTCCTGTCGGGTAATCTTATCATTTGGATCATGACGGTTTATGTACTCCTTCCAGTTGTACCAGTTAAAGGATACCCCTTTCTCTCCTTCCTTTACCGGTTCGTTACGCATCTTCGCTTCCGGATAAAAAGTGTACAATCCCGTTTTGTATCCTTTCCGATCAGAAAACAAGCCCAAGGTTAATGCATTGAATGGACTGATTTCCGGCCCTTTAGGGTAAAAGCGTGGATAGTACCGTCCCGCCATATTCATCCAGTAACCAGAGCCATCAACAGCTCCGGTTAATGCTTCAGTAAGCAATTGTACCTGTTCTTCTGCGGCTCTTGCTTCATATTCATTCTTTGGAATCATAATTTATTCAAGTATTTATTATTAATCTTTCTTTTTCGTCACAGGGCGGTAAGCAATCCGTTTGCCAGTCGTTACATATTCCAGCTTCTGTTGGTATACCAATTCCTCCAAAACAAGCTTTACTGTTCCAAAGCGTTTATGTAAAATCAATTGCGCTTGTGTCACTGTAAATTTCTCCCAGTGTACTTGTTCAAGATATTCCATCAAGACTGGAGCATATTTGGCATAAGGAGGCACTTGTTCTGCTTGCTTTCTTTTTGATGATAGCAGTGACCTTTCCTTCACTTTTTCTTCCGAAGCCATTTGTTGTAGCGTAGAGTCCGGCAGAATACAAGTTGTTTTCGCCAGCAGTTCATGGAGCCTTCTTTGCGACAATTCTATTTCCAGTGTTTTTCTCCGTTTCTCTGCTATAACAAGTTCCTGTTCTACCCCCAATCGTTGCGTTAGCAAATCCATTCCGGTAGTACATTTTTGCCAGATTATAATTCCCGGATGACCTATTGCTTTTATTAATATCCATCCGCCTTCTCTCAATTCCGTAAGTAATATTTCAAATGGTGAGCGATTATCATATATGAATTTTACAACAAACAAATACAATAAAAAAGAATGTATTATAATCAAAAAGGGAGAAATCAGTAAGATGTCATGCCAGAAATAAATTCCTGTCCAGCACAACATGCAGATAATTGCCAATGTCAACCAATTCCTTCTCCAGAAACCAGGCGTATCATTTTTATTTTTCACCTCTTCCATACATTCGATTAATTAATCCTTTCCTACCGTTCATCTACTCAGCATCATATTCCTCTCTCCTTCCCTGGCAAATGAATTTGCAAAATACCCTACCGCAAGTTCATTCAGGTCAGTCTTTTCATCTTTACACCTCATGGCATCAGTCTCCGACAACCGTTTTCCAGCCTGTTGTTCACCATCAACCAGACATCGTATATTCAAATCACCATTTTTCATAGGATAAATCTGTACGCCTGTTATTCTATTTTTCCGGAAAGCGGTATAAGGAATAAACTCTGCAGCTTCACCTGAGTATCTGCCAGCCAAGCCACTCCATTGCTTTTCACTCAGCAGATTTACAGGAAACTTTTCAGCAGGGTTGCTTATTTCCTTGTTAGGATAATAATAGCCTCCTACCACCTGTCCATATCCATCATCAGCTCCTAGCGGGTCCCATTCAGCCTGCAAACGATGCGACAAAAAATAGCACATGCTGTTATACGCCATATCTGGAGTAGTTCTCTCAATCCCTCTTTGAACTTTCACATAATCAATCACATCATGACCGATCTTTCCTGATTGCTCCACTATTGGGAAAAAAGTCTCCGGAAGCTCCATTAGGTTTTTCTCCTCTTTTCTTTCTGCCCCTGACCAATCTGGTATCGTTTCAATCAAGCTGACAATATCCTCCTCTGGCAACTGTCCCGGACGTAAATCAGCAATATAATTGGTCAATTTGTCGAAAGCCCAGTTCTTTTGCATTTCAATAGGTTCCTCCTCTAATCCTAACATCATGTTATCCCAACAAAACGAGTCAATTTCCAGGTCTTGCGACGCTTTTAAAAGTACCAGGTCCTGTTCATTCAATCCATATTTGTAAATATCTACCATACGGTCAACATAAGGCATAGACATACGTGTCAATGTTTTCTCATCGGCAACCATACGGTTTTCTTTTCTGTTCCTGTTCAGTACGTCAACATAATACTTAGCAGCCATCCCATGCCAGTTTTCCAGCCTGTCTAGTAATTCGGCATCTTTTGAGGATAATTCCATGGAGGGCTGATACCCTCCATCAATCAAACAACGAATACATTTATTTCCCCCCTCCTTTTCTGTGAATACCTCCACATTGCTCACTCTTAAGCCATCAATCTTATATTGGCAAAGAACATTCCGTAAATTTTCGACAGGTAAACCGACCTCTCTTAACATATGTTCTACTGATCCCTTATTCAAAAGACCTTTTGATTCCAACATTTCTCCAGCTTTCCACCTTAGTACCATCCTGTCATCATCTACATGATAGGCATCATACAAGTCAAACTTCTTAAGGAATCGCTGTTGTTCACCGGGATAATGATAAGGATATCGGTCAATATCTCTATTTAGTACAATATCAACCAGCAATCCTAATTCCTGTTCCTCTCCAAGCTTGTAGTAAGCATTTTCATGCTCCGAGTTTAGATGCCTCTTAGCTAGTTGCGACAAACTATCGGCCTTTTGTTTACAAGTGGCATCATCTTGATAATATGACTGTAATGCGGATAAGAAACGTCTTTCATTCTCATTAACAGGTTTGACAAATGATTTATCATAATTCGCTAACAAATAATCCCCCCTGCCCGGGCGCTCCACTAAATACGCAAACGAATCTGGCAGAAAAGCCATTTTTCGTTTTAGTTCAAGTAATTCCATTAAATCATATGAAGAAATTCCCATCCGTAAGAACTCATCAGCATACTTGCGTACATCCGTACACATATCCTCAACAACCTGGCCATGCACAAGTTTCTTCAGTACATTTCTCACCTCCGGTGTCATTCTTTGTCTATTATCCATATTATAATAATTAATATATCTTCCTTCTCTCTTACAACCGAATGAAATCAGTATCACCTTTTCATCGAATGCTCCATTCCCCTGTTTCCTTGCAATTCATTCATAAAGTAATCCACGGCCAAAGCCCTTCTGTCCGTTTTATCATTAAAAGCCCGAAGAGTATCTGCCGACAGTCTTTTCCCTCCTTGTTGTATTCCGTCAATTGTACAACGAATCGACATACCGCCTCCGTTCAAAGAATATATTTGAATATTTTTCACCCTTTTCCTCAAATCTGCCAGTTCATATTCATCCCCCTTCTGTTGAATAGCATACAATACAGACCTGACGTGCAGAGGTTCACCCATCATCATTCTCATCAACCTGTCAGGATGAATCCCTGCTATGTCACGGTGCAATTTCATTAGACCGTCCATTATTTTCTGTCCGTTATAGTTTATCCCCTTGCATTGAATTGCAAGATTACTAACATCCAGCTTCATTCTCATATCCTCTCCTTCAACAAAGTTCAGGTCAGCAATCAACTTTTTATCTTCCACCTCACATAGAGTAACTTCCTTTACACCATCCGGACAAGAACGCAATTTATCCAGTATGGAATCTACTAGCAGTGCCGGAGGAGTATATCCAAAAAATTCCAACTCATTCTTTTCTGTTTTGTAATCAAGTTTCTCCGTACGCAGTAAAAAATCGCCTTCCATATTGATATTCCGAAGCCACGAATCGATAACATTTACATTCTTACGACATAAGCAATTATCTAAGTGTGAATCTCCACTGACAGAACCATAACCGGTGAAAACCGTCTTTTCAATAAAGGCAGAATCAGCTATTCGGACATATCCACTAATAAGCGATTCCTCAACCTCTGCAGCATCAATAATCTGCGATTTCCCCCAAATTGTGCTTTCTTTGACAACCGCCTCATCCTTCACAATGCTATTACCCAGAATAACAGAGTTAGTAACTCTTGCTTGTCCATATACTTCTGCATTATCCCCTACCCACGAATAACCTATCAGATTTTTTTCACTCTCAATCCATCCTCCAAGAGTTCCTTCAGGTACATCCTTTTCATTGATGAAGGAAAGATCCCGGTTAGCTTGTATCCGATGCAATATCGTTACCTGATCAGAAGCAACTTTTTCTTCTCCGGAAAACGCAAAAAGACTTTTCAGCCTTATATCTGCCTGGTATATTTCCGCACGAACTTCTTGCTTAACTTCCTTGTCCTGTTCTTCTTCATTAAACGTCTTTTCTTTCAGTTCGTCTTCCTTATTCAGCGAGGGTTCATCCAGAATATCTTTCTCATGGAGATTATCCATTGTCTCAGCTACGCTCTCGGTCACATCCTCCATAATGAATCCTTCCCCTACTTGCCGAATGACACAGATATACTCCCCCAATTGTTGAGGTTTTCCATCCATCATACCCATCAAATATTCCGGTCGTACATCCCCTATCGGATAATGCAATTCCTTCAGTTTATCCAAAATTTTCTGTCCATCGTAACATTTACCATCATAGCGAATAACAGGATGATTGGCAGACAGTTCCATACTCAGATATTTTCCTCTCACCAATGCTAGGTCAGCAATAAATTCCAGCCCCTTGTCACTACATACCACTTCATTCTTCAACCCACTTTCCTGATGAGCGCGTAATTTCTTCAGCAAATCAACGTTCAGCAATGCCGGGGGAATATAATCCACATAGTCCCTTTCACCAGATCTGTCTCCATATCCATAGTCAGCACCTTCGATATAAATATCCCCCGCCATATCTACATTCTCAATCTGCGAATCCACAATATGAGTATTAATGCTACAAGTACTATCATACACGCGTGACGCACCAGAAATACTACTGTAGCCATCTACAGCAGTATTAGTAACAACAGCAAAATCGCTTATTTGCGCATTATCCGTAACAATCGAATTATCGACAACAGTAGAACCCGTAATCAGTACATTTCCCGTGACGCAGCTATCATTGATAATATTCGCATCATCCCTTACAATAGCATTTTCCATCACAACAGAGTTGACGACTTTGGCACGTCCGAACACTTCGGCATTATCCCCCACCCATGAGTTACCTTCCAGATTTTTTTCATTTTCAATCCATCCGCCCAATTCGCCTTTAATCACATCAACGCCGAATACATTATTAATATCCTTATTCGCTTGTATGCGATATAACACTGTTGCCTGATCCGATGCCATTTTCCGTTCATCAGTCAGACTCCAAAGCTTGTAATTATCAGCCATAACCCTTCGGTCCACTGTATCTTCCAGCTCCGGCATGGCAATCTGTTCAATTATCGGTAATGCACCTTTCTCCGGCTCTCTTGCTTCATAGTCATTTTTCTCTTTTCTTTCAATCTTCGGGTCTGATAATTCAATCCCCTCTATTTCATTCTCCCTTAAAAAGAAGCCACGCACCTTCTCAAATCCCTTGACTATTTGAAACAAGGCTCCCCTCAAGCTGCTCAGCCCTTCCCGTTCCAAATTCTTTTGTTGCAGTTTCAACTCTTTAAACGCATTTGTCACTGTATTCGAAAGTTCTTCCGCCTTTTGTTCATAATCAATCCTCCATGAATCGCAGTTGCGGACAGCGGCCATAAAACTCCTTTCATTATCGCCATACAGCTTAACCTCCGGGTCCGCAAGATGCTCATGTATATAGCTCGCCCTCCATTGATCATATACCTGGTAAAATTCAGGATTAGGGTAATCCTCTGCATTTTGTTTCATGTCCAGCAGGTCAGTCAGTTCCTCCAATGATATCCCCACATCCCCAAAAGCCTTTTCATTCTTCCAGACTACATTATACAAATTACCACTGATATTCTTTTGCTGAATTTGCTTCAAGGCCTCAAACACCTCCGGCTTCATCATTATTGGCTTTTCCATAACAATCAATTATAATAGTTAGCTGATCAATTCTCTTCTCCAAGTCATTTCATATGCTGACAAAAAATGTTCAGTACCTTTGATACAACGGATAATGCTACGTTTTCCGCTGCCATACTTCTTTACAAGTTCATCCGATGTATATCTCTCTTCACTACCATCCCGCCGTGTCCCAACATAAATATACTTGGGTTGAAACCGTTTCTCTTCTCCTGCCCTTCCAATATTTCGTGTACGTAACCTGCCATGGCGGTAAGCTAAAAGGCGTTCCTTCGATTTACTTTCAATGGATATATTACACATACGATTATCCGTCTTTATCATATTCAGATGACAATAGACTTCATTCTTACTACGATCGCATTCGCCGATAAACGTAGTCCCGACAATCACTGATACATACCTTTTCTTTTTCTCTCCATTCCCACATAACACTACCTGAAGTTGCTCATTACCACCGAAATATTGTTTAAGGATGCGATTTGAAAGAAAAGATCTTACACGTCCCAAATTACTGACCTGGTACATTGTCTCATACCCCTTTATGTCGCACCATATCTCCCCCTCCAGACTTTTCATGGACAAATCTTTATAGATATCCGAATATATTCTCTCCATCAGCCAATTCCCCTTGATTTTACATTTCTGGATTCCGTAGCCTCATAATTCTCTTGAGCCATAGTCCGCAACTCATCATTCTTTACAAGTACTGCATTAACCAAAGTATTCAATGGCAATGCTCCTGCGCGGAAAGCAGCCACTGCCACATCCGGCAAGTGAATGGAACAAGGTACCTGGTCTATCATAGCCAAAAGATACTCTCCCTTTATCTCCGGGTTTACCACACGAGAATTCAGCGGTTCATCAGTATAAGCCTTATATTCCCTTTTATGCATTGCGGTAGTATTCTGGTCAGCGGTTGCTTTCTTATCCAGCGATTCATGCCCTGCCTTATTTATCAGGTTCATCCCACCTAGTCCGACAAGTAGCATTCTCACTAGGGGATTTTTAGAAAACAGTCCCATTAGAATAGAAGCTATTGGAAACAGATTATCCATCAATTTCAGCGATTTCGTTTTACCGGTAAAAAGCCCGACAAGTAAATCAGGCAACATTGATATTACGTATCCTATATTCCGCCCCACACCACCCACATCAGATAGCCCTACACTACTTAGCAAACTCCCCCATCCATTTTGTCCGGAAGACGTTTCAACCTTCTGCTCATCGACTAAAGTCTTTTCGTTGGACGGCACCATTCTATCGCCCTCCCTTGTGTCTTCATCAGCGGTTCCCACCTGCATTTTTTGCTCCTGTTGCAAAGACAAATATCCCTCCTCTTTGCCTGGCAGCACAACAGACGGGATATCCGGACGAGCATTCTTCGCTTCCTGTTCCTCTTTATTGTCCGAAAGTAAAGTGACAGAAGTATCGGCAGTCTCATTTTTCATCATTTGTTGTAAATCAAGTTTAAATTCCGGTTGCCAACTACATTTTTTCATCCAGGCAAGGTTTTCCTCAGGTATTAGCCGCATACGTCCCTGCATTTTATCATTCAGTCCTCGAATATATTCATTCTCATGCGGATCAATACGTTTTGATTCGCGACAGAACGTGTCTACGATATTACTTTCGCTTCCGAAAACACCTCGACTGATAAGCTCTTCCACATTAGGTTCTTCTTTACCCTTTTTTCTACTTATATCATAAATAGCACTTACTCCTTCTATCCCCGCCTCAAACAAAGCTAATTTTCCCAAACTGGCCCAGGAAGAAAAGCCACCCGTTACTATCGTATCCATACCGAATCCCAGTACCCTACCAGCTCCCTTTTCCATTATCGACGGTTCATAAGCTTTCTCACCTGCCACCGCTATTGCACGGTCAAGAGGAGACATATTCAGCTGGGCAGGCAATCCCAACAGACTATTTTCTGCAGCCATCCTCATCACGTATTCCAAGGACGATTTAGGCATATTCTGACGAACAAGCCGGTCAATCATTAGCTGTTCCATACGAAAACCAGCGTAAGCATAAGACAAGTCCGACTCCATTTCTTCACTCATCACATCATAACGTTCTCGTCCTATCGTGCTGACCAGTTCATTACGCCATTCATCCGCAATCAGTTTAAGGTCAGCAGTGATTTTTTCTGATTTTCCAATGCGCTCATGACACATAGAGATGTACTCTTCCGTATTCATCCGGCTCCAAGTACCGGTTTGTGCAATCATATCGATAGAAGCCCTTGATCCCCCACCTATAGGATTTGATGCAGCCATCGACATCATTCCTGCAAAACTGTTGGAGTAATCTTTCAGCTCCTTCAGTTGTTTATCATTTATATCCTTGCGCACCTGTTCCATAACCGGTACCACCGAACCATAGAAATACTGGCTGTAGCAACGTTCCAGCTCCGCAAATTTATGAATCTGCCCTTCTGATAATTCCATATTCTACAGATTAATTTGTTCTGGTATAGATTGGTTCACAGGTTCTTCCAATGAAGACAGGAACTGTTCCCTCGTCTGTTCAATAGCCTGATGGTAAATCTGCATCTGTTTTGGGAAATACTTTTCCAACATTGCATCTTTTGCTATTTCACCGGCCATAAAGCTAAATGATTTCTCGCGTGTGATCTCTACAGCCGGTTCACCGTCCGAACGATTGTTAAACCATGCCTTCGTCCACCAGCGAATACCAGCCTGATCAGGATAGACTGTTACCAACCTTGCGATATCAAAACTCTGAATATCAACATCCAGTTTAGCCAGTGGATCGATAATGCCACAGTCAAGAATCGCCTGTTGTTCTACTTTTTTTTTTCGTTCTCAGTCAATCCGGGCAAAAACACATGATGCTTCAAAGCCAGATAGTTTACAAAGTCCGCAATCAACAGATTCTGCACCTTAGTTGCCACCGGTATTGCTTTAGCACTTATACCTAATGGATTCGCCAGCGAAGGAATCGTCTCAAAAAAATAGTTCTTCACAGCCGAAACAGTAAATATATTCCGTAGCGACTGCTCTGTATGTTTACCTACGGTATACCCCCTGTCTCTTATACACATCTGACGCTGCCGACGATCGCATAAGTGTAGAT
>ENA-UAOT01000750-UAOT01000750.1-human-gut-metagenome-genome-assembly--contig:-NODE-750-length-15012-cov-3.963228_pt1 | contig 15012 bp, 10 predicted proteins | sample MGYA00243475_ERZ654567 | MGnify/ENA primary metagenome ERZ654567 (study PRJEB26926, sample SAMN06164482) | human gut metagenome | biome: ENVO:00009003; feature: ENVO:2100002; material: ENVO:00002003... | reverse complement strand
CGGCAGCGTCAGATGTGTATAAGAGACAGGCCATGCGGCGTAACAAAAGGGGTTTGACTGTCTCTTTGGGAACGAGCGAGGTGGTTGCCGTATGGCTGAACTGCCCGAAGAATACTAATCCTGCACATTGGAGGATGAGGAATGTACCTATACCTACCCCTGCGAAAAGAAACAGGAACCGGCCCATCTCCAAATCAATCTCCAGCCATCGGGCGAAAAGCGGCTTGACTTGGACTATGAAGATCAAGGCTACCAACAAGGATGCAAGTACGGAACAGCCTAGTTCGACAGACATTTGTTCGATCAATTGCTTTCTCGTTGCGCCGTTGACCGTCCGTAAACGCCATTCCCGCACACGTTGCCGAAAGAGATCCATATAGGAATTCAAGAAATTGAAGAGGGCGGCAAACAATAATAGGGCACCAGATACGACAAACAAGCCGATGAAATTTAAGGTGAAGGGTGTATCTTCATTCAGATGATGCCGGATCTCACGGATGGGGAGTGTTCGCAACTCGATCTCCTTGTTCACCCCGATACGTTCAGGTAGCTCTTTTAGTTGATTGGCGAAGGCTTTTGGGTCTGAGCTTGGATGGAGTTTCACGTATAAGTCCATCACGAAGAAGCTCCATTGTGCCTCTGGAGGTAACTGGGAGAAATGCTGTATCATGTTATGGTTGATGATCGCGTCGAACGGTAGATTGGTATGGGGTGATGGGTCTTTCACCACAGCCGTGACGATGTAGGGAGGTAAGGAGGCTCTCATCAAGGTGTGTATCGGTTGCCCGATCGCCTTTTCCGCGTCGCCAAATAGACGGACCGCCGTACGTTCGCTCAAGATCATGTTGTTTACGATTTGTAGCGGATGATTCATTTCTCCACAAACAAAAGTTTGCGGGAATACCTCTAGGAACGTGCTGTCCGTATAAAGCATATTCATTTGGATATAAGGAGTCGCTTGGGTACGGCAGTTTTCGGTTGAAAGCATAAGCGTGGTGGAGGCTTCGATAGCTGGGACTTGCTCTCGTAAGCTATTCTCGATACCTTTCGAGGCTCCTTTGTTCACTTTACCGGATTGTTTCTCGGCGCTATAGACACGGTAGATGGATTCGGAATCCTTGTAGAAAGAATCGTAAGTGGTCTCATGATCCATCCAATAGAGTATGGGCACGAAACAGACGAGGGCGAAAGCCAGCCCTAGGATACTGATGGAGGCGCTGACTTTATACTTCCAGATGTTTTTGAAGGCAATGACACAGTAATGTATTAACATGGCAATTCCGTTTTTTGATGATATCGCTGATGACTCAATTTCGCTGAATCCGACTCAAATATTATGCCATAAATGTAACGTATTAGAAAATAGAATCATAGAAAAATCTGTATTTCTTCATGTAGTGCGATAGCGTACATTTTTTGTGCGATAATGCACGTACAAGCTGTCTTTATTCCCTTTATCTTTGTCCGTATGGAAGAAAAGGGGAAAATATTGATCATCGACGATAATAAGGATGTGTTGTTCGCATTGAACTTACTGTTGGAGCCGTACATGCAAAAGGTGAAGGTAACGACACAACCGGCACGCATCGAGTATTTCATGCGGACGTTTCAACCGGACGTGGTCTTGCTGGATATGAATTTCCATCGGGATGCCGTGAGCGGGCAGGAGGGTTTTGAGTATTTGGGACAAATCTTGGAGATCGATCCGCAAGCGGTCGTGATCTTCATGACGGCCTATTCGGATATAGAGAAGGCGGTCAAGGCCATTAAGGTAGGAGCTACCGATTTCATCTCCAAGCCGTGGGAAACGGAGAAGTTACTGGCTACCCTCTCGTCGGGCATTCGATTGAGCCATTCCCGTAAGGAGGTAGGACGTTTGCGAGAGCAAATGAAAGCCATGAAGGAGGACGACACATTGCCGGAATTGATAGGTGAGTCGCCGGCTATGCTGAAGGTAAAAGACACGATCTACAAACTTGTGGAGACCGACGCGAATATATTGATTACCGGCGAGAGCGGTACGGGAAAGGATTTGGTGGCTCGTTTGTTGAGGCATTACTCGCCCCGGCGTGACGATGCTTTCGTGACGATCGATTTGGGAAGCATCCCGGAACAATTATTTGAGAGTGAGTTGTTCGGCTATGAGAAAGGTGCCTTCACGGATGCCCGAAGATCCAAGCCGGGACGTATGGAGATGGCTTCCGGCGGTACGCTCTTTCTGGACGAGATCGGGAATCTATCTTTGCCGATGCAATCTAAATTGCTGACAGCTATAGAGAAACGTCATATCACCCGTTTGGGAGCGGTGGAACCGATCTCGATCGATGTCCGTTTGATCTGCGCCACCAACGCCAATCTGCGTCAGCTGGTGAGCGAGGGGAGTTTCCGGCAAGACTTGCTCTATCGGATCAATACCATAGAGATAGCCATACCACCGCTGCGTGAGCGGGGAGAGGATATCTTGATGCTGGCCGATCATTTCCAGAGGCTGTATAGCCGGAAATACAAGAAAACGATCAAAGGGTTGAGCCGGGAGACGGGGAGTAAGCTGATGAAATACCCTTGGCCCGGTAATGTCCGGGAGTTGCAGCATGTTTTGGAGCGAGCCGTGATCTTGAACGAGGGCACGGTACTGAGACCGGATGATTTCCCTCTCTATACGGCCTCGTACGAGCGAAAGAAGGAACCGGACCCTGATTTGAATCTAGAGCAAGCCGAGCGGAAAATCATTGAGCGCGCCTTGCGGCAAAGCAATGGCAATATGAGCTATGCCGCCGAGCTATTGGGTATCACCCGTTTTTCCTTGTATCGTAAAATAGAGAAGTTCGGCTTATGAGATCGTATGCGTTCACGGTCATCTCGCACATCGTAGGCATCGTCTTGTCTACGGGAGTCCTGTTCTATTGCGTGCATGAGGAGATTATCTTTTGTCCTACTTTTTGCGGGATCGCGATCTTGTATTTCTCGATTCATCTTTATTTCATACAGATGCGGCAGGTGAAGTATTGGCGTTATGTGGTGGATTGCTTGCGGCAGCAAGACTTGATCCAGATCGTTCGTTCACCTTATGAGGATAAGGTGATGCGGGAGTTGGCGGACGATTTGTCCGAGGCCCTGCGATCTTTGCGTGGCCGATTGATGGACGAGGAGGTAAGGCGGCAGTATTTTGAGAGTCTGTTGAATAAGGTGGACACTGCCGTACTCGTTACTGACAGGGAAGGGGCTATTGAATGGAAGAACCGGGCCGCCGACGCGTTGCTGGATACGAGGTGTCGGTTACCCAATGAGTTCTTGGAGGCTATCAAGGCGGGGAAGACGGTGGTGCGTTACGGAAAACCATCCGTTCCGCAAGATTGGGCGATCGATGCCACTCGTATCGACTTGCGAGGTTGCGAGCGTTGGATCGTCAGCTTGAAGAACATCCATTCTACCTTGGAGCGGAATGAGATGGAGGCTTGGCAGAAATTGATCCGTGTCTTGACGCACGAGATCATGAACTCCATCACACCCGTTATCTCGTTGTCCGAGACCTTGAGTAAACGTTGTAAAGCAGATCCGGATGATGTCCGGAATCGTTCGTATATCCAGCATGGGGTGAATGTCATCCATCGCCGGAGTAAAGGGTTGCTGGATTTCGTTGAGAATTACCGGAGATTGACCCGGATCGCCTCTCCGGTAAAGACCCGTATCTTAGTGAAAGATTTCTTTTCGGATTTAAGGCGTTTGTGCCCTGAGCCTTCTATCCGTTTCCGCTTGCCGGACGAGCCTCTGGAATGGTTCGCGGATCGGGCGCAGATGGAGCAGGTCTTCTTGAACTTACTGAAGAATGCTTGTGAGGCTTGTGCGGAAAAGCCAAACCCCGAGATTATCGTGGCGGCTCAGCGGGAGGGAAACGAACTCGTCTTTACCGTGCGAGACAACGGTATCGGTGTCTTACCCGAGGTTATCGACCGGGTTTTTGTACCTTTCTTTACCACCAAGCCCTCCGGCTCGGGTATCGGTTTAAGCATCTGTAAGCAAATAATCACCTTGCATGGCGGCCATATCTCGGTAGAATCCGAGAATGGAAAGGGTAGCTGTTTCTTTTTGTACTTTAATTGATTATCAGCCTATTGCAGTTTTTCTAAATTTCTTATACGGAAAACTTTAGTTTCTTCAAGGAAAAACTTTCGTTTCTATATAGGGAAACAAAAGTTTCTTACTGAGGAAACTTTTGTTTTATTAGGAGAAAACTCAGGCTGCTATTATAGGAGATTCGTGATAGGATTCATGAGACGGAAAGTTATTGTCTGTTTTTAGTGCGCTTACCCTGTAAAATACATACCTTCGCGGATATATTTAATTGATTTTCTATGAAATGGTATCTATGGGGGGCAGTTGTCCTGCTTTATTCCTTGTTTGGAAGCGCTTGTTCTACGGAACGGAGGTATGATTTGTCGGCTTATGGTTTATCCCCGGTCGAGAATGTGGATAATGCGCCCGCTATGGCGAGGGCATTGGAGCAGATACGGGAGAAATGCGAGGAAAACCAGACAATTGTGGTGACCTTGCCTAAGGGCCGCTATGAGTTTTATCCCGATAGCGCGGCGGAGCGTGTCTATTTCATCTCGAATCATGATCAAATGAATCCGAAGAAAGTAGGTTTGCCTTTCGAGGGGATGAAGAATATGGTGTTCGACGGGCAAGGCTCGGAGTTAATCTTCCACGGCAGGATGTTGCCGGTCTCTTTGCTGGATTCGAGGAATTGTGTCTTGAAGAATTTCAGTATAGACTTCAAGCATCCTCAGATTTCACAGGTAAAAGTGGTGGAGAACGATACGCTGAAAGGCGGGATCACCTTCGAGGTGGCTCCATGGGTACGCTATGAGATACGGGATAGCGTGTTTGTAGCGAAGGGAGAAGGCTGGGAGTTGACTCCCGGTTCCGGTATCGCCTTCGAGGGAGATACACGTCATTTGGTGTATAATACAAGCGATATCCCGGTAGGCGTGCGGGGCTTGATCGAGGTTTCTCCAAGGCTGATAAAGTCTCCCCGTTGGAAAGACAGCCGTTTGGTGCCCGGTACGGTGATCGCCATGCGTTCTTGGGAACGTCCGGCTCCCGGTGTCTTCCTGTATCATGACGTGAATACGACTCTGGAGAATATCAAGGTTCATTATGCCGAGGGAATGGGCCTCTTGGCGCAAGTGAGCGAGAATATCATGCTGGATGGTTTCTCCGTTTGCTTGAAAGGGGCGGACGATCCGCGGTATTTCACGACACAGGCGGACGCTACCCATTTCTCGGCCTGCAAGGGAGCGATCATCTCCAAGAATGGCTTGTACGAAGGGATGATGGACGACGCTATCAATGTGCATGGAACTTACCTGAAAGTGGTGAGACGAGTGAATGACTCTACCTTGGTAGGCCGGTATATGCACCCGCAATCGTATGGTTTCGAATGGGGAAGGGTAGGGGATTCCGTGCAGTTCATCCATTCGAGCACCATGGAATTGATAGGGGCGAGAAACCGGATTACCGCTATCAAGGCGGTAGATCAACCGGATTACCGAGGGGCGAAGGAGTTCGAGATCCGGTTTGAGAATACGGTGAATCCTTCGATTCATGAGGGAAGCGGTTTCGGCATAGAGAATCTGGAGTGGACACCGACGGTCCTATTCTCGGATAACGTGATCCGGAATAACCGTGCCCGTGGTTCCCTGTTCAGCACGCCTCGGCAAACGGTCGTAGAGAATAATGTTTTCGATCATACCTCGGGGACGGCGATCCTGCTGTGCGGTGATTGCAATGGTTGGTTCGAGACCGGCGCTTGCCGGAACGTGTTGATCCGTAAGAATAAGTTCATCAACTCCTTGACGAATATGTTCCAATTTACGAACGCTATTATCTCTATTTATCCCGAAATCCCGGATTTAGCGTCGCAAAGGAAATATTTCCATAGTGATATCGTGATCGACGCGAACGAGTTTATTACGTTCGATAGGCCATTGGTATACGCCAAGTCCGTGGACGGGTTGGTCTTCACGAATAATATTGTCAAACAAAATAAGGAATACCCAGCCTTCCATTGGAATAACCATCGTTTCTATTTCCAGCGGGTGATCCATTCGAAAATAGAGAACAACTATTTTGATGAAGGGTTTATCCGGGAGAGGGATGTCTTAGAGGAAAATAACGGATATGATATATAGGAAATTAATCGTCTTGGTAAGCCTTTTGATAGGCTTCGTAAACATTGCGTTCGCCGGCGTTGGTGATCTCGATACGTTAAACGTACGTTCTCAAGCCCCTGTCAAGGAGAGAATGCCTGTCGTCGCCTATAAGTTTAACCCGAAAAGCTTGATTCTTCCGGCCTCATTGATAACGGTGGGAGCCGTAGGCACGGCGATCGACGGGATGAATGACTTTCACCTGTTTTCCCGGAAAGATTCCGTGAAGCAAATCCATATCGACAATTACTTGGAGTGGGGAATACTGGGTTGGGTATTTGTCTGCGACCTTATGGGAACAGAGAAGCATAACTGGGTGGACCAACTTTGCTTGGTCGCTTTAGCGGAAGGGATGAACGGATTGATGGTGCATGGGCTGAAGAACTGGGTAAACGAGCCTCGCCCGGACGGGGCGCCTTATTCGTTTCCTTCCGGACATACCTCGAATGCTTTCTTAGGGGCGCATATGGCTTATAAGGAATTTAAGGATAGCTCACCTATACTCGCTTACTCGGGTTATGCGATAGCGGCGTTCGTGGCGGGTTCCCGCTTATACAATAACAGGCATTGGGTGGCGGATGTAGTAGCCGGCGCAGGTTTCGGGATCTTGTCGGTAGAGTTATCGTATCTGATCTATTTCCCGATTCGTAACGCTATCGCCCGGCGGATCAATCGAAATGTGAAGAACTGCCCGATCGTGGCCGCTCCGGTATTCAGTTCGAATATGGCGGGATTCTATCTGACTTATCAATTTTAATGCGTCTTATGAATAAAGCGCATACCGGCTTATAGAGACTGGTTAATGCGCAAAAGCTCCTCTATATGCGTGCGGTCGTTGCTGAGGCGTGGGATCTTGTGCTGCCCGCCTAATTTGCCTTTCTGCTTGAGCCATTCATAGAAAGCACCGTCGTGGGCGATAACGATTTCCAGCGGTTGAAGGGAGATCTCTTTATACCGCTTCGCCTCATAGTCCGAGTTCAGCTTTTGTAAGTTCTGATCTAATAAAGTGGCGAATTCATCGAGAGATTCCGGTTTCTTGTCAAACTCGATAAACCATTGGTGCCGTCCTTTCGCCTTATCCAGCATAAAAAGTGGGGCGGCGGTATATTCTTTTACTTTCGCCCCGGTTCGTAGGCAAGTCATGGCGATCGCCTTATCGGCGTTATCCACCATTAGCTCCTCGCCGAAGGCGTTGATAAAGTGCTTGGTACGTCCGGAGATAACGAATTTATGAGGGAATAACGAGGTGAAACGTACCGTATCTCCGATCTGATAGCGCCATAATCCTCCCGAGGTCGTGATTACCATCGCGTAGTTTTTCCCGGTCTCTACCGATTCCAGCGGCAACACGGTCGGATGGGCGCTACCCACCTCGTTCATCGGGATGAACTCATAGAAAATACCGTAATCCGGCATCATAAGCAAACTGGGGTCTGCCGGATCGTCTTGCAGCCCGAAGAAGCCCTCGGATGCGTTATAGGTCTCCATATAATGCATCTTATTCGATGGAATCAAGGTTTTATATTGCTCCCGGTAAGGCTCGAAACTGATCCCCCCATGGAAGAAGACCTCCAGATTAGGCCATACGTCCGTAAGATATTCCCTACCCGTTTTTTTCAATACGGCCTTGATCAAGACCAACATCCAAGAAGGAACACCGGATAGGCTGTTTACATCCTTATTCCAAGTGTTCTCCACGATCGCCTTGATCTTGCTTTCCCATTCATCCATTAGGATAATGGGTTTCTTGGGGACGCGTATTAAATTGACGAGCGGATTGAGATTTTGAAGTAATACGGCGGATAAGTCGCCTTGATGAGCCTCGGAGTTTAGCGGGGAAGGGCTATGGCTGCCGCCTAATATCAAGCCTTTCTTGGAGAAGAAACGGCTTTCCGGGTTGTTCCGCAGATAAATGGCCACGCAATCGAAGCCTCCTTTATAGTGGCAACCCTTTAATATCTCGGGGGTGACGGGCAGGAATTTACTTTTGTCGTTCGTGGTCCCGCTACTCTTAGCGTACCACCGCACCACCGAAGGCCAGAGAATATTCCTTTCTCCGTTTATCATTCGGGTGACATACGGCTTTATCTCGTCATAAGTCTGTAAGGGAAGACGTTGGCAGAAGTCAGAATAAGAGCGAATGCTTTTATAATCATATTTGAGTCCCCATTCCGTCTTGCGTGCCGTCGAAAGCAGAGCATGCAGCTGTTTGCGCTGGATATGGTCTATATCCTGCCCAAATCGTCCGATCTCCGTTTGTCGATGGCGGAAAAGGAGCGAAATCGTCTGTGTTAAAATATCCATGCTCTTTTTATTTGTTCGAGTGCAAATGTAGGCATTCTCTTTTTATTTATATCTTTGCTAGGTACTAAATTAACGTTACGATGAAAATAGGGATTCTCTCATCGGGTGGCGATTGCCCCGGTATCAACGCTACGATCCGTGGTGTTGGCAAGACCGCTATCATGCATTACGGCATGGAAGTGATAGGTATTCATAGCGGTTTTATAGGTCTTTTGAATAAAGACGTCCAAGTTTTCGATGAACGGAGCTTATCCGGCATATTAAATTTAGGGGGAACCATTTTAGGAACGTCCAGAGAGAAGCCTTTCCGTAAGCTCTTGGCCTCGGGAGATTCGGAAAAGCCGGAGATCATTAAGAAAAATTATGAGGAGCTGGGGCTGGACTGCTTGGTTTGTATCGGAGGAAACGGTACGCAGAAGACGGCCAATCTGTTATCTCAGATCGGATTGAACGTGATAGGCGTTCCCAAGACAATCGATAATGACATATGGGGTACGGATATTACGTTCGGTTTTAATACCGCCGTGAATATCGCCACGGAATCTATAGACCGTCTTCATTCTACGGCTAGTTCACATAAGCGGGTGATGGTCGTGGAGGTGATGGGCCATCATGCCGGATGGATCGCCTTGTATGCCGGGATGGCTGGAGGTGCCGACGTGATCTTACTTCCGGAATTGGGATACGATATCGATAAGGTGAACGAGGCGATCTTGGATCGGGCTCGCAGGGGCAAACCTTATTCCATCGTTGTAGTAGCCGAGGGTATCGAGACTCCGGATAAAAAGCGTCCTTCTGATTATATTACCCGGGCTATCGAGGCGGGAACGGGTATCGAGACCCGGGATACCGTATTGGGATACACCCAACGGGGTGGAAACCCCTCTCCGTTCGACCGTAACCTTGCGACTCGCTTGGGAGGCCATGCCACGGAACTGATCGCTAATGGTGAATTCGGACGTATGGTTTGTATGAAAGGAGATAGGGTAGAATCCATTCCCTTGTTAGAAGTAGCGGGAAAACTAAAATTAGTGACACCGGATCATGATTTGATCGTACAAGGAAAACGGATGGGGGTAACATTCGGGAAATAAAATAAAAAAGGTTGTGTGTCAGAGAACGCACAACCTTTTTTACTTTATACTAGTGGCGGCCGTTTATTTTTTAATACCTTGAACGGTTTGGCTTCCCTTTTCGGTAGTCAAGCGGAAGATATACATTCCAGTGGCAAAATCACCCGTGCTGAGACTGCTTCCCGGTTGCGGGACGCTACGTATCAACTTTCCATCGGCCCTGTAGATCTCAAGCGATTTCAGTTGTTGATAATTCTGGATCTGTACTTCATTCGAGAAGATACGTGGTTGAATATCTACTTCTTCGCCTGTTGGCTTCAGTTCGTTACCTACGCTCGTTTCCGGAATTACCGTAACCGGGGCGCTCTCATCGGTACCATAAAGTGCCGTTACTTGGAGCAGAGGGGTACTTGTTGTCAGATTTTTCACCGTATAATTCCGTTGAGAAACAGGTAATGTCGTCAGTTCTCGGGTATCTTGATATACCTTATAACCGGTCAGCTCCGGAAAAGCCGTGATCAACTCTGCTTCTTGCGCATCAGAGGCGATAGCCAGTTTCCGGAATGATAATCGGCCCGTTCTCATGGGTTGCGGCTTCTCCGAGAAAGTGCTCGTGGAGAATACGGAACTTGAGGGGAGCTCACCTTCTTCCGCGCTTATTACGATCGATAACACAACATTGGCATCTAGCTCATCATCTGAGAATGTTTCCCATTTTTTTCCGTCCAAAGAATATAAATTCCCTTTTCCGTCGACTGCGGGGCCTTCATCGGAGCATGCCGGATATGTGTTATTGGCATAGCTTATCACATGAATGGCTACCAGTAAATCCTGCTTCGCGTCGATTACGAATGGTGTTTTAAGTGTGACCGAATTTATTTTACCTGATTTCAGTTGAGTGAAACTCTCTTCATACTCCCGGTTTCCCTGTTTGATATAGACTCCATAAGTGACCCCTTCCTGTGGATAGAAATTAACCTTCCGGATCGTTTTTTTATGTACCGGTTGTAGATCTTTCGTATCCCATTTCTGAGCGAAATAGAATGGATCTCCTCCGAGACCGAACTGTTGATAACGATCTTGTGATCCCCAACCAGCTATTTTTTCGAGGACTGGGGCATTCCATGTCAGTTGAATCTCACCCGTGGAGATCTGTTTGTATTTCAAATCAGTCGGACCTTCATACTCGTTTCCGATCGTTTTCCCATCCTGCGTCATTCCCTGCAACGAGGTGACGCCCGTTCCGAGTGGATCTAGCCAGACATCCATCCGGGCTGTATCATTATCACTGTATTTATTCCAGTGATAATACAATTTACCGTATAAATTCAATCCTTCGGGCAGTTCGCAACTGGAGCTTCCACCGCTCAGCGTACCTATAATCAAGCCTTTGCTATTAAATAAAGGCGAGCCGGAAGAACCTCCCTCGGTCACCCCGTGTCCGTTTAGCGTGGCATCGAAAGTCGCGTTCCAATGAGCGTTCGTGGCCCCGGTTTTCCCAACATCACTATTACGCCATGTAATCGATTCTGTCGGATAATTTCCATAGGTGGAGATTTTCATATAATCGCCGGAAGGATGATGGATGCCTACGCCCGAGAGTGAAAGCATATTTGAACGATCCCATCCGTTAAAGAATACATTATAATCGTCGGGGATCTCGTCGTTAAGCAACAGCAACAGTCCGTCGGAACCGTTTTCGACAGGGGTAGAGGCTTTCCGTGTACATCCTACCATGGTTTTTATCGGATAAATGGGTGACTCATTATCGCAGCCCACATGTTCTTGGTGGAAATAAAACAACCAGACCGCTAATTCCTCGGGAGTAACCGTCTGTTCGCCCAGTATATCTTGCGAACAATGGAAGGCGGATAATACATAAGGCTTTTTGTCACGGGCCGTATTATTTACCAGAGAAGCCGTACAAATATAGCTTCCTCCTTCTCCCTCTTTATTACGGATGTATTGAATCATTTGTATCACCCCCTTCTTTTGCTCCTGCCAATCGGCTCCCTCCTCGCAATTGATATTCACTTCGCAAGCTTCTGAATAGCCGGCTCCCGGCGCTTCCTGTACTTCTGGCATGATCGCTTCAAGATGATTATACCCGTAACCGACCTCCCGGATGCGTAGTCGAGGTGTCTCGCCGGATGGTGCCGGTACATATTCGAGGATCACTTCATCGCCTGCTACGGCTTGGGTTGCGAACGGTCCGTTTTTAGGATGCGTACGATGCGTATAGGCACCCAATACTTGGGTTTTCGCTGCGTTATACAGGTATAACCGGGCACCTTTGGGTATATAAAAATCGGAGTAATACAGGATCAAGGCGATCGCTCCTTTCGCTTGAAGGTGAAGTTGCCATACTTGGCTGCCGTCAGGTAGTGAAATCCAATCGCCGCTATTGGCGATGTCGAAGCTGGTTGGAATCGACTTGGCTACACGCAACGGAGCGCCTTGGCTGACCCTCCACGCATCGACCGCCTTGAGGTCTTCCACACTGAAATTCACTGGAACTTGTTCTGCTAGCTTTTCACTTCGAAGTGAACCTGCGAATTGAAAGCTGGGGGGGAGTCCTCCTTCGCTGATCTGCGCCAACGAACTTGAAATCGAGAAATAGCCGATATATAATATGCTGGTTATTAATATTCGGAGAAATTTACTGTACTGTTTTTTCATACATACAACTTTATATGAGCTTATTCTTATATAACTAAGAACTTGGGTATATCAAACGATATACCCAAGTTCTGCTATTTATCATACAGTTTCTTCCTCTGGGAGGTCAGAAAACTCTTTTTCATCGGTTAGTTCACCCGTCTTCTTTTTCTTTGTGGCAGAGATACGTTGCTGGAGTTCTTTGTCTGTCCGCAATCTTTTGACCGCCATTTTAGAAGCCGCTTGCTGGGATTCTTTTTTGGAGTAACCGATACCTATGCCAATTTGCTCGCCGAGCAATTTAATCGCGCTTTGGAATACAGGATTTCCATCATGATCCGTAAAAGACTCTATTAGATCGAACGAGATCGATATTTTGTTCTTTTGGCTCCATTCAATCAAGTTTGACTTGAAATTTATCTCTTTCCGGACGAGTGTATCTACATCGATATACTTTTCTATCATCACGTCACGGATAAACTTATAACAAACGTCATAACCTTGATCCAGATAAATAGCGCCGATCAAAGCCTCGAGCGCATTACCATACATATGATTGTTATGAGAGTTTATCTTGGTTGAATAGACTACCATTTGATCGAGGCCGAGTTGTACGGCGACCTTATTCATCGTTTCCCGTTGTACGATCTTGGAGCGTGTGTTTGTCAAAAAGCCTTCCCGCTTATTCGGGTAGCGCTTATAGACAATATCGGCGACCGCCGCATCCAAAATGCCATCTCCTAAAAATTCAAGACGCTCATTGTTAAGCCATTTACCATCACCCGTCTCTACTGATGATGATTTATGCAACAAGGCCTGCTCGTAAATCTGGAGATTATCCGGATAAAAACCTAGAATCTTTGATAAAGACAAATAAGGCTCCCTACCTTTATTATGCAGGAGCCTTATTCTTTTATGTAGCTGTTTGTATAGCTTTCTAAACACGTTATTTCACGAATTTTTTAACAATGGCGCAAGCGTTGTGTCCACCGAAACCAAACGTATTCGATAAAGCGGCTTTCACTTCTCTCTTTTGAGCCTTATTGAATGTGAAATTCAGTTTATAATCTATTTCAGGATCATCGTCGCCTTCCGCATGGTTAATGGTCGGCGGGATAATACCATCGTTTATAGCCATAATACACAGGATCGCCTCTACCGCTCCGGCAGCACCAAGCAAGTGACCGGTCATTGACTTTGTAGAACTGATATTCAGTTGATAAGCATGTTCTCCGAACACATCTTTGATCGCCTTAACCTCTGAGATATCGCCTACGGGAGTCGATGTTCCATGAACATTGATGTAATCAATATCTTCCGGAGTCATTCCCGCATCTTCCAATGCGTTGCGCATAACCAGCTTCGCTCCTAAACCATCCGGATGAGAAGCGGTCAAGTGATAAGCATCGGCAGACATTCCGGTTCCTGCGATCTCGCAATATATTTTAGCGCCACGAGCCAATGCGTGCTCCATTTCTTCCAATACCAAGCAAGCTCCACCTTCACCCATCACGAATCCGTCACGGCTAGCGCTGAACGGGCGAGATGCGGTCTCGGGAGAATCATTACGTGTCGATAACGCGTTCATGGAGTTGAATCCACCTACACCCGATTCAGAAACAGCAGCTTCCTCTCCACCGGTGATGATGACGTTAGCCTTGCCTAAACGGATATAATTGAATGCGTCGCTGATAGCGTTTGTAGAAGATGCACAAGCTGAGACGGTCGCAAAGTTCGGGCCGTGGAATCCATAAAGCATGGAAATATGTCCAGCCGCGATATCCGAGATCATTTTCGGGATGAAGAACGGGTTAAACTTCGGACCGATCGTATCCTTGATCTTCGCATAACTCAATACTTCCTCGTCGAATGTCTTGATACCACCGATACCTGAAGCGAAAATAACGCCGATACGGTTCTTATCTTCGTTATCCAAGTCCATTGCCGCGTCCTCGATCGCTTGTTTCGCCGCGTCGATCGCGAATAAGCTATAACGATCACACTTGCGGGCCTCCTTACGATCCATAACTTTCAACGGATCGAAGCCTTTAACTTCGCATGCAAATTGTGTCTTGAATTTGGATGCATCAAACTGAGTAATAGGTCCAGCGCCACTTTTTCCATTGATAATACCTTCCCATGTTTCGGGGAGGGTATTACCAAGAGGAGTAATAGCTCCAAGACCTGTTACTACAACTCTTTTTAATTCCATACCTTTAGTTAAAAGGATTGATTACTTCGCGTTAGCCTCGATGTAAGCGATAGCGTCACCTACAGTTGTAATCTTTTCTGCTTGATCGTCAGGAATTGAGATGCCGAATTCTTTTTCGAACTCCATAATCAATTCTACAGTGTCAAGAGAGTCTGCTCCTAAATCGTTAGTAAAGCTTGCTTCGTTTGTAACTTCTGTTTCTTCAACACTTAACTTGTCAACGATGATAGCTTTTACTCTTTCAGCAACTTCAGACATAACTTTTTCAATTTAGATTAATAAATACGAATATACTTTTTAAATTTGCAGTGCAAAGAAAAGAATTTTTTATGTTACAAAGCAAATTTAATAAGCTAAAAATGCGGAAAACTGCACATTTTTTCTTTTCTTGTGCATTTAAACATCTAAAAATATGAAAAACATAGCGATTTTTGCTTCCGGATCTGGTACGAATGCCGAGAACATCGCCCGATATTTTGCTAACAGTGAAAACGTTAATGTTGCGGTTGTTTTATCACTGTCTCTTATACACATCTGACGCTGCCGACGATCGCAT
>ENA-UAOT01000728-UAOT01000728.1-human-gut-metagenome-genome-assembly--contig:-NODE-728-length-15380-cov-7.217162_pt1 | contig 15380 bp, 10 predicted proteins | sample MGYA00243475_ERZ654567 | MGnify/ENA primary metagenome ERZ654567 (study PRJEB26926, sample SAMN06164482) | human gut metagenome | biome: ENVO:00009003; feature: ENVO:2100002; material: ENVO:00002003... | reverse complement strand
TGCGATCGTCGGCAGCGTCAGATGTGTATAAGAGACAGTGATATTGCGTAGTCATGATACGATGTAGCAGTAACTTTAGTTATTGTTGAACTGAATAATATAATTGCATTGTGTTAGTATTATTTTGTTGTTGAAAACGTTGCAATAGATAATTTTATTCAGTTATTAAAGTATGATTTATACGCTGCATAACACAAATCTTGAATTATTCATTTAAATTATTAAAACATGAAAAAGTACTTATTTGCCATTGGCTTAATGGCAGTGTTCTTTTTTTCTTGTGATCAAGAAGAAAAGTTGGAGTCTACTCCAGTTGATCAATCTATCAAAGTTGTCAGTTTGATGGATGGTAAAGTGCAATCTTCGGATGTAACAGTTACAAATGCCATAAATACTATGGCACTGCAATTCCCTTCTGAAGCTGAATTCCAAAAGGTAATGGATGATTTAGGTAAGATGTCATCTGGTGAAAGAATCGCTTTTACTGATAGAATAGGTTTTATCTCGTTAGAGAAGTTGCTTTTGTTAGCAGATGTAGAATTGGATATTATTGCAGATGAAGCAAGTAATGAAGTTGATTTTAGTGAGAAATATTCGGATTATAAGGAGAAGTATAGTAAGATGTTTATTTTTAATAGTAAACAATTAGATGATTTATCTCCTTATATACCTGCTGCAACAAATGATTTGTTTGCGTATGTTGTAGGAGAAAATCAATCGGTTGTAATAGGAAATGAAGTAAGGACTATTGATTTCTTTAAAGATATGAGAAAAACAGATGCTTTGTTGTATGCTGGAGAAACAGAACTTTCAACAAGAACATTAGTTGGTACTAATTCTTTCAATATTACTAACGGTAGTAAAAAAACAATTTTTACTCCGGAGATAAAATATGAGAATGTAGGAGCTGCAGGAAGTCCTATGGTATATCGGATGCATTATCATTTTGGTGCGCAAAAGAAATTGTGGTATGGTTGGAAAAGGGATAGTGCAAGAAATTTTGCATTTACAGAAAGGGTAAATCCTTCTTCTGGCCAGTATGCAAGAACTTATTTCCCTAATGCTGGTGGAAATTATAATATTACTAGTGGCCATTCAACTTCCAATGTTACTTTTGTTGGTACAGTGTTTGTTTGGACAGATCAGATGCTTGATAAAGATGCAAACGGCAATATTATTTATGACCCTGCACCTTTGGGGGGAGTTGCATGCACTGAAAGTAAAGCATATGAATGTAAAATAAGTATGTCATACAATAAATAAAGTGAATTGTATTGTTCTATTTTTTTGCTTATAGGCTTTTTCTGTTTTCTTATAAAGAAAAAAGAAAGCAAATTGAATACTACTAGATGAGATACTTGTTGATGATAATTATGTGGAGAATGAAGAAGCTGTATTAGAAATCTGGAAAGTAAGCTTTTTGATGGTAATCCTAAGTATGTCTACTGCAAAAGATAAAAACTAATACAATTAGAGGGAACATCCGATGTTTACGTAATTCCATTGTTATGCAACGTTAATTGATGGTGCTAAATATCTAAGTTGCTTCAAAAGCTAGTGTTTTGAAGCAAAACTTTTTATTCAAAGAATCAATTCCATTTGATTTTCTTGTAACTGATGTTGTATATAATAATACCCTCTATTTGAGAATGCTATTTAACGTATGCTACTAATAAATGCTGGATGGTTCATAGCTCTTGGTCTGTATACAGTATCAATGAATTAGAAACTATTTCTATGTATTCAGTATTGGCTTTTGATATGATATTGATAGATGCAGAGTGAGTTTATTTTTAGTAAATTCTTATATGAGGAGATTATTGCTTGTAAACAGTAATCTCCTTTTTTTATTATAGAAGTATTCTCCTTCTATTGGAAATGTGTATATTTGCACAAAACTCATATCGAAAATGTGTGAATTTCCACATTTGTGATATCAAAAATGTGATTTGCTATGTTTGAAAGAGACATTATCTCGCAATTGGCAGCATGGAAAACGGATACGAACAGAAAGCCGCTGGTAATTCATGGTGCACGACAGGTAGGTAAGACGTGGGCTTTGAAGTACTTTGGCAGAGAGTATTTTGACGATGTTGCTTATTTTAGCTTGGATAAGGATGAAAGTGGTCTTTGCGATGTCTTTAGAACAACGAAGGACCCTCAACGAATTATTCAACACTTATCTTTTTTGCATGGAAAGAAGATAGAACCTCAAACAACCTTATTGATTCTGGATGAAATTCAAGAGTGCAACGAGGCATTGAATGCATTGAAATACTTCTGTGAGGAAGCTCCTGAGTATGCTGTGGCGTGTGCGGGCTCTTTGTTAGGCATTTATCTGAATCATGTGGGTAAATCATTTCCGGTAGGGAAAGTGAATCATCTTTATATGTATCCGCTCACTTTTACGGAGTTCCTGAGGACAAAAGACCCGGCTATGCATGAGTATATGCATTCTATTGATAAGGTAGAACCACTGCCACAGATTTTTTTTGATAAGTTGCGGGAGTCTTTTACTGCTTATTCCATTTGTGGAGGTATGCCCGAACCTGCCACCTTGATGGTTGATTTTAATGATATGGAGAGAGTGGATTCTGCACTTCAAGATATACTGAATGATTATGCTTTGGATTTCGTGAAACATACTACTCCGACTTTGGCTCCTCGTATCAATTATGTCTGGAACTCGTTGCCTTCGCAGTTGGCGAAAGAGAATCGTAAGTTTGTTTATCAGTTGGTCCGTCCGGGAGCACGTGCCAGGGAATATGAAGATGCCATTTTGTGGTTGGAGCAGGCAGGGCTTATAAATAAAGTGTTACTTAGCAAAGCTCCCAAGTTGCCATTGAAAGCTTATGATGATTTAGGTACATTTAAACTTTATACATTGGATTTGGGTTTGTTGCGGAGGCTGTCTGAATTGGATGCCAGTATATTATTGCTGCCTACTCCTGCCTATACAGAATATAAAGGGGCGTTAGCTGAGAACTATATATTACAAAGCCTTACAGCACAGTTTCAAATGCCTTTCCGTTATTGGGCTTCAGGCAATAAGGCAGAGGTGGACTTTTTGCTTCAGTATGCCAATCAGATCTATCCGATAGAAGTAAAAGCAGACCAAAATATACAGGGCAAAAGTCTGATTCAGTATGAGAAACTCTTTCAACCTATTTGTCGAATTCGGTATTCAATGTTGAATCTGAAGCGGGATGGAAATTTGCTGAATATACCTTTGTTCCTGGCGGATAAGACGAAAGCGTTGTTGGGAGTGGTTAGTGATTAGTGGTTAGTGATTAGTAGGCTGCGCTATTATTCCGCATGGAGCTAATCACTAACCACTAATCACTCATTACATCTTCTTTTTCAATGCTTTCACCCAAATTTTATATCCTTCCTCATTCAGGTGCAAGCCATCACTGGTCAGCTCTTTGCGCAGTACATTCGTGCCTTTCTCTGTAAATAACGGGAAGAGGTTGATGAATGTAATCTTATGATCTTTGGCTAACACTTCCAGTTGTGCATTGATTTCGGGAACCATGTCGGTTTTTCCGGTTAGCTTTTTGTAACGTCCGAAGCTCTCATCGAAAGGCAGGAGACTTTGCAGGTAGAGTTTCGTATCGGGAGATTCGCGCTGAATGCGCTCTACGGTCATGCGTATCATACTGACGATGCTGTCCGCAGTGAGGTCGTGTGAGATGTCGTTGACACCGGCAAGGAGGAATAATTTCTCTGGGTGTCCCGGAAGTATCTGGTGCAGGCGGTCGTAAATACCCATAACTTCATCACCGATGATACCACGGTTACGGATGTTTTTCTTGTTGAGGCGGGCGTTCCAGTCGCCGCCACCTTCTGTAAGGCTGTTGCCTACCATGACGATGTCTTTGGAAGTAATGGCAGGTTCATCCATGAATTGAAGGAAGCGCTTATAGTAATGATCCGTATAAATACGTGGGGTGGGATAGATAGAAGCTGCAACAACATTGGCTATCAGAGAGCGCAGACGAACCATGCTGTGACCGTCTTCGGGATGCACGGCATTGACGAGCAGGATGACGGAAGTATTGTTGTCCGGATCTATGATGATGGAAGTACCGGTGTATCCGGTGTGCCCGTAGGTATTCGGACCAAAATAATCTCCGTTATTGGAAGCGTAGGCGGTGAAGTTATCCCATCCTAAAGTGCGTCCTAATGTAGCGGTGGCACGAGGGACGGTACGCATAGCTTTTACTCCCAATGGGCTGAGGATGCGGTGTCCGTTCCATTCTCCGCCGTTTTGCAGGGCGGCGCAGAGGACAGCTATGTCTTCGGCACAAGAGAATACGCCGGCATTGCCGGAAATACCGCCATTCATGATGCGGGCGAGTGGATCGTGTACTTGTCCGCAGAGGACGCTGCCATCGGATTGCTTCTCGGTAGGAGCGATGAGTCTATGCCAGTCACCTTCGGTAGAGGTTGCCCAGTGGGCATCTGCTGTATTGATCCATTTTCCATCCTTGTCGCGCTTGCAGGGGAGATAATCGGTATGGGCCATACCTAATACATCAAATAGATTTTCGCGGGCGAAGTCGCGTAAAGATTGTCCGCTGACGGTTTCGATGATGCGTTGCAGGGTGATGTAGTTAAGGCAACTGTATTGGAAGTCGGTTTGTGGCTTGAAGTCGCGGCGGCAGTTGGCTATGTATTCTATCATTCCGTCGGGGCTGGGGGAGCCATATTGTTTTTCCAGTTCAGTGGTTGGGGCATAAGGGGGGAGGCCGGAAGTATGTGTCAACAGGTCGGCGATGCGGATGATTTTCTTATCTTTTCCGTCTTCGCTTATCCAGGATTTAAAATCGGGGATGTAGAGGCTGACGGGGTCCAAGAGGCGGAGCTTGCCACGTTCTGCCAGGATATGGGTACAGATGGCAGTGGACATGGGTTTACTGCATGAGGCCATATCGAAAATGGTGTTTACGGTCATAGGTTCGGCGTTAGGGTATACACGCTTGTTGCCGTATGCTTTGAGGTAGGCCATCTTCCCGTTACGTACTACAGCGAGCACGGCACCGGGAATGTCTTTATTGGCGATGGCGGTTTCTATCGCTTCGTCAGCGTACAACAAATGACGGGAATCCATGCCGACTTGTTCGGGGGCAACACGTTGCAAGGATTGTGCGTTGGCTTGCAGGACAAGCAGCACAAAGAAAAAAAAGGAAGGGAAAAGTTTCATAAGGGGGTGTTATTAATGATTAGATGATTAATAATGGGAAATGATCGGAAAGGCGATTATTTTCCTCTGTAAGCATCTACCGCCTTCTTCACTGAACCGTGCATTAGTAGCAGCGCTTTCGCTTTGCCATAATCTAATCCCAGTTCTTCTACAATCATGCGGGTGCCACGGTCTACCAATTTCTGGTTACTCAGCTGCATATTCACCATCTTATTACCTTTCACGCGGCCCAGTTGTATCATGACAGAAGTGGTAATCATGTTCAGTATCATCTTCTGTCCCGTACCCGATTTCATGCGTGAGCTGCCTGTTACATACTCCGGTCCTACAATCATTTCGATGGGAACATCTGCTTCTGCTGCCATCGGAGAGTCGGGGTTGCTGGTGATGCAGCCTGTAAGAATGCCGTGCTCACGTGCTTTCTGCATGGCACCGATCACGTAAGGAGTCGTGCCGGAAGCAGCAATGCCGATGACGGTATCTTTATCCGTAATGTTACGTTCAACTAACTCTTCCCAACCGCGACGCATATCGTCCTCCGCATTTTCCACCGGATTGCGCAGGGCTGTATCACCACCTGCTATCAGTCCGATGACGAGCGTAGGAGGCATACCGAATGTTGGAGGAATTTCTGATGCATCCAGCACACCCAGGCGACCGCTGGTGCCTGCTCCCATATAAAAGATGCGTCCGCCTTGCTTCATGCGCGGAACGATTTGTGTCACCAGTTTCTCAATTTGTGGAATGGCTTTTTGAACAGCCAATGCCACTTTCTGGTCTTCTGTGTTGATGTCCTCCAATATTTCGCGGACAGATTTCTTTTCTAAGTCGTTGTAGAGCGAGGGTTGCTCTGATATCTTTACGAATGCCATGATGATGATTTATGATTTATAATTTATGATTTATGCGTTGTTGGGTGGGTTAGCTATGGTAGCTAATCAGGCCTTCCATAGGGCTCTGGAGGATGATACCTACTTGAACGCCCATTTCCTGTGCAGCTTCGGTAAGTACCTCCTTATAATGGAATGCTACGGAGCCGATGAAATGTACCTTGCTATGCTGATAATCGTATTGCATGACGTTCCTTTTCAGGAAAGCCTTGAAACTGTTCAGCACCAGAGTGCGCACACAAGGCTCGTCCAGATTCTGAGCGAGGAATGGAGACAGGCTTGCCAGGAAGCGGTTCGGGAATGGTTTACGGTATACACGGTCGATGATGTCTGCCGGTTCCAGATTGAACTGCTTGAGGAACTTTTCTTTTAACTCTGGAGTCATTTGATTTTTCAGAATATCACCTACCAGCAACTTACCCAGGCAAGCACCACTACCTTCGTCGCCAAGAATGAAACCCAGGGGAGAGACGTTGGCACCAATGTGTTTGCCGTCGTAATAACACGAGTTGGAACCTGTGCCCATGATGCAGGCTATGCCCGGTTCGTGTCCGCAAAGTCCGCGGGCGGCGGCAAGCATGTCAGTATTTACTTCCACTTCGTCGCCCGAAACCTGGAGATGCTGGATAATGGCACGGTGCACCATGGCAATTTTGTCGGGGAAGCCACAGCCAGCACCATAAAAGTACACAGCGTCGAAGGCATTGGTCGTTAACTGGGGCAGCAGCGCTGTCGCGATTTCATTACTGATCTCCTCTTCCGACTGAAAGAAAGGGTTGGTACCTTTCGTAGAAACCTGCTGGATGAGTTTACCTTTCTCTACAACACACCAATCGGTTTTTGTAGAGCCACTGTCTGCTATTAATATCATATCGTTTAATTTTAATTATTCATCGTTTATATTTCATCGGTGTTATAGTCTTTTGCCGATTTATCTGCTTGCTACTATATCTTGATATATATCTTCCGCTTATACAATTGATAGCCGATGCACCAGTTGATGGCTACAAAGAGCAATGCATAGGCCAGTGAACCGCCTGTCTCACCGAATATCGGCATGAGAACGATCTTATATAAGAATCCGTGTATGCTGATGCTGCCATCGCCCCAGGGGAAGCTGATGCTGCCGAACAGGATGCTGAGTACTCCACCCAGAACGTACATGAACAGGGGGTTGACACCGAAAGCCTCGAAGAAAGTACACCATTTCTTGTATCCTTTTACGTCGATGATCCAGATGAGCAGTGCCAGGAAACTGGAGGCCAGTCCGCAAGTGGTGAGGACGAAGGTGGGAGACCAGATTTTCTTGTTGATAGGGCAACCGTAGCTCAGCAGGAAGCCTGCAAAAGTAAGGACGGCACCAACCAGGAATAATTTGATCAGGTGAGAGTTCAGTAATGCCTCGCGGCTCTCGGCTTTATTGCTGTCCAGCATCATACGGCCTACGCAGAAGCCCAGCAATACATGGGCAATGGAGGGTATGGTGCTTAAAAGACCTTCGGGATCAATGCCGTTGTCCTTGTACATGTGTGCGGGGGTGAGGATGGCACGGTCCACTATGGAAAGGATATTGGTTTCGTTGTAAGTAAATCCGTTGCCACACATCAGCAGGATGAAGTAGCCAACCAGTAATATGGCAATGAGGTAAGGGATATGACGGTGTTTCATGGTCAGTGCAATGATAGCGGTAGCACCGTAACAAAGGGCCAGACGCTGCATGACACCCAGGATACGGATGCGGTCGAAAGTCCAGACGGATGCCCAGAGTTGTTCGCCAAAACTGAGTCCTTCATGGGAGCCTGCCCAGTAGTAACAGAATTTGGAGAACCAGCCGATGGCAAGTCCGATCAGGAAGATGATAATGGTACGCTTCAATATCTTCATGGCGGCTGCATGACTGAACTCGAAATTGTACTTCTTCAGGGAGATATAGGTAGAGATACCCATGATGAACATGAAGAAAGGGAAGACGAGATCGGTGGGGGTGAGGCCATTCCACTCAGCGTGGCGCAGGGGGGCATATATATGTCCCCAAGTGCCGGGGTTGTTCACCATAATCATGCCCGCAATGGTGACACCGCGAAGGATGTCGAGGGCAAGAATGCGCTTGTTTGTCTTGGTCTGACTGTTCATTGTAATAAGTGTGTTAAGTTATTAGTTATAAGTTATCAGTTGCTTCGGCTTTCACGCTCTTTGTGCATTGGTCTACGAGATAGGCGATAGAGACGTAGGGGATACCTGAGTTGGTAGTCAGTCCTATTTCGCAGGTACGACTGTTTGAGTAGCCGATAGTGATACCCGATGCTTCTATCTGCGGACGGAGTTTGCGCAAGGCATAGGAATTCAGTTCGGGATAGGTGAATCCACGGTCTCCGGCAAAACCACAGCAGCCTACTTCTTCGGGTACGAAGACATGCGTAGAACAGAGTTTTGCCAGGGAGATAATTGTATCTGCCAGACCCATTTTGCGCATGGAGCAGGTGATGTGTACAGCTACGGGGCGGTCGGTCTGCGTGAAGACTAGTTTGTCTCGCAGGAAGGTGTAGATGAATTCTGCAGGTTCGTAGAGTTTCATCTTCTGAATGGTTTCGCGCATGCGGTGCAGGCAGGGGCTTTGATCACAGAGAACTGGGTATTTGCCTTGCTCGCTGGCTTCCCAAAGGGCGGCTTCGAGTTCAGTGGCTTTGCGGTCGGCAATGTCGAGCATACCTTTACTTTCCCAAATGGTGCCGCAGCAGAGCTTATCCATGTTCTTGGGGAAGATGACTTCGTAACCGCCTTTTTGTAGGAGGGAGATCATCTTGTTTACCAAAGGTTGCTCCACAGGGGATTTTTTCGGGAGCCCCATGGTTTGGTTGATGCAGCTGGGGAAATAAACTACTTTATCAGCTACGAGTGACGGGCTACGAGCTACGAGTGCTGCGCTATCATGCCGCATGCTACTCGTAGCTTGTAGCTTGTAGCTTGTAGCTTTATAGCTCTTTGGCATGGCAGGCGTCCACAAAGGCACGCCCAATACATTGTGCATCCCTTTCGTAATGCTGCTCATGGCTTTGGTTCCCAATACGGAGTGTCCGAAATTGGCTAATGATAAAACGGGGCGCAGGGCGCTCTTGACACCGGCGAAGTGATTGGCTACGAAATCTCCTGCTTTATATCCGAGGCTACCTTTCGGCAGTGATTCCTGGCGGATGATGTGGGTCAGGTCGCCTGTATTGATATTCATCGGGCAAGACATGGAGCACAGTCCGTCTCCTGCGCAAGTTTGATTGCCCGGGTAGCGGTATTGTTTTTCGAGTAAAGACAGACGTTCCGGGTCTGTGCCGCTTTGTTTCAGACGTGATATTTCCCGTTGCAATACAATGCGTTGGCGCGAAGAAAGGGTAAAGCCGCACGACAGGCAGTTCACTTCGCAGAAGCCACATTCGATGCACTTGTTTACTTTTTCGGCAGGACTGGCTTCGTCGATAGGAATCAACGGTAACGGTTTGAAGTTCTTGATGTGACATTGTGGGTCATCATTGAAGATAACTCCCGGATTGAGCAGCCCTTTCGGGTCGAACAACTGCTTGACTGCCTTCATGGCTTCAAAAGCTGCCTCTCCCCATTCATATTTCACGAAGGGGGCCATGTTACGTCCAGTGCCATGTTCTGCTTTCAGCGAACCGTCGTATTTATCGACTACCAGAGTCTTTACGTCATTCATCAGGTCCTCGTAGCGCTTTACTTCGGCGTCGGTACTGAAAGACTGGTTCAGGATAAAGTGGTAGTTGCCTTCCAAGGCATGACCGTAGATGCAGGCATCATCGTAGCCGTGGCGGGCGATGAGCTGTTGCAGGTCGGCAGTGGCTTCGGGCAGGTCTTCGATGTGGAAGGCTACGTCCTCGATGAGGCAGGTAGTGCCGGGTTGGCGTGTACCGCCTACGGATGGGAATATGCCTGAGCGAATAGCCCAATACTTGGAATATTCTTCCGGCCGGTCGGTGAAGTGCACGGGGATGTAGGTGCTGAAAGTTTTCAGACATTCCTCGATTGCTGAGATGTTCTGTTCCAGTTCCTCGCGGGTGCGGGCTTTGGTCTCGGTCAGCACGGCTGTAAGGCCGGAGGCATCGGCAACTTCTTGCTTATACTTTAAGTAGACAGGGTCTTCTACCGAAGAGAGACTCTTGTAGTCCAGCAGTTCGGCGCCTTTTACTATCTTTCTGTCTGCTTCTGATGCGGAAGTACTATCATTTGAGAGTTCTTTCATCGCCACCACCGCCCGGCAAGCATCCTTGATGCTGGTAAAATAGAGCATGGCGCTAGCCTTGTACGGATAGTCGTACTCTGTGCGCATGGTAATTTGGGAAAGGAATGCAAGCGTGCCTTCCGAGCCTACCATCAGGTGGGCAATAATATCAAACGGGTCATCGAAACGGACGAATGGCAGAAGGTTCAGTCCGGTTACGTTCTTGATGGAGTATTTGTAGCGGATGCGTGCAGCGAGTTCTTTATTGGCACGTATCTGGTCACGCAATTCGCAGATGCGATTGTAGAAATCGGGGTGAGTGGCTTCGAAGGAAGCACGCGAAATGTCGTCCCCTGTGTCTAGCACGGTGCCGTCCGCCAATACGATGCGGGCGGAGAGAAGTACCTTGTCACTATTGGCGTGTGTGCCGCAATTCATACCCGAGGCGTTGTTCATGACGATGCCGCCTACCATGGCACTTTTCACGCTTGCCGGGTCCGGAGCAAACTTACGTCCGTAGGGGGCGAGAATCTCGTTGACCCGCTGACCGATGATGCCCGGTTGCAAGGTAATCTGTTCATGATCGGGAGAAATGCTGTACTTCTCCCAATGTTTTCCGGCTACTATCAGGATAGAGTCACTGATGGCTTGTCCCGACAAACTGGTTCCTGCGGCACGAAACGTTACTGGCAGACCGTAACGGTCGGCAAGTTTCAACAGGTCGGAAATTTCCTCTTCGCTGTTGGAACGAATCACGATTTGTGGAATAAGGCGGTAGAAACCCGCATCTGTTCCCCATGCTAACCGGCGCAGTTCGTCGGTGTATATCCTATCTTGCGGAATAAGTCCCCTTATTTCCTGCAAAAACGAAGTGTAGCTACTTTTTACCATAGTGCTTTCGCCTTTCTTTTCCTTATCATTCTTTTCTTCTTTCACCTGCCTGTGATGACAAGCACTCGTCACCCCTTATGACATCCCGGTTCCTTAATGGCTCTTTTCGGTGTAAGAAGCGTTTATTGTTCCCTACTTGTACAGGTAGTATTTCTTCGACAACCGTCGGAAGTCTTCAACATCCTTATACCAATAGTCTCGCACGTCTTCCCAGCGGTTACGCTGTGAGAACCGCTTGCGTATCTCTTCCGAGCCGCTTACCATGTCGAACATACGAAAACGTCCCTTGTCGGCATGCTCAAATACGGCACGGTCAGGATAGAGCGCTGCGATCTCCTGCATCACCAGGAACTGGATGTCGCTCAGCGGGGCTTTCTGTACATCCATGATGTGTACCTGTACGCCTTGCAGCAATTCACCCTTGCCCACGGAGTAGAAAGGTTTCAGATACATCGGTCTGAATACAACACCCGGCACATTCAATGCGTTCAGGTTTCCCGCCAGTTTTTCTGCTTCTACCCACTGTGCGGCGAACATCTGGAACGGTATCGTATAGCCTACCCCGATGGACATGTATCCCAGTTCACCCAGAATACCGCTTACCGGATAGAATATAGCCGAGTGCGGATGGGGAATATGCGGAGAAGAGGGTACCCATTGCAACCCCGTCTGTACATAGTCCATCTTGCGTTTCCAGCCTTTCATCTTCACAACATGCAGGTTGCATTGTGCTGCCATCATTTTCTCTCCGTTCAGCATCAATGCCAGTTCACCGCAAGTCAGCCCGTAAAGGTACGGAATCTTGAACTGACTGACAAAAGAAATGCAATCATCTTCTACCAGGTTGCCTTCTATCTTGAGTCCGCCTACCGGGTTGGGGCGATCCAATACGATAAATTCTTTACTGTTTTCGGCTGCTGCTTCCATAGCCAGTCCCATTGTACTGATATAGGTGAATGAGCGGCAACCGATGTCTTGGATATCGTAGACCAATACGTCAATGTCTTTCAACATCTCCGGCGTAGCCTTGCGGGTTTTGCCGTAAAGGGAATATACGGGCAATCCGGTGGTGGCATCTTTGATGTCCGTCACGTGGTCGCCGGCATGTACGTCGCCACGAACCCCGTGCTCCGGACCGAAGAGGGCAACCAGATTTACGTTCGGTGCTTCATGCAGAATGTCAATGGTGGATTTCATTTGATTATCCACTCCGGTGGGGTTGGTAATCAGACCTACGCGTTTGCCTTCCAGGCACTTGAAATTCTGGTCTTTCAGGACTTCGATACCTGTTTTTATTCTTATCTTTTGTGCCTGCGATGCACCACAGAGCACACAAAGCAGGCAAAGGAGAATGTATTTCTTCATAATCATTATTATATAGTCTTTTTTTATCATTTATCATTTATCACTCTTCTTTCTTCCTTCCGAAGCTCGGATCTATCTTGATGAATGCACATACTCCGATGGTAGCAGCGCAACAGATAATGGTCCATACGAAGAAGTGGCGGTAACCGATGGTTTCCTGCAACCATCCGGCAGCCATTCCGGGCAACATCATTCCCAGTGCCATGAATCCTGTGCAGATGGCGTAATGGGCAGTTTTGTGCTCGCCTTCCGAGAAATAAATCAGATATAGCATATAAGCTGTGAAGCCGAAACCATAGCCGAACTGTTCGATGAAGATACAAATGTTGACTGTCAGCAACGAGTGATCCTGTGCATAACTCAGATAGATGAATGTCAGACAGGTGAGGGACATACTCCATGCCATTGGCCACAACCACTTTTTCAATCCGCCCCGTGCAGCAACAAGACCGCCAATGATACCGCCAATTGTCAGTCCGATGATACCGATAGTACCATAGACGAAACCAACCTGTCCGGTAGTCAGTCCCAGTCCGCCTTTGTCTATTGGGTCCAGAAGGAAAGGATTGATCAGCTTCACGAGCTGTGCTTCCGGCAGACGGTAGAGCAGCATAAAGAGGATAGCGACTCCTGCCTGCGGTTTGGTGAAGAAGCTCTTGAAAGTATCGAAGAATTCTTTCATCAGATTCTGGGCGGTAACGTCTTTCGACGGACGGTCGGATGTGGGTTTCGGCAATATCCAGTTATGGTAAATACTTACTGCGAAGAAGAATCCGGACAGTACGATGAATACCATCAGCCAGGCAAACGGAATGTTACCGGATGCACCTTCGAAGGTAGCGGAAGTCTCGTTCTTAATCTTATGGTCTATTCTGAATAGTAGGTAAGCAGGCTTGTCCCAGTTCTCGGCAGTGAACTCGAACCGTGTGGAAAGGCTGTTCTGTTCCAGTTTGATACTTTGGTCACCATCTTTGAAGGTGACATTCAATATCTTGGTTTCGTCGGTAGCCGGTTGTTTGGACAGGCGTACGCCTACTATGGCAACGTTATCAGTAGCGCCTTGGACCGCTTCGCGCTTCTCGCCGAAAGTCTCACGTACCCATGCAGTGAAAGAACTCTCCTTTTTCTCTGTTTTTACGGTGGTGTCACCTTCTTTGGCATTTTCGGCCGGAACGAAGTGATTGGCTATGTTGGATGCTTTGACAGCTTTTTCCAATTCGGCAATCTGTGTCTTTATATCTACCGAATCATTATCGGCAATAGCGGTGACACCCGCTTGTACTATCGGAGAGGTATATACGAAATAGGCTTCTTTTTGTGTGTCGATATTCGTATCCTCAAAGTCGGGCAAGGTCAGGGTGTTAGTGTAAGAGGGTGAGACTTGAACTTGCAGCATGGCAGGTTCGAGGCCGGTTCCGGTTTCAATCAATCCCGCAATGATTACCAGCAAACCTTGTCCGGCTACTGTGGCAATACGATAGAATGTGCTTCGGATGCCCACATAGAGTGATTGCTCATGCTCCGTCAGGGCGTGCATATAGAATCCATCCGCCGCAATGTCATGAGTTGCGGAGGTGAAGCCCACTATCCAGAATACCGCCAGCGTCAACTGGAAGAAGAAGGGGGTGGGGATGGAAAATGCAATGCCCGCCAATGCAAAGGCAAGGATGTATTGCATGACGACGGTCCACCACCGTTTAGTCTTGATCAAGTCGACAAATGGACTCCAGAAAGGCTTAATTACCCATGGAAGGTAGAGCCAACCGGTGTAGAGAGCGATATCCGTGTTGGATATTCCCAAACGCTTGTACATGATGACGGAAATGGTCATCACGGCTACGTAGGGCAAACCTTGTGCAAAGTACAGGGTAGGTATCCATGCCCACGGACTGGTTTTCTTGGTAGATTGTTTCATGATATTTTCTTATTTCTGTTTATTCATATAGCTTCTCGATACTTGCACCTATGTAATAGTGCAGCAGTATCGCGTCATACTTATAGCCTTGTTCGCCCATAACAGCAGCACCGATCTGGCATAGTCCTACACCGTGTCCCCAGCCGGCTCCGGTGAGGATGAAACGGGCGGGGATGCCTTTGGGAGAGATATCTTCCTTATCTACTACGAATGCGGAACTGTACAGATGGGAAGTAGACAGCGTGCGACGTATTTCCAGCTCTTTACCGATGGTGAGCGTCTTCTTGGTTCCTACGATTTTCAGTTTCCAGAGGCGACCTGAAGTTCCACGGGCGATAGGAACAAGATCAATGATTTGCCCGTAATCGATGCCGGAACGTTTCAGGATCAGTGCGGAAAGCTCTTCCTGGGTGTAAACTACTTTCCAGCGATAAAAGTCGGTGGTTTCCTGGTCGTAGTTATTCAATACCTGTGAGAGGACTTTCTTGTCTGTGGTGTTGCAGAAAGCTTCCGGGGAGGTGCGTATCCAATGCTCCGCTTTGGCTTCCTGGGTCAGGTCGGGAAGGGGGGAATCAGCTACGAGTGACGAGCTACCAGCTACGAGTGCCGTGCTGTCATTCTGCATAGCACTTGTAGCTGGTAGCTTGTAGCTCGTAGCTGACTTACTCCAGTCGCGCTGTTTGGTGAGATAGGGATACTTCACATCTTCCCAGCAATACTGGAATTCTTCGAATGCACCACCGCAGCATTTAGAGAATCGGGCATCGCATATCTTACCGTCAGACGTTAATACTTGTCCGCGGGTGGCAGCGATGGCTTGCTTTACAATTTCAGTGGAGGCACGGGTAATGCCCTGTCTCTTATACACATCTGACGCTGCCGACG
>ENA-UAOT01000703-UAOT01000703.1-human-gut-metagenome-genome-assembly--contig:-NODE-703-length-15787-cov-6.179888_pt1 | contig 15787 bp, 11 predicted proteins | sample MGYA00243475_ERZ654567 | MGnify/ENA primary metagenome ERZ654567 (study PRJEB26926, sample SAMN06164482) | human gut metagenome | biome: ENVO:00009003; feature: ENVO:2100002; material: ENVO:00002003... | reverse complement strand
AACAACGACCTCCTGCGGGTGGATCGCCACGGCGATATGTTTTCAAATTTCTTTTCCAATCTCTGGAGCCAGTTGAAAGACCCGACCCGCTTCCACTTTTTCCGTGTGCCGGAAGAAGAGGTGCAACGGGTGGCCGCCGATTTTCAGCAGAGGGAAAAACAGTCCGTAAAGGTGGGCGAGCCTCTCGTCGCACGGTACGAGGTACAGCCGCCCGTGCAGGGACAGCAACAGGCGCAACCCGCCGGACAACAGCACGGGCAGCCGGACGATGCTCCACGGCAGTCCGCCGGGCAGCAGGAACAGAACCCGCAGTACAAGTACCGCCCGGAGGACATCGACTGGAACAGCCTTGCCGCCATCGGCGTGCAGCGGGAGCAAATCGAGAACAACGGGATGCTCGACCAGATGCTCCGGGGCTTCCAGACCGACAAGACCGTTCGGGTACATTTCCACTTCGACGGCATATCGCACAGCAACGACAGCCAGCTCTCGCTCAAACCGGGTTCGGACGGCAAGCTGACCGTGTGCAGCCACGGTATTCTCGACCCGGAAAAGGTGCAGAAACAGTTTTTCGGTTACGACATCACCGACAACGACAAGCAGACGCTCCGGCAGACGGGCAACATGGGGCACCCGGCGACCGTCACCAACCGGGCGGGCGAACAGGTCGAAGCCCTTGTCAGCCGCAACCTGAAGACCAACGAGCTGGTCGCTTTCCCCGTTGAAAAAGTCAATATCCCGGCGGAAAAGAACGGGCACGAATTTACCCCTGACGAGACGGCAAAGCTCCGGCAGGGCGAGGCGGTGGTCTGCCGGTTTCTTACCAAGGTCAAGGAGGGGCAGGAACCCAAAAGTTACCTGGCTCCCGTGCAGTTCAGCGCCGCCAAGATGCAGCTCGAATTTCTCTTTAACGAACGGGGCAAGCTGGCGATGGATGCGTACCGGGCAGCCCAGAAGCAGACCGCCAATCAGGAAGTGCCCAAGACCTTCCGCAAGCAGGAGCTTACCGAGAAGTCACGGCTCGAACTCGAAGCCGGGGGCACGGTCAAGGTGTCCGGCTTGGTGGACAAGAAGGGCAAGCAGTACCACGGCTATATCACGTGGAAGCCCGGCGAGAAACCCGATTTCATGTTCCCCAAGGATTACAAGGCGGCACTCGAAGAGGGGCGTGTCAAGCCCGCCGTGGAAAACGAGGTGCAGGTGGCGGTCAATTCCGAGGGCAAGACCAACGAGGCGACCAAGAGCCTGAAAGAAGCCTTGCAGTCCGCACAACAGCGACCCACCGGGGAACAGCAACAGCAGCAGGAACGCAAGGAGCAGCAGAAGGAGGACAGGAAACGGGAACAACAGCAACAGGAACAGCCCGACAAGCCCAAGCGCAGCCGGGGCGTCCGCCACTGATTCCCCGTCCCGTCCGTAAATGAATTATCCGGTTATCCCGTCCGTGCGGCGGGATAACTTTTGTCGAACCATTTAATTTTTAACAACATGACTATTTGCATCTTATGTGAGAAACCCAGCGTGGCGGCAAGTGTGGCCGCCGTACTGGGTGTGAAGGAGCGTCACGACGGCTACCTCTCGGGCAACGGCTACCTCGTCACCTGGGCGTTCGGCCATCTCATCCAGCTTGCCATGCCCGACGCTTACGGCTGTACGGGCTTCCGCAGGGAAAAACTGCCCATCTTGCCGCAGGAGTTCAAGTACATTCCCCGTCAGGTGCGGGAAGGCAAGGAGTACAAGGCCGATCCCGGCGTGCTCAAACAACTGAAGGTTATCGAGGAATTGTTCTCACGAGCAGACCGTCTCATCAACTTCGGGGATGCGGGTCGGGAAGGAGAACTGATTTTCAGACTGATATACAATCATACCGGTTGCAGAAAGCCTTTTGACCGCCTCTGGATATCCTCGCTGACCGACCGTGCCATCCGGGAAGGACTGGACCACCTCAGACCCGGAAGCGATTACGACAACCTCTACCGTGCCGCCGAAGCCCGTGCCATCGCCGACTGGGAAATCGGGCTGAACTCGACACAGGCGCTTTCCATCGCCGCCGGGCAGGGTATCTACTCCCTCGGACGGGTACAGACACCCACCTTGATGATGATCTGTTCCCGCTATCTGGAGAACAAGGACTTCACCCCGCAAACCTACTATCAACTGAAAGTCACGGCGGAAAAGGACGGCACGCCCTTCACCGCCCTCTCCGAACAGCGTTACGATACCCTTCCGGCGGCAGAAGCCGCCCTTGCTGCCGTATGCGCCACGAGAACGGTGGCGGTCGCCGACGTGCAGCGCAAGGAGGTGGCCCAGGAGCCGCCGCTTCTGTATGACCTGACTTCCTTGCAGAAAGATGCCAACGGCAGGTACGGCTTCTCGGCGGACAAAACCCTCTCCATCGCCCAGTCGCTTTACGAGAAGAAGGTGTTGAGCTATCCCCGTACCGGTTCCCGCTATCTCTCCGACGACGTGTTCGACGAGATACCCGACCGTATCGCCCTGCTGGAACGGTACCCGGCTTTCGCCGCCCGTGCCGCCGCCCTGAAAGAGACTGCGCTCAACCGTCGCAGCGTGGATGGGAAGAGAGTCACCGACCACCACGCGCTCATCATTACCGAGTGTCTGCCCGGCGAACTGTCCGGCGACGAGCGCCAGGTGTACGACATGGTAGCCGCCCGTCTGCTTGAGGCCTTTTCCGCCCGCTCCGTCAAGGAGGTTACCACGGTCCGCCTCATGGCGGACGATTGCGGCTTCACCCTCAAGGGTACGGTCGCCAAGTCCGCCGGATGGCGTGCCGTGCGTGATGAACGGGACGAGGACGAGGATACCGCCGCCCTGCCGTCCTTGCAGCCCGGCGAGACCTTCCCCCTTACATCCGCCGAAAACGTGGAGAAACAGACCAAGCCCCGTCCCCTGCATACCGAGAGCAGCCTGCTTTCGGCGATGGAGCATTGCGGCAGGGAGTTACAGGACGAGGAACTTCGGGACAGCCTGAAAGAGACCGGTATCGGTACGCCCGCCACCCGTGCCTCCGTCATCGAGACCCTTTTCTCCCGTGACTACGTGCGCCGGGAAAAGAGGAGCCTTGTCCCCACGGAGAAAGGGCTTGCCGTATATAATATAGTAAAGGACAAGCGCATCGCCGACATCGAGATGACCGGGCAGTGGGAAGCCGCCCTCGCCAAGATCGAGAGCGGCGAGATGAACCCCGACACCTTCCGCAAGGGTATCGAGGTCTATGCCGCACAGATAACCGGGGAACTCCTGCAAGTACAATTGCCCGTGGCGGATGGTGAGCATATTCCATGTCCCAAGTGCCGCTCCGGGCGCATCCTATTTTACCCGAAAGTCGCCAAATGCAGCAACGTGGACTGTCCGCTCACCATTTTTCGCAATAAAGGAGAGAGGCAACTCACCGACCGTCAGATTACCGACCTCGTGACCAAAGGCAAGACCGGCCTTATCAAAGGCTTCAAGAGCAAGGAAGGCAAGTCTTTCGATGCCTGCGTCGCTTTCGACAAAGAGTTCCGTACCGTGTACGAGTTCCCGCCACGTACCGCCAAGGCGAAAGGGAAGGGAGGCCGGCAATGAGCGGCTTCGGCTGGTTCACCGTGGCGGAAGCCGCCCGGCTGTGCGGTACGGACGAGTTACGTATCACCCTCTGGATGAACGGCAACCACATCGCCTACGCCCGTTTCGACGACATCCTGATGATCGACGGCTCCTCCCTTGCCGCCCTTTTCGGGCGCAACCGGGTGGCCACCATCTACGACGAGATTCCCAGGGAGCGGGGCAAGCCCGGCAAACGGGGCAAGCGCCGCCTGCTTGACACCCCGCTCGACACCTTCGGTTTGTCGAGGCGCGTCGTCCGGGCGTGCCGTGAGCTGGGTATCTTCTCTGTCGAACACCTGCTTGTCCACCTCCGCCGCTTCCGCTTCTCCCGCCTGTATTGCGTCCGCAACTTCGGTAACGGCTCGGCGGCAGAAACCCTCCGGCGGCTCCGGCAGGACGGGTTGATAGACAACGGAGGAACACGGGATTTCAAGGTTTTAGACCCGTAATCCCGGTAAGAATCACTATCCTTGCCAACGGTCAATAGAAAAGACGGGGTTATCCTTTTTCAGTGGCCGGATGGCAGCCGCTCCGGGCGTGATACCCGAACGGTTTTAATCAACATTCAATAATAGTATAACATGAATTTTGAACAATTAGCGACCATCATAACCGACACGCACCAACAACTGCAACAGAGTGCGGTCAAAGCCGTAAACCAATGCCAGACCATGCGTAACTGGCTTATCGGCTTTTATATCGTGGAGTTCGAACAGGACGGCGAGGATCGGGCGCAATACGGCGAACAGTTATTGAAGAAACTGGAGCAACGGGTAAATCAAAAAGGGTTGAACGTTACTTTGTTCCAGCGTTCGAGAATGTTCTACGGCACCTATCCTCAATTCAGTTCCCTGGTTGAAAGGGCGTTCACTTCCTCAATTTATGCATCGCCGATGCATAAGTTAGACACGAAGAGCCGTTCGCCAATTTATGCATCACTGATGCATAAATTGCAAGTAGCAGAAAATCAACGTGATGATAAAAATTCAATAGAACCGGCTAAATTAATCGGCTCGATTTCTTTCACGCATTTTATCGAACTGATGAAGATTGAAAATCCCGTCAAGCGTATGTATTACGAGATGCTCATCATCCAGACCGGGCTTTCTGTCCGTGAACTCAAACGGCAGGTAGGAGCGTTGAGTTACGAACGTGTCGGACTGTCCGGCAACATGGAAAACGCGCTTGCCTCCATCCGGCAGAAGATTCACCCGCAAACCGTGACCGATGCCGTCAAGGACGACTATTTCTTTGAGTTTCTGGATATACCGCAGCAACGGGCTTCATTGCTTAGGGAGAAAGAGCTTGAAACGCTTTTGCTCGACCATTTGCGTGACTTCATTATCGAGCTCGGAAACGGTTTCTGTTTCGAGGCCAGGCAGAAAAGAATCCTTATCGGCGATGAATTTTATTTCATTGATATGGTTTTCTACCACAGGATTTTAAAATGCCATATCCTCTGCGAGTTGAAAGTGGATACCTTCAACCATGCCCATGTATCGCAACTCTATTCATACTTGAACTACTACAAAGCCGAGGTGATGGAACCGGACGATAACCCGCCTGTCGGCATCTTGCTGGTAACGGACAAGAACGACGCGCTGGTGCAATACACCACAACCGGACTGGACAAACAGATATTCGTTTCCAAATACCAGTTACAGCTTCCGACCGAGCAACAATTAAAAGACTTGATTTTAAAGACCATCCGGCAATGATAACAAATGCGCGGCCACGTGACCGCGCATTTGTCCGTATTTCTGTCTTTGCCATCCCGAACGTGCCCGTTACCTTTGCACCGGTAGGATCTACCAGGCCTCTTGACAATGCCCGGAGCGGCGGGCCGTTTTTTTTATCACGCCCTCCCGTACACCGTCCGGATTTTACCGTCCTCCAGCACCTTGTTCGACCGGACCACCCACGCCCCGCCGTCGTTCAGCCCGCACTCCAGTGCTTTCTCGCCGCCACCGGCGAGCCTCGGTACGGTCGTCACCACGATCTCGTCCGCCAAGCGGTTATCCAGAAGCAAGGCGCCGATTTCCTCGCCGTAGGCTACCACGGCGCCCACGCCGTCCTCTTTCATTTGCCGGAGTTTCGTCACCATATCTCCCGAGACAAATTGCACGTGCCCGCTTCCGGTTAAATCCATGCAACCGTCCGCCACTGTCACGACATAAGTCTCTTTCGTCGTGACCGGCCAGGCTGAATGGCTGGAATAAATACGCAGGTAGGTCTCTTCATCGGTCAGAATGCAACCGGCATCGTTCACCGCGACATCAAACTCCTTGTCCGCAAAAGCGGGACAGCCGTCAATGGACTGGTACACATACAAGATAATCTGTTTCATATCATTCGTTTTTATCGGTTATGTCTGCCACACGCAAAAAAAGAACAGCGCAGGCTCACGCTATTCCAAAGTAGAGGCACTGGTATGCCCGATAAACTGAATAGGCAAGCCCACGCCGTATGAGCATACAGCATGTGCATTGCGCCATCCGTCCAGTTTATCAAAAATTACCAGTTTTCTACTTCAAGACGTATTGCGAACGTACAATCTTATATATCAATCCCGCCTGTGTCCAAGCCGGGTATGAATTTTCTTTTTTTCTTGCTTGCGGATTCCGGCACCCGCCGGACGCCGTTTCCGCAATCATACTGCGAAGATAAGCAAAACTTCCCGAACGGCAAAAGAATAGCCCCGCCCAGTTTCGAACCTGCCCCGACCTGGCTCGCGGTCATTTCCCATTCTTTCGCTCCTTTTTCCTTTCGTCCGCCGCATCGAAACGGTTGCGGATGAACTCGTGCACGTCCCTTACGCGGTAGAACACCTTGCCGCTGATGGTAAAATAGGGCAGCACGCCGATGGTACGGTAACGCTGCAACGTGCGTATGCCCACTTTCAGCAGCAGGCACAAGTCCTGGTTGTCCAGGATCTCCTCGCCGTCCAGCATGTTGTTCTTCTTCAACAGCCGTTCCAGCAGCTTTTCCGTCCGGTCAAAACGTTCCATGATACGTTCCATCCAGCCTTCAAACTCTTCCATGTCCATGCACATAGCAATCTCCTTCCTTTTCTATGATTTCCTTCTCACGCATGTAGCGGATATACCCTTTGGCCGTCCGCTCCTTGACTTCCAGCGTCTCCTGTATCAGCTCGCACAGCTCTATATAACCGTACTTGTCCTGGCGGTTGAACGCCTCGCGTGCCATGTCTGCCAGTTCCTTCTCCTTGCGCTTTTCTTTCTCGGCTCTCGGTTTCTCTCCCACATAGACGGGCATTCCGGCCTGCCTGTCCCATTTGAACTGCATCAGCGGCACGTCCAGCGGGCTGCCGTCACGTACTTTCAACGCCTTGACAACCGAGATCTCCGGGTTCTCATCCTTCTCGATGGAGAGGATGGCGGCAGATTTGCGTTGCAGCTCGCTGCCCAAGTGCCCCCTCAGTTTCAACCCGTTCGGCACGAAATGCACCACGGCGGCCACGCAGGTGCGGTAAATCCCCGCCAGACGGTAGATCTCGTCTATGAGCGCCACGCTTTCCGCCTCGTCATTGGCGCAGCGGATCAGGTCGGCCACCCCGTCTATCACCACCAGGTGGATGCCGCCGTGCTGGTAATGGTACTTGTCCATGCTCTGCACGATGGCCGTCAGCCGCTCGTTCCTCGACATCCCCGTCAGGCAATAGGCATGCAGGAACGGGGGCATCCTTTCCTGTCCCGCGCGTTTGAGCAGCCGCCCCACGTTCTTGTAAAGCTGTTGTTCGCTCTGTTCCGTGTCATACAGCAGGACGGCATGACCCTTGCGGTTCGGCTCGACCCGGACGCCCAGGAGGTCTGCGTCCGTTTCCTCCTCCCGGATCGCCCCGGCGACCAGCGCGGCGGTATAATTGCTCTTGCCCGTGCCTTCCCCGCCCGTGATACAGAGGATGTTCTCCTCCGTGCCAAGAGGCACGTCCCCGGCAGTAATGACGCTCGCCGCCAGCCGTGGGGGATGGTCGTAGTCTATCTCGCAGGATTTAAGAACCGCCAGCGTGTCGCTGTAAAGCGTGTCCAGAAGCTTCAGGAACAAGCCGGTCAGTTCTTCCCTCGTGTGCCCCATGCGGAAGTAATCGGTCACGTCCTTTTCCTCTTTCGTCCCCGCCAGCGGGAGCACCAGCCGTTTCAGGCCGTATTCGGCAAGCTGTGCGACGTGCCTTTCCGAACTCTCAAGACCGGTCTTGTCCGTGTCGTACAGGAATACGACATGCTTGAAGCGATAGACCACCTTGCGCAGGATCTTCACCGGGACAAGCGATGTTTCCGAATTGAAGCAGATGGCATGGAAGCCGTGCGCCGCCAGCGTCAGGACATCTTTCTCACCACCCGTGACAAACAGGAGATCGCCCTTCGCGGGTAGTTGTTCCAGTCCGAAACAGTAGTTGTCACCCGTGTGGCCGCCATAGACAAAGCGTATCTCCGCTTGCGGTCGATATACTTTGATGCCCCATTTTCCCCTGTAGCCGAACATCGGCTCGGCGGGGGTGGAGGTGAAGCCGAAAACCTTGCCGTCCCCGGTCTCGCTGCGGTATTCCACGAGTGAGACCACCCCGTAACGGCGCAGGATCTCTTCCGTGATGCCCGATGCGCCCCAGTATGCCAGTTCCCTTTCGGTGAACGGCTTGTCCGTGGCCCGGTAGGGTCTCGGTTTCCACTGGCCGCCCGGGAAGGCTTCCGTGTCTTCTCCCTTGCCCTCATGCACGGCTTCTTCCTCCCATTCCACAACCCGTGGCGTCCCCTGTTCCTGCCCCGGCGTTACGGGCGGCATGCCACCGCCGATGCCAAGGCAGAGTTCACGGTCTATCGTCTTCAGCACTTCCACGAAATCGGCGGCGTTCTTGCAGTCCAGCCCTTTCAGTCTCGCCACGAGGAAAAAGCTGTCGCCGGAAAAGTCGCCGTTCCCGAAGTCCTTCATCTTGTATGTCCCGCTTCGACGGTCGTAATACACGTTGCAAGAGGCTTTGTGATCCTCGTATAACGGGTTCAGAAAATTTCTGCCCACCCTCCATTTGACGGGCAGGTAATGGCGGAATATGTCCAGGCCGTTATTGGTTCTTGCCAGTATTTCTTCCTTTTTTAACATGGCTTCTGAATTGGGAATTTCTTAAAGGATGCTCCGCGATCATCCGGTCGATTCTGGCGGCGGGCGTTTCCACCATACACCGCTCACGGAGATGCTCGATCTCCTCGCGCGGATAGCGTATCTGTCTTTCTATCATGGAGTAGGGGATAATCCCTTTCATGCGGTAACGCTGCAAGGTACGGGGGCTGATCTCCAACGCCTCGCGGACCTCGTCGTTTGTCATCCACTTGGCGTCCCTTTTACGCCCGTCGGCCCTCACTCCCTTTTCGCATGATTCCCACTTCCCTTCCTGTTGCCGGGTTTCCTCCATGTAACCGGCTATGCGGTCCAGTTTTTCCATTATCAGAGAGTAGGCATCACTCTCAATCGTAATCACTTCCATATGTTGTTGTTTTTATTCACCTGCAAAGGTCGGGGTTATCGGAAGTGCCGCTAACGAGGTCGGTATGACTATTTTTATTTTTGGGTATTTTATTGATTGTCAGGGAGGTAAATGGGTCGTATTCCAAGGAACAAGACCGGAAAGGTATTGAAAGGCTCGGTTTTATTTTGACTAAACACCTGTGTTTCAAATATATAACAAAAATATTATTCCGGGCTTTCGACCCGGAACGCCCGATAAAAAATTACCCGCTTTTCTCACGGGGGAAGAAAGCGGGTAATAACACCATTGTCTATCAAAAAACAGCACGATACCGACCTCGGTATTTTAAAAGTTAAAGGTTTGTTTTACAACGTATTATAATTAGCGGTTATGAAAACGTTTATTCGTTTTTCAAGAGTTCTTCCTGTTTTTATTGCGGATAGGGCGGTTCATGCGTTTCAACAACGCTTCCTTCAAACTGTCGAGAAAGGGTGTCTTGTTGTTGCGGATACGCATATCCCCGAACGTACGGGAGAAATTCTTGTCCAGCTCGATATTGAACACGACCTGGATGTAATCCGCCAGCTTGGTCAGGGGCGTGTTGCCGAATGTCTTGCGGCTGTCCCAGGCGAAAATTTGTTCGACCAGTTCGGTCTTCGTCCCGTTCCAGACGATCCGCACACGTGGAAAGGCTTGTTCCGCCTGGTGTTGATCGAACGCCTCCAATTCTTTTGTGAGGTACTGGATCAGTTTCTCGTTGGCAAGGATACGAGCCACCTTGAAATCGCAGTTCGTCGAGAACAGGGGATCACGCTCGTAATGGAACGTTTCCAGGTAAAGGGCCGCGTCCACGCTGCCCCTCAAGTAATACATGGAATCCAGATGTGTAAGGCCGGAACGGTAATAACGCACAAAATCGGAACGTTTGGCGTTGTACCGGTTGATCGCTTTTATCTCGTCTATCAGGTAGGCCCGCTGCGAGGCTGCACCCAACGGACGGTTCATCTCGATGTTATAGACCTTCCGGTAATAGATCAAGCGGTAAAACAAACGGGGCTTGATAACCTTGAAAAATTCAATCTCCTCTTCATTGTCCCGGAAAACGTAGGTCGAGATGAATTCTTTCAATTTCAGGAACGCGTCGCCGAGGACAAGAGAGGCTTCGAGAGACTTCTTCATGATATTCAAATCAGCCGACTCGATCTTTCTCAATTTTTCCTCTATCTCATTTTCCAATTTGCAGACAAAAGATTTCATATTTCACCGACTTTTAAATAATGATTAAAAAGACAAACCGGTCTTGTTTCCATCAAATGAATAGCAGACCGGTCGTTTTTCCGTATAACCATAAAACAGACTCCTGTATGGTAAAAAGAGAAACATTCAGAAAGATTGTCGGCCAGTAAACGTCTTCAATCTTCTCATCCTGTCATGCGCTACTATGCTTGCTCGTTCAAGTCGCTTTATCGGTTGTTCCTAAGAACTGTCGTTCCCAATAGGAACCAATTTAGGGTTCTTTCATCGGTCGAATTGCACAACCGTTAGCCGCGCCATGCCAAGTAAACACATTACATTGCGAATTAGGCAAGTTGAGAGCAATGCCTCGGCAGTCATCGTTTTCTGCAAATCCGTTGTTCACCCATCCACCATACTCGCGGGTACAAGTCCAATAGACAGCGTCACCTGTCATATCTATTTCATCTACCCAATCATGACTACGTCCGGTGCAAGGAAGATACAGATCTTGATACATGTATCCATATTTTTTCCCATCCAATCTCCACTCGCTCGAAGTACCTCCAACAACATTTTGTGGGGCAAAAACCATAAATCCCGGAGGACAAGGATCGTAAACCGTCTTGACTAAGGGGAACATCGCTGTGGTCACCATTGTTGCATTTACATTTTTACTCCCGCTTTCGTTTGCGTTCCATAGGTTCAAATAAGAATGTTTTTCCCAATCGGCAGGAATGGCACCTTTCCCAAAAAAAACTTTCGGGGATTGCATCGCTTCGTTTATAGTGATACGATTACCACCAAGCTGTTGATAAGTGAACGGTGTGGTCTCATATTCAAAACCTCCATTGAATTTAGGTTTATAGATTGTTCTTCGTTGTTTACTGCCTACTCCTGCTGCCACCATCGGTTCCTTGCGTCCCCATTGATAATGCGGTTGATAACCGGCTAACTCCACATTGTCAGCAGACTGCTTGACGGTCATAATCTGCGTCTTACCCGTTGAAGTCTGTTTGAATGTGAGTTCGCTCTTTCGTTGTTTATATAGAGCAGTCTGAGGATCGCACCATCCCAAATTGTAAGGTAAAAATTGGTTCGCACCAATTGTAACCAAGCCTTTGGTTGGGTCGTAAGGAGTGAACCAAAGGTGCCAGCTCCATACTATATTGCCGCTTGATTTGTCTCTGAGCGAAACAAGAATATTGCCTGACACAGCGGGTAAATCGCTGTCGATGGTACATTCCGGTCTAATACGAACTTGTATCCACCAAGCGGTTTTTGTTTCGCCGTCCAAAGTAATGTTTTCCGTGAAAGGCATGATGTTGTCTCTATTCTGCACCTCCATCATCTCTGTAGGAAGATCAAACCACTCAATATCCGCTTCACAATTGCTTGCATCTATCAGAGGTGATTTAATTTCATTTCCATCACCGTCTATAAATTTATGAAGAATCTGTTTTTGCCTCTCTTTGGTTAGTCCGGAAACGTCTTTCCCATTATAAGTATAAGCGGCGGAATTTGTCCTTCCTTGTTTTATAGCATTGCCATATACTAACGGAAATTTTACAAAACCGGCATGGTGAACCATATAGCAATTGGCCGTAGTATTACCGTTTTCCTCATAAAGATTTACACCATTTCGGATATTATCAACATGACCATAATCATAATCTTTAAAAAGAGACATACGGTCAATTTTCCACGGTTGCATTTCATTACTGTTGACAGTCAGCGATTCTTGTATCTGAGTCTTTCCTCCCTCTATCGTGCTCCATGAGAAACTCCAGTAACCCGGCGTATTGATTTCTTTATCATCTTCATAGTATTTTTTATCTGTGACTGACCATTCAAGCGGTTTCTTTTCGCCTGTCCGTGTATCCAATTCGTAACTCGTCACGGTGTAGTTTTTTTTTGCACCATCCTTGCCAATGATAACTTCGGGTGTCACTTCAAAAACCGGAATGATACTGGTTGTTGAAATTGTATATACATATGTATGTCCCATTTTCCACATTTTGCCATTACCACCTATTTTGCCGGTCAGTTTATTGCCGTCTTCAAACTCAACCGTAAGTGTGGCATCGTCTCCGAGTTCCTGTGGTAATAACATGAAGGAAACTTCGTCATCAACTACCACCGCCGTGCCGTTGTCGTCTTTGGAAATGTCTGTTGCATCCAAATCAATACCTTCCCAATTTTCAGGGGTTGAGAATATTCCAGATGAAGTATCGTCAATCGTCCAGTTGTTATTCCCGATTCCTGCCTTGTCTTCAGTTTTGTTGCTTTCGTTCAGGGAGGCTGAAGTAAGAACAATATCATCAGCATTGAGCATCCCTTTATTTTGTATTCCGCTAATCGAAACTTTGCTTATTTTACCTGTTACACTTTCTGCTGCACGAATCTTGACGGCAGAAAGGACATGACGAAATGTAAGATTGACATTATTGTGTTCCGAACAGGTGTAAACAGGCTTGTTAGCTGGGTCTTGTGGAAGAGCTAAAAGAATATCGGGCTGGTCGGCGGATGTTTCTGGTACTGTATAATCCAATTTTAAAGTGTTGTTTTCCGTCGAGATTATTCCGCTAACACTTGACGGTGAAAACGCATAAAATTTCAAGAATCCGTTTTTCGGCCAAAAATGTTGCGATTGTGCAATCCATTGTTGAACCGAATTCGGTTGGTTCTCCGAAAGACCACTTACTTCCTCATTGATTATATAGGGTGCTGGTTGATTAAATTCTTGGTCATCGCTATAATAGGCGTACACACCAAACGCCTGATGGACCGATTTCAATGTCTTCGCGTTTGTTACCGGCATTCCTCTGGTTTCCATCTTTTTTTCAGGAAACGTGGCATTCTCTATTCCTTCCTCTTCCGAGGCGATAATCCACATATCACTATTGTCAAACTTGTATGCCTCATACTTCGGTCCGTTGTTTTCGGTGGAGCGTGTGGTGGGCCCGGCGTTCCATTTGTCCGAAATGGACACCCCGAAACTTAGCTTGTCCGTTTTACCGGAACCTTTCATGAATTCCTCGTCCGTGCAGGAGGAACATACAATAAGACCCGTACATGCTGCCATAAGCAGCACACCGGCCTTATACGTTATTTTCAATAGTGCTGTCATATTCCTATCTCTTTGCTTTTTTTCTTGGTAAGGTACGCCCTTTGCGTACCGTTTGTGTGACCGGGAGGGGAACGTTCAACCCCGCCCGGCCTGGGGTAAAGTGTTCGTGAATAATCACAAACGCTGGGGATTATATATCATGTCTGAAATTTAACTTGATAGAGAATCAACTTTCTGATGCTGAAGCAGAGGGAGTATTTGTTTGTGTCCCGTTTTTATCCATGTCAACATCTTTGTTTTCACCTTTCACGAAATCATCAACAGTGACCGTATATTCAATTTTCACAAGTACATCGTCAGGACCTTCAGGGTCTTTGCCGCCATTTCCCTTGTCAAACACGAGTGTATAGATGTATTTTTTGCCCTGTGCCCAATTAAAACTTGCGGGAATTACAATCCAACGTGTTGTAATATTATTTTCATCATCTTTATTACCATAAAGAAGCACATCTCCATTTTGTTTACCACTTTCAAGATCAGCAACATTCCAGATTGCACATTTTGCAAGAATAAATGAACCATGATTCGCTGTAGGAGTATAAGTGATTGCATCCACCTCATTGCTACTGGTCGTAGTATTGAAACCTTCAAGTTTAGTAGTACCATTCCATGCCGTTGTTGCTTCTGCACAAGGAAGAAGAAGCATTGCTTTGCTATAGTCATAGGAGGCACCCGCTGCGTGTGTAGTTTCATTGTCAGTAAGATTCTGAACGTTACTGTCTCCTTCCAGAGTTACCTTATTGAACGCAACGGGATAACCAGCGCAACCTTTCTCTTCTTTCCAGCTACCTTGATTAGAGATAGGAGTTGTTGAACTACTTGAATGGTCAATAACGTTATTATCTGTATTATTATCTGGTAAAGTGAAAACACCCGCATTCTTTACATTATAAACACCCACCGCATCGATTTCCACATAGAGTCCTTTATTCTTATTCTGTGCCTTAAATACAATTTGGGATAAAGCATGACGGAAATTAAGTTTTACGGTAGCATTATTTGTATTTTTGCTTTGATCCTTCTTGACAGCATAGAGTAAATCAAGCTGTTGCCCGACTGTTTCATTGACTGTAAATTCGGCTAATTGTCTGTTGCTGGCAGTAAAATTTCCACTATTAACAGTGGCGTAAAAATTAAGGTTCTCTTTCGGCCAATAACGTGTAGCGGTTACATCGGTCCAAGCATTGTTTTTGAATTCAATATCGTCACCACTGATGTAAGCGTCATTTCCTAACTGTGCCCATACTTTAAAGGCAGTCGGTAGGTTGTAGTTACAATACACATTAGCCGCACGGGTAACATTTCCCGCCGTCACATCAAACTTGATAGCGTTGCTATCACTCACTTCTGTCACTTCGTCATTGGAACATGATGTTACCAACGCCATGGCTGACAGGGCCATAAAGAAAAGATTTCTTTTCATTGTTGATAAAATTTAGTTTTAAAACTCAGGTTATTTATCTCGTTTTTTGTTTTTACATGATTATATCCTCTTCCACCACCTGCCAGTCGTCCACGGCCACATCAAAACCACTCCCGTTTTCTATCGGTTGTGGGAAGGCCGGCCCGTCAATGATGATATGCACGTTATGGGGATCGGGAGCGTTGTCCACCTGGTCCGTCACGTCCCACGTGTAGTAGTATTTGGCGCCGTCCCGCATCCACACGTAGAGGGTGAAAGTGGTATGCGGATCGTGGCTGCGGCAGTGCCCGTAGGTGCAGAACCTGCCCGTGACGGTCGATATCCCGTCGGGATGCGCCTCGAAAGGTACCGTCACGAGGGTGTGCTCGAAAGCGTCATCCCCCAGGAACATCCCGTGGCACAGTCCCGAAAGGGAACCGCTCATCTGTGTGGTATATTTCAAATTCTTCACGTTCCGTATCTCGTAGGTGTACGTGCAGGTCTTCTTTTCGGGATAAAGCGTTATCACCAGCTCGGAGTGGCTTTCCCGTGTCTTGCGTTCACCCGTGGAGGAGACGCACACGTAGCTGACGCCCGATTGGTCTACCTCCACTTCCAGGGCGTGCCCGCCGTACAGCGCGTCGGGAGAGAGACATATCTGTTCGTCCTCTATCGATGCGGGGGCGATCCCGGAGGTGTTGCCGTAGAGGGGCTCGAAGATGTAGGCGTCACGGGTATAGCTCTCGTGCGTGTCGAAATCATCCGTACCCCGGCAGAGGTCAACCTCGCTGTCGTTGTTGTGGAAGATGACGCGGTAGGTACCCACCTCCAGCTCGACCGGACCGCCCTTGATGTCCGCGAAGTCGAAACGCCTGTAGCCGCTTCTGTCCATGGAATAGAAGAACACGCACATGCCTGCGGGATGGGCTTCGGG
>ENA-UAOT01000686-UAOT01000686.1-human-gut-metagenome-genome-assembly--contig:-NODE-686-length-16075-cov-6.539451_pt1 | contig 16075 bp, 12 predicted proteins | sample MGYA00243475_ERZ654567 | MGnify/ENA primary metagenome ERZ654567 (study PRJEB26926, sample SAMN06164482) | human gut metagenome | biome: ENVO:00009003; feature: ENVO:2100002; material: ENVO:00002003... | reverse complement strand
CAGCGTAGTCTCGTGGGCTCGGAGATGTGTATAAGAGACAGTATAGAAGATGTTGATTTGCAGAACTACCACATGACGGCTACTTTTTCCGATGGTGAAACATTGGAAGAAATCCTTTCTTTGCTTTGTCGCAACCAAAAGTTTGGATACACAAAAACGAATGACACTATAACGATCACACAAAAATTAAACTAGAATGAAATCCTCTATCTGCTCACCCCGCACCATCAGGAAATTATTCCTGGTGGGAGCGGTTCTCCTCTCGACCTGTACTCTACAAAGTACACTCGTACTTGCCACTTGTGTTTTACAGGCCAACCCTTCACAAACGCGTTTTAGTATTAAACTACAAAATGCTACGTTGGAAGAGTTTGTGAAACAAATGGAACAAAAAACCGGTTACAGCTTCATCTATGGAGAAGAAGTACGCTTGAATAGCCGTATCACATTGGCTGTCCGCGATCTCACTATCAATGAAATCCTGCGGAAGGCTTTTGAAATGCAGCCTATAGGCTTCGAAATATCAGGAAAACATATTTTGCTACATAAGCGGCCCATGCCGCAGAAAACCGTAAGCCGACGGTTCACGATCAGCGGATACGTGACGGACGGAGCGTCTTCCGAGACGCTGATTGGTGCCAATGTTCTCGATAGTCGTCAGCGTGTGGGCACTGCCACCAATCCTTTCGGTTTCTATACCCTCACCTTACCTGAGGGAGATGCAGAATTAAGTTTTTCGTATTTAGGGTACGAAACACAGCACAGTTCGTTCCCGCTAAACCAAGACACCGTGCTCAATATTCGCCTGAACACTAATAACGAACTGGCGGAAGTGATCATACTTTCGGATAAAAAGGAAGCTGGTATCCAAGCCACCGCCATGGGTGCACATGAGATTCCCATGGCACAAATACAACATACACCCGCTGTACTGGGGGAGGCTGATATATTGAAAACCATCCAGCTAATGCCAGGTGTACAGGCAGGAACCGAAGGCTTCTCCGGTTTATATGTACGTGGTGGAGGACCGGATCAGAACTTGATATTGCTGGACGGTATTCCTATATATAATGCTGACCACCTATTGGGGGTCTTCTCTATCTTCACACCCGAAGCTGTGAAAAATACCACACTTTACAAAAGTTCCTTTCCCGCCCGCTACGGCGGTCGCCTTTCCTCTATTGTCGATGTACGCACTAACGACGGAGATATGTACCATTATCACGGTGTACTCAGTATAGGTACACTAACCGACAAGCTACATTTCGAAGGACCGATCTGGAAAGGACACACTTCTTTCAGTCTTAGCGCACGAGCTACCCATACCGCTTTCTTCAAAAACCTCATAGTAGATAAAGATGATTATTATGCCGATAAATACAACTACTACTTTTATGATATCAATGCCAAAGTGAACCACAAGTTCAATGACCGTAGCCGCTTTTTCCTCGGTTTCTACAAGGGAAAGGACCACTACCATTTTGACACCACTGACCACAATAGTTATCAGAACAACAATGAAACAAAAATCTATTCGAAAGATGACAGCCACTTAAACTGGGGAAATACCATCGCCTATGGCCGCTGGAATTATGTATTCAATAGTAAGTTGTTCTGCAACACTACTATTTCATACAATCATTATCTGATGAAACTGGATCAGGATGTAGAAGATACACGCATCTTACAAGACCAGATATCAGATCGTTACAGTTATTTATCTCAATTCCGTTCAGGTATCAGTGACTGGAGTGCACGAATGGACTTCGATTATACTCCCAGACCGGAACATCACATCAAATTCGGAGCAGAGTATGTCTATCATACCTTCCGCCCAGGCATCTCCACCTCCAAACTTCAGGAAATAGAAAATGGAAGGCCACAGGAGGAAACTATTTATAATACCAATAACAACCGTACACTGCGTGGACAAGAGATGTCGCTCTATACCGAAGACAACTTTAATCTATGTGAGCATCTTAGTCTAAATGCAGGAGTACGAACATCTCTGTTCTCCACGCAGGGAAAAAATTACTATTCAGTGCAGCCACGCCTCTCCACCCGCTATAACTTCGGGCAGGGATTTTCCGCCAAGGCATCCTATACATGCATGGCTCAATATGTGCACCTGCTCTCATCCACTCCATTCTCCATGCCAACGGACCTATGGGTACCGATTACCAAAGATATACGCCCCATGTATGCCAATCAATACTCCCTCGGAGGCTATTACAACGGACTGCCCGGTTGGGAATTCTCGATAGAGGGATATTACAAGCAGATGCGCCATATACTGGAATATCAGGATGGCGTCTCTTTCTTCGGCACCTCCACCAATTGGGAGGAAAAAGTAGAAATGGGCGAAGGGCGTTCCTTTGGACTTGAAGTGATGGTGCAAAAAACATTGGGAAAGACCACAGGTTGGCTGGCATATACTCTGGCAAAGACTGACCACCGTTTCAAGAATGGCGCCATCAGTCTGGGAAAATGGTTTCCCTACAAATATGACCGCCGCCACAGCATCAGCCTGTGTCTGAACCATAAATTCAGTGAACATATTGACGTAGGGGCTTCGTGGATATTCAATACAGGCGGATGCATTACAGTACCCGAACGGGAAACCATAATTATACGCCCCGAAGGTAACACAGAATCAGCCCCCTACATTTCCCAACGTAACAACTACCGTTTACCTGCCAGTCATCGCCTAAACCTGGGCATCAACTTCAATAAAAAGACCAAGCACGGCATACGCACTTGGAACATTAGTGTTTACAATGCTTACAATGCTATGAACCCAAATCTGGTTTACAGCAAATGGGAACGGGGATACGATGCGACGAATGATTACTATGACAGCATTTATCAAGGGAACGGCAATCAATATACCCCGACCAACACAAAATCGAAGACTAAAATCAAGAAACTAACGATATTACCCTGCATACCGTCAGTTACTTATACCTATAAATTTTAGAAAATTATACCGGACATGAAAACAAGAATGAAATTACACCTTATCATATATATAGTTATCGGCGGGTTCTTTACAGCTTGCGAAAACGAAATCCCCTATAACCCCGGGCAACAACAGCCATTGCTCATTATGAATGCTTTGCTCAATGCCGGACAAACAGAAAACCGCGTCCATTTGCATCTCAGTGAAGGAAATTGTATCGGCCGCATAAACGAGGCAACGCTTTCCATTTACGTAAACGGCAAACAGATAGAATCGCCCCAAGCTATATCTCCTGAAGAGTACTACGGACATCTAAAGGGGCAGCTTGATAAAGGTTCCTATGAAGCATTGTTGAAGAGCATGCGCTTCAAGATATTCCGCTTCACCACTGCTTTACAACCCGGAGACAACATCCGCCTGGAAGCCACAGCAGAAGGAGGGCAATATCATGCCAGTTCCCAAGTGACCGTTCCCCGGCCCCTACAAAGCCTACAAGTGGACACCTGCACCGCGTTCATACGTCAATGGGGCAGCATGAGAGCTCACCGGCAATACCGAATCACTTTGCAAGATCTCCCTAACGAGAAAAATTACTACCGACTGGAGATAGTGAATAACAAAGACTTTCATTGCATCACCCGAGCTGAAAGCAAAGACGAAAATGGAAACTATATAAAGGACGAAAATGGAAACTACATTTATACCACAACAAAGGATACAGTTGTCAACTACACTTTCACTGAACTCATCAATCGTGAAGACGTGATACTGACTGACGGACACGTCACCAACTCAGACGATGACGAAAATGATATGTTTCCTTACATTGAAAACAAGTATAATATCTTCACGGACAACCTTTTCACCAATTCATCCGCCACGCTGAAAGTTTATACTCCTCTTTATGATGATAACTATAGTATCCTCAATTCACTGAGTTACACCCGCTGTTACCTGAAACACACCATCACTGTACGCCTGCTAAGCCTGCCCGAAGCATACTATCGTTACCTGAAAGCTCTAAACTGTATGGATGACGATGATTATGACGAAGTTCTAATGGAACCCATCAGCCTGCCCAACAATGTAGAAGGCGGTTTGGGTTTTGTAGGTGTTTCATCCGAAATTCAATATACCATAGATATGCCGGAGAAAAAATGGGTATGCCTATAAAACCAAAGCATCCACTATCATTCTGATCGACCGTGTACGATAACCATATTACATTCATATTACAAAAAACGCCTCAAACAATCAAAATAACACCATATAATTGATCTACATCAAGAAATAGTCATCTAAACAGCACTTTCTTTCTTTTTCGCTTTTGTGTTATAAAACATATTCTTATATTTGCACAGGTAAAAAGAAAAAGCTAAGCGCTTAGAGCTGTTTTCAATAGGTATTAGATTTTTAGAGTTAGAATTGTTTTTAGGTATAACAAATTAAAAGTAGGTATTATGAAACGTTTAGGATTAACATTAATGGCAGCAGTCTGCCTGACTGCTACGACTTTTGCAGCAGGAAATCAACCTACAACTGCAAAATGGGATGGTAACATCAACGTAACCAAGTTGAGTAAATATTTGAATTTATCCGCTGACCAGCATGAAGAAGTAGCAAACATTTGCAATTACTTCTCTACACAGATGGAACGCGCTACAACTGCCAAGAAGGATCAGAAAAAGAAACTTCACAATGCAGTTTATGGAAACTTGAAGTTGATGAAAAAAGCACTGACTGACAAACAATATGCTGAATATGCAAGAGTATTGAATGTCACTTTGCAGAACAAGGGTATCGAAATGAAATAATTTCATGTCGATAATTAGGAATATCCTTTTTGATTAATAAATAAATTGTAAAAGAGGGCGCTGAATATTACGTTTAGCGCCCTCTTTCCTTTGTCAACACTATTTAAGTGCCGACTCCCTAACCAATATATATTTCATTTACAAACAATATCTGTCTTGTAGTTCCTTCTTATGCTTTCTTGAGACTAAAAGTTCCGTTATCTTATCAAAAGGAGGATACAATATACATTTGTTATCTTTAATAATCATCAGATAATCAATATTAATAATATAGGACTGATGTATCTGGACAAAACAAGGCGAGTACTGAATTATCTGTTCAGCAGTCATTCCACGGCGCAAGACCAACGGCGGCTGATTATTAAGCACCACTTCCCACTGCCTGCGATCGGAACAATACCGGAAAAAACCAATTTCAGCAGAACGCAATGCACGCATATCATTTGTCGGAGTAAATACAATGAACGTTTGTCCACTATGCAGTGGCATTCTCATAGGTAATGCCGCTTTTTGTCTCGCCTCAGCCTGTTTCACAAAACGTGCCAATATATCTTTCAATTCTTGTTCTTCGAAAGGTTTTAATAAATAGTCAAACGCAGATTCACGAATGGCCTGTATCATATATTTGTCGTAAGCTGTATAAAAAACAACCCGCATATTCCACGAAACATCATCCCGAATATCCTCCAGCAGTTCCATACCCGTCATATCCGGCATTTCCACATCCAGAAAAAGCAAATCAGGTTGTATCTTAGCAATCACTTTTTTGGCTTGCTTACCATTCCGGGCTGTCTTTTCCAAAGAAAAACGCACATCTTTACTTAACTCGAAAGTCAAATTCTCGAGTGCTACATCATCATCGTCAACTATTATAACTTTATATCTATCCATGTCTATTTCATGTATCTTTTGACGAATGTAGAGATTATATTGTTTTCAGGCAAAACCCTCAAAGTGATTTTATAGATTATCCGGTGATTATTCGTCCTATCCTTGCTAAAAACGAGATTAAACATTATTATTTAATCCTATAATCATACTTATCCGGCAGTAGGAAAGTGACTTCACATCCAATTTCACCATTGGATAAAGAAACATTATGTATAGCTACATCTATTGTTTCCTTATTTTTCATATTCAATATCTGAATTGTTTGCATAATAACTTTCATACCTGTACCAGTTCCCCTGTTCCGGCTATTTGGACGATAACCTCCACCATTATCCCTGATTTGAATAGAAATTCCATTGGCTTGGCGAGCAATAATAATCCACAAATTTCTTTCTCCTTCCTTCTCTTTCAGAGCATGCTTCACCGCATTTTCTACAGGAATCTGTATCAACATAGAAGGTAGCTGAACTTGCTCAGGATTCACACCTTCACCAATCTCTATCATCGGATGGAAAGTTATCCCTAATGAGCGACGCTCCAAATCGATATAGGTTTTCACAAAATCCAGTTCTTCCGCTAAAGTGACACATAATTGCTCAGCCAGTTCCAAATTACGCCGCATCAGTTTGACCAAGGAAGATAGTTCCTGCTTCTCTTCCGCTTTCCTTCCTGCCATTTCCTGATTAAGTACGTTAAAGATGAAATGAGGAGATAAGCGGTTACGGATATTTTCCAAACGGAGTGAAGAAACTGTACGACGGTTTTGAGCTAACAATAACGCACGCTTCTTCTTACTGTACAGATAGACAAAAACAACCACCAGTAAGGTAATAGTGGTAAGGGCAATCCATAAGGTCTCCATCTGCCGAAGTTCAAGAACTTCATTCTCCTTTTCCCGGATAAAAACTTTCTGCGCCATCACGGTAGAATCCTGCTGGTAACGCAAGGCCAGATCAGCCGTACGCATCTCTACACGCTCATTACGGATAGAATCATCCATCCGATTATTTTCTTTCAAATAAAAATATGCCTTCCAATAATCTCCCGTTTCTTCATAATATTGCTGCAGATACTTATTGCGTATATTCACCATATCCGGATCAATATCCGGTGAAGTTATGCTTTCTGATAAAATACGCCAAGCTTTAGGCAAATCTTTCTGAATCAGTGCCAATTTTATTTTCTGTGTATCAATATAATAAAGTGCAGTTGTTATTCCTGTTTTCTCAAAAAAAGGTTGGCACTTGTTGATATATTTAGCTGCAGAATCGGGCTCATCCACTTGCAAAAAGCAATCTCCCAGATTCAACCAACCCAAGTTCAACTCAAAAACCATATCGGGATAACCTTCAACAAGATCAGTAACTTTTCGGAAATAATCGATAGCCGTTTCATAATCTCCCCGATAATAATAAGAAGTCCCGCGGTTGTTCAGATAGAAATGCTTCTCAAAAGGCAACATGTCCTCATAGCTTCTGGCCGCAAGATTATAATAATAATCACATTGCTCAAAATCACGTAAAGCCACATATATCTGTGCTAGTCCATAATAAATCGGCGGTTTCTTTGTAGAAGTGATATTTAGTGAATCGCACAATAACAGTGCTCTCCTGTACCATGCCGCTCCCACGTCCAATTTACCTAAACGGTTAGTAGCATCAGCCAGATTCATCAGAATATCAGGTACAACTTCTATTTTAGTGCCATGCATCCGTAGTTCATAAGCTTTTCGGAAATAAACTTCTGCAGAATCCATATGCCCTGTACGCGCATAGACATTCCCCTTCATATTAAAACAATCAGACTGTAAATCTGCCAACTGCGGAGAGAAGGGCTGTCTTTCTGTGAAATCTTCGATTTGTTGTATTAAGAGCCGGGCAGAATCCATATCAGAAGACATCATACAAGTCTTAGAAGCCACAATCAAATAGTTATAACGTACCAGGCTGTCTTTAATTTCTTGCATTTTTTTCAATGCTTGTGTACGTACTTTTCGAGGGGCAATAGATACGGAATCTCCATTTGCAGTGAAAAATACTTCGAACGCTTGCATCTCATCTTGTTCTATCTTTTGTTTGTGAGGTGTACAAGCCGCCAAGACAACAAATGCTATTACTACAGTGCATAGTAGTCTTTTAATCCACGTTATTTTCCACATAGTACGAGAATTAAGCAATTTATTTGCACAAACATACTGCTTTTTGATGATATACAATAGTAGTTTATTAAATTTTCCGGAAAAATTATCGCATTTATAACTTGAACTCAGGCAACGCTCTCAATAAAAGTTAGTTTCATTTTACCCTCACTACCACCACTATTGAAATAGATCGGTGATATTTAGAACATTAAGTGTGAGTGAGAGTAAAAAATAGCGTGAGAGTAGAAGGCTTACTCTCACGCCCGATTTTTACATTTTTACGCTTTAGCCTCCTCTGTTACAAGATAATATCCTATATACGGTGTATATATCAAACGCACCCGTAATCTATGTTTTTTTCCCGCATAAACGGCAGATATACCCATTGTAGTCGACTTCATTATGACGCGAGCCTTACGAAGACACGACCTTACAGTATAACTTTGTTAACCCCACACGGTAACTCCATTTACATATCGAGGTAAAGGTCGTTACATCCCGGGGTAAAGAGCGTTACATCCCGGAGTAAAAGCCGTTACATCCTGCGGTAAAAGCCGTTACATTATGCGGCAAATAGAATGTAAATGCAAGACTCTGATAATCAACTAACTAACTAAGCAGAAAAGGTTCATCCTCATTACTGTTCTTTTCCATGGTTCATAGATAATGTTATACGAGATTTTTCGCCAATCAATTGCTCTATTTGAAGTTCTGCAAGCTTTGTAAAAAGCTTAAGATAGTTTTTTATGGGTGCATCTGGAAAACAAAGAGTATCTGATCTTATTTGTAAAATTATACAAAACAGGAAATATCTTACTTACAATAAGTTAAGAGCTTGTCAACAAGAAGTTAACTCTTTGTAAGCAAGAAGTTAATTCCTTGTCGACAAGAAGTTGAATTTCCAGAAGAGACTAATTATCAGACACAAGAGCATAAGATATAGAAGCCATCTGTATGCGATATTATTACTGTAAACTCAAGAAAACAGCTTCAGGCTCTAGGGTAATCCGTCTTTTCAACCCTAACTCTTAATAAAACAGTCAGAATAATCCTCTTTTTAGTCAGAATAAGACATCTTTTCGGCAGAATAAGAGTATCTGAACAAATTGTTATTTGCACATAAAGTATTATTACTTTACTTTTGAACAAATATAGTATAGCTCTTATATCATAATACAAAAGACGTTAAATAACAGGTAACAGCTAAATTATTGGAGCCGTACTACCTTCTAATTTAACAAAGAAGGAAAGAATATGGAAACACAATTAATAATAGGCCCCCTTGTAGGAGCAATCATCGGACTCATCACAAATGGCATTGCCATAAAGATGATATTCAGACCATTATATGCTAAATATTTATGGGGATGGAAATTGCCATTTACCCCCGGTTTGATTCCTAAAGAAAAACGCAGGATAGCAAAATCTATAGGTAATGCCATCAGTATAAACTTAATGAATAAAGAGACACTTAAGAAAACACTGTTGTCTCAAGAGATGTTGGGCAAGTTAGAAAATGCAGTAGACAACTTTATAGAAAAGTTATCGCATAATGAGCAAACTTTGCAGGAGTATCTGTATAGCTTATTATCCAAGAAAGAAATAGGCCTAATTATTAACAATACAAAAGAAGATATAGCATCCATATTACATAAAGAACTTTCTAGCCCACAATTAGGCAATCAAGTTTCAAATATTGTAATAAAACATGCCATATCTAAGGTACAAGAAGGTTTGTTAGGAGTATTCGGCGTAGACAAATTCATAAACTTAATAGCTTTGCCAGCCGAACAGCTTTTAGCTAAGAATATAAATGAAATGCTTGCTAATAATTCTCATGAATTAATTCATGAGCTATTGGATAAAGGGACAGACCGTTTATTATCCATGCAAATGAATGAAATTGTTAAAGAGCATTCAAGACTAATCGATACTTTCAAAAGGTATATAATATCCTCCTATCAAAAAGCTATATCCGAAAAATTACCACGTATTCTAAACACTATCAATATAAGTAAAATAGTAGAAGAACGCATTAACGAAATGGACGTGAAAGAAGTAGAACAGTTATTATTCCAAATCATGGACAAGGAGTTAAAAGCGATTGTTTGGTTAGGAGGATTACTGGGATTTATAATGGGATTTATTAATATATTAATTTAAAGAACAAAAGTATGTTAGAATTAGTACATACAATCTTTATGGCAAAGAATTTGGCTGTATCCATTGCTACATATTTCAAATTAGCAGAAGATATTGATGCTAAGATAGAGAAACTAATCAGTAAAGAGTTTAATTCCGCTATTGTGATGTTAGAGCAAGTACGACATATATCCAACCCAGCAATATACAGTAATATGCTTGTCGCCATTATCGATAGATTTAACCAAGCTATTGCACTAGAAAAAAGGGAGCGATTACTACTATCCTACTTAGGATTAATGATAAGCTATTTCTATTTAGGGGAAACCAACGCTCTAACCCATGTACAACAAATTGTATCTCAACAAAAGTTTAAATATACATTTTGGGAGAAGCATGGAGGAGAGATAGAAGAAGGGGCTATGACTGTTTTAGGAATAGCGGCGGCAGTAATGGGAGGAGGAAATGCCGGTGTAGGTGCCGCTATGGGAGGTAGAGAAGGAAATGCACTACATAAAAGTACAGATAAAGAAATGGAAATGCGCGAACAAAAGTTCAACCAACTTCGAGATTCGATAGTTGCATTACGTTTCATATAATACTTAACAATATGGTTCAAACGATATTTGAGACAAACAGCAGGAAAGAAGTCATCAAACGATTTCTTGAGAATTATTCCCATGGATATACCGAATTTTTCACTTCAGTATCCGGAGAATATATAAATGGAATAAATGCCTTACACAAAGCTGTAAATGATTTGCAAGTCAATGACAAATTGATAGAAACGGCAAGTGGCTATTTTGCCATAGCAACCAAAGAAAACAAAGGGAAAAACCGGCTATTGGCCTATTTGGGGCAAATCGTTTGTTTTTATATCATGGATAACCTTTTTGCAATAGAATCTTCAAAACAGGTTATTAGAACCTTGGAACCTCAGGTCCCCATCAATATACCAATAAAGTTCAACATGAAAGGTGTAGGACAAAATATGGCAAAAGGAGTAGGAGTTGCGATAGGTGGCCTAATAAGTTTTATACCGCCTTTCAAAATAGCAGGCGTTGCCCTCACACAAGCAGCAATAAGATTGCATGCAGAGGAAGCTGTACTTGAGGAAAAGCCATTAGATGCTGAATTTTATCGTCTACAAGATGAAATATTGTGTGTAGAATATGAGAAACTGCATAGAATACTGAGATAATAAAAGAATAATAGTTGCAATTTACAAACAGAACAAAATATGTCAATTACTTCAGAAATCCAAAAAATTATTGATCGCCGTACAGGAAAAGGTGATTATGAAGGTAAAGGTCACATAACTGTAATAGACCAACATAAAACTTTTTTCCAAGAATTGGAGCAAATATTAAAAGATTATCAAACATTTCATTCGAATGTTCTGCACCAAATCGCCGAAGAAAGTGGAGAATATTATGTAATGTCGATTGAAGATCCTACATTTGCCGAACGTGTACGAAAAGCTTCACCGGATCAGGCTATTGCCAAAGTAGAAGCATGCCTGAAAGAGTGTGAGCGTTTAGAAAGACGTTTTAATAGAAACTCTATCAATATAAGCGTAATAGGGCGGGCACGACAAGGAAAAAGTCGTTTACTGCAATCAATCAGCGGACTGAAAAATGAAATCATACCGGCCGCTGACGGAGCAGACTGTACAGGAGCGAAATCCGTTATCTGCAATGCTAAAGGACCTGTCCGCGCTGAAATAGAATTCTACTCAGAAAGAGATTTAGTAGATCAAGTACAAAAATATCTGGACAGCATTGGAATAAATAAAATAATTGGAAGTATTTCCGACATTAAGAATCTAAAATCGACAATAGAATCATTTGATGCCAAAAAATTAACTTCGACAGAAGGGTCACGGTTTGGTCACCTCAAGAAATATGTACTATATTATGATGAATACTGCAACTTTATTGGTACCACCCAAAGAGTGAACAATGAAAGTGATATTCGTTCGTATGTAGCGCAATATGACACCAATAGTCACCCCACCTATAAGTTTCTGGGAGTAAAAGAAGCACGTATATATACAGAATTTACATATCCGGATGCAGGGAAAATCGTTTTGATTGATACCATAGGATTGGGAGACACATCTCTTGGCATCAGAGAAAAGATGCTCGACACTTTAAAAAATGATAGCGATGCGGCAATTCTTGTACGCCTGCCTGCGGCTACAGGAGATGGTATCCGAATAGAAGACGATGAACTTTATGACTTGATATGCGGACAAATGGGCAAAGCCGTCTTGGACAAATGGCTTTTCTTTGCACTGAACGTATGCGACGTGCTGAACAACCTAAATGCAGGACATGCCATGGAAAAAAATCTTCGGGACAAAGCTCTCAATTTTGCCTTCATTCAAAGAGTGAATTGTGGAGACAAGAGTGATGTGGAGGAAAAATTACTCATTCCAATCTTACAATATTTATCTAAAAACCTCATTGAAGTCGATAATAATTTACTCATCAATGCCAATATGCTCTTCACACGAGCATACAATGAGTTCTTTTCTTTATGCGACAAGATGCGTGGCGTCATCAACAGTACGTTTAAAGCAAACAATTCCATGGGTGAGATTTTTGATGATGAATATGAGAAATTTCTGAAGTTATCGCTTCCCCCACAATTAAACCAACTGAACGAGAAATATAAAGGAAAAAACGAAGAGTGCAAAATCATCAGAGACGAGATTCATAAAGTACTTCAAACCCTCATAGACTTCTGCCCTGAGAAAGAAACTATTCTGGAAAGACTCAATTCGGGGGGAATTGATGCCCATCCCGACAATGTTCTTAACTATTACTCAGATAGCATGCGTGCATCTATCTGTGATAAATTTGAGGAAATCAATTCAAGTACGATTGTAGAGTTACAGGAAGGAATTAAGCAGGAAATTCTTAAAATACTCTATTCAAAGGATGGAGGAAAGTTAGGAACAATCCCTATATCAGAAACTATAGGTGATGACAACATACTGAAATGGTGTAAAGCCTTCATTGATGAAAAATTAGAAGATTTTCCGGTCCTGAAAGAAGCAATATCCAACATACTCAACTACAGATTGAGTATAGAAGGATTATTGGAATACCGGGTGAATTGCAGTTTGGAGTGTATGGATCCGACAAGTTCAACCTTTAAACGTCCCAATTTCCAAGGCCAGTCCCCGGAAAACTGTTCTACCATCATCGAGCAGACATTAATGAATTCCATTCCGGAAATAGCCAATACACTTGACAACAGCATTTCAGATCTTCTGTTTATTCCCTATCATTCTTTTTATGCACGTATCCGCAAACTACGTGAATGCCTCATATTCTCTGAAGAGGGAAGACGTGAACTGCGTAAGTTTTATCGAGAATACAGTGCCGTCATCTGGAAAGAAAAATTCCAGGCCGCCATAGGCAAAGAAACAGCCATGGGTGAATGGGACAACTACAATACCCTAATGAACGAGAAACGGAATAAAAATCTATTCACCATCAAACTAGAAAATATATAATACTATGGGATTATTAAACAAGATATTGGGTAATCAGAAGACCTATATAAGAGTCTGCATGATGGGACCTAAAGCTGTAGGGAAAACGACAGTCCTTACTGCTATATTCAATGACACAAAAGAGTCGATCGCAAGAACTAATCTTATTTTAAAATCCATTGGTGATACAGGTGCACAGTTGACGGACAAAAGAAGATTGCTTGAAGCTACTTTTAAGAATAAGCAGACTATCAAAGAAGAGCCGGTTTCATATATGCCTGGTTCACATGAAATATCCAACTTCCATTTCGATTTCGGTCTTAAAGGGAGAGAAGCAAAAATAGAAATTGAAATTAAAGATTTTCCTGGAGAATATGTGCTGGATAATCCTGACCAAGTAATGGCATTCATTGAAAGTTCCGACACTATAATGATAGCTATTGACACGCCTCATTTAATGGAAATGGGGGGCAGATTCAATGAAGCCAAGAACAAAATCTCAATTATTACCCGCTTTTTCAAAGAAAGAATATCCGACATCAATGACGAGAAATTAATACTTCTGGTTCCTCTGAAATGCGAAAAATATTTCTTTGAAAAAAGGATGGATGAAGTAAAGGAACAGGTCATTGAAAGTTATAAAGAACTTATTCAATTTTTCAAAGAAAGCACAAATGAAAACATTGCATGCGCCATTACCCCCATCCTTACATTGGGGGGAGTGATATATGACACCTTTGATATTGCAAACGGGCAGGTGGTATTGGACAACAAAAATCCACTTCTACCTGCACATACAACTTACAAATTTAAAGATGAAGATGCAACTTATTCTCCATCATTCTGTGTACAGCCGCTATACTACTTGCTATCATTCGTTGTCACACAGTATGAAAGAAACAAAGGTAAAGGAGGTTTCCTTAATAAAATAAGATCTTTAGTGTTCCAATTATTTGAGAATGACAAAGAATTATTCAACGAAATTTTAAAGATGGAACAAAATCGCAGAAGCGATCTCCCCGGATATCAAATGATATGCGGCGCAGATAAATTCCATTATAATAGACATTAAAAAAAGAAATAGTTATGGCACATAAAATTATTATGTTGGGAGGACGTCGCGCCGGAAAGTCTTCCATATTAGCGGTTATGTTAAACGCATTGCGTGAAATGCCGGGTGACTTATGTACAATTACCGACTTAACTGATTATGATGTGAAAGTAGTAGACAAAAATGGCATAGAGCATGATAAACCTACGTTACGAACAAAGTGTCTTGAAATAAAAAGCTACCTCCAAAAGCGAACGCTTATTGGTACAAATACTAAATTTATAGTTGATATGAGCCTTAGCGAAACAGCTATTAGATACAGTCTTCAAGCTTCCATTGGCGGAACTGCAAAAACAACTTTTGAATTTATAGATGTACCCGGAGAATGGATGAGACAAAATGTCCCAGAGCATGCCGAATTAAAGAAAATAATAGAAGAGTCAGACGTATATATCATTGCTATCGATACTCCTTTTCTGATGGAAGCGGACGAAGATGTCAACAGTGTTTACAATCGTACGATTGAGATATCTGATGCTATGGGACACATGAGAACGGTCAGTAATGGAGCCAAAGATAAAAAGATGATCATATTCGTACCCGTGAAATGTGAAAAATGGATGTATGCCGGGAAAATAGATACAGTCTTTGAAAAAATGAAACTGGCTTATAGAAGTCTGATTAATCAATGGGTTGAGAATCCTGATGTAGAAATATGGTGTATGCCAGCAATCACCTCCGGAGGCATTCAATTTTATAAACTTCTGCCCGGCTATAAGGTCTTTAGAACAGCAGAACAGAAAATCGGCGAAAAATGTTCTAAAGATTCTATTACAGGTACGATTTATCTACCTGACGGACAGACATTGAGTCCCAAAAGAATTGACAGGTTAGAAACTGATATGAGCCAGGAGATAGACCATACCTTTATTCCATTGTCATGGTATGAAACTAATGGAAAAGTATTCAGTCCTCAATTCAGCGAACAGCCGGTTTATCATCTGATCAGATTTTTGGTAAAAAAAGAGGTGGATTTAGCTAATCTAAAACTTAATAATCTTACTGCATGGCAAAGATTCAAGCAGTTCTTTGGTTGGAACCCTCCATTCGGGAAAAACCTACCTGCTTTCACCAACCTTATCAATACCCTTTCTGCAAGAGGTTTAATAAAAGAAAATGGAGATGGCTATCATCGTATAACTGAAACAATTGAATAATTATGGTACGAATTTATTGTCAATATTCCTATGGTGGATTTAAGAACTTCCCCATAGAAGGGAAAAAAGATGAACTTTTGGATAAAGAAGTTTCCAATAATAATGCATACGATTTTCCTACCGATGCAAATATATTCTTCAGTTATGGCGGTATTAAGATGGTTTACCGCCAACTGGAAAATGGAGAGTACACTCTGGTCATCAAAGAAATTCCGAGTGCACACACCGATAGCGACGGACGCCCGATTATATGTGCCGTACAATTTATTGGTGGTAGAGAAGATCGCTTGACGTTAGACAATATGGCCATTTCAATAGCAAATGACATTAATAGTTTTGAAGTATTCTTTAAAGAC
>ENA-UAOT01000678-UAOT01000678.1-human-gut-metagenome-genome-assembly--contig:-NODE-678-length-16179-cov-5.973022_pt1 | contig 16179 bp, 6 predicted proteins | sample MGYA00243475_ERZ654567 | MGnify/ENA primary metagenome ERZ654567 (study PRJEB26926, sample SAMN06164482) | human gut metagenome | biome: ENVO:00009003; feature: ENVO:2100002; material: ENVO:00002003... | reverse complement strand
AGCGTCAGATGTGTATAAGAGACAGTGCAAGGTTTTTCGGAAAAATACTACCCGAAAGGCTGGAGATTTTTCCAGAAAACAGGAGGCTTGACCTTGCTTTCCCGTACAATCCCGGAGTTACCTTTGCACCCAGCACGAAAATGACTGCCTGATGCGGCTCACTGAAAGGCGCGAAAATGGAGGTAAACGGAAGTGGAGGCAGATTAGACAGGAAAACTTCAAAAGAGAAATCCGTGAAAAAGACATCCCCAACAGAAAAGAACATAGCCGGTAGCGTGAAACCGGGCAAACCATCGGCAAGGAAGTATGTTTTTATCTGTTTGGCCAAACGTGTTTGGTCGGATGGATAAAATCATTCTTCCCGGTTTGTCTGCCGTGAGTGACGGCTTGTTTCATTTATGGAATGTGCGGTCATACACGGCTTTCCGCTTCCGGCTCAAAAGGACAACGAAAAAAGAAAAATCGTCAAAACCCCGTAAAAGCACCTCTTTGGCATAAGCACAAAAGAAAGGGGCCTTGTCTCATCAGTCTAAACTATTGTTTAGGCGTGAGGCAAAGCCCTTTTCTCCGCTTATGCGGCAGTCGGCACACGTTCGTTCAAAATCTTTTTGGGCGATGGTGTGCTGACGGATAAAATCGCTTTTACGGAAAAACTTGTGTGAGAAGAAAAAATCAGGAGATTCATTTCTAAATCTCCCGTTTTATTGTTACTTTTGCATACGAAGAGTTCTTTGAAGGTTACGCAACGCACAGAAGAATAATGCAGTAGATAACTAACTAATTCGTAACCTATTACTATTATGAGCGATTACCCAATGCTCATTTCCAATAAATTACACTCTTTTCGTAACTTCGCCGAACAAAGATAGTGATTTTTATACAGGCAGCAAAGTTATTATCATAAGATTATCCATCCAATTCAATAATTTATCTATTCCCTATTCCAGAAAAATACAATTCCTTTGCAGTATGATTTATATAATAATACACAATGAAAAACATTAATTCAAAGAATTTACTATTTATCTGCTTTATTTCTGCTATGGGTGGCTACCTGTTTGGTTATGATTGGGTAGTAATTGGCGGAGCCAAAATTTTTTATGAACCATTCTTCGCTATCGAAGATTCAGCAGCTTTACGCGGTTGGGCAATGAGTAGCGCCTTACTAGGATGTTTAGTCGGAGCAGGCTTCTCCGGTAGTTGGAGTGATAAATATGGTCGCAAAAAACTATTAATATTATCCGCTCTATTATTTTTGCTATCTGCTGTCGGTACAGGAGCTGTCGATAATTTTTCCTGGTTCATATTCTATCGTATTGTAGGTGGATTGGGTATAGGAATTGCTTCCAATGTTTCCCCCATATATATAGCTGAGGTATCACCGACTGAGATACGTGGAAAACTGGTATCTTTAAACCAACTGACTATTGTATTAGGTATATTATCTGCACAACTTGCCAATTGGATGATAGCAAACCTATTTACAGAAGGAACCTCACAACTTCCTGCGGAAGGAATAGAACAGGCGTGGCGATGGATGTTCTGGGCAGAAGCATTACCGGCTGCCTTATTTTTTATATTAGCTTTCATTATCCCTGAAAGTCCACGTTGGTTAGCCGCCAAAGAGGTGAAAGAAAAATACGATTGGAGAGCATTATCACAACCTGGTGTACGGCGGGTATTAATACTGGGAATTGTTTTGGCTGTTTTCCAACAGTGGTGTGGCATCAATGTTATATTCAATTATGCCCACGAAGTCTTTTCGGCTGCCGGTTATGAAGTGTCAGATGTCTTGATGAATATTGTAATAACGGGAGTAACTAACGTAATCTTTACTTTTGTTGCCATTTATACTGTTGACCATTGGGGCAGAAGGACATTAATGTTAATCGGCTCGGCAGGACTTGCTGTTATCTATCTGCTGATGGGATGTTGTTACTTTGCAGGAATGAGTGGTTGGATAATGTTAATACTGGTAATGATGGCAATTGCCTGTTATGCCATGTCATTAGCCCCCATTGTATGGGTAGTATTATCCGAAATATTTCCACAACAGATTCGTGGAACAGCTATGGCTATCTCTACCCTCTTCTTATGGATAGCCAGCTTCATACTCACCTACAGTTTTCCCCTATTAAATGAATCATTACAGGCAGCCGGAACGTTTTGGTTATATGGTGGCATATGCTTAACGGGCTTCTTTTTTATTCGTGCCCGACTACCGGAAACAAAAGGGAAAAGTTTGGAAGATATAGAAAAAGAAATAACAAAAAAATAAAACTGATATGGATATAAAAGTAAATGTTTGGGAAGAAGATATTCTGCTTCCTACCTATGGTATTGGCAAACCGGAAAAGAATCCGATGTTTTTTGAAAATAGAGTTTATCAAGGAAGTAGTGGGGTGGTTTATCCTTATCCTGTCATAGAAAAAATTTCAGATACTTGTCAAGAAGAAACCTATCATGCTGTTTATCTGGAGAATGAGTATATCAAGATTATGATTCTTCCTGAATTGGGCGGACGTGTACAAATGGCTTATGATAAAACAAAGAAACGCCATTTTATTTATTACAACCATGTTATAAAACCTGCTTTGGTAGGACTGACCGGGCCTTGGATTTCCGGCGGTATTGAATTCAATTGGCCTCAGCATCACCGACCCAGCACTTATCTACCTGTAGATTTTACAATTGAAGAAAATGCAGATGGAAGTGCTACCGTATGGGTGAGCGAACGCGAACGGATGTTCCATCAGAAAGGTATGGCTGGTTTTACCCTACGTCCCGGCAAAGCTGTACTTGAAATTCAAGGAAAACTATATAATCCGACTCCTGTTCCACAGACCTTCCTATGGTGGGCTAACCCGGCCGTCGCTGTCAATGAAGCCTATCAATCGGTTTTCCCTGCCGATGTCAATGCTGTATTTGATCACGGTAAGCGAGATGTATCAAAATATCCTATCGCTACCGGCATTTATTATAAAATGGATTATTCAGCAGGTGTAGACATCTCACGTTATAAAAATATACCGGTACCCACTTCATATATGGCTATCCGCTCAAAATACAACTTTGTAGGCGGTTATGAAAACGATACTCAAGCAGGAGTATTACACGTAGCCAACCATCACATCTCTCCCGGGAAAAAACAATGGACTTGGGGAAATGGAGATTTCGGACAAGCCTGGGATCGTAATCTGACAGACACAGATGGGCCATATATCGAATTAATGACCGGAGTTTATACCGACAATCAACCAGACTTTACTTGGTTGCAACCTTATGAGGAAAAAATTTTCACTCAATATTTTATTCCTTATCGTGAATTAGGGGTAGTAAAGAATGCCACTTCTGATTTACTAATGAATATAGAAACTGAAGACACAAAGAATGCAATACTCAAACTATTTGCTACATCCGCACAGAAAGGTTTACGAATTGTGATTAAACGCCAAGAAGACATCATTTGGGAAAATATTACAGATTTGACTCCAGAAGCGGTATTTACTCATACCATTAAAAATATATCGCCTGATGAAGCAGAGGTTTATATTTATTGTTCAACCGGCAAGTTATTACTTTCATGGAAGGCTGAATCAACTGAAATCAAACCAATTCCTGAACCTGCAAAACCTGCATTGCCTCCTTCAGAAGTACGCTCTACAGAACAGCTTTACCTGACAGGATTACATTTGGAGCAATACAGACATGCTACTTACAATCCAACTGATTATTATTTAGAAGCCCTACGTAGAGACAACAGCGATATACGCAATAACAACGCTATGGGATTATGGCTATTCCGTAAAGGACAATTCAAGAAAGCCGAACTTTATTTACGCAAGGCTATTAACACTCTGACAGAACGTAATCCAAATCCCTACGACGGAGAACCTTATTATAATTTAGGTCTTGTATTAAAATACCAAGATAAAACTGTTGAAGCATACGATGCGTTCTATAAAGCATGCTGGAACGCTGCTTGGCAAGATTCAGGTTATTACTCTTTGGCCCAATTATCGGCTGCACATAATGAGTGGGATAATGCATTGTACGAAATTAATCAGTCTTTGGTTCGTAACTGGCATAATCATCGCGGACGTCATTTAAAAGCAATGATTCTTCGTAAATTGGGACGAGAAAAAGAAGCCATAGAACTGATTAAAGAGTCACTCAATATAGATAAATTCAACTTTGGATGTCGTTTTGAAGCATGGCTTCAGTCCGGTGAAAAAGAAATGCCATCAAGTTTAAGAATATTAATGCGTGATGAATCACGTAATTATGAAGAACTAGCTACAGACTACGCCCAAGCCGGCAACTGGGAAGATGCATTGGCTGTGGTAAATGCAGCATTAACCAATATATCGGCTCCTTCAACAATGCTGTTATATTATAAAGCGTGGTTCCTATGTAGAATGAATCAACAAGACGAAGCTGTCTGTGTAGTAAGTCAAGCAGAAAACAGTCCGTTAGATGAATATTTCCCCAATAGTCTGGAAGCGATTTTAGCTCTTCAGTGCGTAACCAATTTACCGATACATGCACCGAAAGCTTTTTATCTATTAGGTAATATATGGTATGATAAACGTCAATACCAGGAAGCTGTCGATGCATGGGAACATTCTAAAGAAATGGACAACGGCTTCCCTACCGTATTACGAAATCTTTCATTAGCTTATTTCAACAAACTTGGAAAGAAAAAAGAAGCAGTACAATTACTTGAACAGGCATTTATGCTTGATGAAACAGACGCACGCATCTTAATGGAATTGGATCAATTATATAAACGCATGGATTATTCCCCGAAAGAACGTTTGCATCTATTAAACAAACATAAAGAAATAATAGCTACTCGCGATGATCTCTATTTGGAATATGCTACATTGCTTAATCTGACCGGCGAATACGAACAAGCCATGCAACTCATTGACCAACGCCAATTCCATCCTTGGGAAGGAGGAGAAGGTAAAGTACCTGCCCAATATCAATATGCACGTATACAATTAGCAAAGAAATCTCTAAAGGCAGGAGAATACGAGCATGCACTTGCCTTGATTGAAGAATGTTTTGTCTACCCTCATCATTTGGGAGAAGGAAAACTGTATGGTGCACAAGAAAATGATTTCCTTTATTATAAAGGATGCATTTTGGAAGCAATGGGTAATCATGATGAAGCACATTCATCATTCACAAAAGCTGCTTCGGGCAATGGACAACCCACAGCTGCCATGTACTACAATGACCAAAAGCCCGATAAAATCTATTATCAAGGTTTAGCTTTACGGAAAGTAGGAAAAGAAGCGGAGGCACGCGGAAGATTTAATTCCCTAATTTCCTACGGTGAAAAACATTTATATGATACTTTTGTAATGGATTACTTTGCTGTGTCTTTACCTGATTTACAGATTTGGGAAGACGACATGAATAAGAAAAATCGAATCCATTGCCACTATCTCATGGGGCTGGGGCATTTAGGACTAGGTAATAAAGAGAAAGCCGACAAGTGCTTCAGTTATATAAAAGAAATAAATCCTAATTTCCAAATTTGGATATAATACCATAAGACAAATACAATATGAAGTTATTAAATCAATTATTACTTGCTATTTTAGGCATGGTCTTTTTGACAGGATGTAAAGAAAGTACGTCAATTCTTTCTTTAGCCGGAGAATGGGAATTTGCCATAGACAGTATGGATATAGGTATTTCAAAACATTGGTATACCCAATCTTTTCCCGACAAAATAAAATTGCCCGGAACGATGGATGATGCAGGATACGGTATCCCCAATCGGTTATTACCCTCAATAAGCAAACCTCAAATATTGCATCTCACTCGCAAACACAGTTATGTAGGACCGGCTTGGTACATACGTGAAATATCCGTTCCTTCAGATTGGGAGGGAAAGAACATAGAACTGAAGTTGGAACGTGTTATTTGGCAAACAAATGTATGGATAGACGGTAAAGAAGTAAATGGAGAGCAAGAAAGCTTGATAAGCCCCCATTACTTTGACCTAACAGAATATCTGTCACCGGGGAAACATCGGATAGCCATTCGAGTAGATAACAGAAAAAAATACGACATCACTGCCGGTGATATGGCACATGCATATACCAATGAAACACAAATCATGTGGAATGGTATTTTGGGAGAAATCTCTTTGCGGGCGAAAGATGCTGTCTTTATGAAAGATATACAGATATATCCCGATATTCAAACCCGGGAAATCCGTGTAAAAGGGAAACTACAAAACACAGGGAATAAAGCTTCGGGGACATTGACTGTTCATGTAAAAGAGAAAAACACAGGCAAATCTGTTACGGAAATAGAACAGCAAATGGACCTTTCGGCAGGCGAAACAATGCTGGACTTTGTTTGTCCCATGGGCGAGGACGTACGGCTTTGGAGTGAATTTACTCCGATAATGTATGAGCTGGAAATAAAGATGAAAACCAAAGAGAGTCTGGCGCAAGAGAAAATTGAATTCGGAATGCGCCAAATTAGCCGTAACGGAGCCGATTTATTAGTCAATGGTAAAAAAGTGTTCCTTCGTGGTACATTGGAATGTTGCATTTTCCCATTAACAGGTTACCCCCCAACCACTAAAGAAGGATGGTTAAAAGTCTTCCGTTCCGCTAAAGAATGGGGGCTGAACCACCTTCGGTTTCACTCTTGGTGCCCTCCTAAAGCAGCATTTGAAGTAGCGGATTCACTCGGTTTTTATTTGCAGGTGGAATTACCACTTTGGTCTTTGACCGTAGGTGAAAATCCTGAAATGAATCAATTCTTATATAATGAGGCAAAACGAATTTTATCGGAATATGGTAACCATCCCTCTTTCTGCTTTTTGAGCCTTGGAAATGAATTGCAACCGGACTTTGAATTTTTGGAAGGTTTATTGGATTCGGTAAAATCCCTTGATTCCAGACATTTGTATACAACGACTTCTTTTACTTTTGAAAAAGGACATGGCGATTGGCCTGAGCCGCACGATGATTTCTTTATCACTCAATGGACTAAAAAAGGTTGGGTGCGCGGACAAGGAGTTTTTGATGTAGAAATGCCAAACTTTAATAAAGATTATTCTGCTTCTGTAGATAGCATGCCCGTTCCGGTTATTACGCACGAAATAGGACAGTATGCTGTGTATCCTGATTTAAAAGAAATAGAAAAATACACAGGTGTATTAGAGCCTCTTAATTTCAAAGGAGTTAAACAAGAGTTGGAAAACAAAAATCTTCTAGAAAAGGCAGATGATTATTTGTCTGCATCCGGTCATTTGGCTGCCATTTTATATAAAGAAGAAATAGAACGTGCCATGAAGACTCCCGGCATCAGCGGTTTTCAACTTTTAGATTTACATGATTTTCCCGGCCAAGGAACTGCATTAGTCGGCTTACTAAATGCTTTTTGGGAAAGCAAAGGCGTAGCCAATGCCGAAGAATTTCGTCAATTCTCTGCTCCGGTTGTCCCATTAGCTCGCTTCTCAAAAGCTGTATACAAAAACAACGAGCAGTTTACGGCCGACATTGAAATCGCTAATTATAGTTCTGAGGAAATCAACAATAAGAATATCAAATGGGCATTAACCAATGCATCCGGTCAGCCATTACAAGAGGGTATTATACCTTTAACAAACATAAAAATCGGAGGCGGGAATATAGCCGGTAAGATTTCTTGTTCTTTATCAGAAGTTAAAAAAGCAGAACGACTGACTTTAAGAGTTTCCATCGAAAATTCCAGTTATAAAAACACTTGGAATATATGGGTATATCCGGCCACTTTAACGATAGAAAAAGAAGAGATTGTAGTAACAGACAAACTTACCGAAACACAAAAAGCTCTTGCAGCCGGTAAAACAGTATTATTCAATCCCCCTTATCAACTTTGTGCAGGTTTACAAGGCAAGTTTGTTCCGGTGTTCTGGAGTCCTGTCCACTTTCCCAAACAAGCAGGTACAATGGGACTGTTGTTAGATCCTACTCATAAAGCTTTTGCACATTTCCCAACAGAGGGACATACCAACTGGCAATGGTGGAGTCTGACAACCCAATCGCGCACTTTAGTAATCGATAGCATATATCAACACATTACTCCATTAGTGGAATGTGTAGACAACTTTGCCAATAACCGCCGATTAGCGACTCTTTTTGAAACTAATTGTCTAAATGGGAAATTAATAGTATGCAGCATGGACTTGCTAAACCATCAGAATACATTTCCTGAAAAAAAGCAATTGTTATATAGTTTGATTAACTATATGAAATCCAATGCTTTTGCTCCCGTGAAATCCATTTCATTTGAAGAACTTTGTTCGTTAGTAAAACCAAGCTCGAAAGGTAAAAAGGAGGAAACTCCCCAATCTGTCTATTAATAGGTTTAGTCAAAATAAGGACCCGAATATCGGGACATAGGACACTAGAATTCTACTGAATAAAACCGGCAAATTCTAGTGTCCATACAAACTTTGTTTTATACCAAAATGAAATACTATGAATAAAATAACGGAATATTCCCTTTGGGAAGTATTGGAACAGATTACATCAAGTTTAAAAAGTAAACGTCTGGCAGATGTCTTTCGTTTTACCTCCTTCTGCCCTTTCGAAACGTATGGTCCTCACAAACACATGCGCATTGAGATTAATTATATAAAAAAAGGAAATTGCATATTGCATCTGGACAATGAAAGCATAAGTTTCCATGAAGGTGACATCATGATTATCACTCCACATGTAGAACATCAATTTGAAGCCGGTGCAAATGGCACGATATTAATGCAATTAGAATTTTTACCCGAAATATTTTCTCTTTTTCATTCAAATATCAAAGTTGGCACAGAACCTATACCTACACCTTCCTTTTTGTTTTCTAAAGAAAACAGATTGATTAAAATAGTGAACAATGTAGGTGTAATGAGAACTATACAACGCATTGTCAATGAAATGGAACATAAAGGACCGCATTATCGATACCTGGTAGTAATGTATTATGCAGAATTATTAATTCTTCTCTATAGATATATGCATGAGACCTATCTGTCTATCTGCACAAATGAGCTGTTAAAGAAAGCAGTTTGCTATATCCGGCACAACTACCAAACAGACATCAACATCAATGATATAGCCGAATATGCAAGTATCAGTGAACGTTATTTAAGAAAATTATTCTCACAGAACTTGAATCTTTCTCCTTTAGATTATCTGAATCAGATTAGAATCAATAAATCCATCGAACTGCTAAAGAATACTGAAAAATCCGTCAAAGAGGTTTGTTTTCTTTGTGGTTTTCAATCGCCTCAGTATTTTTCACGTATATTTAAGCAGCAAATGGGACTCTCCCCTCGGGAAATGGCTAAATCATAAAATAATCCATTCAGTTATTTATTTAATCTATTCTTTAATCAAGGAAAATAGTGTTTCTTTGTATCCACAAAGATATCTTAATCTAATTCTTTTAATCAAGATTATATATGAAAAAAAGTTTCTTATTCGCCATGATGCTGTGCTGTGCGCAACTACTGTCTGCACAACAAGAAAGAATCGATTTATCGGGAACATGGCGTTTTCAGGCTGACCCCATGGGATTCGGAAAGACACCGGGCTCAGAACTCTATCAAGCAAAACTTACCGAATCTATCATGTTGCCGGGCAGTACCGACGAAGGCGGAAAAGGTATGTTGACAACCGCCCGATATGTAGACCGTCTTACCCGTAAATTTGAATACTGCGGCCAAGCATGGTATCAACGCGAAGTGATTATTCCCGAAGAATGGAAAGACAAAGAAATCACACTCAACTTGGAAAGATGCCATTGGGAAACAACTGTTTATGTAGATGGAAAAGAAATCGGTGCCAAAGAACACCTTAGTGTCCCAAACCGTTTTTTACTGAGCAAGCAAATGACTCCCGGCATGCATATTCTTACGATTTGTGTAGACAATCGCTTGAAATATCCAATGGATCAATGGAATCATGGAACTACAGAATACACGCAAACCAATTGGAACGGCATAGTAGGAAAAATAGAATTAACGGCATACGAAAAGACAAATATACATGCTTTAAAAGCATATCCAGATATAGAAACACGAACGGTAACATTGGACATCACTGTAAATAATACCACCGGACAACCGACTAATGGACTATTACAACTGGTTATCAACGAAAAAGGTGGCAAAACTGTCAGTGAACAATCTTTTCCCATTACTTTAAAAGAAGGAAGCAACCAACTGATTAAAGAAATCAGCATGGGTAAAAATATAAAATTATGGAATGAATTTACTCCTTATCTATACGAAGTAAAAGCAATGCTTACCGCCGATAACAAACAGGACAGCAAAAATATAACTTTCGGTATGCGAGAAGTCACGCAAGGCAAACATCATATCCAAATAAACGGGCGCAATGTTCACTTAAGAGGAGCATTGGACTGCTGTGTCTTTCCCTTGACCGGATATCCGTCAACAACTATCGAAGACTGGAAACGTATCTTCCTGACCGTAAAAGATTATGGCATGAATCATATCCGTTTTCATTCGTGGTGTCCCCCCGAAGCCGCTTTCCATGCTGCCGATGAAGTAGGAATATACCTGCAAGCAGAATTGCCTATGTGGATTAAAGACGTCGGACAATATCCTGCACGACGTGACTTTTTCGAGAAAGAAATGTATGCCATATTGGAAGAATATGGAAACCATCCTTCCTTTATTTTAATGTGTAACGGAAATGAAAACGAAGGTAATTTTAATGTTTTGGAAGACTTGGTGAAGAAAGCTCAAAAGCATGACAATCGCCGACTCTACTCTGCATCTACCGCCCGTACGCACACCCCCTCCGATCAATATTATGTATCGCATGTGACAGAAAAAGGATGGATAACTGTATACGAAGGTAAACCATCTACAGACTGGGACCGTAAAAAAGAATCGGATATTGACTGCCCTGTCATTGCACACGAAACCGGACAGCGCTGCATGTATCCTAATTTTGCAGAAATGGAAAAATATACCGGAGTCGTATCTCCTCGTAATTTTGAGGTATTCAGAGAAAGATTGGCACGCAATGGAATGCTACATCAAGCAGATGATTTTTTCCGTGCAACCGGTGCTCATACAGTCTTACAATATAAAGAAGTAAACGAATCATTACTCCGTACTGCAAATTCGGGTGGTTTCCAATTGCTGGGACTTGCAGATTTTCCGGGACAAGGAAGTGCTTTTGTCGGTATTCTTGATGCCTTTTGGGAAAGCAAAGGATTGGTCAGCCCCGAAAAGTACCGCGAATCCTGTGCACCTACCGTTCTTTTAGCACGTATGCCGAAACGTACTTATATGAACAATGAAACTTTCACGGCAAAACTGGAAATTTATCATTATGGAGAACATCCGTTAAAACGCGGAAAACTGAATTGGGAACTGAAAGATGGTAAAGGGAACACTGTAAAAAAAGGAAATATCTCAACCCCTGCTATACCCTGTGCTACTGTTGACTCTTTAGGCAAAGTAAACATCAGCCTCAACAATGTGAGTCATGCCGAAAAATTGACTTTACATACCACCCTGAATGATACCTACCATAATGAATGGGACATTTGGGTATATCCCTGCCAACAAACAGCAGCCGATGACTATGTATATGCACGCACTTATAACGAAAAAGTAAAAACAGCTTTGCAACAAGGAAAGAAAGTATTACTTATCCCCGAAAACGTTAAAGGACGCAAAACTAAATTTGCCAGCCACTTCTGGAATCCGATTATGTTCAACTGGAACCCTATGATTGTCGGGACACTCATAGACAGTAATCACCCGGCCTTTGGCGAATTCCCAACTACCTCTTATGCCGATTGGCAATGGTGGGACATTTTAAACTATGCCACCGCTATGGAACTTAATGATTTGACCGATATCACCCCCATCATACAAAGTATCGATACCTATGAATACAACCAAAAACTGGGTATTGCTTTTGAAGCACGTATAGGTAAAGGCAGCCTATTTATCTTATGTGCCGACCCGGATAAGGACATAGAGAAACGCCCTGCAATGAGACAGTTACTCCATTCTGTGAAAAACTATGTAGCATCAAAAGCGTTTACTCCTGCCAAAGAGTTGAAAATATATCAATTGGATGCCTTGTTTGAACCTCCTGTCAAGCACAAAAAGGGAGCAGAAGACAATGCAGCCATCAAACAATTATTGAATCAATGAATATAAAAAGTGTATCAACAACCTGTTTTGTGATTTGTGCCGTCCATGTGTCGGCACAAACTCCTTTATACAAACAATCTTCCGCACCTGTTGAAAGCAGAGTGAAAGATTTGCTGGGACGTATGACCGTAGACGAAAAAATCGGGCAGTTATGCTGTCCGCTAGGATGGGAAATGTATACCAAAACATCCAAGGGTGTAGTGCCTTCCGAACTATATAAAGAACGGATGAGCGCTGCACCCATCGGTTCTTTCTGGGCAGTGCTACGTGCCGATCCATGGACACAAAAGACTTTAGAAACCGGACTAAATCCCCAATCCGGTGCCAAAGCATTGAATGCATTACAGAAATATGCCATCGACAGTACTCGCTTGGGAATTCCCATTCTCTTTGCCGAAGAATGTCCACACGGTCATATGGCCATCGGTACTACCGTCTTTCCCACTTCATTGGCACAAGCCAGCACATGGGATAAAGAGTTAATGTACAAAATGGGTGAAACAATAGCATTGGAGGCACGTTTGCAAGGGGCTAATATCGGATACGGTCCGGTATTGGACATTGCACGAGAGCCACGATGGTCACGTATGGAGGAAACTTTTGGCGAAGATCCTGTACTGACCTCTACTTTGGGAGTTGCTTTTATGAAAGGTATGCAGGGAGAAGTGCAAAATGACGGAAAACATCTTTTCTCCACCCTCAAGCATTTTGCTGCTTACGGTATCCCTGAATCCGGACACAATGGTGCACGCGCCAATATCGGTATGCGACAATTATTTTCAGACTATCTGCATCCTTTCAAGAAAGCAGTGGAAGCAGGAGCAGGCACAATCATGACTTCTTACAATTCCATTGATGGTGTTCCCTGTACGGCCAATAAATATTTACTCAGTGATATACTGCGCAAAGAATGGGGATTTAATGGCTTCGTATATTCCGATTTATCAAGTATTGAAGGCATAACCGGCGCCCGGGTTGCCCAAAATCACAAAGAAGCCTCAGTATTGGCTTTAAAGGCCGGAGTAGATATGGATTTAGGGGGAAACGCCTATGGAAAAAACCTTCGACAGGCATTAAAAGAAAAACTTATCGGTATGCAGGATATAGACAGGGCGGTTGCCAATATACTCCGTCTCAAATTCCGTATGGGATTATTCGAAAACCCGTATGTATCTCCTGAGAAAGCCGGACGGACGGTACGCTCCCGGGCACATAAGGAATTGGCACGCCAAGTAGCACGCAAAGGAGTGGTATTACTGAAAAATGAAGGTATATTGCCTTTAAGCAAACAACTGAAAAGCATTGCAGTCATCGGCCCGAACGCTGACAATATGTACAATCAGTTGGGAGATTACACAGCACCTCAGGAACGTAAAGAGATTACCACCGTTTTAGACGGCATACGAAATACCGTCTCAGCTTCCACACAGGTGACTTATGTCAAAGGATGTGCTATTCGTGACACCACCGCCCATCACATTCCTGCTGCTGTGGAAGCCGCACAAAAAGCAGATGCCATCGTATTGGTAGTAGGCGGTTCGAGTGCCCGTGACTTCAAAACCAAATACATTGAAACCGGAGCGGCCACGGTTACTCAAGAAGAGAACCAACAATTATCCGACATGGAATGTGGAGAAGGCTATGACCGCAGCACTTTGAAGTTATTGGGATATCAAGAAAAACTGATGGAAGCTATAACCTCTACAGGAAAACCGGTAATAGTCATTTATATCCAAGGTCGTCCGCTCAATATGAATCTGGCAGCAGAAAAAGCACAAGCCTTATTGACCGCTTGGTATCCCGGCGAACAAGGAGGTGCAGCCATAGCCGATGTTTTGTTTGGAGATTACAACCCGGCCGGACGTTTACCGGTATCCATTCCTCGAAGTGAAGGGCAACTACCCCTGTTTTATTCACAAGGAGAGCAACGGTCTTATGTAGAAGAAGCCGGAACTCCACTATATGCATTCGGTTACGGTTTGAGCTATACTCAATTTGATTACAGTCACTTAAAATTGGAAAAAGGGAATTCTCCTGACATTTTGCAAAAAGTGAGTTGCACGATAACCAATATCGGTGACAGAGATGGTGAAGAGGTAGTGCAGCTCTACATCTGCGACAAAGTAGCTTCCGTATCACAAGCTCCTATCCTGTTAAAAGGATTCCGACGTATCTTTTTAAAGAAAGGAGAAAGCAAACAAGTAACCTTTACCCTGGGAAAAGAAGAGTTGTCACTTTATAATATGGAAATGAAGCAAGTAGTAGAACCGGGAGAGTTTAAAGTTATGGTCGGCACAGCTTCCAATGATATACGTCTGGATGGAGAGTTTACCCTTACGCCTTAAGGGGACTCTTCTTCTGCACACAAACCGGTTATAAATAAAAGAAAGAGACTGTCCAAAGTAACTATCATTTCATCGTTCTATCATCGATGACCGGACAGTTACTTTGGACAGTCCTCCTTCCTTATTTTCTCATTGCTCATCATCAGAAACGATTGCAATTCACGTCATCACGTTATTGAATCTTCAAAATACTTCTTTGAGACAGAATGGCAGAAGAAGCGGCCGGAGTTCCCTTGCGAGTACAATAATCAAATTCCGCAGACTTATCGCCATCAAAAGATTTCCATTTCAACTTCAACTTCACTGTTTTACCCTGTGTATCCGGCAAATCACTCAAATCAAATGCTACAAGAGCATCTGCCAACTCTCCCCACATATTACCATGTGAATTGTGGCGGAATTCTACTTCATAAGGATTAGCCGGATCTTGACTCTTCAACAAATTAACGAAATGCGGTTCAGTACGATCTCCCCATTCTGTTCTGAAGCGAAGTGTCAGATAACCATCTTCTGCAATAGTAACCCAGTCGCGCACTATTTCTACCGGATCAGTACCATACACGACATCATTTTCTTCTCCCAAATCAGGAGCAATCGGTTTAGTCAGGATACTGTCAATCCAGTTAATATGTACAGCCTTACTGTATCTGCCGCTAACCTCGTCCACTTCATCATAATTGACTAACGCTCTCACTTCCTTTTCACCAAAAGGAGATGACGCAACATTTATAGGCAACAATGTCGTGCTGTCGTCCAATTGCAGGAAAAACGAACCATCATCCACGTTTTTTACCGTTACCAATGCATTGGGTATTACTTTCCCATACCAATTGTCATTGTCATCATCCAAACAAGACTGAAACCCCATGGCAAACACAATGCCCATTCCCCAAACCAGCCACTTATTTACTTTCGAAAATACATCCATAATTATTTTTTTAAAGTTAACGAAATCAATAAACAATGTTTTCTTCTGTAATTTTAAAATGCATGCAATAAGGGAACACTGCACTCTAAAGTATTAATTTATTATAATCTCCGGTAAGAACGAAGAAGGGGCCAATAAAAATTCCCCAAAACCATGAAACTTCTCGAAAAAAGGTCTTGAGTTTTTCTATCAAAAATCGCAATGCATTCCGAGAAATTCCAATTCTTTTGAAGAAAAGATGAAGTTATACCGGTGAAGGAAAGCTGCCTATCAGCAAAGTTGATACAATCTGCTTTCACACATAACAGGTATTGCAACCTCCTATCCATGGGGATTCCGTGTGAAAGTTTTTCAGACTCACTCTCCAAAAACAGGGAGGAGTGAGACCTGGCTTATCCGCCTCGAAACGTACGTAAAGGGCTATACGAACATACGTGCAGACTTATGCGTACTAACGTGAAATCATGCACCTTCCAAAAGACAAGGACGTTTTTGGAAAAGATAACGAGTTTTTTGAGTTTCCTAAATCGTTTCATTAGCCGGACTAAACGTTTTCATTCTTTCAATTATGCCTGTCTGTCCGTCGAATTACTACAGTCTTCGGCAGCGGACTGTATGGTTCGTTGCAGTGGACCGTACAGTCTGCTACAGCTGTCTCTTATACACATCTCCGAGCCCACGAGACTACG
>ENA-UAOT01000640-UAOT01000640.1-human-gut-metagenome-genome-assembly--contig:-NODE-640-length-16672-cov-8.345249_pt1 | contig 16672 bp, 15 predicted proteins | sample MGYA00243475_ERZ654567 | MGnify/ENA primary metagenome ERZ654567 (study PRJEB26926, sample SAMN06164482) | human gut metagenome | biome: ENVO:00009003; feature: ENVO:2100002; material: ENVO:00002003... | reverse complement strand
ATTGCTCACAGATGAGCTATCCGCTAACGGCAATGAAACATCAGATCGAGAACTGTCACTTACATTGCTCACAGATGAACTATCCGCTAACGACAATAAAACATCAGATCGAGAACTGTCACTTACATTGCTCACAGATGAGCTATCCGCTAACGGCAATGAAACATCAGATCGAGAACTGTCACTTACATCACCGCACGAGGTCAGCGTTACCGAATTGATAATTGTAATAGATAAGCTCACTGCCTTTAAAAGCATACTGTTTGTCTTTTTCGTAATGTCGTCCTCCTTTTCTGTAATTCGCCTCAAACACTCTCCCACTCCTCGATCAAAGCTCCGATACTGTCGGTATAGGCAATTCTCATACGGTCGTAGTAAAAATCGTCTATACCTTCCTTAGGATAAATACATTCCGCAGAATCCTCTGAAAGCGACGACCAGCCGTTATGAAATACGATCTCGCCGTTCTCGGTAAATTCTATCTGAGGAGCGTTCTCAAATACTATCCTGTATTCACTGCCCTCCTGCTTCATAGGCAGCAGATAGCTGCCGCCCTTATTCATCAGATACGGGGTCTTTGACGTTATCTTTATTTTCTTTGATATCCGTTTTTCGCTGTTCCCCCGACAGATCACATTGCCGACAGCTAAAGTATACTCGCAGTAATCGCTCCTTTTATCTGCTTCGGTAACTGTACAGTCAATAAAGAACTCCGTTTCCTTAAGAACCCTTTCTTCTACAAAGTAATCGCCGCCGCTGTACTTATAGTCCTTATAGCTCTTTTCTCCGCTGTATGCAAGGCTTAATGACTGAAAGCTTGTTTTTGCTATTTTCTTTTGTTCTCCTCCGGAATTATATGGAATGTTTATATCGGCGGCAGGGTTTGTGAATATTTTAACCCCAAAAACAATTACAGCTATACAAGCCGCCGCATAGAGCCATTTCAGCGGCTTTTTCCTCCTGCTGCGAGACGCTGTTTCTATGACGCTCTTTTTATCCGATCTAATATCCTTTGGCGGATCATATCTTTTTTCCGCCGTTTCCTTGTCCGTACTTTCCTTTATCCTGCCCCATAATTTTTCCATATCGGGAGCAGTATTCTCCGCATATTCATCGTAAAGTTGTTTCAGGTTTTTTTCGTTCATAATGCCGCTCCCTCCTTCACAAATTTTCTCAGCTTGTGTATCGCCCTGCTGTATTTCCATGTGACGGAGCCTAACGGCTTATGCATTATCTCTGAAATTTCTCTGAACGTAAGCTCAAGCCCTATATGAAGGTTTACTATCTCACGTTCCGGTTCCGAAAGCAGATCCATTGCTTCACCGAAGGACATAACACTTTCAGCTGTTTCGTCAGTGCGCTTCTTATCCGGAATACTTTCTTTCAGTCCGTTTTCCTCTTCGTCCAGCGCAAAAACCGTTCTGTTTCTCTTTTTCAGGAAATCCGCCGCCATATTGTGAGCGATAGTTACAAGCCAGCGCTTGTGCCCGTTTCCCATACGGTAATATTCAGCCTTCTGCCAAAGCCGCAAAAAGAAATCTGATGTAAGATCCTCAGCGTCCTGAGGACTTCTGACAATATTAACGAACGTTTTGTATATGTACTTTCCGTAATCCTCATATACAGCCCTGAGTCCGTCAGTATCGCCTTTCAGAATCAGCTCCATTCTGAAATCGAATTCCTTATCGGTCATAGCTTCACACCCTTCGATATTTTATATACGATCTGCCCCTGTCGTATTTATTGGGCAATAATACACAAAATATAATTTTATTTTTTGTAAATTTTACACAAACTCCTGCTTTTATAAATAAAGGCGGTCAAGCCGCCTATGATACTGATATTATTTACTTCCTGGCTTTAATCTGTCCTCGGCTATCTCTATTGAAACGTCGTAAAAGGATATGACATTATCCTCAGGCCCGTTTCTGATACGCCGCAATACCTTATTGATCGGATACACTGCATTTTTTTCGTCTTTTTTCAGATAAGGGACGCCGTCCTCTTCGGCTGCCCAGCTATATCCGCACTCTTCAAGCCTGCACCGCAGCAGTACCTGTCCCAGATAAACGCCGAAAATTACCGCTGCGTTCCATATATATTTATCGCTTGCTTCCCCGCTCGCCGCATATCTGCTTTGTCCGTCAAGCAGCTGTTCGAGGGAAAGTATGCTGTCGGGAGTATAGTCAAGCGTCCAGCCCCCTGATGCAGCGACCTTTACCGCCTTACGGCATATCTCCGCAATATTTATACCGTTACCGCTGTTCAATTTAACCGCCTCCTCAGTCCTTTATTCCCTTAAATACCATTGCCGATATCGGCGGAATATTTACGTTTCCCCTTATAGGGAACTTATTCATTTTTCCCTGCTCGTTCAGCCTGGTATAGAATCTGCCCTCAGGCAGAACAAGATTTCTTTTATCATGATACGGATTAAACGCCGCTATAAGACACGTTTCATCATTTTCAAGCTTAAAAACAACAAAGTTATCGTCGCCGGTATCGAGAAATTTAAGATATTTACTTATCTCGTCCTTTGTCCTGAGCCTGAAAAGCGGATTGTTTTTTCTTACTCGTATAAGCGCCTTATAATAATTGAATACATCTATATTTTCCAGCTTTTCGTTCCATTTTACCGAATTTGTATGATCGGGGGCATTATAGCTGTCATGGCTGTATATGTTAACTTCGTCTGGCTGTTCCCCCTCCGAAAGAAGCCTCGGCTTTGAGCGCAGAAAATCCTGACCGAGCTGTAAAAACGGAACTCCCTGCGCCAGAATTATTACTGCCGCCGCAAGCTTATCCATTTTTATCCTATCATCTCTGGAATTGTGCTTAGCCGAGATCGCAAGCTTATCCCATAGCGTATGATTATCATGAGCCTCGCAGTAATTTATCGCCTGCGACGGCTCAAACGCCCAGCATGCCTCAGGCGATAGGTTATTTATCTGCCAATGAGGAACAGAGCCGGCAATTCCTCTTTTAAGAGTATATACAGCGTTTACATTGCCGTTTACAAAGCCCTTGTCATAAGGATTAAATGTTCCTCCCTTAACTGCGTCCCGTATATTGTCATTGAAAAGTCCGACGCTTCCGAATTTATAGGAATTCCATTTGTAAGCGAGCTTATCTGCCGAAATGGGAGATTCCCCTCCTGTCCAGCCCTCCCCGTACATAAGCAGGGCAGGGTCGAATTTATTAAGCTCCTCTCTGATCATATTGACCGTTTCAATATCGTGCAGCCCCATAAGATCAAAGCGGAAGCCGTCAAGCTTATATTCCGACGCCAGAAATTTAAGCGAATTTATCATAAATTTTCTGTACATAATATGATCCGACGCAGTTTCGTTGCCGCAGCCGGAGCCGTTTGAAAATCCGCCCTTATTATTCAGACGGTGATAATAATACGGAAAGCTTTTATGAAATGAAGATTTTTCGGTAAAATAGGTGTGATTGTAAACAACGTCCATAATTACGCCTATCCCGTTTTTATGAAGAGCCATTACAAGCTGCTTGAACTCGCTTATTCGCTTTGCCGGATTCTCAGGATCGGAAGAATAAGATCCCTCCAGGCAGTTATAATTCAGGGGATCGTAACCCCAGTTATACTGTGCCTTATACGGCTTGCTTTCATCGACAGTAGCATAATCAAAAACCGGCAGCAGCTGAACGTGAGTTATTCCAAGCTCCTTCAGATGATCAAGACAGGTAGAAGCCTCCTTGTACTTCGTTCCTGTGCGTGTAAACGCAGTAAACTTTCCTCTCTCCTGCCATTCTATACCGCTTGTTTCGTCAATTGAAAAATCCCTGACATGACATTCGTAAATAACCGCATCGCATATGCTTTCACAGCGGGGCCTTGAAACCCTGTCCCAGCCGTAAGGGTCGGTCTTATGCATATCAAGAATACAGCCGCGCTTGCCGTTAATGCCGCAGGCCTTGGCATATATATCTATAGTTTCGTATTTATCCCTGTTGTCAAATTCATATGTGTAGGTATAAAAAACGCCCTCGGCGATCCTGAGCAGCTCTACGAACCATACTCCGTGCCAATGGCGTTCCATAGGCAGAGTTTCTATCAGATTATCGCCGTCCCCGTCAGTATAAAGATTAAGGTATACCGCCGTAGCCAAAGGAGACCAAGTTCTGAACTGGGTCTTTCCGTCTTGGAATACAACTCCAAGATCATCTCCGTCATATGCGTTATCCCTGTCAAACTGCCGGTAATCTGTTATATTGTACATCTGCCATGCCCCTTGTTTATATATTTAAATTATTCAGCCGATACTCCCAAGGCTTCACCCAGCCTCACCTTCGTTTCAAAGCCCTCTTTTGTATTCTTTATAAGATCTCCGCATACGCTTACCTTACCTTTTTCCAGAAGAAGTATTACAGTTGAGCCGCCGAATTCAAAAAAGCCCTTTTCCTCCCCCCTTGAAACTGTTTTGGTTTCAGGGTGAGAGTTGGTGATCTTTCCTACCATTGTTGCCCCGACCTCCATCTGGATGATATCGCCGAAGCGCTCTGTCCTTATCATACAGTATTCTCTGGAGTTTTCCTTGTATACCGGAATATACCGATTGACAACGGGATTTACCGTATGAAGCATTCCTTCTATATGCCTGTTATGACTTTTGATTCCGTCAGCGCAGTAGCTGTAACGGTGATAGTCGTCAACGGAAAGCCGTATTATAAGCGCAGTTCCTCCGTTATACCTTTCCGCCAGCCTGCTGTCCCGCAGCAGCGAGGCTGCCGTATAAACCGAATTTTTTACAACAAACATACTTGAATTGGTTATCTCATAGGCTGAGACTTTTCCGTCACAGGGCGAAATAAGAACGTTATCGTCAAGAGTTATCCAACGCTTCCCCGGCTTCAGCTTCCTTGTAAAAAAGTCATTGAACGACGAATACATCCTCTCCTCGTATTCAGTCATATCAATATTGTTTTTCTCGGCAAAGGTAATCGCCGCACCTGCCGAAAGCCTGCTTGAAAGTATAACCCTTGAACATTTTGAGAATATCGGAAGCGACAGAAACTTCATAAGCGCCCTGCCTAAAGCCGACGAATAAGCGTCTGCAAGAAACTTGTCCTGCCTCGTTGTTTTTTCATACTCGTTTCCGTGTCTGTCGCGGTATTTCACAGCTTTGACCTCCTCAGGCTATATTATATGGTTGAATTTCAGATACCCGATAAGAATTATAGCTCCCATTGTAAACAAAATAAGTATACCCTTAAGGGACAGCTTTTTAACGTTTATATTAAGTACAAAAAGTATAGATATAAGTATCATGAAGCCCTGAAAAACGTACGGGAAATATCTGTGGGGAATATTCTGCCTGCCCAGATAAAGCAGCGGAAGAATTATAGCTACGGTCGTTACCGGAAGCCCCTGGTACTGCTTTCTAAGCTCGCTTGTCTGACGCTGACGCTCCTCCTCCATTACATTGAAGTAGCCAAGTCTGATTACAGCGCCCAGAACGATCATAACTGCCGACAGAAGTCCGAGTCCGTTGTTAAAGCCGTAATGATAGCCTATCACTGCCGGAAAAACTCCGAAGCATACAAGATCGCAGAGCGAATCTATCTGGATCCCGAATACCTTTTCATGATCTGTTCTGTTTTTCATTGACCGTGCTATCTTTCCGTCGAACAGGTCGCATATACCTGACAGCAGCAGACATAGAAACGCTATGGATTCATGTCCCTCAAAAACCTGCGTTATACCGAAAACCGACGACGCAAGTCCTATATACGTCAGAATTACGGAATAATTATAGAAACCAATCATTTTTAAAACTCCTTATTTTTTCAGGCATAAATGCCGTATCCTTTTACCTGTTCCCGTCCTTTTCATGTTCCTCTGCGGCGCTCTTTCGCATACATAGAATATGAGCCGCAAACGTAACTGCCGCACTCATAATTAGCAGGCAGTAAAAGCTAAGACCTCTGCTCAGCAGCATTCCCGAGCGCACATATCCGTCGGAAAAGATCCCGCTGAACATTACGATAAAGCAAGCCTCCGTTATACCGGCAGCTCCCGGAAGAGGCAGCATTTCAACAGTGATCGAGATCATTGTCTGTATGGCTATTATTCCTATAAAACCCGTTCCCGATAAGCCGTAGGATCTATAAACAACATACGTTACTGTCAGCAGAAAAAGTCTCTGTACCGCAGTTATTAGAAATATATTGACTATCGCCCTTACGTTATTCTTGATATATTCTGCGCCCTTAATATAGTTATCACAGACACGGTCTATTTTGTTCAAATACTTCTCATTGTTTTTCTGTTTGAGAAAATGTATCCTGCAAAGGAAATTGATAATTTTTATACCTGCCGACCTTGCCCACATCGGTCTGAAAAAGATAAATACCAATCCTCCGATATACGCAAGATTCAGAATAAAGCCTATTATAAGAAGCCACATCCAGCTTCCCACATGTTCCACAACAAAGCTGTGCCTGAAAATAAAGAACAATACCCCGAATATAACAAGAACCGCCTTGTATGCGACCGTAACAACAAGCATTATAAGCGACGAAAAACCAATCTTTATCCCGTCCTTTTTCATGTAAAAGACCTGAGCCGGCTGCCCTCCCGATGACGACGGAGTGATACAGCTGTAGAAAAAGCCTATAAAGCTGTATTTCAGGCATCTGTAAAACGGAGTTCTGTCGCCGAACATTGTAAGCATATATTTGAAAATCACCGATTCACCGCTGACAAACAGGAATACGCACAGTACTCCCGCCGCAAGCCACTTCTTATCCGCACGGTGAAGATCGGCAAGTATTATTTTCAAGTCGGTATCGCCGAACAGCAGTCTGAAGGTAAGAAAGCCTATAACTGCGATAAATAGAATATTAAGAGCATAGCTCAGGGTTTTCTTCAACCTTTTACCTCCGTTTCGTTAACCGTGCAGCACCGGCCGCAGCGGCTTATTCCTTTGCTTTTCACACATAATTATAAACTGAATATAAAAATAAAAATCAGATATTTATCTTAAATAAATCTTTAGAAAAAATACAGCGCAGCAAGTGAAACAATTATCTGGACGATAGTAAATCTGAATACTACCTGGGTATCGGACCAGCCCTTGTTTTTTCTCATGTGATCGTGGAGCGGAGTCCTGATATTTTCCATAAACCTTTTCATTCCTAGAAAACGCCTGAAGGAAAGCTTCATAAGTCCCAGCCCTCCGTCAATTATCAGAACGATACATAACGGGATAAAGAGCAGAGGCCTGCCTGTCTTTAAAGCGCAGACAGCAAGAAAAACGCCCATTGCCCTAGAGCCGGCATCGCCCATAAGCAACTTGCTGGGCGAACAGTTGAACCAGAGATAGGCAAAAGCAGCCGAAAGCATTACTACGCAGACAAGCCTGAAGCCCGAACCTACAGATACCGCCATAAACGAATAAAGCGAAACGCAGAAAAGAGAACCGCATAAGCCGTCTACTCCGTCAGAGCAGTTGGTTACATTTATACTTGCCCATACGAGAATTACTCCAAGTATACCGAAAACAATTATCGGAAGCTCGAAGCTGTGCCCGAATATACTTATTTCCGTCCCGTTATGGTATATATAATCGGCTGAGATACCGACTGCGATCAGGAAATCAAGAATACCCTTTTTAAGCTCTCCCCACGGCTTCTCGGCGGCGTCATCCAGAAAGCCTGTAAGCATTGCGGCATAAATAAGTACAAGATATAAAAGCAGCTCCGTGTTCAGAGGTACAAAAAGAGCCGTACACAGAGTAAATGCGGTTATAAGAATAACTCCCGCTCCTCTGGGTTTTCCCTCTGAAAGTGCGCCGTTTACCGCAAACTGCCTGCCCTGATCCTTGGGAAGCACACGCATAAAATATTTAAGAGCAAATAAGGCTATAAAAAAAGTGCCGAGTACCGTTATAAGCATTGCAGTCTTATAAAAACCGGAGCCGTCTATAAGATTTATCAGCATAAAAATTGATCAATCCTTTCAGTTGTGCAAAAAATCCTTTTCCTGCGCAGTTTTACCGCCGCAGACTATTCCATGCGAACAGTTATACTATATAATTATACAACATATAAATTAAAAATGCAAACCCAAACCTATGGCATTTTGCACAAAATTTTCAGGATAATATTGTTTGGACCGCTTTGATAACGAAAACTGCTGTGTGTTGTTTTCGTTAAATAGACATATAATATTAATTTCTGCAAATTATTTAACGTTTAATTGTGAATTCTGCACACATTTTTGTGCAATGTAAACGATTTATCATATGATAATTTGGTTAAATAGTATCTTGAAAAGTTTCCGAAAATTATGTATCATTATATTTAGCAATAAAGAAAAATAATTTGTTGCTGAGTAAAATGGGTAAAATCAAAACGGCTTTAAGCCGTAATTTCAAACTTACTTACTGGGAGGAAATTAAAATGAGTGTTAAAAAGATTGCCGCAATAGTATGCGCACTTTCAATGACCACAGCAATGCTCGCTTCATGCGGAGATAAGGACGAGTCTTCGTCTTCAAGCTCAAAGGCTGATACAGCTTCTTCAGCTGCAGCAGCAGAGAGCACAGCAGATTCGGCTGCCGAATCTGAAGCTGAGTCCGCCGCTGAGTCAGCTGCTGCAGACTCAAGCGAAGCCGACGAAGAAGAATATCCCGGAGTCGTAACCGAATTCAAGGGTCACGATGCTATGCTTATGTTTGCAGACAGCGAATGGTTCTGGCGCAATATGAATATGGCTAACGACGCAGATGCCGAAACTCCTTCGTATGGTGTTGACGCTGACGTAACAGGTGACGGTGAATATACCGTTTCGATCAATAAGAATACTATCGTAGGAACAGACGACGCTCCTAATGAAGGCGCTCTTATCAACGAAGATACCGGCGAATTGTTTGCAAGCAACGGCGTATCCGTATTCTGTGTTGATATTATGGGTATCGTAGACGGTACTACAAACTACAAGGGCGAAGCTATCAAGAAGTATAAGCTCAAGGAAGGCGATCCTCTTACAAAGAAGGACGCTCCAGGAGCTTATACCGGACAGGAGATCACCTGCGAAGTAACTTCTATAAAGGCTGACGGCAAGGAAGTTGAATTCGATCCTTCAAAGATAGTTTACGGAAATATCGAGGATAACAACAACTGCTACAGAATTGAGATCTACAATTCCTACGGCGATACCGTTAAGGATCCTCCAATTGACCCGATGGCGCTTTCCTTTGAGAAAGAGCTTTCAGTAACCTTTAAGATCTCCGGTCTTGACAAGGAAGCTGCAGCTGAATAATTTTCAAATAATGCACATGATCCGGCTTTGCTCGCAAAGCCGGATTTTTATGTGTATGTATCATTTTATTCGTATTGCGGGTTTTTATTACGAGGCTGTAATTTAATAACTGGAACGAAAATGGTATAAAAATATTAAATTAAACGTTTGCGTGCCGTCGTTTTTACCATACATAAGCGCCGCCAATTATGCAGACTGATGAATATATCTAAAAACGCCTTTATTTTATTGACCTTCCTTGAACCAAGTGCTATAATTTAAATATAAGCGAAGTTATTCAGGCTAGTGTATATTGACAGGAGGATATAAAAATATGAAATCATATAAACGATTGCTTTCCTTTGCGGCGGCCGCAGCCTTAACGGTATCGACTGCCGCCTCGTGGGGATCGGCTTCTGTTTCAGCAGAAGATTCCGTTCTTTATATAAACGAGGTCTGTACGGGAAATAACGGAGAAAACGGAAACATTACCTACGCTGCTGATACAAGCGGCGAATACTGCGATTGGATCGAGCTTTACAACCCTTCCGGCAGCGACGTGAACCTTTCAGGCTGGAAGCTTATCAAGGACGGTTCAAGCGAGTATTCGTTCGGAGATGTGACTGTAGCTGCGGGAGAATATAAAATTGTTTTCTGCTGCAAAAAATATGCCGGCGACAGCAGCTACCCGAATGCAGGGTATAATCTTTCCGGAGACGGCGTTACTCTTGCGCTTAACAACGGAGCAGAGGATATAGATACCATAGAAGTTCCTGCGCTGGCAAAGGACACCTGCTATGCAAGACAGCCAGACGCTACTGATAACCTTGCTGTGGTATACCCTACACCGGGCGCTTCAAATAATGACGCCGAGTCAGCCGTCCCCTGCAACGCACCGAAATTCAGTGCGGAAAGCGGAATGTACAGCAGTCAGTTCGGACTTTCATTATCAACCGACGAGGGTAATACCATCTATTATACAACGGACGGAAGCGACCCGGCTACAAGCACGACTCGAAAAGAATACACGTCTGAAATAACAGTTAAAAACCGTTCTTCCGAACAGGCGATACTTGCAACGTTTGTAAAGGTTTCTGAGATAACCCCTTGGAACAATTCAAACAGCTTTCCGTCAAACAGCGCAGTGGACAAGGGTACAGTCATCAGAGCCTGTACTCTCAGCAGCGCCGGAAAATACAGCGATACAGTAACAAAATCTTATTTTGTCGGAGTTTCAAGTAAAAACCATAACAACCTGCCGATCATCTCTGTTACTACGGATACCGCTAACCTTTTTGATTATGATACGGGAATATATATAAAGGGAAAGACTTATTACGATTACATTAAGGGCGGAAACGTAAACTGGGATAATCCCGAAGCAAACTACAACCAGCGGGGACGTGAATGGGAAAGAGAATGTCATATAGACTTTTTTGAACCTGACGGAACGCTTGCCCTGTCTCAGGACTGCGGAATGAGAACCCAGGGTGCATACTCCCGTGCCTCATATCAGAAATCCTTTAGATTCTACGCCCGTGACGAATACGGAGAGAAAAATTTCAAATATGAATTTTTCAAAGGACTGACTAAGGAAAACGGTTCAGGAGAAGCTGTAAAAAAGTTTAAGAAGCTTGTTATAAGAAACGGCGGAAACGACTGTGATTATACCAAGTTCAAGGACAGCTATCTTCAGTCGCTGGTATCAGACAGAAGCTTCGATACTCAGGCAGGACGGCCCTGCGTTCTGTTTATTGACGGCGAATACTGGGGACTTTACACACTTCAGGAGGACTATGACGATTCTTACTTTGAAGAAAACTACGACGTCGATAAGGACGAGGTAATAGTTTATAAAAAGGGAGAAATAGACGAAGGTCTTGAAGAAGATATCGTTTATGCCGATGAACTGTATAATTTTGCAAAAAACAACAATATGTCAAATGCCGCAAATTATGAAAAGATAAGCCAAATGCTCGATATAGACAGCTTTATAGACTATATGGCGACCGAGATCTATATAATCAACGAGGACTGGCCTGGAAACAACTACGCTATGTGGAGAGTAAGGAATACCGACGAAAGCAACCCTTACTCGGACGGAAGATGGAGAATGCTGTATTACGATACTGAAATGGGAGTAGATCATTACGGCAATTCCTCTACCAAATACAATATTAATAATCTTCAGAAAATAATGAATAATAAGAGTGATTTTCTTCCCGTTATCTTTAATTCACTTATGAAAAACAGCAGCTTTAAGGAAAAGTTTGTTACATCAATGATGGATCAGATGAATGTAAACTATAACTGGAGCCGCTGTCAGGAGCTTATGAAGCCGTTCTACGACGCTTATTTCCCAGAGCTGACAAAATACTTCAGCCGTTTTCCGTCATGGGCAAATGTCGGCAACGCTTCGACGCCGTGCTATAACAGGATGGTGACCTTCCTTAAAAACCGCCCGTCATATGTTCCAACTATGATGAAAAATTCTCTGGGACTCGGCAGCGCAGTCAGCGTAAATGTTACCGCAGTTAATTCAGACGGCGGAACAGTTAAATTAAATACGTCACAGCTCGATCTTTCAAAGGGATTCAGCGGAAAATATTTTACTGATTATAAAATTACCCTTACCGCCGAGCCTAAAGAGGGATATATTTTCAAAGGCTGGTCAGGAGGAATTTCCTCTCAGAGCAAAACTATAAGCGTTTCACTTTCAGGTAATACGAATATACAGGCCGTATTTGACAAGGAAGGCGAAAGCAATATCCATACAGTTACGTTCAAATACGGAACAAAGACCTACACTTCCTTTGTACAGGACGGCGGAACGGCTTCCGCTCCGTCCGGATTGTTTGAAAGAACCGGATATACGCTCTCTTGGGATAAACCGCTAACAAATATCAGATCCGATATTACAGTAAACGCAGTTTATACGGGTATTAAATACACTGTCAAGTATACTCCCAACGGAGGAACAGGTTCAAGCTACACGCAGAGCTTTACATACGGCAAGGCACAGGCCTTAACGGCGTGCAGGTTTACACGAAGCGGATATATTTTCACAGGCTGGGCAAAATCGTCCGCAGCTGATATAAGCTATGCCGATAAGCAAACGGTAAATAATCTTTCTTCGTCAGCAAATAAAACCATTTACCTTTATGCAAAATGGAAGAAGAGTATTCCCTCCTGCACGGTTTCCGGAATCGGAACTAAGGTCTATACCGGAAAAGCGATCACTCAGCCGATAACCGTAAAATACGGCTCGACTGTTCTTAAAGCCGGAACAGACTATACGGTAAGCTATACGAACAATACAGCGATCGGCACGGCTACGGTTAGAATTACCGGCAAGGGAAATTACGGCGGGATCAAAACGATTCAATTTAAGATCAAGCCGGCAACAGTTACCGGACTGACCTGCTCCCGCTCTGTAAAAAGCGTAAGGATCAAATGGAATGCCGTAAAGGGAGCGGATAAATATCAGGTATACAAGAAGCAGTCAAACGGTGAATACAAGCTGCTTGCAGAGGTAAAGGCTCTGGAGTACAAGGAAACCGGTATGAAGTCAGGTCAGCTTTGCGACTACAAGGTAAGAGCCAAGACCAACGGAGTTGTCGGAACCTGCGGAAGATATATAACGGCTACAAAAACCGTTACACCTGTTCTAAAGGGAACTGCCGGAACGAAAAGCGCCGCTTTAAGCTGGACAAGATGTACGGATTCGGAGGGCTATCAGATAGTAATGTCTGCTTCAAAAAACGGCAAATACACTGCGATCAAATATCCTAATCCCAACAAAATTACAAGCTATAAAAAAAGCGGACTTACCAAAGGAAAAACCTATTACTTCAAGATACGCTCATTTAAGACCGTAAACGGCAAAAAGCTTTACAGCGATTATTCATCAACTGTTGCAGTAAAGGCAAAGTAGTCATATACGCATATTGGAAACGGTTTAAGGCAATAGTTATAAAATATTAAACAATCGCTAAAAATAATATACAGCAGATCATGTGAACAGTTCCTTGATAACCAGACGGTATCAAGGAGCTGTTTTTTTATAAAATGTTCAGCAGATCTTTCTTGATGAGATCAACGCAGAAAATTAAAACCCAGATAAGATAAAGCAATAGGATCAACTAAATTTTATTAAAAATTCAAAAAATCCGTTTATAATTACCAAAACACTCCAAAAAGCATTGATTTTATTTTTTAACTGATGTATAATAAAAATATTGATAACTATAATAAGCGTTTTGCTCTGCATCAAAGTTCTTACAGAGAAAAATATTTTATTGATTATGATGAATATGAAGAATACATTGGGTATAAACTGTCTGGGTTCAGCAATATTTTATACATATAATAACCAGGAGGAATCGTAGTGAAAAAAGTAGCATAGCAGCTGTTATAATTACATTGATTGTTTCTGTGCTTTACACTTCACAAAACGCTGTATATGCGGCACAAGATAAAGCAAGGACCATAACAATTCATCTGACATCAGTTCCCGATGAGGCATATTATGTTGATCTTCTTGTAAAAATTACAGATTCCGATGCAGTATATACTGTATTTAACAGTGAAAATGCTGAGAGAAATGGTTTTGATAAAAACGATAGCTATGTCGGCTATGTAAATGAAGGTTACATTAGCTATTCATTGCATTTTACTAATGCTGATAATGATATGAAGATAAACAAATACAAAAATGATTATTCAGACAACATTCGTGCTGATAATGAATTTATTCCATTTGACTATCCCAATTACAATAAGAATTTTGATTTGTTAATGCAATATTCCCCAAAAATCAAAGTTGCCATACTGAATGAGGATAAGGAAGTGATAAGCGTTTCTGATGCTGGAACAATAAAAAAAGCTAAAGGTTATTTGACCGGAGGCATTATATATAACATTGACAGCAATAGTTTAGAAATTGATTACTATACTCCTAACCATACCTTTGGTATAATTGTTTTAATCTTAACAGCTTTTATATGTGCTGTTATAATTATATTTATCGCATTTGTAATTAAAAACATTGTAAAGCGAAGAAAGAAGCCTTTATTTAATGATAAAGCCTAATGCTATAATGTTGCATAAGAAAAATATTTATCTTAATGATAATTTCAGTTATTATCATGCGTACAATGTATAATTATAAAAATACAAAGGTATGCCAGAGACGAATACTACATACAATTTGGATACGAATACTATAATACAATTAAAAACAGAAATGGGCGGTGATTCCATTTCTAAATTTGTAGAAGATCATCCATACATCGAGGCAGGAGATTTACTCTATTTTCACAATGTACATGAACCAAATCAAGATGTAACTCATGCTACAATAATAAGCGAAGTTAAAGATTGTGAAATATTTTATGCTGGTCATTCAGGGTCGAGAGATAAATTTCCGTTATCTGAAGCAATAGTGACCACAGAAGAAGATGATGATTTTCTTTATGATTATGTTTACATTATTAAAATGAGTGATGCATTATGATTAGAAAGCGTATAATATTTTTAACTATCCCATTGATAATTGTCGTAATATTAATAATTGTTTTCTGTTGCACACGAACGGTGTACTGGCATAATAAATATTATGAGGATCAAAAGCCAAAGCAAACTGATGCAGAATATCTTGGAGTATGGGATGTAAGATTAATAATACATTCAAGTAAAGATAATGAGGTGAAAAATCTCGGAATTTCTCTTATAAACAGTTCTTATGAAAATAACGGAGAACTTCCCCAAAAATATAAAGGAATAGTTTCTGACAAGATATTTAAATATATGAATCCGAGATATGCGTTGGCGAAATTAAAAGATAATATTATCAATGAAGAGTTTCATATTCAAGAAGCATCTGTGCTTAGCCATAACAATAAGGCTATATTTCTATGGGGGTACACTTATACGGCAGATTACTATCGTAAAAATGGTCAGCCTACAGATATTGGGATAGGATATGATGGTACTCCCCATAGACTATATCTTGAATATGTAAATGGTCAATGGGTTATTGTTTCGGCTAATATTCTTTTCTAATTACCTAACCGCTTGATAAACTAATAATGATTTACGAAACCATTGGGCAACCCCCAATTAAAACATCAATTCAAGTTTCTCGCTGGAAGAATTATAATTTGTATCCAAGACGCTCGAAAACAGGTGGTACTTGGATTGAGATAACATCAGAAAAAATCAATGATAGCTTTATATATTACGAAAAGGAAATTGGCGATGATTGGGAATTGTAAGAAAAAAATAATAATCATTACTTCTGCATTTGTTATCGCTTTGGTTGGTCTATTTGTTTGTTATAATCATGATTTAGACCACAAGGAAATAGCCAGCGGGCATCTGATTCCTAGCAATGGAGAATATGTATACTATTCAATAGTAAGAGAAAATGATTTAGAGGATATCTATAACTGTTCATATGATCTTCCAAACTATGATTTCGACTTTAAAAACCATAGCTATATCATCACTTTTGGATATGAAATTGTAGAATTGTCATACTCACTGATTTCACAACCTATTTTTCATAGTTTCGATTACTACGTTCCCAGGGTTCAGCTATTGAATAAAAAAGATGACTTATGCCGCATTTACGAGATACCAAAAGTAAACATTGATGTTGACCCAGATAATTACAAAAGGAATGTATACTTTGTAAAGGAATAATAACTTTAATGGAATTAAAAATGACTAATCAGTAAGCTAATAAAGTATATTGCTTCTGAAAAGAAATTTTTGTTGCACCTTTACAAACAAACGATTGTAATGATATCGGAGGTTAACTATGCCTATTTTAAAAATACATAAAAATGCATTGTATGTTAATAACGAGCTGGTAAATTTTCAGTTTGAGATTGATACTGTCCTTGTTCTTGATTCACAGGTAATTGTACTAATAAAAACTCCATATGACATTGATAATAATGATAATGTTTACTCAGTTGATTTTCATGGTAAAATTACTTGGCAGATAGAATCAGCAAAAAAGAGGTTTCCAAAGCTGCAATACACTCCATATGTTGGGCTTTCGTATAAAAATGGCAGTTTGATAGTCAATGATTTTTACGGTACGGATTTTATCGTAGATATCAAAGATGGTAGACTTTTGGATAGAAAAAGCGGTTCGAGATTTTGAAACGGCATATATTGACTAATAAAGTATGGATTATATGGTGGTGAAAAAAGTTTCATTGATAACATTATCATTTGTGATGGTGATTACTCTGTTATTGTGGGATTGTGGTTACCTGTATAATAATCCAGTTTATGTGTATATGTAATAGGCAGGAATTTAATATGCAAAAAATCACAAAAAATATTATTGTCATAATGACAATAATACTAATTGCCTTAATATCTGTCTCTT
>ENA-UAOT01000636-UAOT01000636.1-human-gut-metagenome-genome-assembly--contig:-NODE-636-length-16801-cov-7.454616_pt1 | contig 16801 bp, 17 predicted proteins | sample MGYA00243475_ERZ654567 | MGnify/ENA primary metagenome ERZ654567 (study PRJEB26926, sample SAMN06164482) | human gut metagenome | biome: ENVO:00009003; feature: ENVO:2100002; material: ENVO:00002003... | reverse complement strand
GAACAGGACGTGATTCTGATTTGCGGATAATCTTTAACGGCTGTCCGCTATAAGCTGTCAGCAGATCTTCAATGAGGTTGTTCTTGCTATTATACCTTTTGACGGAATTGAACAAAGCCAAAATTTCATCAACTACCAATGTTATTCCGCGCTGATTATGCTGATGAATATTCATCATCGCCTCAGGAGTAGAATCATAAATGACAGTAGTTATAAAATTAGGCTTTTTGAGCAACCGCTCTTCCCCGTCGGTACCGTGTTTACCTGCTGACATGGCTCTCTCATATTCATCGTATTCTTCGTTATATTTCTCATGCAGCCGGTCATCATACTCATTTATCGGCTTATAAATAAAACCGAGGGGAGGAGTCTTTCCAAGCCCGGGACGACCTACCAACATCATATAAAGGGAAGGGCAAGTCTTCCACTCTCCCTTTATACGGATATGACAAGAATTACCTATTGCAGTAGCAACGGCAGACAGAATAATAGACGCAGTATATTCCACATTAAAATTTTCGTATCTGGCAAGATTGAGGATAATCTCCTGTACTTTGTCCGGAAAGGCATCCAATGGAAGACCTGTTTCCGGAATACTTTCCACTTCCAAACGGAGCATGTTGGTCAAATGAAGAGTATCAAACATAACCACCTCCTTCCTGTTTTGGAAGTTCATCGCCAATAGCGAAAGCTTCATAATGGAAACGACGCAGAAAGCGGTCTACGTCTTCCTGCGTGTACCAGTATTTATCACCTTCACGCGAGTAGCCGAGATAGCCGTTGTCTCGCAACTTTTTCAGATACTTTTCTTTGATGTTCAATTTCTCCATCAAAGACTTGTTGTTATATAGACGGTGTCCGCCTTCATGAGCCGGAGGCGGCAGTTTCTCTTGTCTCTCCACTATGCTGAGAATCTTTTCAAGCAATTCCCGGTCGCATAGCTTCTCTACATTCGTTTCTTTAGCCATACTTAAAACAATTATGGCCGATTGTCCTGATGCACACTCAGACCTTCAGCCTGATTATACGATATGGTACGATTGTGCACATCGCACCAGAATCACGGCACGAATGTATGAAATACCTGAAGACTAATAAGTTACAATAAATTATCCAATATTAGGATAGGTGTTATGGAAAGTTATGATTCTGTCACAACTTTGCATGTAACCAGTTGATTACCAGTAATAAAAAAGAGAAAAATAAAATTGAAAAAATCGAAGATTGCCAGATGAAGCAAAACAAAATGCATAACAAGCCCGAAGCTAAGATCTGCCAAGAACAAAGATAATACTCTTCGTTTTTTGTTACTTCTGAAAAAACTTATCGATTTCTCCGGCATTGTTAGGGACGGGCATATCCCTTCGGTTCTGCCGGGACTGTCCGATACCAGTTTGTTCAAATAGTGCGTTAAGTTCGACATCGGGGAAGAGTCCGTTGCCGAACTCCCAAAAAGTCTTCTGTTCGTATTTGGAATATTCAGGAAAATCACCGCAATATATACGAGAACAGTTTACGTGAGTTGATATACTTAGGTTGTGTAAATTGGTGATAGACAATGTGGTTTCATAAAATCTTGGCATATCGTGAACATATTAGTTGATATTGATTGTTCTTGATTGATATTAAAGCGATTGACACCATATCACCTCTGAAAAACCTTTCTGCTTTACAAACATTCGCATTGATTCACAGGCTATTTTTATGTAGCTGTGGTTGTAGGTTTGGACTACAAAACATTAACAAACTAAGAATCAGTGTGCTATGTTTACAATTATGCTCAAGGGAGCCCCCGATAAGAACCGTCCGGACATGGTCAAGATCACGATGATCATTTACCGTCCCGGTTTCAACCGAGTCCCCAAGGTTCTTCCAGTCACGGGCCCGTTCAAAAACTGGGACCAAGGCCAACAACGCTTCAAGCCTCGTACGGAAAATGCGGCTGCCAACAACGCTCTGCTGTCGTCCACCGTCAATAAATACACCCAGATCGGTAATACATGGGACGAGCAAGGCGTGGCATGGACTCCCAAGGAACTTTCCCACTATTACAACAAGCCCCGCGAGCTTATGCTTCGTGAGACGGTCATCCCCACCGTCGAGCAGGTCTATAAACAGTGGATACAGGAGATTCGGAATACGAAAAAGATGAAGAACGGCCACGAGGTTCCCTGCGAGTCCTACGCCCAAGCCAACGAGCGTATCCTCGAATTTTTGACTCGTTTCGTCCGGGAGAAATACGGACGTTCGTTCTCTAATCTTCAGTTTACGGATATTACCGAGCAGTTTCTGAAAGATTATGTCTTCTTCATCGAATCCGAAGGAGCCAAGAGGAATTCTCGCGGCGGTCTCCGTGGCAAGCTTCACTCGCTGTATCAGGTAGTCAAGAAAGCCTCGAAAAAGAATGTCCCGGGTGCCGACCTCGACGTGTTCATCTGTACCAACGAGAAGTTCCGTGAGGTGGAGACCACGCCGAGTACGATTTCCATGGGTCTACTGCGGGCCATGGAAGCTATGGACCGCAGCCTGCTCTCGAAGACGGAGAGCTATTGCCTCGACTTATTCCTGTTCTGCTTCTATTGCGGCGGCATCGCCCCGATCGATGCCGCCTATCTGACATGGGCTTGTATCGACATGAAGAAGCGTAAAATTACCTATGAGCGGATTAAGACTCCCAAAAAGGCCAAGCCACCCTTCGTTCCGCGTGCGGAGGCTATCGCCAACAAATACCGCAACGAGTGTTATGCGGACTTCGTGCTGCCGATCTTTTCGGCACGGCACGATACGCATATCCGGAAGAAAAACCGTGTCAACCATCTTTGCGGCGAGGTCAACAAAACCCTGCGCCGTATCGTGAACCTGTTGGGTTATGACGAGGAGATTACGTGGTACTCCGCACGCGGTACCTACATCACGATGATGGTCGACAAGAAATACCCTCCGGGCGTGGTTGCCGAACACAGTGGCAACAGCGTCATTACGATCTACAAGTTCTACTGGAAAAATCAGAATGAAAGCGACATTATCGCCGAATTGTGCGAAGAGTTTCGCGATTAAACATTTTTTCGTACATTCACGCTATCCTTTGCAATCAAACACATAAAACGTAAAGCACATGAAAGAATTACTGGAAAAGATGTATGCAGAGATGGATGCGGTCAAGACGAACGCCCAACTCCAGCACGAAAACGGAAACAAGGCTGCCGGCATGCGTGCCCGCAAGGCGAGCCTCAATCTCGAGAAACTCCTCAAGGAATTTCGTAAAGCGTCCCTGACAATCGGAAAATAAAGAAAACCGATACGATGAGAAAGGCGTGAAGTTCAATCCTTCACGCCTTTTTGCATCCTATTCTTCGGCTTGTCCGTATTCCGACGGTTTGCGCCTGCACAACTCGTCGTACTGCTTTGCCGTCATCTTGAAATCGGTTACGTCGAAATCGAGTATCTTCCACCAGTAGCGGAACGAGAACCCTGTCTCCTGCGACGGACGTTTGGTTTTGCACAACTTGTCTATCCCCTCGGGACGCAGATTCAAAGATGCTGCCGTGTCTTTCAGCGTACGATAGATCCCGACCAACTGCAAGGCCTCGTCGAATACCAGTACCTTGAAAATTCTCGGTTCGCGCTTTTTGTGCTGCGGTTTCTGCTCCGTGCGTTTCGCAGTCCCGCCCCCCGGTTTGCGTCCCCTGCGTTTGGGCTCCGCTGCCGGGAACAGTTTCTCGGCCGTCTGGGCGAGCATCGGCATGGGCGCAGCCTTGTTCAACCAATGCACCTCGTCTCCGGATACGCTGAAGGCGACGCTTTTTCGTCCCTCCAGTTGTTGCGCATCGAATCTGTACCAATGTACGATTCCCTCTTTTTTGTCGACTACGATCTCCACGACCAATTCATCGCCGGGGTTGAGTTTGTCGAGCCGGATCCTATTGGGCTGTTTCGGTTCGCTGCTGCGGCGTTTGCGCAGAACTACCCGTTCTCTGACTACTGCCATGACGATTATTGATTTCTGATACTGTCGGCAAACTCCTTGCTGGGTTTATAGGCCGGTGTTTCGTGAGCCGGTATTTCGATCGTTGTCCCCTTACTGATGTTGCGAGCTTTCTTGGAGGCTTTCTTCTTGCGGAAGAAGGTTCCGAAGCCGCGCAACTGGATGGAAAACCCTTCGGCAATCGCCTCCTTGACCAGAGCAATGAAGGTTTCGATAACCGTTTTGACATCCGCTTTGTTCAGGCCCGTACGGCTGGCAATTTCGCTGATCATATCGGCCTTGGTTACGTTTTTCTGATTCTGTGCCATATCATAGTAATTTTGAGAGTTTATACAAATGTAGCAAATATTTGACAGCCAAATCGTTAAGACTATAATTAAATCACGCACAATTACGGAGGAAATAATTACAAACCGCCGATAATCACCGGATTAGCCTGCGATTTAATTTTACTTTTTACGAGAATAAATGTCATACATACTCGGCCCCCCATTGCAAAGATTCGTCAGATCATTGCGGGATAAAAAATATTTCGTACCTTAGCATAGAGTATCAGAATATTCAAATATGAAGGAAAAGAAAATATCTATTGAGAAATTGGAAGATTGCTTGTGCGACGGTATTAAGATCGACGAAATGCTCGGCAGCGGGTTCGATCTCCTTCGAGTCGACGAGTTGGAGCAGTCCTATACGCGGGAAGACGACATTCGCCTGAATAATGATTTCAGGGATTATTACAAACGTGAAGAAGAAAAAGAGCGGCAAAGGATAAGACAGCAGGAAGGATATTGATGTTCAACGCCATGTGCTATCCCGTGCACATGGCGTTTTTTTTGACCAATCATGTCAGCCATGGATTCTTCCACGGGTCGTAGTCGGCCTGAAAGGTCGCCATCTGCCAGTCCATGACCTCCTTTTTGTCCTCGGCGATCTTGCGCGGAATCTGCGGATTGATCCGCAGCTTGGCCGCGTCGTGCAGCCACTTCATAGAATCCTCATGGTCTTTGATACGCGTGGCGCTGACGTTGTTCGGGGCGATGAGCTTCGTGAGCTCGTACACGGCCAGCCGCACCATGTGCTTCTTGAGGTTGTAGTTGCGCGGGTCGCGCACGACCAGATTCACGCCCGCCTGCGGCTCGTCCGCGTTGACGTCGATCTCCGGATACCATACCCGCCCGTCATAGACGACATACTCGTGGTCGGAGAGCTCGTAGCCGTTGTACTGCGGGTCGTATTCGGCGATTTCGCCCCAGTTCGGGGAGTCGGCGGGTGTAAGATTCGCATCGAATTCCTCGACGGAGGTTACGGCATAGAACGTCCCGCCGAACTCGGCCACCTCCCACAGGGCGTACTCGCGCGGCACCCACGGCTGCGGGTAGGCTTCGAGCCATCCGGAGGCCATCGGCAGACGAATATCGCCGAAGTCGTAGCCGTTCTCCGCCAGACACCGGTAACAGAGACCGTTGTAGGCGACCAGATCGCCCGGACGATAGGTCTTGAACTGTGAGTAGCAGGGCGTACTTTCCGGGAAGACATTCGGGTCGGAGGACTCTTCCCAGTATACTACGGACGCCGGGGCTTTATAGCCGCTGATGGAGCGGATCACCTCGTGGATCTGTCCCTCGTAGTAGAGGTAGGCTCCGACGGGGAACGATATGCGGCGGTCGTAAGCGGCGATATACTTGCCCTTGTAAAGCTCCCGCTCGATCTCGTAGTTCTCGCTCAGGCGCTCGACGACGCTCATCTCGGCCGACTCCTCGGCCTGCGCCAGACGCTCGGCGTTGCCGCGCGTGATCTGCGACAGAGCCTCGGGCGAGATGACGCTCAGGTAATCGTTGTCGTTGAGAAATCTTCGGTACATGCTCCGTATGTGTAAAATGTTTCCGTCTGGTCAATAGCAGAACCCCTCGTGCAGCACGGCGGTCGACAAGATCCCGACGTCGCTGTCCTCGCCGTTCTTGAAGCGGTACCAGTTGTCCCGCAGATAATAACACAGCAAATAGTCGAGGCAGTCGGACAGGTGTCCGTACTTCTCGAATTTCACGCCCGTCTTGCTGTCCACGACCTTTTTCTTGGCCTTGGTGCCGTCGTCGTTGCGCAGCTGGTAGATCAGGTCCTCGGTAAGCCTGCGGCAGCGCAGGTCGATGCGTATTTCCCAGCCGTTGTATCCGTCGAAGACCTGATTCACGAAGTCGCAGCGCGTAACCTGCGGCGGCTGTTTCTTCAGAAGTTTCAGTTTGGGCCGCAGCACGCCGCCGCCCAGCGTGTCGAGGATCTGCGTATAGTTGTTGATCCCCTCCTCGTTGGTCGTCGAGCGCTGCAGGCCCGAAGGGTCGCCCGTAACGTCTACGCCGCCGACGTGCTTGTCGCGGTATAACTTGCCCCGCAGCTTGCGGCTCAGCGCCGGCGTGTTGTTTTCCTTGGTTTCGGGCTTGCCGAGGATCTCTTCGAGGATATAGACCCGCTTGCGGTCGTAGTCGATCTGTGCCGTCAGCACGGACATCTGCGGTGCGACGTTGAAGTCCCAGACCGTGATGAGCGGTTTCGAGGGGTCGTACACCTGCTCCTTGAGGTTGGATACGAGATGGCGCGAACCGTCGAAACGGTTGTAGATGGACATGCTGTTGCATTCGATATAATCCCAGTTGCCGTAGAGCAGACGTTCCTTGGTGGCCTGATCGCTGATCTTGTTCAGAGCCGCCTCGTAGGTTTGTCGGAAAGCGATGTCGGGATTGTCGAACACCGAGAAAGGCACGTAATATTCGCCCTCGCGCGGGATAACCTTGTTCCCGTCGTCGTCCTGCACGAAGCGGCCGCGAATCCAGTTCGTCGTGGGGTTGGTCGTCATCAGCATCTTCGATACACCGAGCGTCTCGTGCACTTTCCAGCGGATACGCGAGAAGAGTACCTCTATCGCGCGTTGGGAGATCTCCGAGCATTCGTCGACGCCTACGGCGCTCACCTCGATGGAGCCGAAGCGCTCGAAATGCGGGTCGGAAGGCAAATCCGCCATTTCGAGCATCAGAATGACCGAGCCGTTCCAGAACTGGAGCGTGCCGGCCAAGTTGTTGACCTTGTAGTGGACGTCTTCTTCCAGTCCCCAATTCTTGACCACCGTACGGACGGTGTTCCATGTGGATTCCTTGAGGCTTTTGAGCGTCTTGCGGGCGATCACGGCCCGGAAGTCCGAGAAACGCAGACAGCAGCTCACAAGCCACACCGACATCAGATACGATTTGCTCAGCCGCCCCCAGCCGCGCCTCCGCCGAGGATCAGCTGGGGGATATTCGAATTATGACATTGCGAACAAACGGGTTTGTACTGCGGATTGCCGTTCTGGTCGACGCCTACGAGCTGCTGGATGATCTTTCCTCCGCACAGGTGGCATTCGGGCTGCAGGAGCTTCCACAACTCGTACTGCTTGGGCGAAGGCTGGAAGTCGATGTGCAACCCTTCCGGCGCTTTGAGTTTTTTCAGCGCCATTGCCTATGCGATCTTTACGGTTACATCGTCCTGTCCTTCGATTCGGGCGATGAGCTCCTGCAAGGTCGCGCGCGAGTCGAGGACCTTGCCCTTGACCCTATTCCGGCCCACGATAAGGCAGCCGGCCGAGTCGTCGGCCGTGTTGCCGCTGTGGATCAGGATGCCCAGAAAGTGCGGTACGTCGTGCAGGTACGGCAGTCGCCGTTTGAAGCGCGGGCTGTACTCCATGGTCAGCCGATAGCATCCCGCGGGGATTGCCGTGCGGGCATAGACTTTCCCTTTACACCGGCAGGCGGCGCCGCGCGGTGTATCGGGACACGAGGCCGGCAGTTCGCGAACAGGGTCTTCAAGCGTATCGCAGAAATACGATCCGTCGATATGGAGGCGGCCGATTGTGTAGGCAGGACCTTTGAATATACGGGTTACGGTGATATGCATCTTCGGTATCGTTTACCGAAGAATAGGAGGCGGATAATCAAATAGGTTAATCTCCGAATGATTTTGCTGTCGCAGCAAAACTTTCGATCGATTATATGCACTAGTACCTTTGTGTTTGATTGCCAAATAATTGTAGTACAGTAATTAGATGTTTGGCTCCTTCATCTGCCAAAGTACCGTCACTCCACAAAAATTCGTTCTGGAGCTTCCGCAAATAAAGGTTCCAATATTCGATGCAGACGTTGTATCCGAAATTTTGGAGATAGGCTTTTAACACCGACATAGCCGGCGAAGGCATATAAACATTTGCGGGAGGCGCCCATCCTAAAATGACTTGCTTTTTAGTTTGCTGTCCTTCATTCTCCATAGTAGTAGTTCGTATAATAGGTTAAAGTCTTTATCTTGAATAGATATTCGTATTTCGTCTGCAGGAGTTGCGATCGGGCCTTGACTTGCGTACTGATGGCGGTATTATAATCCGTTACGGTCGCGGCACCGAGGTCGTACTTGCGGGCGATCTGCCGGGCCGCCTCCTCGGCCGAGGCGACGTATTTCTGCGCTCCGAGGTATCGCTCCCATGCCGTGCGGGCATCGATGAGCGCCTGCGTAACCTCCTTCTCCACCTGTTTTTCGGTGGTACGCAGGGCGTATTCGGCCTGCCGTATGGCGAGTTTCTGCCGCTGCACGTTCTTGCGGGTCGTGAATTTGCCGAAAATCGGAATATTGAGCGACAGCGACACATAGCTGCTCGCATTGTCCTTGTATTGTTCGAAAAACGGATAGGCGTCGTAGCGATAGGTGCCGTCGGGATTCTGGAACATCTTCTGCCGGGCGTCCGAATAGCTCGACCCGTACCCGACCGAGAGTGAGAGCGTCGGCCAATAGGCCGTGCGTGCGATTTGCAGGTTGCGGCGGGCCAGGTCGATCCCCACGCGTGCCGCCTCCAGCTCAGGCAATCCCCGGGCGGCGTCGAGCACTTCTGCCGGGCTGTCCGCGATGTCGTAACGAGTCAGCTCCCCGACATCGGGCGCAACGGTCCGGAAGGTCGTATAGTCGTCGATTTCGAGCAGCTGGCAGAGGTTCAGCCGCGCGATGTCGTAGGTATTCCGTGCCGTCAGCACGTCGTTCTCCGCATCGGCCAGTTGCGATCGGATTTGAAGCAGATCGGCCGTCGTAACCTTGCGGGCCTCGACCTTCTTCGCCGTCTTCTCTTCCTGTATCCTCAGTTCTGCCACGACTTGTTCGGCGTCGCGGATCGTCTCCTCGGCACACAGTATCTCCAGATAATAGGCCGTAACGTTCATCCGCACGTCGTTGCGCATCTTCTCCACGGCGAGCAGCGACGAGCGCAGGTCGAGCTGCGCGCGTTTGAGGTTGTAGTAGTTCTTCAGCCCTCCGAAGATCTGGATATTCGCCCCGAGCGAGGCGTTGTTGCCCGCCACGGTCTCGTTCTCCACGAACTTATAGGTCGTTTCGTCGAGCACGCGTCCTGTCGAGAACGATACGCCGGTCGATGCGGAGAGATCGGGAGCATAGTTCCATTTCGATTCGGACAATGCAATGCGTTTTTCCGCGGCCGTGAGTTCCTCTGTTTTGATTTCGATGTTGTGCTCGTAGGCATGCGCAATGCACTCCTCCAGCGTCCAGCGCCGCTCCTGTGCGAAGCCGGAGGTGCCGAAGAGCAGCAGCAGTCCGAGCGGTACGATGTACGTTCGTCTCATACGGCTCATCTGTTTTTGAAAAGCGACACGACGGGCTGGATGAAGCGTTCGATCAGCCGCATGTCTTCGGTTACGATCTCCGCCGTGCCGTCCATTCGCTGAATCATCGGCAGCTCGCGCTTGTACGATGTGGTCATTCCGTCGGGGAAGACGACCTCGGCGGTATAGGCGATGGTCGTACCGCTTTGGGTCTGTATCTGTTCCGGTACGGCCGACAGCGAACGTATCCGTCCCCGCAGCACGCCGAACTCCATGTAGGGATAGCCGTTGAGCTTCACGTTCACCCCTTGGCCGACCTTCACTTTGCCGAAGCCCGCCGAGGGAACCTGCAGGCGACCGATGACCTCCGTCGCACCGTCCGGAACGATGCTCGCCAGTTTGTCGCCGACGGCGACATGCTGGTTCTCGCTCCAATAGTTCACGAGCGTTACGCGTCCGGCGACCGGAGCCTCCAGCACATACTGCTGCCGCCATTGGGCGATCTGGGCCGCGAGCTGCTGGCGGCTCTGCTCCAGCGTCCGCTCGTATTCCGCCGTTTCGTTTTCCTGTTGGAGTGTCAGTTCCACGAGCTGCTGCTCCGACTGGATGATCTGCAGTTCGGTCGAGGTGAGCGTGGCGTCGAACCCCGCCTTCGTGTTCTGTTTCGAGAGGTAGTTCTGGGCCGTGGTTTCGTAGTCGGCGGCGGAGATCACGGCTTCGGACAGAAGCAGCGAATCCCGCTCCAGCGTGCGGCGCCCATAGTCGAGATCCTGCAGCAGCAGCGAACGCTGCCGTTCGAGCTTGGCATAATACTCACGGTTCTTGGCGATCTGTTCGCGCAGAAGCTCTTTTTTGCAGGCGATATTGTCCGTCGCAAGGTAGTGGCGGTAATCGCGGCAGCGGCTTTGGAGGTCGGCGAAGGCGGATTGCAGCTCCCCGAGCGCATATTCCCCGTCGAGCCACGGACTGGCTGCGAGGGCGGCGGGCGCGAGCGTATCGGCGGCGAGAAGATGCTCCGAGAGGCGCTCCACGTCCCGTCGCTCTGCGGCATTATGCAGCACGGCGATGAGCTCTCCCCGCTCGACATGCTCTCGGTCGCTTACGCAGAGCGTGTCGATAAGCCCGTCGTAGCGCACTACCAGATCGGAGGGAGGATTGACGGTGGTGATGACTGCCGGCGCCTCGATCGTATCGGGATACTTGATGAAGTAGCACCCCAGCAGGATTCCGCCGAAGATGCAGAAAACCACCGTTACGCCCCATCGCACCACCCACGACGGCGCACGACCCAGAATCGACTGGGCCTCTTCGCTGTAAAAGTTGTCTATTCTCTGCGGCATAAGATTTCTCTTATAAATTATTATCAAGCCCTGCTTTTTGAGTTGCAAATGCATCTTCAAAAAATCCGCTATGATTAACCTTCACATTGAAAGAGTGAATCAATGTGATTTATATGGTACTTATTGTAAAAAAATAATATCTTCCAATCAGCACATATCATGGGTTCTGTCTTTGCGTTATATAGTCATATAAGTTCTGTAAAAGTTCCTCTTGCATACTTTCTTCCCACTCTTCGGGATTGCATTCGGCCATTATTGCATCGGTTCCGTTCTCAACGAACTTTTGGGAACAAGTTCCCAAACATACCGGCACATATTTACATTCCCGGCATTTCGGATTATCGAAGATTGGTTGCCGCGTATATTTGTAATAATTCTCGTTCCATACCGGTTCGCCTTTTTCGTTCAAATACCCGACAGAAGCCTTGTGCGTTGCGAAATCTCGTGCTGTACATTTGAAAAGAGTTCCGTCAAAATTGACTACGATCTGATTGACGACATCTGCATAGCATCGTACGCCGGCGCAATATTGTGTTTTGTTATAATTGACTTGAACCCCTTGTTGCCTGATATACTCTATTTGTTGTTCCAGTTCTCTTTCTATCGATGCTTCGTCCTCGATATCCCGAGTCTGCCAGACACGCTGAAATGTAAAGTAGATCTTCGAACGATTCTCCGGAAATATATCATTCACGATTTGCCCGATCCCTGCAATGTTTTTATTAGTGTAGTTAATCCGGATATTGATAGAAACATCGGTTACATTACAGCAAATGTTATTTATATTGTCGATAATACGTGTATAACTATCCTCGCCTCTTTTTTCAAAACGAACTTTGTTATGTACCTCCCGATAACCGTCCAGCGTAATTTGAAATCTGCTGAGTTCTATCTCATTGAAGCCTGCTATTACATCCGCATCTATCAGATATCCGTTAGTTGTTATCGTATTGACAAACGACAGTCCGTGCTCCCGGCAAATATCTTTGATATACAATGAAATCGGCTTGACCACTTCATTGAAATACATAAGCGGTTCTCCTCCGAACCAGTCCAAATGTAAGTTGAAAATGGGGTGCGTCTTTATGATATGATTTACATATTGCCTTACCCGTTCCATCGTATCCTGGGACATGATGCTGTCGATATGTTTTTCATAACAATACCAGCATTTGAAATTGCACAATAGAGTTGGTAAAACTGTTAATTGAAACGAATTGTTGTTGTAGAACACCTCATAGTGTCTCCGATGAAGCAATCTTGCATATTCGTCGACATTATCCTCCACAAGGAATCCTCCAGTAACCAAATCCGCATACAACGAAGAATCGTCAGTTAATCCATTTTGGATGTAACGTTCATAGTCCGTTGCTTGAAGATATATCTTCATTCCAGACATTAAATTGATCCCGCTGTACAGATTCTTATACTGGTGGAATATATTATAGCAGCTTAGCTTCATAATTTTAAGATTATAAGGGAGAATAAAGGGGGAGAGAGCTTCTCTCCCCCGATTAAGATCAGCCCAATAAAATAGTATCAAATTCTTTTATCGGACTTAAGTTATCTGTGCAATGACAACCTGTTGCATTGTTCAGGTTGTCTCCAGATCCAGAACACGTACAGTTCTTTTTACTATTGCGATCTATCCCGTAAAGAGTTGGTAGATCGAGGGATTCCATTCCACCCTTCACTTGATTCAACTGCTCATCGGCAAGCAGGTTCAATTTCTCAATTGCTTTTATTGTTCTGTAATTTTAAGTTAAACAAATACCCATAGCGGCCACTATAGTTTTTCCAGTATAATCTCCACAGCGCGTTCCAGCACGCGGTCGCGTCCTTCGATATAGTCTTCGAGCGTCGGCGCAAGCTCCTCGTCGGGGACGATGCCTTCCGCACCGAAGGGGCGGCCGCTCTCGGGGTAGAGGTATTTTATCGTGCAGATGCGCACCCAGGCGTCGTGCGGCAGTTCCACGACGAGCGGCGAACCGGTCGTGCCCGCCGTGCGCTGCCCGATTATAGCCGGCCGGCCGGGGCGTTCGTAGAGTTGGATGAGGAACGTCTCGGCTGCGGACAGCGTGTGCTTGCCGGTCAGAATCACCGTGGGCATTCGAAGCACCCGACTGCGGTCGATGCGGAGCATCTTGGTGGGGAGCGTGTCGAACGCACGGTCGGTATAGTAGGCCTCGTACTCCGGCTGCCAGTTGCCCTGCGAACGGCCGTAGGCGTTGCCCGTGCGTGTGAGCGCCTTATAGGCAGCTATGTTGTCCGCGTCGACCAGCCGCCGAAGCAATATGTCACCCACGAGCGACGAGCCGCCCGGGCAGTAGCGCAGGTCGATGACCAGCCCTTCGGCCCGCTCGCACAGGCTGTCGAGCATCCGCTCCAACTGCGGGATGTCCTTCTCGTCGAATCCCCGAATGTCGAGCCAGGCAATTCGTCCGCCGGCGAGCAAGTCGCAGGTAAGCGTTGCGTTGCGTCCCCTGCGGAAATCCGCCCAGCTCCACGTCCGCAGCGTCTTTCCCTTGCGGCTGCGTCGCAACATCTCGCAGCGCATTGAGAAGCGTTTCTCGCTCCCGTCACGCAGACGCAACACGCCGCAGAAGCGGCTGCCGGCCACTCCCGCCCCGATGTAGTTGGTCGTCGCCATGTTCGCCTTCATGCGCTCCGAGCCGCCGGTGATGAGCGGATAGTAGTTGCGGCGCACATACTCCCGTGTGGGTTCGCCCTCGATTTCCACTAGTTCGGCTCCAAGTGCGAGCGAGTCGAGTCCCGAATCCTCGGTCAAATAGCCGAGGTAGTACCGTCCGCCTATCTCCTCGAAACGGGCGGGTGCGAAGTCGTAGAACTGGCTCCAGTTGTAGGAGGGGTAGCCGACGTTGGTGTGCCCGTCGTTGAAACAAACCATGAAGCGCCGCAGCTCGTCCATGAACTCCACATCGTTCTTCGAGGCGATGACCCGTGGAAGCGTGGCGCGGTAGAGGCTGTCGATGTCGAAATCCACCCTGTCGATATAGGCGAAGTTATACTTCACCTCGGCCCATACACGGCTCAGAGTTTCGATCTTCTCGTCACGGGTGAAGCGTTTCGGAAAACGCGGCGTGGCGCGGCCTAACGCCGGCATGTAACCGAAAGCCAGCAGGAAGCAGAATAAAAGAATTCGTCTCATAATGATTATGGTTATTGGTTAATTTCCTAGTTCCAACTGATTTCTTACCAGTTCGTAATAATATCCCCGTTTGGCCGTCAGCTCGTCGTGCGTGCCTTGTTCGACGATGCGTCCGTGGTCCAGTACGACGATTTTGTCGGCATTGCGGACCGTCGAGAGGCGGTGCGCCACCACCACGACCGTCTTGTTCTCGAAGAGCCGGTCGAGACGCTCCATGATCGTGCGTTCGTTGTTTGCGTCCAAAGAGTTGGTCGCCTCGTCGAAGAAGAGGTACTTCGCATCCTTGTAGGCGGCCCGCGCGATCAGAAGCCTCTGTTTCTGCCCGACGCTCAGTCCGTGTCCGTCGGCACCGATCTTCGTGTTGTAGCCCAAGGGCAGTTCGTCGATGAAGGTGTCGATGTTGGCGATGCGCGTGGCGCGGCGCACCCGCTCCATGTCGGGCCGTTCGTCCGAGACGCCGATATTACCGGCTATGGTATCCGAAAAGATGTATCCCTCCTGCATGACCGTACCGCATGCCCGGCGCCAGCACGACGGGCTGTACTGCACGATGCGGCGGTCATGGAGCAGCACTTCGCCCGAGGTCGGCGTGTAGAAGCCCAGCATCAGCTTGAGCATCGTGGTCTTCCCCGAGCCGCTCGCCCCGACAATGGCCGTAACCTTGTCCGCCGGGATCGTTACCGACACGTCGTCAAGCGCTTTGGCCGAGTGCGGGCCGTCGTATTGGAACGTTACGCCCCGGAATTCGATGTCGGCATTGTCAGGAATCATGCGGATGCGCTCTTCGTCGGCCGGCTCCTCGTCGTCTTTCTCCTGAATTTCCGAGAGGCGTTCGAGCGAGATCTTCGCATCCTGCGTCGCCTGCACGAATTGGATGAACTGCGACAGCGGTGCGTTGAGCTGACCGATGATGTATTGCAGGGCGACCATCATGCCGAGGGTCATATCGCCCTCGATGACGGCCGAGGCTGCGAGGAACGAGATGACGACGTTCTTGGTCTGGTCGATGAACGTGCCGCCCACCTCCTGCGTCTGCCCCAGCACGAGCCCTTTGATGGAGACCTGGAACAGCCGCGCCTGAATGCGCTCCCATTCCCAGCGTTTCTGTTTTTCGCAGTCGTTGAGTTTGATGTCCTGCATACCGTTGATGAGCTGCACGATGTTGCTCTGGTTGGCTGCCGCCTCTTGGAAGCGCATGTAGTCCAGCTTGCGGCGACGCTTCATGAAGAGCAGGATCCAGCCGATGTAGAGTGCGCTGCCCAACAGGAAGATGCCGAGAATCGTCGGGTCGTAGCCGCCCATCACGGCTCCGTAGATGACGAACGACACTACGGCCATCGCCATGCTCAGCAGCGAGCCCGTGAGGAACGACTGGATGCGGTCGTAGTCGCCGATGCGCTGCATGATGTCGCCCACCATCTTCGAGTCGAAGAACGCGATTGGCAGGCGCATGAGCTTGGCCAGAAAGTCGGAGATGAGCGAGATACTGATGCGAGTGGTCATGTGCAGCATGAGCCACGAGCGAATGAGGTTGTTGGCCATCTGGCCCAGCACCAGCACCACCTGCGCGATGAGCATCATCACCACGAACGAGAGATTGCCCGTGCCGATACCCTTGTCGACGACCGACTGCGTGAGGAACGGCAGAATGAGGCTCAGCACGCTGGCTGTGAGCATCGCCAGCGCGAGCTGTGCAAGGTAGTTTTTATAGGGCCGCAGATATTGCAGCAGATAACCCAGTTTCAGCCGCTTGTCCTCGTCGCCCTTTTCCTTGTAGAATTGGGGCGTAGGCTCCAGCAACAGGGCGATGCCTTTGCCGTTGGCCGGGCCGGCAAGGAAATCGGCGGAAGCGAGCGAAGGGACTTCCTGCTGCGGGCGAGCGGCCGATTCCGTGCGGTTCGGCAGTTCCCGACTTTGTATCCATGCCTTCAGAAACTGCTCCTCGGTGTATTTGAGCAGTCCCGATGCCGGATCGGAGACATATACCCACCATTTGCCGCGTTTGCGGGCGATCCTGTAGACCACCACGAAATGCTGCTGGTTCCAGTGGACAATGCACGGCAGGTTGGCTTCGTCGCGCAGTTGATGCCACGTGATCTTGACGCCCGTAGTACGGAAACCGATCGACTCCGCAGCATCGCTGATCCCCAGCAGAGAGACGCCTTCGCGCGTGATGTGGCACCGCTCGCGCAGATTTTGCAGCGAGTAATGCCGGCCGTAGAACTGCGCGACGATCCGCAGCGACGTCGGGCCGCAATCCATTGCATCGAGTTGGGTATAGTGAGGGAACCTCATAAAAACATTTTCGATATTTTAGTGTCGTATCATCTTATGTACATCAGGTTCAATCAACTTCAGTGTATCTGTAATTAGCATATTACATCTAAGAGGATTGTCCCAAACATCTATAGTGGCAGCCGAGCCGCTTTGCTTCGATCAACCGTTCGAGGGCAATAAGTTCGGCAGTCTCGGTTTTCGCCGAACCGTGATATGCCCCGAACCCGATGATCTTAACCTCCGAATCGGGTAACGGATAAGCAATGCTCAACAATGGGGTACGTGAATATTATGGCTCATCATTAACTATAAATAGTATCTGAGAACGAATATACAAAAATAATTTTAGACATACTATATTCTGTCTCTTATACACATCTCCGAGCCCACGAGACTACGCTGCATCTCG
>ENA-UAOT01000635-UAOT01000635.1-human-gut-metagenome-genome-assembly--contig:-NODE-635-length-16823-cov-9.610747_pt1 | contig 16823 bp, 15 predicted proteins | sample MGYA00243475_ERZ654567 | MGnify/ENA primary metagenome ERZ654567 (study PRJEB26926, sample SAMN06164482) | human gut metagenome | biome: ENVO:00009003; feature: ENVO:2100002; material: ENVO:00002003... | reverse complement strand
AGATGCAGCGTAGTCTCGTGGGCTCGGAGATGTGTATAAGAGACAGATATTAAAGCAATACTCCATGAATTCATCATAATTAGTGAATCTTGCCTTATGCTCATTTAAATAGTTTATTGTTGCCTCTCTGTTTAAGCACAGCTCAATCTTATCTGAAAATGTTTTGTTCGCTTCAATTGCACATCTATCACTAAAAACCATAAAGTATTCATGGAATATCTCCATATCGGGCTTGTGTCCGAATCTTTCAAAATATGCAACCGCAAGCTCCTTCGCTTCTTCCACCTGTGCATTATATCTTCTATCATAGAACTGGTCTAAGTCCATGATCTTCTTTGCCGGACATCCCGCGTAAACTCCATTTGAATCACAGTTTTTTGTCACTACACTACCGGCTCCAATAATTACATTTTCCCCAATTTGAACACCGGCTGTAATGATCGCATCCATGCCGATAAAAACATTATTTCCTATCGTGACACGGCCGGAAGAACCCAATATCCCTCCCTGATAGGTTTTTAGCACTGACCAAGAATAGTCGTGCGTAAGAATTTTTACTCCCTCAGTAATCCTAACGTGGTCTCCGATTGTAATCATCCAGGGGTACTGCTCATCTATCAAGGTCTTAGTTGGCACATATATTGTACAATCCTCACCGATAGAAACGCCAAGTTTTCTCAAGTAAGCTATATATGTCTCAGATGAATATCGTTTTCCTTGTATCAACTTCTTGCCGATTTCTTTAACGCGCATTTTACTATTTTTCCTCTCTTATACTTTGGCCCTGACCAACAGATAGACGATATGAAACAGCTTCATACGCATGGTTACAATCAGGCACTTTCTATTGAACGTCTCCTTGCTGACATTCATTTTATTCAGCACGTTCTGGAAATGATTATCTGCCACGATATCCTTCAGATTGTGCAGACGCACATCCTTGCTACAGTCAGCGGTGACCAAAGTTTTCAATGCCCCGATTATATTGGAAACATACTGAAATGCCAGTCGATCCTTCACATCCTGATTATATCCAAGTTCAAGGCAAGCAGCCTGACAGGCGTCGTAACAGTATTTGTTCTTTTCATACCGATCTCTTCGATATGTATGCGTAAGAGATCCGCCATTCTCACAATAGAAATATAACGCCTCTGGGAGAATTGTGACCGATTCTATATCTTTATACAAATGCAAAAGCGAAAAGACATCTTCCGATATATACTGCCTCTCTGATACAAACTTCCAGTTTGTTCGCCGTATTGCATCCATTGAGTACATGCAAGACCAAGCGCTCATCCACAAATTTGTTCTCTCCCCAGTTTTCGGGTCAGGCGCAATCAGATTAGGAAGTACATATGTACGAACACTCTCCCCTTGATAGTATTCTTTCTCTGTGTGAGGAATTGTACACTTCTTTGTCTTTCCATCAGAAGCTACATTACAGAAGCCAAAAAGCACAAGCTCTGCATTATGTTTCTCGATCTGCTGATAAGCCTTTTCTAACGTGTCCAGTGCAACATAGTCATCACTGTCAAAAAAGCATATATATTTTCCCGTGGCATATTCTATCCCGGTGTTCCTTGCCATTCCAAGGCCGGCATTTTCCTTATGGATAACCTTGATTCTCTTATCCTTTTTTGCCCATTCCTCACATAGTTGCGGACACTGATCCGAAGAGCCATCATCAACTAAGATGATCTCCAGATTCCGATATGACTGGTTTACAATGCTCCTTATGCATCGATCCAGATACTTTTCCACATTATAAATAGGCAGCACTATGGATATAAGTTCCTTTGTCATTTACAATCCTCCCACAGCAGGTGAAAGATTAAGTGTATTCTTTTCTCCACTTAACGTACAAAAACATTCCGGGAAGCATACAGAACAATACGAGCATTCTATGATTACTTTCTTTCAGTAATCTAATTAAGCTGTATCCTGCAAACCTTCCATAAATTATATACTGTAATCCTCCTTTAATACGATATTTGTTCTTTATATCCGTTCCCATGAACTCTTTTGCCCGATTCAAGCAGCCTATGGGAGCGTGTATATTATTTTTGCGTCTATTCTTAGTTAGACCATCTGCCTGATACTCACCGACATAAGTTGCTTTGTTAATATGAACCATGGAGTATTTCCGAGCCATTCTTATCCATACTAAATCTTCTCCAAGAAACCTTTCTCCCGGATATTCAGGAAACGGAAACTCCTTTAAACACTCAGTGAAAAATACCTCGGCTTTATCAGCGTGTGTATCATCGGCATTAACACGAGTCTCAATGTAGGTATCTATCCTCTCGCTTGGTATAAACTGTTTCCCGTTGATGACCCCGTCCGAAAACTTCCTTAAAAAAACGTATCCGCAAATTCCATCCATGCCACGATATCGCTCGTGGTACCGAAGTATTTCTGCCACGGCATCCGATGTAAGAGTGTCATCTGAATCCACGATAAACGTCAACTCTGATTTTATAGCACTGATCCCAACATTCAATGCGGTATGCTTTCCACCATTCTCCTTGTGAATATAATGAATTGGGAATGTGGCTTCTGCCTGCATCTCTCTGACGACCTGTTCCGTATCATCAGTACTGCCATCATCTACGATAAGCCATTCAAAGTCCTTCCTGCTCTGATTTTCCAAAGAATCATATAATCTTCGAATATCCCCCCCACGGTTGTAGGCGGGTGTTAGAATTGTTAATATCATGGTTCTACCCCTTCATCTGCTGCGCAATATCCGCATCCACGATCTCCTCGCCGGTCTTGCCGACAAGCTGCTCCTTACTGGCTTCACTCAGCCCATCGTTGACCACAGCGCACAAATCACAAGTGCTGCATTTATCGAGTTCCTCTTTCGTAACTTTCCCGTCCCTATAATCCCTGACAATTTTCAATTCATACATGGAATACGGCTTCTTCATGAACAGAGCCTTAAACTTATGCCATACCACCCAAAAGCCCGGCTTCCAGATGTATTTATGCATGGCAGGAGATACAGAACCGATCATCCAGCAGTCACGGTTACAGCAGCGTACTTTTTTCCTCACCTTTTCAGCCTCCGGGCTGTTCCACAGCTCGTCCCATGTCTGTGTGTTCAAGTTACCCATTACCTCTTTATCTTTTGTGCCGTTACACGGCATCACATCTCCATACGGATCGATAAAGAAGGTGTCAAAACTCATATCACAGGGCAGCAGTCGCTTCTGACCGTAGATGTAGTTGATAAGGCCGTGGTTGAAGTACGCACGCATCCACTTCTTCGGGCTGTTGGATTTCAGCAGAGCGTTCACCAGATCCTCAAAATTCTGTGCCACCATCGGACGGTCGTGGATGATATTTTTCGCCTCCACAAAGTAAAAACTATTGTGAAGACTTGCTGTGGCAAACTCCATGCCCATCTCATTACTTATCTCATAAAGCGGCACCAGGTCGGGAGCGTTCTTGTCCTGCACTGTCATTCCAAAGCCGACATCCTTCATGCCCATCTCGACCAGTTTCTTTAACGTGCCGTATCCACGCTGATAGCCATTCTGTAAGCCTCTGATCTCATTGTTGGTCTGCTCCAAGCCCTCGATGGAGATACGAATTCCGATGTTCGGAAACTCCTTGCACAGATCTACAATGCGGTCTGTGAAAAAGCCGTTGGTACTTATCACGATACGATCCGATTTCTTATAAAGTTCCCTGACGATTTCTTTTAAATCCGTTCTAATGAAAGGCTCACCTCCGGTGATGTTTGTGAAATACATCTTCGGCAGCTTTTTTATCGTCTCAATGCTGATCTCTTCCTCCGGCTTGGACGGCGCTTTATATCTGTTACACATGGAACAGCGGGCATTGCATCGGTATGTAACGATTACTGTTCCGTTTAATTTTTTCTCTGGCATGATCTCTGTCTCCCCCTTTATTGGTAAATTCTCATCAGCTTTTCGTAATACTCATCTATCGTATCAAAGCTGATCTGCTTGCAGTTTTTGCTGTATTCATCTGTGAGCTTCTTATCATTCCACAGCTTTTCGATCTGCTTCTTCAGCTCTGCTGCGTTTCCGCTTTCAAACAGCTCACCAGTCTTACCTACCTGAATCAGCTCCGAAATGCCGCCGATATTTGCACCCAAAACCGGAGTGCCGTACATTTGGCTCTCCATCACGGAAAACGGGCAGTTCTCATACCACTCTGACGGGTAGATTGAAAACCGTGCCTCTCTGATCAGACTTTCTAAAGCTTGTCCTGTCTGGAATCTGACATTCCTGATGTTTGGTATGCTCTCTATCTGCTTTTCCAACGGTCCGGTTCCTGCGAAAATAAAGTTCATATCCGGCAGCTCCTTGCAAACCTTTATGAGTGTGCCGATACCCTTTTCTTCCGAGAACCGTCCGAAATACAAAACATAATCTTTTTTAACGCTGTCTTTCCATTCAACCTTGTCTATGAAGTTGTGGATAGCCACAGTTTTCTTTGCAAAGAGCGGATTACTATCCATCTTGCATTTCATAAATTCAGAACAGCAGATGATTTTATCTATATATTTGTAGACTCCCTTCCACTTCCAGAAGTAAGCCTCTATAGTGCCTATTGCGCTCTTGGCTGTGGAACCGTGGATGCACTTGCCCTTAGTGCAGTTCATGAAATGCCCGCCCAGACATTTCTCGCAGTTCTCATGCGTATTCGGATTATTCAGCATATGGTTTGGGCAGATAAGGTTATAATCATGAGCTGTAAACACGATCCTGCACTTATGTCCGATCTGCTTCCGCCACTTCTCAATCTCAAGGATCACTGAGGGCGTGAGCTGGTATGTAAAGTTATTGAGGTGCACCACATCAGGCTTGAAATCATCCAACACAAGCCTTATCTTTTTCCTTGCCTCTATAGAATAAATGGTCTTAAGAGGATATGTGAGCTTAGACAGCTTGCTGCCGCCGTGGAAATCCATATCGGACGTGTAAGCATTGACAGCATTACTCACACATCGACCTTCATGCTCCATCCCGAAGTACTGGACTTCATGACCCTGGGAAATCAGATATTCGCCTAATTTAAAGATGTATGTTTCTGATCCGCCGTTCGGATAGAGAAATTTATTGATCATTAGAATTTTCATTTCATATCCTCATTTATCTTTTAATCACCTTTTGACCTACTACTTCTCCAGCAATTGCAAGCGTTTTCTTTAATAGCAAAGAAAATACTGTAGCTCCACAAACCGTCAAAACAACGGTGACCACATATTGAAGCCATCCGTTGCTGTCCTTAAGCCGTCTATTGCTCCGTAATGTTTCTTTTGCTTATTCGGCATTGCCTGTGCTTTCTCCATTCGTCTAACTCCTCGGTGCGGACATTCACACAATTTATTCTCATCCAAACAGCTATTTTCTCTTCCCATAAACTCCAACAGTCCTCTCAACTACCCTGTCCCATCCGTATTTCCTACAGATGTAATCTGCCGCTGATTTCTTATACTTCTGAACTACATTCTCGTCATCCAGCAGCATTTTCAGCTTCCCTTTTAAATCTTCCACATCGCTTTTTCGGAAAAGCACCGCCTTGCTGCCCACCACGGATCTACATTCGTCAATATCAGAAACCAGACAACAGTTCCCGTAACTCATGGCCTCCAAAAGGCTTAACGGCATCCCTTCCAGATCGGACGGGAGGATATATATAAAGCAGTTGCTGTAAAGCTCGTCCAGCGTCTTTCCCTGGATAAATCCTGTGAAGATCACATGGTCTTTAATATCCTCACAGACCTGCTTCAGCTCTTCCGCAAAAGCGTCTGTGTCCGATCCGCCGCCGGCGATCACTAGCTTTTTATCTGCACCGCCGTTCTTGACCAGACCTTTATACGCTTCAACCAGATATCTTAAACCCTTTTCCGGGACGAGCCGCCCCAAAAACAGAATATAGCTGTCTTTCTCAAGCCCCCAGCGTTTCCTTATCTCAGCCGCCTCCCGAATTTCCGGGCGGTTCACTCCGTTGGGGATATACAAAGTTTTTCTGCCGTAGGTATCCATAAAATACTTCCGAACTCCCTCCGACAGAACAATAATTTCATCTGCAAACTTTACGGCGCATTTCTCGCCGAACTTTATGTATTTAGAACCGAATCCGCCCTTCCATTTTTCTCTTTGCCAGTCTAATCCATGTACTGTAACCACAACTCTCTTTCCACACAGCTTCGGGATCCAGCACATAGCCGCCGGACCCTCGGCGTGGATATGGACGATATCGTAATGTCCGAATGCCGCCTTGACTGCCGCAAAGAAACTTGATGTCATTGCCGCCAGACCTTTTCTCTCTATCGTCGGAACGGTCCTGATCTTGATTCCCTTATACTCGGATAGCTGCTCGCCGTCAAACTCTGCACCGCTGACGTGATGACCTCTTCGATTATAACAAGTTACTTCATGACCCAACTGAACCAACCGGGCGGATAATTCCTCTGCTACAATTTCGATCCCGCCTTCTCGGCTAGGGATTCTTTTATGACCGAGCATCGCAATTTTTAATTTTCCGGCCATAAATAATATTCCTCCCTTTGATCCGTGCTGCTCGTCTTTATCTACTATATTTACTGTGGAAATCTCCTCTTCCATATATTTCTGCGCTCTTGACACACTTTCATGGAGAGCAGATATTCTCTGTTCCCCACACTGTTTTCTATCTTCTGCTTCTGTATACTCATCTCAGATGTAAAGGCAGACATTTAAGATCTCCCTTTGCTTTCCTGCGAATATCCGTATTATACCCCCTGCCCCTTCAGCACTGCCGACACGGTTTTGAAAATTATCTTCCAGTCTACAAGAAAGCTTCTCTCATTTATGTACTTTATATCCAGCTCCATCCATTCGTCAAAGGATATCCTGTTCCTTTCCGGCTGTATCTGCCAGTAACAGGTCAGACCGGGAGTAACGTAAAGCCGCTGTTTTTCGTATTCGCTGTATTCTGCGACCTCTCTCGGAAGCGCCGGCCTCGGCCCTACTATACTCATTTCTCCCTTTAATATATTGAAAAGCTGCGGAAGCTCGTCTATGCTGGTCTTGCGTATAAACCTTCCGACCCTCGTTATCCTGGGATCCTCCTTTATTTTGAATACAGGTCCGTCCATTTCATTGTGCTGTATAAGATCCTTCAGCCTGTCCTCTGCGTCAACGACCATGGAACGGAATTTGTAGAACCTGAATACCTTACCGTTGCGGCCTACCCTTAGCTGAGAAAATATCGGACTTCCCTTGGGATCGTCAATAAATACGGCGGCTGCGGTGATAAGGAAAACAGGCATAAGAATTATTATCGCCAGCAGTGAAAGCACTATATCCTGGACCCTTTTGCATATACTGTACAGCCTTTTGACTTTAAAGCTGCTTACCTCAAGCTTCGGCAGTTCTTTCGCTGTATCCTCGCAGACCTCAAATTCAGCCGTTTCGTAAGCCGTTTTCATACGGTGATCTCCGTCCTATCCTCCATAAATATTTGCTTTTTCCAAGAGAAAACCGCCATAGCGCAATTTCCCTGACACTGCTTAATACAGCGGCAGGCAGCTCTTGGAAAAATTATGAATATGCTGTGATAAGAATTTTTTCTATCATTTATTCAACGTTACAATTTTATCATATTTTCGCAAATTCGTCAAGAATCATACGAATATTTTCGTATTTTAGCGAAAATTTCAGCGATAAACACAATTTTGTCCGAACGCCTAAAGCTATTTTATGACTTATTTTACATCTGAATATTTAAATTTCCATTTCTTTCTTAACATATATAAATTGAATATTTATACAGACTCAAAACCTCAGCAACGCTATCCCATGATCCCGAGATCCTTTCCGCCGCGGTAAAAGACAGGAATTATATCTATCGGAGCAGGACATACAACAGTCTGCCCGCCCTCGTATACCTTTTTCGTGTAAGCGTCTGTCCAGACAGCGCCCTCAGGCAGATAGACCGTTCTTTCCCTTGCGCCCTCCTCCATTATCGGAGCGACCAGAATATCCGGGCCGAACATATAGGCGTCCTCAGTTTCCCATGCCTTAGGATCACCGCTGAAATCGAAAAACAGCGGTCTTATTACAGGCTCGCCGCTTTCGCTGGCACGATCCATGCATTCCCTTATATAAGGACGCAGACGCTCTCTTATAAACAGGTATTTTTTCAGTATCTCATAGTTTTCCTCTCCGAAGCTCCATACCTCGTTATCCTGTCCCGAGGTAAGCTGGCGTACTCCGTCAATGTACTCCTCCTCACGCTCATGCCACGGCGACCTTTCCCCATGCATACGGAATACAGGACAGAACGCTCCCCATTCAAACCAGCGGACCAGAAGCTCCCTGAAGCCTTCGTCCGAAATATCCCCTCCGAGAAAACCTCCTATATCCGAGGTCCACCAGGGTATTCCGGCTATTCCCATATTAAGTCCCGCCTGAAGCTGCTCCCTCATTGCCCTGAACGATGAATGTATATCTCCCGACCAGGTAAGAACTCCGTATTTCTGGCTTCCTGCCCATGCACAGCGTACAAGGCTCATAACGTCACTTTCGCCTTCGGACTTAAGACCGTCATAAAAGCCCTTGGCATACATTTTAGGGTATATGTTTGTGCACTGCAAAGCAGGGCCGGCATAATATCTGTAATTGTCAAAATCGTAGGGTCCGTATTCAGGCTCCGCTTCGTCCAGCCAGAAGCAGCGTATACCGTATTTATAATAGTTCTCCCTGCATTTTTCCCATACGAACTTCTGCGCCCCGGGATTTGTTGCGTCGTAGAAAACCGTATTTCCCATCCACGTCATATGCAGGCCGCTTCCCCTGTCTGCGCTGACGAGATAGCCGTTTTCCGCCATTTCCCCGAAATTCTCGCTTTTTTCGTCAATAGTCGGCCATACGGAAACTACCGTTTCTATACCAAGCTCTTTAAGTTCCTTTACCATTCCCTCAGGATCGGGCCAGTCCCTCGGCTCAAACTTAAAATCTCCCTGCCTTGTCCAGTGGAAAAAATCTATAACTATAGCGTCCATCGGAAGTCCCCGTCTTTTATGCTCTCTCGCTACCGAAAGCAGCTCCTCCTGAGTGCGGTAGCGAAGCTTGCACTGCCAGTAGCCTAGTCCGTATTCAGGCATTCTCGGCGCTCTTCCTACAGCAGCAGTATAGTTTTCTTCTATTTCCGCAGGAGTATCCCCCGCCGTAATAAAGTAATCCAGCTTTTTGGTGCTCTGCGCATACCATTCGGTCTTGTTAGCTCCGAATACAACAGACCCTACCGCAGGATTGTTCCAGAGAAAACCGTAGCCCCTGCTTGAAAGCATAAACGGAACGCTTGCCTGACTGTTCCTGTGGCAAAGCTCCAGCGAAGCACCCTTTTTATTCAGATTCTTTTCCTGATACTGACCCATCCCGTAGATCCTCTCGTCATCAAACGCCTCGAACCTTGCATAAAGCCGATGATCCGTTGATCCGGGAATGCATTTCAGCTCCCTCGCTTCTATCCTAAGCGGAACGCAGTAGCGGTTTATACGATTTCTGTTGCGTACATATTCCTCGGTAAGCAGCTCGCCCCGCTGGTTGTAAAAGCTCAGCTTTCCCTCATAGTCCGCCTTAACGGTTATCTTTCCGTTGGTAAGATAATAATTTACCCCTGAGGAATGATAATGGGAATACTCCTCTCCCTTATACCACGGGTCAGTAGTATCGACCGTTTCCGTCCTTATCTCCGCATTGTCCCCGTCGGGCTTTTCTTCCAGCGCCCAGTTATTGGTGTCCATCTGAGGCTCGTTTGTCATTCTTATTCTTAGCGAGTCCTTTCCCCACGGCTCTGCCCATAGCTGTGAGCCGCCCGATCTTATAATGATTCTGCTGCCTTCGCTGTAAATCTTCATTTCAGCTTCCTCCGTTACCATACTTTGCTTTTAAACGCTGCTTCTTCAAATATTCTTCCGTCGGGCATTCCGCCGAAAGAGAAAAAATACTTCAATTATATTTTACTTCATTACGCAAATAAAAGCAATAGTATTTTATAAATTTCGACGCTTTTATAACAAAAAGCCGCCGGATATTTTTCGGCGGCAAAATTCTGAATCCATATGTAAAAGCTGAAACTGCGCAAATTATTTTACAAAGCTGTCCCCCAGAAAATACAAAGCTATCCAGCCTGACGGGATCCTTCCCCATACATCATCTCCTACTGCCTTGACCTCCTTTACAGTAACCGCAGTTCCGGCTTTAAGCACTGCATAGGTCTTGTCAAGTGAATGTCTTTTTCCGTCGGCGGTAAGCTCCGAGCGTTTTTTCTGCGGCTTATCCGTTCCTGCTCCGCTTCTTACCTTCAGATTTACTGTAAGGGTATAATCCCTGCCTGCCGCAAAACCGTGCATACCGCTTTCGCTTCTTTCTGACGTATCCCCTGCGCAGATACAGCCCTGATAGCCTTTTCTCGCTTTAAATTCCGCTGCCGTCTGTCTTTTCAGCGCTCCGTCGTCAGGGGAAAGCCTGTTGTCAGCGTCGGCGTTTGCTTCGGTATAATAGACCCAGTTTCCGTCTGTACATTCGATAAAAATAACGTGACCGTATCTGCCGCTGTTAAAGCAGGCAATAGAATTGCTTACCGGCTCGGAGGAAAGCTTCAGACCCTTTGCTTTAGCCGACTCGTACCATATATTGGCGTTTCCGATAATTCCGGTATCTGTGCCGCATTTCTCCTTTGCCCTGCCGCGTACATACCAAACGCACTGAGCCTTGATCCCCTGAGCGTAGGCGCTGCTGCTGAGATCCGCAAGCCTTTTGCCTAATTTGCTTTCGTAGTTCATTTTTACTGCTCCTTTTTATATTCAGTCGAATCCGATAAAATTTATTCTTCTCTGTTTTTAAGTATCTCAACTGCCTTTTTGAGCTGTTTTGGCACAGGTACTCCCATAATTCCCGCATTTTCAATTATAGACAGTGTTTCGTTTACACAAAAGGCAATGCATACCGCATCTTTAATATATGCCGTACCCATAAGCTTGTCAAGCTGACAGGCTACAAGCAGTATCAGCAGCACCATGCCTTTGCGGCAAAGTCCTTTGAACCCTGCCTTGCTTTCAAGAGCCCCCGTCTTGCTTTTGCTGGATCTCTTAAATACTCCCGCAACTACTATTCCGGTAACGTAATCAATGCACATAAATATGATAAGTGTTGTCATTGCAGATGTCCAGCCCCCAAAAAGTGCGGAGATCCCCGAGCCGACAAGCCCTGCGGCAGTTATCGCCCAGTATCTTATACTATCCATAGGCGTTATTCTCCTTTGTCAAGCACCAGCCAGTCGACGCAGTATGTTCCTGCCGGAAGCGTTGCAGACAACGAGCCGCTTGAGTTTTGTCCTGCGCATATTACGGCGTATATTTTTCCGCTGTAATAATTCAGGGTCAGGCAGTAATTAAGATACGGCGCAGGAGTTCCGACTCTGTGTACCGACGCTGTAACTATCGTATTTTCAGTAGCCGTAAACGGAAGTGAAAGCGTTACGCTGACCATTGACGAAGCCGAGGAAATACTGTTCGAGCTTCTTCCGTAAATAATGTCGTCCTGCCTTACGACCTTTTGCCCTCCGTTATAAAGCCTGCCGCCGTAAATATAGGTATTGTCCCCGTTTGCCCCGTCACCCGACCGATATACCTTATCGCCTGTATCCAAGCGTTTTCCCAGAAGATAATACGGACTGTGAGAAGCCGCCGTATCAGTTAACGAATGTGAAACTCCGTCGGCTATTCCCGAAAACGCACAGCCGTGAAGCTCAGAGGTATTCGGTTTTGAACTGTTCAGCATATTCAGTGCGTTTGTTAACCTAACGTCTGTGCTGCTGAGGTCGGCCGCCTTTGCGTAACCGCTGAGATCCTCCGCATTAAGGTAGGGAAGTTCTGAATACGTCTTTGTTCCGTCGCCTGCCTTTGCCTTCATTTTTCCGTCGGAGGTAATTTCAATGCAAAGAATGCCTTTTTTTATTGCCGCCGTTTCCTCCGCCCATTCCTCAGACGTTTTCACAGCGTTGAGGACTCTCATTTTTATCTGTTCAGCCATAAGCTGCCCCCTTTCTTCTGTAGGGATCATTCCGTTCCCTTATCTATAACAAGCCAGTCTATATAATAGGTACCGCTTGGTATTTCACCTAGATACGGAGAAGTTTGTCCTGCCTCAGAGCCTAAAAACACTCCGTTTGCTCCCGACGTGATCAACGCATATACGGTCTTTATATTTCGTATAAGAACCAAACAGATATTATAGATCGGATTTGGCGTTCCCTCCTTATTAACAGTCGCTATGATCTTGGTATTGTCAGTTGCATCAAAGGGAAGCGAAAGCTTGACATATTGAAACGACGGTTTTCCCGTTACCGTTATAGTATCTCTTCCGGAAATTACTCCGCATACCTTTGTTACCGCTTTATCTATCATTTCGCCCGTAACCGAGCCTTGATAATCAGCCATAAAATTTCCTCCTTTTAATTATAAAATACACTGTATTTCCGCCGCTTCGGTATAATCCCTGCCGGCGCATTTGTATGTTTTTTGCTGAACGTCCCAATAGTAAACTGCATTTTCGTCGCTGGCTATATACAATCTTCCTGCTATTCCCGGTTCAGGAAAGGCATCTCTTACATCAATATACAGCGCTTTTTCCGCACCTGCCGAACCGCCGCCGGAGGAGGACGAGCCTCCGGCCCCCATTTCCGTTTCGGTATCCGACTGTCCCGCCGCTTCTATAGATGCGGAAAGGCCGCCGTCAAACTCAAAGCTCAGCTCCATAACCGGCGCACTGAAGCTTTCTCCCGAATCGGGCAGGTAAAATTCCGCCGTATCCCACACGTCTATCCTAGGATCGCCGATACGCTGATAAAGACTTACCGGACGGTATATAAACGGAAGTATCTCCGCACACAGCCTATCAAGCAGCTCCTTAGTCATATACGGGTTTTCTATATACATTGTACGTCCCGGCTTACCTCCCGTTATAACGCTGTTTTCACTTACTGTACATTGTATCTGCGTTATGGCGACATCTGTTTCGCTTACCTGGGGCGTATCCGTTGTGTCAGGATCGAGCTTTACTGCTCCGTCTGACCCGTACCACCTATAGGTAAGCCTGCCTGTACGGTCGAGAACGGCAAACCTGCCCTGGAGAGAAGCGATATAGCTTATCATCTGACGCATAGTTATTCCCGACGGCTTTTTATTTATAAAAGCTACATAATCGTAAAGCTGATAATACATTCCGTCCGAGGTCTTATAAGCTTTATTATCGGAAGTAATATACCTTCCGCTTGAAACAGCTACCGAGCTTATGCCCAGCTGAGTGCATATTTCTTCCTCGATAGCCTTTGTACTGGCGGGATACGGAAGCTTTGAGCGGTATTCAGTATCTGCCAGCGCAAGATGATCCGACGCCTCCAGTATATAGCCTCCGTCCTTCTTTTTGCAGGAAGCAGCGAAGAACCGTCCCATAGGTATAAGCTCGCTTTCCTCCCCGTTTTCCTGTGTATCGTCCGACAGATCGATAAGGCAGATATAAAGCTGAAAGGCTCTGCCCTCAAGATCGCAGGGAGTCTGCGAAAGCTCAGCCGTTATTCCCTGAGAGTATGCCCCTCCTATAGTTACATCTTCTCCTCCGCAGGAGCCGCCTATAGTCTTAATAGTCTTTATACTTTCCGAGCCGACGGAGAAATCCCCGAAGTCCATCAGGGCGCGGAAAGTTCTTCCGCTGCCCCCGATAGCCGTTATCAGCTGCTGTGATCTTACTTCATACAAGGCTTATCCTCCTTTCCGCTCACTGCTCTATAAGACTTATCGAGCAGCCCTTATACCATATTTCTCCGCCGCAGTCAAGCTCGGCTTCATATGTAAAATCCGTAGAATAACAGGTCACCGAACGCCTTACTCCGTCCTGCACAAATTCTACCGGAAAGTAGGCGGGAAGCTCAAAGAAAAGACTTTCCAGCGCTTTTTTATCCGCCCTGCTGAGCATTCCCCATTTCAATACCAGCTTCCAGTTCCAGCACAATATATCTCCTACCGATTTTCCCGTTGAGACCCTGCCGGAATTTGCCGCCCAGGTTTTATACCTCATTGCTGAACTTCCGTCCGAATCGCAGGACGGAAGCTCAGTTCCGTTTACCTTTACCGAAAGGCTCATACCGTTATCCCTCCCGTTCTCGTTTTATACTGCCTGTACATTTTTATTACCGATCTCCAAAGCACTCTTCCGTCGATATTTCCCGTAACGGTAAGGTCAAGTCCTTTAAGCACGGCTATTATTTCTCTCAGAAGCGCCGCTATTTCGTAAAGCTGACCGCCGCCCATTGCTCCCTCCAGCTTTGACAGCGGAGCTATTACCTCGGGATCGGTCCTTGCGTTTCTGTTATCGCCTACCATTGCAAGCTGCGGAGCGTAGGCAAGTCCTCCTGACGCAAGGTGAGGTATTTCGGGTATATCGACATTCGGAATATCTATACCGAACGTTCCTCCTCCCAGCCAATCGGGAATATCAAAGCTGAGAGCGTCGTTTATTCCGTTTATTATCCAGTTCAGACCCTTTTCGATAGCGCCTGTAAGTCCGTTTATAAGGTCGATTATAAGATTTATCGGAATTTTAACGATATTGGAAAGACTGTCCCAGATACCCTTGAATATATTTTTGATACCTGTAAACGCCTTCTCCCAGTCGGCAGTGAAAACGCCGGTTATAAACTGAACGATCCCCTTGAGCGCCGTTATTATTCCGCTAACGGCGTCGGTTATTTTTCCTATTACTCCGCCGACTATTTCTATTATCTTATTTATTACCGCTGAGACCGGAGGCCCGAGCTTTTCAACAAACCAGTTGACTATCGGAAGGATAAACTTATTGTATATCGCCTCTGCTCCCGTAACAAGCTCGCCTATAAAATCAAGGAAGTTGTCTATAAGCGGCTTTATATGATCCGTCCAGAGCATATCCACCGTTTCAACGACCTTGTCCCAGACAGGCTTCAATACGCTTTCCCAGATATTCAGCAGTGTTTCTCCCGTACCGGTTATCGCCTGCTTCAGGCCGTCAAAAATAGGTTCTCCCCATTCTGCCCAGAACTCGGAAAGCGAGGTCATAAGACCTATCCACATTTCTGAAAAAAGGCTGAGTACCGGCTGTACCGCCTCTGTCCAGAGGGTATCGAATACTATTTTTATCTGCTCAAACAGCACTCCCAGGGTAGAAACTATCTCCGTTGCAAACTGCGTTATCATAGGAAGCGCCACTTCGATAAAGTTATTCAGGATAGGAAAGACCACAACATTCCATATATCTGAAAAAACAAGGTTAAAGCTGTCAAGCAGACCTACCGCCGACTGACCTATCGCCGCAAATACAGTCTGGAGAAAGACCGTAAAATCTCCCGCAAAATATTCCTTCAGCGGCTCGCCGAGAGTGCTTATATCGGCAAACATTCCTCCAAGGATCTCTCCAAGCTGCGCTCCCTGCTCCTCAAGGCCGCTCCATATTCCTTCAAACGTCGGCGCAAAGCTTGTCTGCGCCCATGACGACAGGTTCGAGAAAATATTCTCTGCCTTTTCTCCTACGCTTTCAAAGGCGGAGGATAAAAAGCTCCGTATGCTTTCGCCCAGTCCCTCTGCCCACTTGCTTCCCTTGGAATCAAGCGACGAGGTATCCATATCCGGCTGAGCGGTCTGGGTATTGTCGGCGGAATCGTTTCCGGCTACGTTCATTTCATCAAAAGAGGAAAGATAGACCGACGCTTTTTTTGCTTCCTTTCCTGCCTCGCCTACCATTTTTACGCTTTTCTGAGCCTTTTCATAGGTCGTTCCGAACAGTCCTGAAATAAATCCCGCTACGCCCTGAGATACCGACGCAAGCGCCGACATAAGCGTATTCAGCGCAGGCATTACGGCGCTTATTATTGGAGTAAACGCCGTTTGCAGATTTGACTGTATGTCGCCGAATGACCTGGCAAATTCTTCATTTCCCATACAAGCGGAGGTAAGCGCCGAGGAAAACTGGTTCTTTACAAAATCTCCTGCGGTCTTGAATACTCCGCCTACCAGTCCTCCGAGAGCGGAAAAGCCTGACTTTAAAGCGCCTACGGCCCTTGAGCCGATATTTTTCACCGTTGTAAACGCTCCTCCCAGAACGTTTCCAACAGCCGAAGCCGCCTTTGTGACCGCAGAGGTAAGTCCCGACTTTACGGATACCGCTGCCGAAGCCGCCTTTTTCGTCATTGCTCCCAGTCCGGAAACTATTTTCTCCGCCGCCTTTGCTCCTACGTTTTTGACTGCTCCGAAGGCCGCACCTACCTTTTCCTTTACCGCCGCTCCGGCCTTTTTGGCCTTATCCTTGATACTTGAAAGAGCCGCCGCTAATTTTTCCGACGCCTTAGGCGACATTGCCTCCATTGCGCTGCTAAGTTCCTGCCACTTTTTCTGAAGCAGTCCGACCTTCTGCCTGACCGCTTCTATACGCTTGTCAATTCCCGAGACCGGATCGCTTTCAAGCTGAACGTTTTCAAGACTTTTCTGTATCTGATCCGTCAGCTTCTGCATCTGCGACAGGGTGCTGTTCTTTATATCGTCAAAGGTCTTTGAAAATTCCGACTTCAGCTTTGAGGTATCGGAAACGATATTTTTCATCATAGACGATACCGCACTGTCGGCTGAGGATATTCTGGCGACTGCCTTTGCGACAGCCTTTCCTGCGTCCTCCGCCGATCTTGTGACCGCAGAAAATGCGTCCGTCATTGCTTTTTCTATGACCAGAGCCGTTTGGACCATAGGCTTCTGCAGCTTGTCGATTATCTGT
>ENA-UAOT01000632-UAOT01000632.1-human-gut-metagenome-genome-assembly--contig:-NODE-632-length-16893-cov-8.024765_pt1 | contig 16893 bp, 16 predicted proteins | sample MGYA00243475_ERZ654567 | MGnify/ENA primary metagenome ERZ654567 (study PRJEB26926, sample SAMN06164482) | human gut metagenome | biome: ENVO:00009003; feature: ENVO:2100002; material: ENVO:00002003... | reverse complement strand
GCCAACGCCTACGACTTCGTCTGCAACGGCACCGAGATCGGCGGCGGCTCGATCCGTATCCACGACTCGAAACTGCAGGCCAAGATGTTCGAGTTGCTGGGCTTCACGGCGGAACAAGCGCAGGAGCGTTTCGGCTTCCTGATGAACGCCTTCAAGTACGGCGCACCCCCTCACGGCGGACTGGCCTTCGGTTTCGACCGGCTCTGCTCGCTCTTCGGCGGTTCGGAGTCGATCCGCGACTACATCGCCTTCCCGAAAAACAACAACGGCCGCGACATGATGCTCGACGCACCGGGCTATATCGACCAGGCGCAGCTCGACGAGCTGTACCTGCAGTTGGTTAAGCCGGAAGAATAAACCGAAAAAAGACCTCGTATGGCCTCTGTAAGATCGCTTCGGCGACTGCTCGGGTTCTGCATGATCCTTTTAGCATGCAGTTTGGCAATGCTTATCACCGTCTATGCCTGCGGTACCGCGTCCACGGGCGACAAAATCCGCGCCTGGATCACGGTGCTGCTGCTCCTGACGGTGATGGCGAACAGCTATCGTTCGATGCGCCGCAAGGAGCGCGAACGGCAGGACAAACCGCGCAAATAGCCCCTTAGCCGGACAGCGGTGCGGAATTCAAGGTTTCTCCGGAGAACTACGATGGCTGCAACATAATGTCCGATGCACCGGATTAGAGCGATCTTTCGCCGTCCGACAAACTGTACCGGAATTGAAAAACCGGAGATATTAAAGCTTCAAGTATCGCCAATACAAGAAAGAGTATCCTTCTGTGCAGGATACTCTTTCTTCATACCAACTGATAATGATTACACCAAGGAAACGATCGCACTCACCAAGATAATCAAAACGATCAACGCGATACACGATATGACGAGCCCGGCGACCGCCAAGCTGCGGGGAGTTCTGAAAATCCCCACGAATGAAAAAATCAAACCCAAGGCCTACAATACCCAGCCGAGCCCCGGGACCCAGCTGAAAATCAAACCCAACAAGGCCAGAATAAAACCGGCGGTTCCCAGTCCGTTCGTGCTTCTCCGCTCCTGCTGATTGATAATGATCGTCTGCCCTTCGACCTGACGTTTGCCGACTTCATTTCCATTCTGCTTCGTAATATTATCCATAAAATTTAAGTAAGATTGTATCGTCCGTACCCCGACGACTGGTAATAAAAAGAAAAGCGTGGCACCGAAGCCCATTTCAGAATCGCAGGTCGTAGGAGTACCTTTTGGCGTGAAATAAGCGACAGCCCCGCGCCTATACCCGCAGAATACGGATACGACGCGAGAAGATGTCTGCCTATTCTCCGCCAAAATGAATTTCCTACGCTCACGATTCGGGAACAGACTTACACTTTTCCGTGTGTATCAATATGTACAGTACATATAGCGGCTTTTCGAAATATACAATAGTGCGCGTCGCTTCGGGAACTGCGACCGCAGAACAAGCGTGAAGCACGACGTAAAAACGGAATCCGGCCAGGACACGATCTCCCCGCTGCGAATCCCCGAACCGGACGGCAGCGGTTCTACGCATCCGCTCTTTCGGACCGCATTCAGTCCGGCCGTTGCCGAAAACAAAAATTTTCAGTACATTTGAGCGACAAAAAATGCTTTCCATGTCCATTCCCCTCGCCGAACGACTGCGTCCCCGTACGCTCGATGAATATATCGGACAGGCCCACCTGGTCGGGCAGAACGGCGTATTCCGCAAGTTCCTCGAAACGGGCAATGTCCCCTCGTTCATCCTCTGGGGTCCGCCGGGCGTGGGAAAAACTACGCTGGCCAAGATCGTTGCCACGACTCTCAAACGCCCGTTCTACACCCTGTCGGCCGTCACGTCGGGCGTCAAGGAGGTGCGCGAGGTGTTGGAATCGGCCCGCAAGCAGAAATTCTTCGACTCCAAACCGCCGATCCTGTTCATCGACGAAATCCACCGCTTCAACAAGTCGCAGCAGGACTCGCTGCTGGGTGCTGTCGAGCAGGGCGTGGTGACGCTGATCGGAGCTACGACCGAAAATCCCTCGTTCGAGGTGATCTCACCGCTGTTGAGCCGCTGCCAGGTCTATATCCTCCAGCCGATGACCGACGGGGAACTGCAAACCCTTTTAGACCGGGCTCTGGCCACCGATCCGGAGCTCAAAACCCGGGAGATCGAGGTACAGGAAACCGAAGCGCTGTTCCGCTTTTCGGGCGGCGACGCCCGCAAGCTGCTCAACATTCTGGACATCATCACGGGCGCCGCAGACGGCAAAGTAACGATCACCAACCAATACGTCACCGACTGTTTGCAGCAGAACATCGCCCTCTACGACAAGAACGGCGAACAGCACTACGACGTGATCTCGGCCTTTATCAAATCGGTGCGGGGCAGCGATCCCAACGCAGCGATCTACTACCTGGCCCGCATGCTGGCCGGAGGCGAAGAGCCGCGCTTCATCGCCCGCCGGCTGGTGATCCTGGCCTCGGAAGACATCGGCCTGGCCAATCCCAACGCCCTGCTGCTGGCCAACGCCTGTTTCGACACGGTGCACAAGATCGGCATGCCCGAAGCCCGCATCACGCTGGCCGAAACCACGATCTACCTGGCCACCTCGCCCAAGAGCAATTCGGCCTACATGGCCATCAACCAGGCGCTCTCCTTCGTCGAACACGATACGACCAACCGGCCCGTACCCCTGCACCTGCGCAACGCCCCGACCAAGCTGATGGATCAGGCGGGGTACGGCAAAGGCTATAAATACGCCCACGACTACGGCGGATTCGCCGAGCTGGAGTTCATGCCCGAAACGCTCAAAGGCAAGAAATTCTACGAGCCGAACACCCGCAACGCCGCCGAAGCGAAGATCGCCGCGTGCATCCGGGATCTGTGGAAGGACAAATATAAATAATAGCCGGAGAGCACAACGCCTTCCGGCATTCCCGAAGCCGACTGCCGGACAGCCCCGAAAATACGATCGGACGACATCCCGTATTTCACCCCGGCGAACGGCAGCGACACAAGCGACCAAAATATGCCGACAAACGGCGAAAGAGCACAACGGGCAATCCCCGAATCATAAATCCCGAAACCGGGACGGAATCTATCCCCGGAAACATAAAGACTGCCGACATGTTGAAAACAGGCGCTATATTGAATTTCCTGATCGCGGCGGGACACCTCGCCTGCCTGCCTTGGCTCTATCCCGTACTGTCGATCTATCGCATCGACGGAATCATGGAAACGCTGGCCCTCCGCTACGGGGCGGCCATTCCTTATCTGCTGACCGTCGCCATTGCGCTCATCTTCGCCCTGTTCGGCCTCTACGGACTTTCGGGCGCCGGTGTAATCCGCCGGCTGCCACTGCTCGAAACAGGTATTTACACCATTGCCACCCTCTTCCTGCTGCGGGCCGTTGCCGGCGTTGCGGAAATGGCCGTGACGGGCTGCGCTCCCCTTGCGGACAGTACGGCAGCCTTTGCTGCCGCCGTCGTCGGCACGCTCTACCTGCTGGGCGGACGGCGTAAATTCGGCAGGCAGGAATCCGAATGAAACACAAACTTCGCCGGCAGTTTACCGAAGAATAAAGAGAACAACAAAATAGCATGAAACGCATAGGACTCATATCCGACACCCACGGCACGTTCGACCAAACGCTCAAAACATTCCTCAAGGACGTGGACGAAATCTGGCACGCCGGGGACATCGGCTCTCCGGAGGTCGCCGACCAGATCGCGGCGTTCAAACCCCTGCGGGCCGTCTATGGCAATATCGACGGAGGTATCATGCGACGCACCTACCGCGAATTTCTCTCCTTCGAGTGCGAAGGGGTGAACGTCCTGATGACCCACATCGGCGGCTATCCCCGCCACTACACCCCGCAGGCCGTAGCGCGGATCCAATCGCTGCGCCCGAAAATCTTCATCGCGGGGCACTCCCACATTCTCAAGGTCATCTACGACCCCCTTTACGACCTGCTGCACCTCAACCCCGGCGCTGCCGGCTGCTACGGTTTCCACAAGGTGCGCAGCGCCCTGCGCTTCACCATCGACGGCACCGACATCCGCGACATGGAAATCGGCGAATGGCCTCGTCCCGGCGCTTGATAAAGGGACGAAATCGTTCAATATGCAATATTTTTATTTAACATAATATTACCTGGGATTCCTTCGTTATAAGTCTGTAATTTCAACAGGACAAAACGTACATTTTCGACAAGCGAGGAGAGAGCGACCGCGTTCGCTTTTCCGAACACGGAAAACTAAAAAAGGAATCCAAGATGCAAGCTAAAATCTCAAAAACGCTCGAGGCCATCATCGCCCGTACGGCATTCGAAACCTCGAAACGCGCTATTACCCACTCACTCAAGGATTTTCTCACCCTTGAGATTCTGCGGGAAGAGGGGTCCTTAGCGCATCAGATACTCACCTCCCGCCTCAAGGACTGGGAGATTCACCAAATATGCCTTCGCATCGAAAGCGAGATTCGGTCGGTATCGGCACCCGATTCATCGGGGCAGAATCCCGAAGAATTTTTCCCTTTATACACCAGAGAATTACAACGATTGTTCGCTCCGATGCACCACGTTTCGACGGCACACGCACTGCTGCACGTCGTGAGCGACCCGCACACGATCACTTCGCAGGTGCTGGCCATGTACCATTTCGATACACAGGCGATAGCGACCGAACTGCAAAAGATGACCTCGGTGGCCAATCAGAAGACGCCTTCGGATACCGATTTTCGGCCGGCTTCCGAACTACGGTTCATCGGCCTGCACGAATCTGTCCGGGACACTCCTCCTGCGGAACCTGCCTTGTTGGACAAATTCGGCACCGACCTTACGTACGAAGCTCGCAGAGGCCGCATCGATCCCGTCGTAGGACGCGAGCGGGAGATCGAACGCATCGTGCAGATCCTCTCGCGCCGCAAGAAGAACAACCCGATCCTGATCGGTGAAGCCGGCGTGGGCAAGAGCGCCATCGTCGAAGGGCTGGCCCTGCGGATGGCAGCGGACGAAGTTCCCGCCACCATCCGCGGCAAACGGCTCTATTCGCTCGACGTATCGTCGCTCGTGGCCGGGACCAAATACCGGGGTGAGTTCGAAGAACGGATGCAGCGACTGCTCGAAGAGCTGCGCAGGAAGCAGGATTCGATCCTCTTCATCGACGAAATACACACCATCGCGGGCGCAGGTTCGACCCAGGGAAGCCTCGACACGGCCAACATTCTCAAACCCGCCCTGGCGCGGGGCGAATTGCAGGTCATCGGAGCCACGACGCTGGACGAATATCGCGAAGATATCGAGAGCGATCCCGCGCTGGAACGCCGCTTTCAGAAAATCCTCGTCGAACCCGCTTCGGAAGAGGAAACCCTGCAAATCCTGCGCAACATCGCACCCCATTACGAACGGCATCACGGAGTGCGCTACTCGGACGAAGCATTGCGGGCCTGCGTCACCCTGACCGGGCGCTACATTACCGACCGCAACTTTCCGGACAAGGCGATCGACGTGCTGGACGAAGCCGGGGCACGTATTCACCTGCAGGACAAAGGCAAAACCGAAAAACCGTCCCGAAAAACCGCATCCCGCGAACCGGTCGGCGCCGCAGCAGGAGCCAAAACAGCCAAAAACCGCTCCCGCAAAACGGCGGCAGCGGACACGACGACCGTCGGTGGCGCCGTATGGACTCTTCCGTCCGATCCCGGCCCGCCCGAAATCCGGGCCGAGCATATCGAGCAGGTTATTACCTCCATGACGGGAATCCCAGCCGAACGGCTATCGGGCAGCGAAAGCGAACGTCTGCGCGGCCTTGCGGACTATCTTTCGGCCCGCGTCATCGGCCAATGCGAAGCCGTCGAAAAGATTTCGCGGTCGATCCAACGCTCCCGGGCGGGACTCAAGGACGAAGGGCGTCCGATCGGCGTCTTCATGTTCGTCGGACCGACGGGCGTGGGCAAAACCCTGCTGGCGAAAGAGCTCTCCAAATGGCTCTTCGACGAGAACAAGGGACTCATCCGTATCGACATGAGCGAATACAGCGAAAAACACAACGTCGCACGGTTGATCGGCTCCCCGCCGGGATATGTCGGCTACGGCGAAGGCGGACAGCTCACCGAAGCGGTACGCCGCCATCCCTATTCGGTCGTCCTGTTCGACGAAATCGAGAAAGCCCACCCCGAAGTCTTCAACACCCTGTTGCAGATCTTCGACGAGGGACACCTCACCGACGGTTCGGGGCGCAAGGTCGATTTCCGAAATACGGTAATCATTCTCACCTCCAACGTCGGATCGCGGGCTGCAGCAATACGCTCCACGCAGGTCGGGTACAGCACCTGCTCGAAATCGGACACCCAGCAGAAAGCCCCGCAGTCGGAATACCGCCGGGCGCTGGAAGAAACCTTCGCGCCGGAGTTCCTGAACCGCATCGACGACATCGTCATCTTCCGCACGCTCGACCTCTCGGACGTGGAGCGGATCATCGACCTGGAACTCAAGGGGCTGCTCTCCCGTACCGACCGACTCGGCTACAAGGTCGAAATCACCGACGAGGCGAAGCGGACCCTTGCCGCCATCGGCTACCAGCGCAAATACGGCGTCCGCGCCCTGCGCCGCACGCTGCTCGAACGCATCGAGGAACCTCTCTCGGGACTGATTATCGACGGCAAACTGCACAGCGGGGAGCGGGTGATCGTGGAACCCGACGGCGAAAAGGAGGTGATTCTCCGGGTCGCCTAACATAAATCCGCACCAGTGGCGGACGGTTTTCGAATCCCGGCCGAAGCAAGTATCGGCCGGGATTTTCACGCCTCGCCCACTCCTTCGACGAAGCGGTTTTCCAGAACCGACAACAACCCCGGCCCGACATACGGAATAACCCCGAACAGACCTCCCGGCAGCAAGGCATTTGCATCGAAACCGGGAACAGCCCCCATATATGTCCGTCCCGCATGCTTTCAATATCTGCCTGCAAAATCGGCCCCGACACCCGGTCGAAAGGTCCATACATCAGCCCCGTCCCCCTTTCGAAACGGATGCGAAAGAGGGATAACCGATTATTTTCGTACCTTTGTCATCTGATTCAAGAAATATGTACCGTTTTTCAACCTACAAACAACAATACAAAGCCAATCTGAAACTGGCCCTGCCCGTCGTGATGACCCAGTTGGGGCAGATCCTCGTACAGGTCGCCGACAACGTCATGGTCGGGCGTTACGGAGGCGACGACCCCACGCCGCTGGCCGCCACTTCGTTCGGCGGCTCGGTCTTCTTCATCCTCTTCATCGCCGGCGTCGGCATCGCATTGGGCCTCACGCCGCTGATCGGCGAACTCTACGCCCAAGGCGACCGACACAAATCGTCGCAATACCTGCAAAACGGCGTGATGTTCTACACATTGCTGGGATTCCTGGTCTGCGGCCTCCAACTGGCCGTCATCCCTTTGATGTACCACATGGGACAGCCCGTCGAAGTGGTCGATATGGCCATACCGTATTACAAGTTGCTGGCTTACAGCATGCCGTTCATCATGCTTTTCTTTACCTTCAAGCAGTTCCTCGAAGGCGTCGGAAACACCCGGGTCGAAATGGTCGTGGTGATTCTCTGCAACCTGATGAACGTCGGCTTGAACTGGATTTTCATCTACGGCCACCTCGGATTCGAAGAACTGGGTGCCACGGGTGCGGGGCTCGGCACCCTCGGATCGCGTATCGCCATGCCGATCATGATTATCGGCTATTTCTACAAAAAACAGAAATACCGCGCCTATCTTCAGGGATTCTCGCCCCGCAACTATTCGGTCAAAACGATCCGCACATTGCTGCGTATGGGCCTTCCGATCTCCCTGCAGATGTTTCTCGAAGCCTCGGCCTTCGTCGGCACCAGTATCATGATGGGCTGGCTGAGCAAGACGGCCATCAGCGCCAATCAGATCGCCATGACCCTGGGCAACTGCGCCTTCATGATCGTAACTTCGATCGGTGCCGCCACGACCATCCGCATCTCCCACTGCTACGGCGCCCGCAGCTTGAAGGAGCTGACTCTGGCGGCAAAGGCCTCCTACCACCTGGTCATCGCCTGGAACCTCTTCGCCGCCATCACGTTCATCTCGCTCTGCAACGTCATTCCGACTTTCTTCACCACCAACGCCGAAGTGATCGACCTGGCCTCGAAGCTGATCCTGCTGATCGCCGTTTACCAGTTGGCGGACGGCATCCAGAACGTTTCGGTCGGCATCCTGCGGGGTATTCAGGACGTGAAGATCATCATGCCGATCGCCTTCCTCTCGTACATCGTATTCAACCTGCCGGTGGGTTACCTGCTGGGCTTTACATTGGGAATGGGGGCACAGGGGCTGATCCTGGGCTTCACCGTCGGTCTTACGACGGCCGCCGTACTGCTGATCGTCCGCTACCGCCGCGACATCCGGCGCTGGAAGGCCGGCATCCGATAATTCGGGATCTCCGCTTCCGGGCTGCAACGCACGTCCGCTCGGCGGGAATATGCCGAAGCCTCAGCCGAATAAATTTGGCATTGCTTCCGGATTTCACTATCTTTACCGAAATTTATGACTCCAATGGATAACACCAAACCATATACGAAAGCGCCCAAGCCAGAAATCGGTCGCGGCTGCACGTTCTACTACTCCCCCGAAGGAGCCGCAGCCAAGCCCTGCGAGGGGTGTTACAAACTGCACGAAACAGCCTGGCTGGAGCAATACCCGCAACACACGCCGACCGATATTTTCGAAGTGCGTTTCAAGAATACCCGGCGCTCCTACTACCAGAACGTCAATAATCTACCGCTGGAACGGGGCGACATCGTCGCTGTGGAGGCTTCGCCGGGACACGACATCGGCATCGTTTCCCTGACGGGCGACATGGTAGCCCGCCAGATGCGCCGCGTGGGTTTCAACCCCTACAACGGCGAATTCAAGAAGATTTACCGCAAGGCCAAACCCTACGACATCGAACGTTGGCAGGAGGCCATCGCTCTGGAGCACGAAACGATGATCGCCGCACGCCAGATCGCCGCCGAAATGGGACTCAATATGAAGATCGGCGACGTGGAGTACCAGGGCGACAAGATCAAGGCGATCTTCTACTACATCGCCGACGAGCGCGTGGACTTCCGCGAGCTGATCAAGGTCTTCGCCGAACGGTTTCACATCCGCATCGAAATGAAACAGATCGGCGCCCGTCAGGAAGCGGGACGCATCGGCGGCATCGGAGCCTGCGGCCGCGAGCTGTGTTGCGCATCGTGGATCTCGAACTTCTCGAGCGTGACGACCAACTCGGCCCGTATGCAGGAGATCTCCCTCAATCCCCAGAAACTGGCCGGACAGTGCTCGAAACTCAAGTGCTGCCTCGCCTACGAATACGATACCTACGTGGACGCCCGCAAGGAGTTTCCCCGTCTGCGGGAACCGCTCCAGGCTCTCGACGGCGAATATTACCTGGTCAAAACCGACATCCTGGCCGGTACCATGTCCTTCAGCAGCAGCAAGGATACGATGACCAACGTGGTGACGCTTCCCGTCGCCCGCGTCAAGGAGATCATCGCGCTGAACCGTGCCGGCAAGAAGGTCGATCAGCTGTCGGCGGAGCAACCACAACGGGAGAAGTTCGAAGAACCGACCTACCGCTCGGAGGAAGACAGCATCACACGCTTCGACGGCAACGGCTCCAAACGCAAGGGCCGCAACCGGCGTCGCGGCGATCGGGCAGAAGAACGCGAAAACCGGAACAACAACGGTGCCCGCAACGAAAGCACCGCAGAAGCGGCCGCCGTTTCGGAATCCCGCAAGGACGAAAAACAGGAAAATGCAGCCAACCGGAGTGAACGCCGCGAAAAACGCGACCGCCGTGAACGGAATAATCGAAACGGACAAGGCGAAGGCCGCGAATCGCGCGGAGAACGGAATAACGGCCAGGGCGAACCGCGCACCCCACGCAACAGCGACCGGAACGGGCCGCGAAACGGACAGAGTCCCCAGAAAAACGAACAGCGCACCGAGCGCGGGAACACCTCCGGCGAACAGAACGTTGAACGCGGCAACGGTCAGGGTTCACGCAGCGAACAGCGCGGAGAACGTCGTTCGGAGCGTTCTCGTTCCGAAAACCGTCCGGGACAAAACAGCTCCGAAACCGATCCGACTCCTTCACACCCCCAATCCCCGGCCGAAGAGGGACAGAACGGTGCCCGCCGCCGTCCTCGGGGACGCGGAGGACGCAACCGTCGTGAAGGCAACCGTCAGGAAGGCGGGAATGGAGAGACAGCACAACCCGAACCGCCGAAAAAAGAGCAATAACGACTCGTAATGTACCTGCGGAGTATCATAGCGATAGCCGGACTGCTCGTTACAAGCTGCCTTTCGCCGCATCAGACGGTCGTGACCGATACCGGGGGCGGCACGTGGAGCGAAAGTGCCGAAATCGAAATTCCGAACGCGGATACCGTGACCCCGCGCGACCTATACATCGTCGTGCGTTACAACGACTCCTTTCGGGGCGACACGCTGCGGCTGACGATACGGACCATTTCGCCAGACTCCCTGGTTTTCGAGGAACCCTACACGCTGGGCCTTCCTCCCTGCAGGCACCCGGCAGCCCTCGCGGAGGAAGCGTCGGTTCCCTATCGCCGGCACGTAATTTTTCCCGACAGCGGCATTTACAGGATCGTTTTCACCCCGGCGATGCCGGTCCGGGGCGTGGAAGCCATCGGCATCAACCAGCAAAAAAGCGAATAAACAGAGATGGGCAAAGACAAACTCAGACGCTTTGCGGAGAACCTCACGTTCGAATGTTTCGTGCAACCCGCCTTCGAGGAGGCCTTCCGCCGCGATCATCCGCTCAAAGGACATTGGCACAGCGACTTTTTCCATAACGACCGTCCGATCGTACTCGAACTGGGCTGCGGCAAGGGCGAATACACCGTCGCACTCGCGGAGCGCGACCCCGGCCGCAACTTCATCGGTATCGACATCAAGGGCGCCCGCATGTGGCGCGGGGCCAAAACCGCCACGGAACGGCAAATGCACAATGTCGGTTTTCTGCGTACCCGTATCGAAATGATCGCCTCCTTCTTCGCCGAAGGAGAGGTCGATGAGATCTGGATCACCTTCCCCGATCCGCAGCTCAAATCGCGCCGGGCCAAAAAACGGCTCACCTCGCCCCTCTTCCTGGGCCAGTACGCACAGATGCTGGTTCCCGGCGGACGAATCAACCTCAAGACCGACTCGCAACACCTCTACGCCTACACGCAAGCCGTGATCGAACGGTTCGGTCTGCCCTGCGACGTGGCCAACAACGACATCTACGGCTCGGGGTTCGCGGACGAAATCCTCTCGGTCAAGACCGCCTACGAACAGATGTTCCTCGAACGGAAGCTGCCGATCACCTACACCCGCTTCTCGCTGGGTGAACGACGCGATTTCCCGCCGTTCGACTGGGAAGGCGACGACACGGACGAGAAGGACAACGAAGAAGCACGGAAAAACCGAAACGCAATGCCATAAATTACAGCGCGGGGTGTCGATCACAACACCCCGCGCTTTTTCTCTCCGGTCCTTCGGACTTCCCGTACATCCGAATCAATCGGGCACATTCGCAATCCGTCCGCTATCCGGCAATACCAGCCATTTCAACATACGGGCCAGCTCCGTGTTGTCCAGTACGCCGTTAATCCGTTCGGAGCCTGTCCCGTACAGATAGACGGGCACCATCGCCGCCGTATGTCCGCCGGTGCTGAAACGGTACTCGATCCCGGCCTCCCCATGCACGAAATCGACATCGGCCGAAGGAATCGAAAGACCGCCCGTTTCGTGATCGGCCGTAACGACCACGAGCGTTCCGGGATGCCGGTCGGCGAAATCCATCGCAGCGGCAACCGCCCGGTCGAAATCACGCATCTCCGCCAGGACGCCTTCGGCATCGTTATCGTGAGCCCGCAGATCGATCTGGGATCCTTCGACCATCAGAACAAAGCCCCGGTCGCGCTCGCCGGCTTCTCGTGACAGAATCTCCAGCGCCTTGCGGGTCGCCCGCTCCAGATAATCGCCCCGACCCTCCGACATTTTCGGCAGGTGACCGTCGGCAAAGAATCCCATCACAGGTCCCCGGCTCAAGGTATCGAGCTGCGAGGGATCGGTCAGCACCAGAAAACCGCGATCCCGAAGGCACTCGATGCCTGGTACACCGTCCTCCCGCTCCGACGTTTCGGCATACTTCAATCCGCCGCCGAAGGCCACCGTCAAGTCGCTTCCGGCCAGTTGATCGGAAATTCGCTGATACTGTCGTCGATAAGGCACATGGGCATAGAAAGCGCCGGGCGTAGCGTGTTGCAGAGTACTGGTAACGACGACTCCGGTCGGCATCCCGGCTCGGATCGCATCCGCCATGATCGACTCCGCAGCCGTCGAATCGGGCAGCACACCGAGCATACCGTTGCCGGTCTTATGTCCCGTCGCCAGCGCCGTACCGGCCGCTGCGGAGTCCGTCACCCGGTTGTTGGCTGAATAAGTAGTAATCAATGCGATGTTCTGCGCCCGGTCGAAAGCGGTCGTACCATATCCCTCCTCAAGCATCAACATCGACACATGACTCAATCCCATACCGTCCCCGATCAGATAGATCAGGTTCCGAACCGGCAGCGTGTCGGCTGCGGGAACGATTTGCGACGGTCGAAGGTCCAGTTTACGGGCGACCTCCCCGCCTCCTATCCCGACGGCATAGGCCGCCGACAACAGGACGAGCATAGTTATTACAATTTTTTTCATAACAAATAATATATATTCTTTTGATGCGACTTTTCAAATTTACGCATTTCCGACACGCCGTTTCGAACTTTCTTTGTATTTTAGCAAAAATTTAACCTGATTATATAGCTCGATTACCGACCTACTCCGGCTCGAAACCGACCGATATGCTTCAACGAAAAGTCGAAACTCTTCCCGGGAAGAAGGTCAGAACGAAACGACACCCCGCAGGATCGAGGGCTGCCTGCCGAGATCAACAAAAAACGGTCGTGGTACTCGAAATATATAACAGCCTAATTCAATACCAGCCATGGATGTTAAAATCGCTTCGGACTGGAAAGAGATTCTTTCCGAAGAGTTCGAAAAACCCTATTTCCGAGAACTCACCGACTTCGTACGGCAAGAATACGCTTCCCGCCGGATATTCCCCAGAGGAAGCAACATTTTTCGTGCCTTCGACAAATGCCCGTTCGACAAACTCAAAGTGGTAATCATCGGACAGGACCCTTATCACGGCGAAGGGCAGGCCAACGGACTCTGTTTCTCCGTGGCGGACGGCGTGCCGTTCCCACCCTCGCTGCAGAACATCTTCCAGGAGGTAGCCGACGACACCGGCTCGCCGATTCCCACGAGCGGCAACCTCGACCGCTGGGCCGAACAGGGCGTGCTGCTGCTCAACGCCGTGCTGACGGTCCGGGCGCACGAAGCGGCCTCCCACGCAGGACATGGCTGGGAAACTTTCACCGATGCGGTCGTGCGAGCCATCGCACAGCGTAAGCAAGGCATCGTTTACATGCTGTGGGGAAGTTACGCCCAACGCAAAGGCGCCATCGCCGATCCCCAGCGCAATTGCATCCTCAAAGCCGTCCATCCCTCCCCGCTGTCGGCCTACCGGGGATTTTTCGGCAGCAAACACTTTTCCCGGGCCAACGAATATCTGCAAAGCATCGGAAAGGCACCGATTTTGTGGTAAGCATAATAACTTCTAAAACCTGATTATACGCGTTAGAGTACCTCTCTGAAAGCACAGCGACCCAAGCCCCCTCCGAGAAGAGGATTTAGAAAGGGCTCCATTGCAAATGCGGGCACAGGCCGCGAATAGCGCCCCTCGGATTCAATGCTGCGACCGTCGGATAAGGATACATTGCAAAATATAATCGCCACCATAAAAATATGCTGCAACCACTTAAGATTACTCTCGTCATCTGTTACACGGTCCTGGCACTATCCGTAGCGGGGGTCCTGCTATCGGGCATATTGGGACGGCTCGAATGGCTGGCTCTTTGCGCCGTCTGTGCTCTCGCGTTGCTGTCCATCACCCTGGTCTTGGGTAAAAACCTGCGCATCCAGCGTATGATGACCGAAGACGAATATTCCGACGACAGATAATCGCCCCGCACCGACTGTCACCGGCGACAATTGCAAAACAAAGTTCGGAAATGGAATAAAAAAGCCGGAACTTCATAAAGTTCCGGCTTTATCATAAACGGGGTTCTCTATCCCAGATAAGATTTCAGCAACTTGCTGCGGGAGGAGTGACGCAGGCGACGGATCGCCTTCTCCTTGATCTGGCGTACACGTTCGCGCGTCAGGTCGAATTTTTCGCCGATCTCTTCGAGCGTCATTTCCGAACAGCCGATGCCGAAGAAATATTTGATGATATCCCGCTCGCGCTCGGTCAGCGTTTCCAAGGCACGATCCACCTCGGTCGAGAGCGACTCGTTAATCAACCCTCTGTCGGCATTGGGCGAATCGGGGTTCACCAACACATCGAGCAGGCTGTTGTCCTCGCCGTCGGCAAAAGGCGCATCCACCGAAACATGGCGGCCGGCGACACGCAGCGTATCGGTCACCTTCTCCTTGGGAAGCTCCAACTCGTTCGCCAACTCCTCGGGCGAAGGGGTGCGCTCGTGCTCCTGCTCGAAACGGGCGAAAGCCTTGTTGATCTTATTGAGCGAGCCCACCTGATTGAGCGGCAGGCGCACGATACGCGACTGCTCGGCCAGAGCTTGCAGGATCGACTGACGAATCCACCACACGGCATACGAAATGAACTTGAAACCCCGGGTTTCGTCGAACTTCTCCGCAGCCTTGATAAGACCGAGGTTTCCCTCGTTAATCAAGTCGGGCAGACTGAGGCCTTGATTCTGATACTGCTTGGCCACCGACACGACGAAACGCAGATTGGCTTTGGTGAGCTTCTCCAATGCCTCCTGGTCACCCTTCTTGATTCGCTGGGCAAGTTCCACCTCCTCCTCAACCGTAATGAGCTCCTCCTTGCCGATTTCCTGCAGGTACTTGTCCAAAGACGCGCTCTCACGGTTGGTGATGGACTTCGTAATTTTTAACTGACGCATATTTAATTTTATAAGAATGTTCTTAAACTACGGCAATAAAAAACGGTAAAACATACCCGGCTTTCCTGGCGCTCTCCCTATTCGACAAGCACATAGCTCGCCGAACGTCCGTCGGGATATACTCCGTCGATGCTGCGAACCTTATCGGTCATCCGCTGCATATCGGAGAGCGAACGCACGGACTTGTCGTTGATGTGGGTAATCACGAATCCCGGTCTTACCCGTGCCTTCGACAGAATACCGTTCGCCTTGATTGCCAGCACTTCCACACCGCCTCTGATCTCCAGTCGGCGACACAGACGCTCATCGGCCGTGGCGAACTTTCCGCCCAAAACTTCCATCACATCGACGTCGTCCCGCGTGAGGAGTTCCGTCTTACCTGCTTTATTACGCAAGGTCACCTCGATTTGTTTCATCGAACCCGACCTTTTTATCATTAATTTTACCTTGTCGTTGGGACGATGCTTGCCGATCTGCTCCTGAAGCGTCGCAGCCTCGTTCAACTCCACGCCATCGACCGAAAGAATCACATCTCCCTTGCGGATGCCCGCTTCGGAGGCAGCACCCCCTTCGACAACGCTTGCGACATAGACGCCGCCCAACTCCTCGATACCCGTTTCCTCGCCCATCTGATCGATGAAATTCTGATCTATGGGACGGAAGGCCAGCCCTAACAAAGCCCGCTGCACGACACCGTACTCCTTGAGGTCCACGACCACCTTGCGAACGATCGTTTCGGGGACCGCAAACGAATAACCGACATAACTGCCCGTCATCGTCTTGATTACGGTATTGATACCGACCAGTTCGCCGCGCGTATTGACCAACGCACCGCCCGAATTACCGGGATTGACGGCCGCATCCGTCTGAATGAACGACTCGATGCGGAATTCGCTCGGAATGACATCCAACTGACGCGCTTTGGCACTCACGATACCGGCCGTAATGGTCGATTGCAGGTTATAGGGCGATCCGATGGCCAGCACCCATTCGCCCAACCGGAGCGAATCCGAACTGCCGAAAGGCAGCGTAGGCAGGTTCTCGGCCTCGATCTTCACCAGCGCTACGTCCGTCGTGGGATCGGTACCGATCACCTTGGCGTCGAACGTGCGGCCGTCGCTCAGCTTCACGCGAAGGCGCGTAGCCTCGTCCACCACATGGTTGTTGGTCACGATGTAACCGTCTGCGGAAATAATCACGCCGGATCCTCCGCCCCGACGCTCCTGTGTCGAAGGGCCGCGCCGGCCCTGCTGGGGAATACCGAAAAATTCGAAAAACGGATCGTACTGCCGCTCGGGAACTTCGATCTCCTGAACCACCTCGATATTCACGACGGCCTTAACAGCATTTTCAGCTGCATACGTAAGATCCGGATACTGCTCGGCTTGGTACGAAGTGAAGTGGGTTCCCGCCTGAGAAAAGGGGGCGTCAGACACTGCCCCGCTTTGCGGCGTAACAACATGCGTGCCGTTCTTTTCGGCCGGCGATAAAATACTCCAGGCGACGACACCGCCGGATGCGGCGCCTGCGGCAATCATACCCAATAACAACAATGCCTTTTTCATAATCCAATATCGAAATAATTTAACTGGTTTTATTACGGAGGCAATTTTATTCCATAGACTGTTTCTGTTTGAGCATTTCTATTTAGTTACAGAACGCCCAGAAAAGACGATTATTGTGTTTCCAGCTTTTAGACGTGTCGCGAAGCGAAAACTTCGCCGTCGGCACACAGAACAATTCTCCCGGACCCAAATCCTGAATCTGCCGACCTTGAACGTAACCCGATAGATACC
>ENA-UAOT01000626-UAOT01000626.1-human-gut-metagenome-genome-assembly--contig:-NODE-626-length-16930-cov-5.273541_pt1 | contig 16930 bp, 20 predicted proteins | sample MGYA00243475_ERZ654567 | MGnify/ENA primary metagenome ERZ654567 (study PRJEB26926, sample SAMN06164482) | human gut metagenome | biome: ENVO:00009003; feature: ENVO:2100002; material: ENVO:00002003... | reverse complement strand
ACCCAATCTTTCTATATGTAAGATTGGGTGTTTTTATTATAACTCATTGATTTTCAATACTTATTGCGGAGAGACAGGGAACGATTAACTTTTAATTTTCCTACTCATTATCAGTATCTTACCAAAAACCTCTGCTCCTATGACACCGAATAATTCACCGCGTATATGCTGCAACTTTCTTCCTGTTACACTCTTACTTACTTTTACAAAAGTAGCAAAAAAATGGCATAAATACAAATTATACGCTTGATTTAACGAACATAACTTCTATAATTTTCTTCCAATAACAATTGCAATTTAGAAAGAGGATAAAGAAACTTACCACCTATGACAGTATAAGCTATCCCCTTTTCATCACGTAACTTTTGCAAAGTTCTGCTTGATATATGCAACATGCCACATATCTGTTCACCGGTTATATAGACCTCACCGGCTATAGGAACAGGCAAATCCTGAAATTCAAGTATCTCTTTTGAGCATTTCTTAAGCATCCTCATCATCATTATGTACTCTTCTGACTGCCTTGTGATTACTCCGTCCATATGTTATCTTTCTTTTTGAATTAATATTTTGGCCAAATCACTCTCTTTATACATATATTTACCGCCTATACAAGAACATGGAACGATCCCGTATTCCCTATAGCTTTGTAAACTTCGTTTGGAGATATTCAAAGCCAGACAGACCTCCTGAGCATCCAGTCACTTTTCCATTTCAACCGGACCAATTATCTTTTTAACGGATTCAATCTGTGCGGATAAGCTCTCTATTTGCAGTTTTAACTGTAAATACGCATTTTTCTCTATAACAACTAATTCCATAACAATTTGATTTATAATTTCACTATTTACAAAGCAAATAAAAGCACATTTCCACACTTGACAAAGCATTCAGAATTAAAGTCATCCGTTGGCGTGCATTGTCCACTCCAAGCATACAAAATATCCTCATCCAGACAGATAACACATCTGACCATTTCCGTAACCCAGCCACCGATTTCTACTCCTTCCGTATTTTCATTCCACAGTTATACCTATTATGGTTATGGCCGCTTATTTCCGCCAAAACGTCATTCACAAAACTGAAAAAATTCAAACTAAGGTTACTGCCCTCTTCTATAGGGTCACAAAATAAGAAGGGAAGCCCCGTTATCTGCATTCATACAGTAACGAGGCTTCCCCTGCCATTTTCTGTCATCCTATATCTTTATACCCTTATTTTTTTCACAACCACTTTTTCCTTTAGGTCTGCTTTCTGCCGTATTTCCGGAAAGTACTCTTTCAACAATTTCCCTGCCAGTTTCTTCGCCTTCTCCTGTATCACATCATACACATCCCATCTGTTTCGGTCCGACAGCCTGTTTTCTATCTTTTCAAATTTCTCATGGAAGCTGAAATTGTCCGGGTACTCGTCTATCAGCCCGTCTCTCGGATAGCCCTTGTCCATTATATGCAGCAGTGTCATCCGGTCATAATTATCCGGGCTCCGAGTCAGTCCTAATCCTTTGCTTGCATCAGTCAGCCTGTAATAGTTCTCCCATGTAGGAGTAAGATCATAACTCTCACTGTCCGTTATACTTCTCAATACCGATTTGTCCACAAAAGCATCTGCCGGAATCTTCTCCAACGGCAACAAACAGCCGTAATCATCGCAACAGCGGTTTACTTTCCCTTCCATCAATGAAGGCCATCCCCGTAACTCATACATATTCAGAAACTTTTCCTCAAAGTCCGGTTCAAAGAAACGCTTCTCTATATTCGTTGCCATAAAATCCCCGTATTGACGGTTTCCTACGTAATCCCTATCGAACAACAGCACCCCTCTGCCCGTCTCAACGCCCGTATAATACGTGTTCCCATGCCTCAAGTCATCCTGCATCTCCGCTATCACTTCGGGTGGTGCGGACTTTATCTCCCACCACATCTCCGGCGTAAGCTGCCGGGTATAATTCTCATCCCTTGACAGCGGGTCCATGTCCTTTCACAAACAATACAGCACTTCCGACAGACGAAGGTATCTATGCAGCTTAATCTCATGTCCGTCCATCGCCTTTCCCAGCCTTCGCAGGTAATCATCATTATTCCCTTTCCGCAAAGGCGGTACAATCCCCATATCAGGTACATTATAGTACATCATGCCCATAACAGGCATTTCCGTTTCCTTGAGCGCTTTCTCCACATCTTCCAGCATAAACTCCAGAAAACCTTCCTCACCCGTACCTTTCATGCTGACATGTACCGGTTTGAAATGTCCGTCCACTGTGATATACACACTGCCGCCGCTCGTATTTTCTTTTTCCATCTGTCAAAAATTAAATGTTCATTCCCTGTCCTTTTCTTTTCGCCGGAATTCGCACCCTCATTTCCACATTCGGAAACCGCACGTTATCCGATCTTTTCACCAGTGACGAGACAATCCGCTCCTGCTCCCCGGTCAATGGCACAGCCACTCGTTGCAGGTTCCGCAGCCTGTTGAAGTTCCTAAGGGTAGGTGTCATGCCGCAGTGCGCCACACAAATCCCGTATCTCACCATGTCCGCAGGAACCTCCTGTTCATCCTTGATTCCTGCCCGGTACCCTGCATCCAGCGGAGCCACTTCATAAAACCTCAGACTCCCGGGTTTCCGCTTGCCGTCAAAAAAACATTCGGTCAGTCCCTTCAGAAACCCATCCAGCATCCTGTCCCCGCCGTCTGTCTTGTCAAACAGTAATACCTTCCGCCCGTATTCCACCGCCATGCAGGTGGGGAAAGCCGCCAGCCCGCTGCGTATCACATCCCCGTCCATTCCGAAACGATGTCGCAGCCGCCTGTAATCCTCATTTTCCAGCAAGGCCGTATGTTCCGCCGATGATGACAGATGTACAATTCCCCGTTCCTCGCAGAAGGCCGCATCCCGGAGTCTCACCACCCCCGACGGATATATCTTCTCCCGTTCCAGTACCGAACAGAGACGTTCCAGATAATCCGCATTGTCCGTACCGAGTATGGGAGGAATCAGGGCTTTGTCCTTAAAGTCGAAACGGAACATTCAATGGTCGGGAACAAATTTCCGTCCTGCCGTATGAAACCTCACATTGTTACTGATGTAGCGGAAAAATCCCTCTTCCCCCTGTCCGCGCATGCTCAGATACACGGGTTTGTAGAAAGCGTCCAGTGTCATGTACAGGCTGCCGCTTTCCACCGCCTGCATTTTCTTCTCTTCCATAAATTCTATAGGATTAATTGTTTCTTCTCTTTTTTCTGCGGAGCAATGGAGGCAACGTGCCTCGACTGCCGTTGTCTGTCAGAAGCCTTTTGTTCCGGTATTTCCTGCCTGTGGTATGTCTCCGGTGACTTACCGGTCTTTTCCTCTTCCGAATGTGGACGTGACATCGGACGTAACGTTTCCATCCTTTCTGTCCGGCTTATCCGCGCGCCCGACCTGAACTCTCCATCCGTGATATGGAACTCCGATTGCAGCAAATCCGCCGCCATCTCCCTTGCCTCTTTCTGTAAGGCCGCATAGCCGAAGTCGTGTGCCGACAGAGGCGCGTTCATCCGTGCCTTCATGCTGTCTCCCAGTTTCTCCGCCAGTTCCCTGAACTCATACTCATAGCTGAACGGATGCACCTTGTCTGCCGCAACAATCCCGGCGTACCCGTTTTCCGAAATATACAGCAATGCCGCCACGTCATAGTTCCGGGGTGAGATACCCAACCCGAACTCCCTTGTCAGCCGGTCAAAATTATGAAAATCGGGCCGCAGGTCGAACTTTTCCCTGCACACACCGCCGTCCAGTACACTTCTGTCCGCAAACTTGTCGGGAGTGAAGCTCACCACCGACCTGCGCAATTGTGTGTCTGTACTTCGCAAATCCGCTCTGGACAGCTTCTCAATGCAGTTGTCTGCCAGTTCCGCCACCCGTTTGGTAGGCAGGTCCATCTCGTATATCCGCAGAGTTTCGGGTACTTTGGTCAGATTGAAGAAGCCGTCGGCCAGATATTGCAGATAACTGTTGCGTGCCTTCATTCCTTTCGGGGTGTCCGAGAACAGCATCACCCCCTCTTCGGTGGCCACGGCATACACCCGGTTTTCTGTTCCGGCAGCTTCCGTTACCGTCACTTTCTGTCGGTCCGTTCTCCGGGCGATACGATTCCAGATATCATTCAGGATTGGCATAGCTTGTATTTTTAGATGTGAATAACCGGTGGCAAAGAAAAACATTCGCCTGCCAATCCGCAATACCGCATACATACGAGTCGTCCGTTGGCGGCTGTTGGCGTGCAACCTTTACGCCAGCCGTGCGTCCAGCATCCGGTTGTAGCTCCTGCGCAGGGAATCGATGAACGGGGTGGTGTCCGTACAACGGTCGAAGACCTTGCCACGTTTGGTGTACAGCGCATTGATTTTCAGATGGAACACTTCCTCAAAGACGCGGATGACATCCACAATTTTCAAATCTCGGCCTTCGGCTGTACCTATCGCACCGGCTGCCATCAGTGCGGCCACTAGTTCAATCAGATCGCTGTCCGTACCGTTCCATGTCAGTGTAACGGAAGTTTTCTTCCCGTTTCCATGCACCGTTTCCGCCTTGAATCCGGCGGACGTGCCGCCATGACGGAGCATCTCTTTCAGCATTTCTGCTTCCGCATCCAGCAGCGCCAGTGTCTTGCCGATGAACACGTCATACAGAATGTGGCGGCGGTCTTCCGCCATTCCGTTACAGGCCTGCCGCATGAAGGCCAGTTCTATTCTCGTGTAGTTCAGCCGGCGCAACTGTCCCGTCAGGTCCCTTTCCGGTGAAAGCATGGCAAGGCGGTTCACAAAATCGTCATAGGCGGCAGGCAGCCCACTTGCCGCAGGTCCGGCACCGTTTGTATAAGAGGCGAACAGACTAAAAAGAGAAGTTTCCACCAATGTCTTCATCGTATCATATTTTTAGGTTCCACAATTCAACACTCCACTCATCCCGTCGGAATAAAGACAAGTGCCATGCCTGAAATAGTACACAGATAAAACATTGTGAATAAACTATATAGGAAGCAGTAAAAATGATGTGTACATAAAAATATTGTGGATTGGACATGATGTGTCCGAATTTCGGACATATTCTAATCCAGACGGTACTTTTTCAATTTCAGATAAAGCGTGCTACGGCTGATACCCAGCAGCCGTGCGGCAGCCTTCCTGTCATTGCCCGTCGCCTCCAATGCTTTCAGAATGATTGTCCGTTCCGTCCGCTCGTCATTAAGCGAATACTCTCCCGGCTGCCCGCCTTTATCGGAAAGGTCTAATTCCGCAGAGGTTATCCAGTCATCTTTCGCCAATAGGGTGGCCCGTCTGACAACCATCCTCAGTTCCCGTATGTTTCCCGGCCACGAATAAGCCTTCAGCCGTTTCCGTACTTCACGGTCAAAGCCCTTCACACTCCTTCCCAACTCCCGGTTGGCGGCATCCAGCATGAATTCCGCCAACGGGATAATATCCTCAATGCACTCTGCCAGCAGTGGTACATGCAACGGAAACTCGTTCAGACGGTGGAACAGGTCTTCCCTGAACCGTCCTTCGGCTATCGCCTTTTCCAGATTCTCATTAGTGGCAGCCACCAGCCGGATGTCCGTTTGCATTTCTTCCCTGCCGCCTACGGGACGATAACACTTTTCCTGCAACGCACGCAACAGCGACCTCTGCACCTCGGCATTCAGATTGCCCACCTCGTCCAGAAACAGTGTCCCGTGGTTGGCGGCGGCAAACATGCCCGTCCTGTTTTCTGACGCTCCGGTAAAGGAGCCCTTCACATGGCCGAACAGTTCCGATGCCGCCAGCTCTTTCGGAAGCACTCCGCAATCCACCGCGATGAAAGGTGCGTCCGCCCGTCCGCTCAATGCGTGTACCTGCCGGGCCACATACTCCTTTCCAGTCCCTGATGCGCCACGTATCAGCACGGATAACGTATCCACCGGAGCCACCAGCCGGATATGTTCCTGCAATCTCAATGCCAAAGGACTTTTGCTTGCATAGAATCTCTGTTTCGCATTGCCGTCCTTTTTCTTACATTCCAATGCTTTCCGGATAATACCGAGTACCTTTTCTGTCTGTACGGGTTTGGGCAGGTAGTCCACGGCACCTTTTTTAACCGCTTCCACCGCGCCGGGTATGTCCCCATAACCTGTCATGATGAGGAAAGGAATGCGATAGCCATGTGTATTCATCCATTCCAGCAGTTCCACGCCATTACCGTTGTTGAGACGGAAATCCGACAATACCAGGTCCACATCATGATTGTCCAAGAATTCTTTCGCGGCATCCACGGATAACACATAACGGGCATTGATACCGTTTCTCACCAGCCAGTTTGTGGTAGTACGTGCATACACACGGTCATCCTCTACTATCAACACGGTTTCCATATACTTTTTCCTTTATTTTTTTTGCTTTTTCTACAACCTGTTCCACAGCTTTAATCAGCTCTTCGATTCTTCCGTCCGATGCCCCGCCCCATTTTTCGGGAGGCATGGAAGCCATTCCCTTCAGTTCACTTCGGGGAATGTTTATACGGATCATTTCCCAAAGCGGTGCGGCCCTGTGTATGATACTTGCCAATTTCTCGTAATCTCCCATGGAAAAGGCATCCCGCATTCCGGAAAGCTCCTCTGTGGTATCCTCTATGAACAGATCCAGCATCTCTTCCCCGTTTTCCTCTCCTTCCATGATAACAGCAAAATTCGGTCTGTGCATTTGTGAAACTGCCGCCAGCAATTCTCCCTCAGAGAAAGGTTTATACAGACAGTCGGCAAAACCTGCGGCAAGATACTTTTCCTTGTTATCGGAACGTGCCGTGACGGCTATGACAGGAATTTCCCATATCCGGAAAATGTTCAAGGTCTTCAGCAGTTCAAGGACCGAGAAACCGTCCGCACCGGGCATCTGTATGTCGGTCAGCAGAAGGTCGTATTCCTGCCTATTCAAGCAGTCCGTCAGTTCCCGGACATCCGTGCAACAGTCACAGTGAATCCGATTGCGGGAGAGCATTTTACTGATGATCCCCAGCTGAACACGGTTATCGTCAATGACCAGCACACGGATACCGGCGGGCAGTTCACCGGCAGAAAGCACCTTTTCTTCCGGACAGACGGGTTGCCCGGCCGGCGGCATAGGCAGGAAAACAGAGAAACGGCTGCCTTCACCGGGTACGCTCTCCACTTCCACATGGCCCTGCATTGAGGATACGAGCCGTGCCGTGATCGCCAGCCCCAGCCCGAAACCGGGAATATTACGCGCATTGTCAAGCCTTTCGAAAGCTCCGAATATCCGTTCTTTCTCCTCAAAGCCTATTCCCATACCCGTATCCAGGACAGAGATGCGGAGATTCCCCTGCCGGTATTCCACCTCAAGGAGCACCTTCCCATGGAATGTGAACTTTAGGGCGTTGGACAACAGGTTGCCGGCTATCTGCCGGATATGCGAGCTGTCACAGCTGACTATAACGTCCAGACCGGAGAAGGACGCGGTGAACGCAAGGTTTTTCTGCCGGGCGACAAGGCGGTGGCCGTCCGCTATTTCTTCAAACAGAGTTTTCAAGCTAAAGAGTGTGTTTTGGGAGCGCACCCCACCCTCATCTATCCGGTGATATTCCATCAGCGTGTTTACCAGGCCGAGCATATAATCGGACGAATGCAGGATGTTGTCCAGATAACCGGCCCTGCGGCTACCATCACTTTCCGAAGGTAACTGTTCCGCACAGCCCCTGATAGCTGCCAGCGGAGCACGCAGGTCATGGGCCACCGAGGCCATGAGCTCTTTGCGTGAGCGGAGCAGTTCCCTGTTCCGCCTGTCGGACTGTTCAAGTTCCCTCTCGTACCGGAGACGGCGGTTCAAATCCCGGTGGATGACAATATACAACATGATCGCCAGCAGAGAGACGGACAGAGCCAAGCCGGCTGCCATATAGTAGGATTTGTCCCGTTCAAGGACGAAAGCCTTATAGCGTGCGGTAAGGCGTTCATTGTTCTCCCGTTCAAATTCGGAGACCATGCTGTTCATTCTTCCGTTCAGTTCCGTGCTGCCGGCATACAGACTATCCATCTGTGCCAGCAGCCGGGCCTGTCTTTCGGCCTGTTCCAGAGTGATCCTCTCATCCAGGGAGCGAAGCATACGTGTTGTCGTTCCAGCTGGAGAAACGGGGGACAAGGACTGCCGTTTACGTTCGGCCTCTTCTCTCTGTTGCAGGTAAACGGACTTGTTCTCTTTTCTACGGAAAATGCTCCAGATATTTTTTTTGGTACTAATATCACTAATTACACTGGAGGCATTTCTCATCGTTGGAATGCCTCCTTTTTAATAAACGCGTCTTTCACATCATTTAACTCAAATTCGAGTTACTCCGTTTTCTACTTTTCCGTTATATGCAAAGAAAATTATCGGATTCATCAAGATTTTCTCGGTAAACTCCTTGCTGAACCAATTAATCTTTGTAAATTATAACATCATTAAAATTTGGAGGACAGCCTTATGAAAGACCCGTTCAAACTTAATGTATCATCCCTCATGGCTTTATACGAATTGTTTCCTACGGAAGAAGCCTGTATCAAACATCTTGAAGCTATTAATTGGCATGGTAAACCTGTTTCACCATTTGACAAGACTTCAAAAGTCTATAAACTGGGAAATGGACAATACCGTTGCAAGAACACAGGAAAGAATTTCAATGTCCGTACCCTAACCATGTTTGCACAAACAAGAGTCAGCCTACGTAAATGGTTTACCGCTATTTGGATTGTTACAAATCATAAGATTGGACTTTCTTCCTACCAACTCGCCAGCGATATAGGCGTTACTCAAAAGACAGCATGGCATATGCTGCATAAAATACGCCATGCAATGCGACTCGCCAATGAAAACTTTTTGGAAGAGGCAGTAGAAATAGATGAAACGGTTGTCGGAGGCAAAAACGGAAATCGCCATAAGGACAAGAAAGTGCCACATTCACAAGGACGCTCGCACAAGGATAAATATCCTGTCGTTGGAATGATACAACGAGAAAACCTAATGAATGCTCGAGCAACTCCCGATACGACCGCTGACACTCTGTCCACATTCATTAAAGAATACATACATCCCAATGCAATCATTTATACGGATGAGTATAATGCTTATAACCAAATAGGGCTTAGTTACACACGTTTCTATGTTGACCACAGTAAGAAATTATACAGTTATGACCATATAACTACAAACAGAATAGAGGGTGCTTGGACGCATTTCAAGCGTATGGTTAAAGGCACATATAGAACACTGCTTAAAAAGTATTTGCAGAAATACGTTGATGAGTTCGTGTATAGGTATAATCTAAGGGACATCAGTAATTCCGACCGATTTAACTGTTTCCTTTGTTGCGCTGACACACGTTATACATATAAGCAAATCAGAAAATCAGCGGCTTAAAATGAAAAGAAGAAAAGAACCCACGGAATTCAAACTTGGAACAATCATTGTTCCCTATATTGAAATGTTCGATGAAGCAGTAGCCATAAAAATAGAGGGTGTGCAACTTATCATTGATACGTATTTCAATGACCTATCCATTGATGACATTCCACTGCAATATGTGTTTACTTGGGAGTGGCTTGGCAAAGGTTACAAATTCACTGTCATAAATCACCTCTACAAGTCGTCAAGGGCGAAAACAAAGCGTGGCTTTAGAAAGTTACTCGCAGAGGCATTGCCATTGCTTATAGACCCTAAAAATGGACTAATAAAAAAGCCGGAACTTAGTCCGGCTGATTTGAATAGGTTTAATGCTGTACTATCAATCAAGTAATGCTATTTGTTTTTAATAGGAACTACTGAAAACACTGTATAAGTAGCAGGAACGGTAACGACTATCCCCTTTGGACTTTCAACCTCAGTATGAGAGCTGACACCGTTGTTATTCAGATACCAACTCAGTTTTTGTTTTGTTACGACAACGACCTTTCGTCCTGTTACTCTGTCCGTTCCTTCGTATGTATAAGATTCCGTTCCACTACTTTTGTATTTGACACCTAAATTGATAATATCTCCTCGGACATTGATGTAAATACCGTATGTCTTATCTGAACCGTCATAGGAGATTTCAAGTTTTTGCGTCCAATGCTTCATATCATTGTCTGTTATTAAACAGCCTCTTTCATAGTTGCATAAACGGACGTTTCCATGAACTAACACTCCTTTATCGGGAGTTGCAGAATTTTGACCTTGAACATTTGTAAATGCTCCAATCAGCATAATAAATACTGATAAAACGAAATACTTTTTCATAATGGCGAAATTTTTCGAGTTTTTCTCAGACAGCCAGTGAGAAATTACGTTATATTTAAAGAAAGTGGACTGCCACCTGTGTAAACTCGAAAGCATCGCCAAACGCTTGTACAAACACACAGATGAGCAGCCCACTTGATATAGGTTGCCCTCTGTGCCTTGTTTGTACTTTAATTGAATTGGCGATTCTTCGAGTATTAAGGCACTTTCCTTTATTTTCCAACAATGTTTAACCCCGAAAGGCTTGCGCAAATGTAGTAAATTCCCTATATTTGAACAAGGATTTAAAAGGAAAAAGAAGAATGATAAAAGAAGAAAAGAAACCATTATATTGGCATTGCCCTAAGTGTCAAAAAGAGCAAGAAGTCATCCAACTAATAGGTACATACTTCCAATGCACTAAGTGCGGAGAAAAGTTTATAATCTATTTACAAGAACTTCCAAAACCTCGAAACTCGCAATCTAAGGATGGAAAATCTGCTGAATAGTTTCAATAACCATCTTATGAAATTGGGGAGGATTATTTTCTAATGCTTCCTTTATAGCTTCTTCTTCGGATATATTATGCTGTTTGCAATAGTTTCTGATTTCTTCATTAGAAACTATTCGAGAGTTATATTTTGGTGTTCCCATATCCTACCGATTTAAATCCACTTTTGTAATCCACAAATAATTGTCTGTTCCGAACTTGAAATCCTCCTTATGGATAGATTGGGTACGTTCAAGTAAGGTTTGCTCGGTCATGCCATTGGCAAAGTTATGACCGACATTCAAGACAAGTGTTGTGATGTCTTGCGCGTCACGGACTTCGTTGTATCGGCACTCACGGGTCTTTAGGTGTACGTCATTCACGAGGAATACACGGTGTTCACCCAACACATCAAGGATTAGAACCTTACACTTACAATTCATAACCAAGCCTTTACAGGTCTTTAAAATGTTTTCGTCTAATTTCATATCCAGTAATTTTAATGATTGATACTGAATATGTAACGTAGAAATCGGATAGTCCGTTTATGTCTTGGGAGTGGATTGCAATTGAGTAGAACGTAAAGAGAAAACGTTAAATAAATAGAAAAGACTGGTTCGGGGATTTTCCGACTCCAGCCTTTCCAGTGTAGATATGTATATCAGTACCTTGATTAATTATTGTATCACTTAAATTATTAATTTTATGGCTAAGAAAAAACAAGAGCAACAAGAGCAGAGTCAGGACGAGCATGTAATGGCAGTCCTTGACAAGAGAACGAACAAGACCGCAGTCATCTCCAAGATGAACAAACAGGACGGCAGCATCGAAGTCGTACCGCCGGACAAAAAGAACAGCAACAGTTTTCTCAAACTGGACCGTACCACACCTCTGGAACTGTTTTTCACGAACTTCAAGAACCAGTACGAAAATCCCACAAGTTTCAGTTTCTTCCTTGTACCACTTGCCGTTTTGGACAAGACACTGAACGCGGTCATCCAGATTCGGAAGGGGGAAGACCCCGGACCGGACGGCAAGAAACTGGTAGAAAACAGCGAACTCAACGACGAGGGACGTATCGCCAAACTGGCCCGGCGGTATAAATTTGATGAGCACCAGCTGCCATGGAAAGATCTGAACGCACTCGGTCTTGACAAGGAGACTCTGTTCAACAACCATTGCATGGGAGAACTTCTCAAAGGAAGAATCACTTCCACCGCACTGCCCATCAGCAAGGATATAAACGGAGAAAAGAAAGATTTGGGCGAGGCCTGTTTCATGTGTGTGAAAGGTGCGGACGGCAAAGTGGAACTCAAGACACTCACCCGCCTGGACAAGCCCCAATATGATTTGCCGGTCTATAAAGGCGTATTCACGGATGAAGAGAAGGACAAACTGGCCGAAACGGGTACGTTGGGAGGAATCAAGGAAATGAAGGACACGCTTACCGGAAATGTATGCAAATGCTATGTCAGTTTCCACGAGTCCACCAACCGCATCATCACCATGCCCGTGGATGCCATCAAAATCCCGGACTACATTTATGGGAAGAGACTGGACGACAAGCAGAAGCAGATACTCGCTTCGGGCGGCGAAGTCCCAATCAATGACATACAGCGCAAGAACGACACCATGCTTTCCGGTGTGGCCTATGTCGATCCGACCATAAGGGACATCGCATTCAAACAGTCCGACAAGCAGCTGAAGGTCAGCGATACGATTTTAGGAGCCAAGATAACTCCCGAACAGAAAAAGATACTGGAGAATCACGGAATGGTATTCATCGAGAACATGCGCAATCCCAAGACCAGACAGCTGTTCTCGGATGATGTGCGTTTCAGCAACAAGAGCAACAACCTGCTCATAGGACGCAATGCCCGTGAATACAAGCCGGCGGTTGAAAACTCCAAAAACGACAGGAAACAAGAAACAAAGCAGACGGCCCGCCATGTCGTATCTCCCAGACCGCAGGCCAGAAAGAACAGCCTCTCGTTCTCGTAATCCGGCAGCAGGCGGAACGTTTACCGAATCCATATACCCGGTTTCCTCTCAGGTTACCGGGTATGTCACAAATTATTTCCCCATTCAAAATCCAATGACAACAGATGATGATTACACAACATGACAACAACGGAGAACTGTCCTGCTTCAAGTCAGCTCTCCTTTTTTATTTGAGAGAAAGCCATCCGCACATGGCCGATGACAAGGCATTCATCCGGGAGCGTGCGGACAGTGCCGCAGAGGCTTACGAACATGCCATACGTGACGGTCTATCCGTCAGGCAGGCTTTGGAACTGGCTGACGCCGTTCTCTATCAGGACTTGCGCTTTTCCCGGTTCGATACGGTTTTCGAGGTCGTATCGGAGTGGTTTCCCGAAGTACGGCCCGAAAGACGGACGGATTTCTGCCTGAAGGTATTGTCGCCCGCAGAGGCGGTATTCAGCAAATATCCCATAGACGACAGGTTTGAATCATCCCCGGCCTGTCATACACTTACCGTTGAACTTACAGGTTTCATACAATCTTATATAGAACAATATGGCGTATAACAGACGACAACATCTGGCGGACAACATAGCCGCACTTGAACTGATATTCATGCGTCCGGAGTTCTGTCTTACGGAACAGGGACGCAAGGTCTTGAACGGTTATTCGGGTTTCGGAGGACTGAAGTGCATCCTGAATCCGGCGGAGAAAGATACGGACATAGAAAAATGAAGGTCGGACAAAGAACTGTTTCCCCAGGTCCGGCTGCTGCATGAACTTCTGCGTGAGTATTCCAAAGACGAGAAAGAATACAAGTCATACGTCCAAAGTCTTAAGAATTCCGTCCTTACAGCCTTTTACACACCTGAACCGGTGGTAACGGCCATGCAGGAAGCCCTGCTGGTACCGGAAATCCGCCCGGAACGTTTTCTTGACCCTTCCGCCGGAACGGGCATGTTCATCAGCACTCTGAAGGAGGTCCCCGAAATCCATTGCTTCGAGAAGGACAGGCTGACGGGAAGGATACTCTCATCCCTCTATCCGGAAAGCAAGGTGAACATAGAGGGTTTCCAGTCCATACAGCCTTATTATAACGGCTACTTCGATGTTGTTTCTTCCAATATCCCGTTTGGGAATATCAGGATTTATGACCGGGACTTTGACCGGAGTGACGACCCGGTGCGCAAATCCTCACTCGCTGCCGTACACAACTATTTCTTTCTCAAAGGCATGGATACGCTGCGTGAAGGCGGGATACTGGCCTATATCACGACTTCGGGCGTCATGGACTCGCCACAGAACCGTCCCGTCAGGGAGTGGCTGGTAAACCATGCCAATCTCGTTTCTACCATCCGTCTGCCGGACAATCTGTTTACCGATGCGGGTACGGAAGTGGGCAGCGACCTGATCGTATTGCAGAAGAATACCCGAAAATCGGAACTGACCGAAAAGGAACGGAACTTTATTGAAACCCGTCTTATATCGGGCAGTATCAATATCAACAACAGCTATGCCGATTTGGACTATATCATCCATACTTCCGTATCCATGGGTAAAAACATGTACGGACAACCGGCCATGAATTTTATCCATGAAGGGGGTATCGGAGCCATTTCCGAACATCTCAGGCTATTATTGGCTCAAGATGTGGGAAACCATCTTGACCGGAAACTTTATGAAGAAAACCTGTCCCGTTCCACCGTTTCCACTGCCCTGAAAACCGGACCGGAAGTCCCACCGGAAACAACAGCAGTGGAGCACCGGCAGGAGATGCAGGAAGAAAGTCTCTTGTCAACCAAGCCTTATGAACCCATGCTTAATCTGTTTGCCGCCTATGCGGACGAGGAGGAAGCGGAGGTGCAGATGATGGAAAGCCGGACAGCACCGGGCCGGACAGCATCGGCATCCCGCAAAAGAAAAGGAAACGAACCGGAAATGTTCAATCTGTTCTCGCAAGAGAACATGTATGATGAAGCCGTCTCACAAGAAGAAATGATCGGGGAACAGGCGGCAGCGGAAGCGAAATGGCAGGAACGCAGACTACGGTTCGAGGAAGAACGGAAAAAAGAAATGGAACCACGTCCGTTTACCGGAGAAATACGCCCCGAATACAAGAACGGCTCTCTCGTGAAAGCCGGTGAGCAATACGGATATTTGCAGGGATTGGGTACTCCCGAAGTACAGTTCCATCCGCTCAGGCTGACTGTCACACAACAATACCGGGCCGCCTACTATATCCCGCTCCGTGAAGCCTACCACAATCTCTACAATGCGGAAGCCGAAACGGAAACCGAACAGCCGGAACTAAGGGAGGAGCTGAACCGGCAGTATGACCGTTTCCAGCGCATGTTCAGGGAGCTGAACGGAAAGGACAACGCCAAGTTCCTGCTGTTGGATGCAGGAGGACGGGAAATGCTCTCATTGGAGCGTTCCGTCAATGGGAAGATACAGAAGGCGGACATATTCACCGTGCCCGTATCGTTCAACGCCAACGAGGTGACACATGTGGATACACCGCAGGAAGCCCTTGCGGCATCCCTGAACAAGTTCGGCGAGGTCAATCTGGAATATATGGAGAATCTCTGCGACATCGGCAGGCAGGAACTGCTCGAACAGCTGGAAGAGCGCATCTTCTACAATCCCATGATGAAGAGCCATGAAATCAAGGACCGTTTCATAGCGGGCAATGTGATCGCCAAAGCAGAATGGATAGAGAACCACCTGAGAGACTATCCCGATGACGGCGCGAGCAGAAAATCATTGGAGGCCCTTCGAAAAGCCATACCGGAGCCCATAAGTTTTGAACAGCTTGACTTCAACCTGGGAGAACGGTGGATACCCATGTCCGTATATGAGGAATTCGCCGGATACCTCTTCGAGACAAAGGCCCATATCCACTATACGGAATCCATCGACGAGTTCAGTGTGAGCTTCGAGAGCACCAACGCGAACATCACCGACAGATATTATGTGAAAGGGGAAAAAAGAGGCTATTACGGAAACGACCTGCTGAAACATGCGCTGCACAACACCGTACCCGACATAACCAAGACCATTCAGGACAAGGAGGGCAATGACATTAAGGTACGTGATGCGGAGGCCATCCAGCTTGCCGACACCAAAATCAACGAGATACGCTCCGCCTTCACCGGCTGGCTGAATGAACAGCTGCCCGAATTCAAGCAGAACCTTGCAGACATGTACAACCGCAAGTTCAACTGCTATGTACGTCCCGATTACGACGGTTCCCTGCAAAGCTTCCCGTTCCTTGACCTGAAAGGGCTGGGCATACCGTCCCTGTACGACAGCCAGAAAAATGCCATATGGATGCTGAAGATGAACGGAGGCGGGATAATCGACCATCAGGTAGGTACGGGCAAAACCCTTATCATGTGTATAGCCGCCTTTGAGATGAAACGTCTCGGACTGGCGAACAAGCCGATGATTATCGGACTCAAGAGCAATGTGCATGACATAGCTGACACGTTCAGGAGGGCCTATCCGAATGCCAGAGTGCTGTATCCGGGCAAGGAGGACTTTACGCAGGAGAAACGCGTCGGAATATTCCATGACATCAAGAACAACAACTGGGACTGCATCATCCTGACACACGACCAGTTCGGGAAAATACCCCAGTCCCCCGAAATACAGCAGGAAATATATACGCAGGAAATAGAGAGTATCGAAGAGAACCTTGCCGTATTCGAGCAGCAGGGCAATGAAGTGACCGGCTGGATAAAGAAAGGGCTGGAAAGAAGAAAGGAGAACCTGGAGGCCAAACTTGAAAAGCTGGAGCAGGATATAAAGGACCGGACGGATGATGTTACAGATTTCAGACAGATGGGCATCGACCACCTCTTCGTTGACGAATCGCACAATTTCAAGAACCTGATGTTCAACACACGCCATGCGAGGGTTTCCGGCCTGGGCAATCCCGAGGGAAGCATGAAGGCCATGAACATGCTTTTCGCCATCCGTACCATACAGGAGCGCACAGGCAGGGATTTGGGGGCCACTTTCCTCTCCGGCACGACCATCTCCAACAGCCTGACCGAACTCTATCTCCTTTTCAAGTATCTCCGTCCGAAGGAAATGGAACGGCAGGGGATTACCTGCTTTGACGGCTGGGCCGCAGTCTATGCGAAGAAAAGCACGGACTTTGAACTGTCTCTTATACACATCTGACGCTGCCGACGA
>ENA-UAOT01000615-UAOT01000615.1-human-gut-metagenome-genome-assembly--contig:-NODE-615-length-17113-cov-5.970395_pt1 | contig 17113 bp, 17 predicted proteins | sample MGYA00243475_ERZ654567 | MGnify/ENA primary metagenome ERZ654567 (study PRJEB26926, sample SAMN06164482) | human gut metagenome | biome: ENVO:00009003; feature: ENVO:2100002; material: ENVO:00002003... | reverse complement strand
ACTGAATATTTACTCCGGTAATATTGGCAGCCGAGAATTTCTCTGCCGTTTCAGCCCCCCGGCTGGTTATCTGTAATCGGAATTTCCCCAGGTCTCCGAAGTCTACCTGTTCTCCTGCCCGCAGGCCGTCAATCATATTCTCAACGGTAGCGATGATAACGGCAGTCACGTCCGCCCTGCTGGCGGTGGTCTGCGATGATACTCTCTTGGCGAGTGTTTTTAGTGATAACTCTTGCGAAACCTGCGCTTTCGCATACGCTCTTTTGGCCTCTTCCTGATTCATTGGATTGCCCATCATTGCAATACTGTAATTCAATGCCATAGTTGTGAATTAAGAATTAAAAATTAAAAAATGAAGGATGAAATTCACCCGGATAAATTCAGTGAAATACTGTGCTTCCCGTGGTGAACGAAACAAAGGTACGATGTGCTGAGGGGTGAATAATGAAAGGGCTTATTCCTTCATGAAACTGCATGATAAAGAGTGAAAAGTATTTGCCTAAGGTGAGTTGTATGTAATATAAAATGCTTATCTTTATGCTATGATAATCAATAAAGTAACTCTTATGAAAACAAGTAATGAAAATGAAAAGGCCCCTGAAGAAGCCTGGCCTGTACGCCCTTACTCCAAACGTGAACTTGCCGAGGCCTATGCTCCGAATATCTCTCCCGTGTCTGCCCTGAACCGCCTGGCGCAATGGTTTAAGTATAACCTGCAACTAAGCGAAGCCTTGCTTCAGACAGGATATAAGAAACGCCAGCAGATATTTACTTCCATGCAGGTGGAACTGATATTCAGATACCTGGGAAGACCCTGAACAATTGACTTTGAATAATTTACAATTTAAAATTGGGAGAGGGATGAAAGTGCGCAAGCCGAACGCTTATATCTGCGTTGGCTTGCGCACTTATCTGTATCGGGCAACGCTTATATCTGCGATGGCCTTCTCACTTATCTGCATCGGGCGATGCACTTATGTCTGACAATACTCGGTTTCACTTATTTGAATCCCTTGTCCACTTCATCGTTTTGGATGTCCACCACTTCATATTCCGTGCTTCCCTGTCCATTCCTTCTTGTCCGGAAACCGTACTTTTCCAGTGACATTGCCAATGTCTGTATGGTCTGCCTGTTCACCTGTATCTTTCCGTAAATAGCAATCTTGCTGAGTATGGCTGCCGCCGGCATCCACTTTATGCAGTAATCTTCCGGCTGTGGCTTGCGGAAGTATACAAGCAGGTTTTCCTCCACGGGATCTTTCATGCGGTGCAGCTCATTGTGCCTGTTCAGTTCGTTTATTTCCTCTCCTTCATACCAGTACCGGTATCCTTCCTTTATCAACGCGTAGGCCTGTGCATATATCCCCTCATAATTGACCGGTGTGCGATAATCCAGTGTAATAATGGAGGAGGGGAGGAAACGCCGGTTCCCGCCTATGTCCTGCAGACACTGTCGATTATTCGTACTGGCAATGAAGGATGCATGCCGTATGAAATTGTATGCCTGCATGTCGTATGCTTTCCGCTCCGTCACACTTTCCTGTGTGATGACCCGTTTCAACCCTGCCAGATCGCCTATCCTGGCCCCTTCAAATTCTTCCATATTGATGATGAGGTGTGTACTCAGTAGCAACTGGTGGTCCTTGTTGTCCGGGTTCACCATTCCGTTCCGGTAATACTCCCTCCACTGGGGAGGTAACAGCCTGCGTATCCAAGTACTCTTTCCTTTTCCCTGTTCGGAGTACAGGATGATCACAAGATGGTTGACCTGCTCGTCCTGCAGTGCACATGCCAGCATTCCCACGAACCACCTTCGGAAACTTTCCTTCCAGAACTCCTGGTCTTCCGCCTGTACCGTATCCGCCAGCCGGCCGATATAATCCGTCTCCCCATCCCAGGGTTCCAGTTTCTCTACGTAGTCTGTGAACGGGTTGAAATCCCTTGCATAGGTGGAGTCAATGACCGCCTGCAGATAATTCCTGAAACACTTGATGCCTGCCAGTTGCAAGGCCAGGAATATGGAGTTGTAGCTTCTTGCCCTCATAGGTCGGAACCTGCCTTTCCATCCCTCTTCTTTCTCATCGAAGTTTAGGTATTCCAGCCTGTCCAGTATTACATTCCTTCGGATATCATAATGTGCCTTCAGGAAATCGAGTACTTGGTTGATGATATCCGGTTTCTCTTCCTTGTGGATGACTGCTTCCTCCGTCTTGTCGGTATAGATGTATGCATTGTGTATGGGCACAGCCACATCGAACCCTTCACCGCCGAAATTTTCTTGAGCCAAACGAATAGCCACGCCTTCTTCCAATGCTTTTGCATAACATTTGTTTCCCAGAGCGAATATGAAGCTGTCCCTGCTTCCCGGTTCGAATTTAGCAATCCTCTTTACTGCGAGCACCGCCTTGTTGAATTCCATCCTTTCCCACGGCTCGGCTTCCGCCTTATCCTTTATCACCTTATCACTTACCACCTTATCACTCCCACTCATCACCTTATCCTTTATCACCTTACCACTCCCTTTTTTCCCCGTCTGCGGTCTTTCAGGCGGCACAATACCGGTCAGCATCTCATCGACCTCTTTCATAAGTTCTTCATTCAGGTATGCCTTTTCATCGAAAGAAGTGAAGAATCCCCTTGAAATATCCTTTCCGCTTCCGTCCACTTCCACACTTAGCAGCTTCTCATAGTATTCCTTGCAGGCATCATACATCATCCTGTGATATTTTTCCAACGCTGAGAAATCCTTTTCTCCGTTAGAGAATGTCTCCCTGAGAGTGGTGGCATATTCCGTCTGCAGGAACACGAATATCTTGAATCCATGTGCTTTTGGAGTGAGGAAACTGCCTAATGTGTTAGGATCCTTGTTGATTTTCTCCCTCAAGTCTTCCAGCTTCTCTTCGGGCTGGTCGTCAATATCCAACAGGATGACATGCGTGTATCTTGTGATGCTGTAAGCTTGTCTTTTTTCGCTGTATCCTGCCGTGACGGTGTAGAATGGCAACTGCTTCTTCACATTGTTTGCCTCTTCCGTCTTTCCCTGACTGACGAGCAGTCTTATCTTGAATACAAGTTTAGCGTGTACTCCCTTTGTGATGTTTTCAATTACTTTTCTCAGGGTTATCTCTCCCCGGACGTTGCTGAATCCGCTGTATGCGGTAACCGGAATATTTTCCATTTCTTTGTTAGTTGTTTTAGTCTGCCTTGTTGGCGGCGCGAAGTAGGGTATAATATCCGGAATGGCAAAAACGCCTTTTCGGTTGAAAAAGGCGTTTTTGCACAATTTTGGATTTCTACTTCTTTTCCTTTTTCTTTTCCATTCCCAGTTTCTCTTCCCTGATTTTTTTCCTTAAGTTAATGATTTCGGTATTAATACTTTCCATGGTCAGAAATCCTTCCTCATGCTTTCCTTTCTCGAACCTTGCCATGCGATACAGCTTCCTTGCCAGATGCTTTGTCCCCTTGAGTCCCGCCTCTTTTTTATGATGGATAAGCATGTTTATCCAGGGAGTGAGGAACTCTATTCTTTCTTCTGCCCTGACTACGACCTGCTGGTCAACCGGTTCATTTTCAACTAGCAGGATGTCGATCCTGTTTCCTTTTCTTTCGATCTCGATGCCGCAGGCATCTTTACTTATGATCTCAATGCTCAAGATTGTGTTTTTTTAGTCATAAAACTACAATTTTAGATGTTAGTAATTTATTTTAAATTTGCATTCGAAAGCAAAATTAACGGTTATTCTCGTAAAATCGGTCATGCTGGTATATAAAAATGAAACTTTTTTGTTCTGTGTGTGACACACAAAATGATGTAATAGGTGGTAGCCCCACCTACCTATTAATATAAAGTGTGTGTAACAAGGTTTAAAGAAAAAGTAGGGAAATACGCGCCTGTGCGTATGTGTGCGTGCGTACATTATTAAAAGAGAAATGCGATATTAGGAAGTTATTGGGATAAGGCTGCAATAATTGAAATAGATAAATGAAACGAAATGAAAACTTGTGTTTCAAAAATAATTGTAGTAAATGTAGGGTGTTTTTTAATCGTTCGTTTAATGTGCACAAAGATAATGTCTTGAAATGAAACAACAAAATATTCTGATAAATAAAATCGATTTGGCTTTTAATAGATGTCATATATTGCTAATCTATAAATAGTTACCCTTGAAATAAAATTGTGATTTTACACTTGTCTTTTTGCCGAAAGAATCTTAGGTCGGATACAGGCTAAAATACCGTCTTTTAAACGAACGATTAAAAGACAATATTTCTCTTTAATCTGTTCGTCTATAGCTTTTTACCTGTAAGAAACTTAAGGTAATGCACAGCTACGGAAAATCAATAGGCAAGAGGGGCGCAAAGCTTGCCGTATTCTACATAAAGCGTTCGCAAGTAATTGAAGTTCAAGTGTATACAAAGGCTTCAAAGCCCCGAGAAAACACCCTTTTCTAAAGAAAACCACCGAATGGAAACGGATAAAGAAACCGAAGTATGGTATGCTATGCGTGCTACCTATCGCAGAGAACCTGATGCCATGCGGCTGCTTGAAAAAGAAAAGTTGGGCTGTTTCATCCCTATGCAATACAAGATCAGCATGAAGAAAGGGAAGAAAGTCCGTGTTCTGGTTCCCGTCGTTCACAATCTGCTTTTTGTCCATGCCTGTCCTTCCGAGGTGAAGCGTGTCAAGTCAAAAGTTACTTACTTGCAATATATCACCGATACCCGTAGCGGTCAAAAGATAATCATCCCTGACAGTGAGATGCAACGTTTCATTGCCGTAGCCGGAACCTACAACGATCATCTTATGTACTTCCAACCTGATGAACTTAATTTGTCGAAAGGTACCAAAGTTCGTATTATCGGTGGTGACTTCGAGGGTCAGGAGGGTATTTTCCTGAAAGTGAAAGGTGCGCGTGACCGCCGTGTGGTCATCGAGATACAAGGTGTCATCGCCGTTGCTATGGCTACCATCCATCCCGATCTTATAGAAGTAGTAGATAGTTGACAATTGGTGTTCTTTAATTTTTAACTTTTAATTTTTAATTCATATTATGTCTCTTTCCGAAGAAGCAATCACTCTTCAGCGTGCCGCGCACGATCTGATGTATTTGGGTATGGACGGGAGTCCCATTTATAGCGATGACCTCTCCCGTCGTAATGGTGAAGTTTACCGCCTAGCCACGGCTTTGTATAAAGCCGGTGCCAAAGGTTCCACAGTTGAGGAACAGGCGAATGTCTGTCTTGCTCTTCTGATGGGATACAATGCTTCGTTCATTGATCACGGTGAAAAGCAGGAACATGTTCAAGAGGTCTTGGATCGTTGTTGGGATATTCTTGATGCTCTTCCTGCTTCGTTGCTGAAACTCCGTCTACTTACTGCCTGCTATGGCGAGGTGTTCGATGAACCTTTGGCTGACGAAGGACGTGCCATTATCGCTTCTTTGGATTCATCATCGCTCACAACTGAACAACAAGAAGCCATTGCAGAGTTTCAAAATATGGTTGACAACTCTTATCCATGGGAATATATTGACGAATGAAAACTTAGTATCCGATCAGAAGAAGAAAGAAAATCTTTCTTTGTTTATAAATTTAATACTTTACGATTATGACACAAGAACAAGAAAAACAATTGTTGCAGGCTATCTATGACCGCTTATTCGATGCAGTCACCTATCAACCTGCGGGAAGTAAGAATCCCTTTATCGACTCGGAGACATTTATCCATTTCTCTAAAAATGCAGCGGTGGATTTGAAAGCTTTTGCGAATCCCAGAACTCCTTCCAATCCGCTTGGTGACTTGAAAACTTCGGAAGAGTTTTCAAGATTGGTTGATCAGGTCTCTCCTATGACGTTGGAATGGGAAAGTACCGGAAGTCAACTTTCTAAAATTTACAAACAGGTTGTCGATTCTGCCAATGCGAAAACGGAACCGGATGAAGCGGCTAAGAAAATGTATGATACGGCCTATAATTATTTACATCCGGAGAAAGAATCAAAAAATCCTTTTACCGGTGAGGTGATAATGGAACGTACGGATTCTTCAGACTATGTGGCTTATGAGGCCAATATGGATGACTATCTCAGTGCTATACAAGCCTATCGAATGGCTTATAATTTATATTTGGATGATCTTGAAGATAAAGATGCCGATGTCCGGAGAAAAGCGGATAAGAATTGGCAGGCTAAGGCTCCCGGATTGGAAAATGAAATAAAAAAGGCCTTACGTAAGCTCGCTTCCGGTAATGCCAAATATGTGGAACAAGCTCTGGATATTTTGAATACTACCATTAATGACGGAATCCGTCAGGCTATCTCTGCCGCACAAGATGCTGTTCGGGATGACCGTGCCTTTAGCTCTTCATTGGGGCAAGGGGATAAATGGTTTTTGTCTTATCCTGTGCCGGCTAACTGGACGGATGCAAAGAATCTCAGTTTTTCCGAATTGAAAATCAGTGGTGGTAATACTACGCTTCGTTCCAAAAGTACCGAGCACAGTTTCAGTGTGGACACCAGTGTGAACTGTGGTCTTTGGAGAGTAAAAGCCAGCGCAGGCGGAAATTTCCAGCATTCCAATAGCAGTGCGGATAAAGACAGCATAGAGATATCTGCCAAAATAGCCAAAGTTGAAATTAAACGTCCTTGGTTTTTAGAGTCTGTTTTCCGTTTGCAAAATTGGAGCACAAACCTTGTCAGCGATAAGGGTGGGATTTCCAATGGAAAGATTGATTCTTCCAATAAGACAGGTTTGATTCCAATGTATCCGGTAGCCTTTGTAGTTGCGAGTGATATTTGCATAAAAGCAAATTTTAGCCATGAGGATGAGGAACACATAAAGGAATCAGCCCATGCCAGTACTTCTGTGGGATGGGGGCCTTTCTCTATTGGTGGTAGTTATGGGTATGGAAAAACCGAAGATACCTTCCATTCCGACTATCAAAATGGCGAACTGCGTGTTCCAGGTATGCAGATCATTGCCTGGATAAGCCGTGTCGTTCCATTCTCACCCCGATAATACTTAAGTCTTATGGGGAGGTTGTTATTATCCTGCCTCCCCATTTCTAAATACTGTTTTATGGAAGAACTGTACTCCCTCTTTGCTTCTGAGTTGACAAGGAAACTGCCTTCGTTAAATCCCGTTGGCGTTGCTCCTAGAACCCGTGGATTGTCGGGAAGTCAGCCATCGCAAAATAAATTGCAGCTAAACCGTTTCCCGATTATCATCGATCTTGATTATTACAGGAACTCTCATTCCTCTGACAATCCGGCGGGTGATTATCATGCCGCTTATCGTTTCTACGAATTGTCTGATGAAGCTTCCCGGCTGACGACATTTTTCGAAGGTGTGCATTCCGTTTCGTCGGTATGGGGTGGCATCATAAACAGTGCGGTATCCGACAATGGATATGTATGCAATCTTCTTACACAAGCCAAGGATTCTTTTCGGCTTTCAAGAATGTATGGTATGGGAGGCGTTCCGGAAGATTGGTATCAGGTGAACGCCCAGCCTTCAAATTGGTATGATTTGGTGCTTGATTCCGATAATCTGACCCGTATTGAGATTGATCCGCACAATCTGGAGGTAACTCTCCGTTGGGATATGGATGACAATAGAGAACAGTCGCTGGGGTCGGGTAGTTCGATAAAGAGAATTTGTATGGATGTGCTCAATGTGGAGTTTGTCAGGCCTTGGTTGCGCCGTGAGTTGTTCGAAGCGGGATGGGGGATACCTGGCATCGATCGTGGATATTTTTCTACTGGAAACATGAATTGTAATGACGGAATTTTACCATTAATTCCACAATCTATGCTAGTGGGAACTAATCTTTCAATTGAAGGGGATTTCTCAGAAAATGATTTGGCGGTTCTTGCTGACCGGTCAATTGGCAAGCTTTCAATAGGTCCTTTTGCCGTGAGTACTTGTGATACTCCTGTGGAAGTGAACGGGGAACAAATGCAATTGAAAATATCATCGAAGACTACGCAGGTGGTAGGATATATTAGTTATGGGGTGCCGTTGTGTCCGCAGATATGAGGAATCTTGCAAAGGGGAAGGTTCTTATAGAGCAAAAGTTTGGAGATAAAAATATATCGCCGGAAGAAAGAATTAGGTGATAAACCTTTGGCAGGCGAAGCCCATACTATCTTGCTTCTTGGGGCAGAATCGCTCACTTCTAAATAACGAGAAGTCATTGTAGAGTTCCAAAATGTAACAAACAATCCCTATCTGTGGGAATATATAGATGAATAAAATTTTTCATTATAATGCTTAATAACAAATCCGTATTGATTACCGGAGGGACAGGTTCCTTCGGTAAGAAGTTTGTGGAGACCATCCTTCGTGATTATCCGCAAGTAAAGAAAATCATAATTTACTCTCGCGACGAACTGAAGCAGTTCGAATTGAAGCAGAAGTATCCAGAGAGAAAATATCCCCAAATGAGATATTTCATCGGTGACGTCCGTGATCTCGAACGCTTGACGCGTGCCTGTGAAGGAGTGGATGTAATTATTCATGCGGCGGCTATCAAACAAGTGGATACTGCGGAATACAATCCAGAAGAATGCATCAAGACTAATGTGCATGGTGCACAGAATGTGATTAAGGCAGCTCTTTCTACCGGTGTTCAACATGTGGTGGCTCTTTCTACTGACAAGGCTTGTGCCCCCATTAATCTTTATGGTGCCACTAAACTTACTTCTGATAAACTCTTTACAGCAGCGAACAATATCAGTGGTTCCAGAGATATAAAGTTCTCTGTAGTTCGTTATGGTAATGTGATGGGTTCTCGCGGTTCTGTTATTCCTTTCTTTATCAATAAGCGTGATAACGGTGCTAAGGAACTTCCCATTACCGATATGCGCATGACCCGTTTCAATATCTCACTTGAAGCCGGTGTGGCACTTGTTATGTATGCCATTGGTCATCATTTGGGTGGTGAAATCTTCATTCCGAAGATTCCTTCTTACCATATTAAGGATGTAGCTACCGCTATTGCACCTAATCTACTACAGGTAGAAGTGGGTATTCGCCCAGGAGAGAAACTACACGAAGAGATGATTACTGTGACCGATGCTCTTGATACCATTGATTTGGGCAAATATTATGTGATTCTTCCTTCTGTATCTTACAAGCACAGCCGCGAAGAGTTTATCAATCACCATAATGCGGTACCCGTGCCCGAAGATTTCCATTACAGTAGTGATAATAATACAGAGTGGGAAACAGTAGAATCCATACGCGAAAATATTAAGAAATTTGTTGATCCTAACTTTGAGGTGAAATGATAGAAAAGCCTATTCCTTATGGCCGTCAGTGCATTACCGAAGAGGATATTCAGGCAGTCATTGAGACCTTGAAAAGTGATTATCTGACACAAGGTCCAAAAATTAAAGAATTCGAAAATAGGTTTGCCGAATACGTAGGTGCTAAATATGCGGTAGCTGTAAATAACGCTACCTCGGGCTTGCATCTCGCCGCTACAGCATTGAATGTGAAGCCCGGAGACAAAGTGATTGTCACTCCTATGACTTTTGCTGCCAGTGCTAATTGTATCCGCTATTGTGGTGGCGAGGTAGTATTCTGTGATATCGATAAGGATACCTATCTTATGGATATTCATAAACTCAAAGCTATGCTAAAGGCTGCACCAAAAGGTACATACAAGGGTATTGTTCCTGTAGATTTTGCAGGCTATCCAATTGATCTGGAAGCTTTCCGTAAGTTGGCAGATGAATATGGTCTGTGGATTATCGAAGATGCTTGTCATGCACCCGGTGGTTATTTCATCGACAGTAAAGGCAAACAGCAATATTGTGGAAACGGTCGCTTTGCCGAATGTGCTGTCTTCTCTTTTCATCCAGTGAAGCATATTGCTACCGGTGAGGGGGGGATGGTGACTACTAATAGTAAGGAACTTTATGACAAGCTCTGTCTTTACCGTACTCACGGAATTACCAAAGACCCTGCTTTATTGCACGAGAATCATGGAGGCTGGTATTATGAGATGCAGGAGTTGGGCTACAATTACCGTCTTACGGATTTTCAAGCCGCATTGGGTGTGTCGCAACTCGTTCGTGCTAAAGCAGGTCTCGAACGTCGTCACGAAATAGCGTATTGCTATAATGAGGTCTTTTCTGGAATAGATGGCATTAAGACACCGTTCAATGTGTCCAAAGCCTATCATGCCTACCATCTTTATATCATTCAGATTTCTGACCGTTCAGGTCTTTATAATTATCTGCACGAGAACAATGTCTATACTCAAGTGCATTATGCTCCTCTCCATCTGATGCCTTACTATCAGCAGTTTGGTAATAGGAAAGGGGATTTGCCTGTAGCAGAGGAGTATTATGAACATTGTTTGAGTCTTCCGATGTATCCTACATTGACGGATGAGGAGCAGAGATATGTGATAGAGAAAGTGATTGAATTCGTACAGAAATGAAAAATATAGCAATTATCCCTGCACGTGGGGGCAGCAAACGTATTCCACGCAAAAATATCAAGTTATTTATGGGTAAGCCCATTATAGCATATTCCATAGATGCGGCTTTACAAAGCAAACTTTTTGATGAAGTAATGGTCTCTACTGATGATGATGAGATTGCTGAAATAGCTTGTAAGTATGGTGCTAAAGTTCCGTTTATGCGGAGTACTGAGACGTCGAATGATTATGCTGGTACAGCTGACGTGATTCTTGAAGTTTTGAAGATGTATAAAGAACAAGGCAGGGAATTTGATACGGTTTGTTGTATTTATTCGACAGCTCCTTTTGTTACTCCCGGCAAGTTGATGGAGGCATATTCTAAATTGACTGACGAAATTGATTCTGTTTTTACCTGTGTGGCTTATTCCTATCCAGTACAACGTAGTCTTCATATTGTAGATGGAAAAATCAGTATGATCTATCCTGAATATGCTGTTTCTCGTTCACAGGATTTGGAGCCAATTTATCATGATGCTGGTCAGTTTTATGTAGCTCAAATAACATCTTTCATTCGGGAAAAAACTTTTTGGGGCAAAAATACTGTTGGTCTGGTACTATCCGAATTTGAGGTTCAAGACCTTGATACATTGACTGATTGGAAAATGGCAGAGATGAAATACGAGTTGCTTCATAAACAGATATGATGCAAAAGGTTTATTTCCGTGCTGATGCAAGTGCTACTATTGGTTACGGTCACTTTATCCGTACTCTGGCTTTAGCAGATATGCTGAAGGACGATTTTGACTGTATTTTCTTTACTTGCCATCCCACTTCTTATCAGGTGAGTGAGATGGAGAAAGTCTGTTCTTTTGTCATCTTACAAGAGGGTACACATTACGATGATTTCCTTTCTTATCTTCAAGGTGATGAAATAGTGGTACTTGACAATTATTTCTTCACTACCGATTATCAACGTGCTATCAAGCACAAAGGATGTTATTTGGTTTGCGTTGATGATATGCATGATAAGCATTATGTGTCGGATTTAGTTATTAATCATGCTTTGACAGACTCCAGCCTCTTTGATGTAGAACCTTACACCAAACTTTGTTTAGGCTTTGACTGGGCATTGCTGAGAAAACCATTCTTAGAGGTGGTAAATAAACATGAAGTGAGGGCTGTTAAGAATCTTTTGATTTGTTTTGGCGGATCAGATTATTTGAATCTTACTCAAAAGTTTATAAATTTGCTTCTACATGAAGGTTGCGGAATATTTATTCGTGTTATCATCGGAGATAAATATGTCGTAAATAATCGTATCGAATCTCTTCAAGTAGAATATCTTCATAATCTTTCTGCTGCAGAAATGGTGAATATGTTAACAATTTCTGATTTGGCTATACTTCCAACTAGTGGTGTTTGTTTGGAAGCTTTGGCATGTGGCACTCCAATTGCTGCTGGATTCTTTGTAGATAATCAGATGAAAATCTATGATGAATATTTGGCACGTAATCTGATTTACCCTTTAGGAGATTTGAGAAGCTTTAATAGGGAACACTTTGATTTGGATAACATGCGCCGTTTTGCTATCTTAAATCATGTTTCTGTACCTATGAGTTCGGTTTCTACTAATTATATACGTTTGTTTGGCAATAGCTTTTGATAGTAGGTACATCATTATGAAGTATTGTGTATGTGTATCTGGCAAACTTGGTTTTATTGTTTTAAATCATTTGCTTCAAAATAAGATTGAGATAGTTGTGGTTATGACTGATTCTCATTCCACAGAGATTATTGAAGAGTGTGAACGAATGCAGTTAGCATGCTTTGTGGGTAATCCACGGCAGTCAAGAGCAAACCGGTGGTTAGCTGATAATCAAATAAAGTTCAACCATTTGCTTTCTATAAACTATTTGTTTCTTCTAGAGGAAGATGTTCTGAATAATCTTGCTGGTTATGCAATTAATTTTCATGGATCGTTGCTTCCGAAATATCGTGGGCGTACTCCACATGTATGGGCTATTATTAATGGAGAAAAACAGTCAGGTATAACTGCTCATTTAATGAATGCAAAGTGTGATGATGGTAATATTGTAAAACAGATATTCGTTCCAATAGACGATGAAGATACAGGAGCTTCATTGTTGCAGAAATATAATGAGAAATACCCTTTGCTGGTGGATGAAGTTATTAATGATTTGGAAAAAGGAAGTCTAATAGCCTTTAAGCAAAATTCTCAAGAGGCTACCTACTATAGTAAACGAGTACCAGAGGATGGTAGAATTAATTGGGATTGGCAGAAAGAACGAATCCGAAATTGGGTGAGGGCACAAGCATATCCATATCCGGGAGCATTTGCATTTTTCAATGGAATCAAAATTACTATCAATAAGGTAGAATATAATCCCTCAGGGTACACGGATACGATGACCAATGGAACTGTGATAGCTGTTATCAAAGAAGGCCCGGTCGTAAAAGTTCAGAATGGAGCTATTTTGCTGAAGGAAATGGTGCCTGATATAGAATTTAGAATCAATGACATATTAAGATGATATGGATGGAGTATTAATTGTTGCTGAAATGTCAGCAAATCATAATGGGAGTTTAGCCATTGCTATCGATACTGTATGTGCGGCAAAACGTGCAGGTGCGGACGCTATTAAATTACAAACTTATACGGCAGATACACTTACGCTTAACTGTGCTCAAAAAGATTTTGTTATAAATAATGGTAGCATTTGGGATGGACAGACCTTCTATTCTCTATATCAGCAAGCTTACACTCCTTGGGAATGGCACGAGGAGATATTTCGGGTGGCAAAAGAAGAGGGGCTTTTATGTTTTTCCACTCCTTTCGACAAAACAGCGGTGGATTTTCTTGAGTTACTGAATAATCCCATCTACAAAATAGCTTCTTTCGAAATTACCGATATCCCTTTGATAGAATATGCTGCCAAAAAGATGAAACCTATAGTGATATCTACAGGCATTGCAACCGAGGAAGACATCCAGTTGGCTGTGGAAACTTGCTATGCTGTTGGTAACTATGATATTACGCTATTGAAATGTACGTCTTCTTATCCTGCACCCATTGAAGAGGCTAATCTTTGCATGATAAATGACTTGGCTGAACGGTATAAGGTAAAATCTGGTCTGTCTGACCATACCATCGGAAGTGTGTCTGCTATAGTGGCAGTTACGCAGGGTGCAAAGATGATTGAGAAGCACTTTATTATTGATCGGAATATTGGTGGTCCTGATGCTTCATTCTCAATGAATGAGCGGGAATTTGCTCAAATGGTGAAAGACATCCGTATGGCAGAAGCAGCTATCGGCTCTGTATCTTATGAACTTACTGATAAGATGAGGTCGGGCAGAGATTTTTGTCGTTCACTTTACGTATCTGAGGATATGAAGGCAGGAGAAATAATTACGGAACAAAATGTACGTTCTGTTCGTCCAGGCTTTGGTTTACATCCCAAACATTTAAAGGATATACTGGGCAAGAGGGTAAATCAGAATTTGGAGAAAGGAACGAGATTTACGTTGGAATTTGTAAATAAAGAGCCTCTTACGATCCCTTATGTATCCTTATCTACATTAAAGAAAGACAAGTTTTGACGAATGTATCTAATTATTTCCATATGATCCTACTTAAATTGGATATTTGCAGTGCTATAATCTTAAATATTGAAAGATGAAAAAAGTATTCTACTTTTTAATTTTTGTTCTTGTTATTATATATAGTTGTGATAATGAAAGTGAGGAAAAACTATCTCCTTTAGATAATTATTATGTACGATTACTGAGTGAAAAACCAGATATGGAGATAGAAGTTTTGAAATGTGATAAACCTTGGGAAGTAAAGTTCTTGAATTATACATGTATGGTCTCTTTGCCAGATAAGTATGTAATGTATTATATTGTATATACAGGGCTTTCTTATTTAACTTGTTACGCTGAGTCAGTCGATGGTATTAATTGGATAAAACCAAATCTTGGAATCTGTGAATTCAATGGGAATACAGAGAATAACATAATTAGTTATCATTTTTATGCAATTTCAGTTACATATCATGATGAGTTTTTTTTCTTACTGGCACAAGTTGGAGATAATCTTTATTTGTATAAAAGTGAGGATGGAAAGTCTTTTGAAAGACTCAATAGCTTTTCAATTCCTTATTACTGTGATTCTCAAAATCAAATAGTATATGATCCCATGGCAGATACATATAAATTTTATTTGCGAAGTTGGTATAAATCTACCAATCAGAACATAAACTATAATCATACGGATGCTTTTTATCGTTCGGTATCATATTTGGAAAGTAAATCACCAGAAACTGTAAATATAGAGATGTCAGATAATCCGCTTTGGAAATGGGGGGCTGAAAGGATGCCAGCTTTATCTAATGAACTTCCCGTTATAATAAAAAACAAGAGTGATGATGATTATGATGTTTATAACGCTTGCGTACATCGCTATGATGATGGTACATTTATTGCTTATCCTAATTTATATTGGCATTTACCTGAACCACCAAAAGGAGGAAAATATTATAATGATGGGTATACTCGTTTAGGTATGTTATATAGTGTGGACGGTAAAGAGTTTGTCACGATAACAAATGATTATTTTAATTATGGTGGATATTTTTTTCTGTTTATTCCTGGACATGTGGAGACCAATTCGAAATTGATTCACTATTATGTGAACTTTACAAATACTCATGGTGATGCTTATAAAAACAAAAATGCTATTATAGCTCGAATACATATTAAGAAATAGTTCTTTTATTTTGATCTGTAATTAATATTTCTCCATTTATGTTTTTCCTGTCCTAGGCTTGAATATGTAGAATTTGATTCTTAATCCAGTATGTTGATAAAATTTAAAAAAATAATTAATTATATTTTGTTTAAAATAAAAGGTGTTGATATTGATTTTATTTCTCAACTAAATAGAAATGTGGTTCTTTCTCAAGCATTTACTTCAGCCCAAATAAGAAATTCTAAAATCCATCTCTTTGCTTTAGGTAATCAGTGTTTTATTGAAAACACATATATTTATGGCGATGTAGAGTTGGAAGATTATGTTTCTATTTCAGGACCGGGTACCGTAATTCATGCAGAATGTGGAAAGATAAAGATTGGAAGGTTTACAAGTATTGGCCAGAATGTATCTATTCAAGAGTTTAACCATAATATGGCACGTCCTTCAACTTATGCCATGAACTATCATTTCTTTACACATAATTTTGGTGATGATGTTGTTTCAAAGGGGGATATTATTATTGGAGAGGATGTGTGGATAGGCTCAAATGTATCTATCTTATCTGGAGTGAAAATAGGTAGAGGTGCAGTTGTTGCAGCAGGTGCAGTAGTTTGTAAAGATGTTCCACCTTATTCTGTTGTGGGGGGGGTACCGGCAAAGTTGTTGCGCATGCGATTCGAGTCTTCTACTATAGAAAAATTAGAGAATCTAAAATGGTGGGAATGGACTTCAGAACAAATAATGGAAAATAAAGATTTTTTTTATACGAGTTACTAATGTCAAAACCAATCAAGGCTGGAATCTGGTATACTATATCAAGCCTTCTAATAAGAGCAGTTGGCATTTTAACAGCTCCATTATTTACTCGTTTACTTAGTCCAGCTGATTATGGACATGTTAGCTTATTCACCTCTTGGCAACAGATATTATATGTATTTTTTAGTCTATGTCTTAGCTACTCTATTGGACGCGCAAAGATAGACTTTAGGGATGATTTCGAGAACTATTTATCTTCAATTCAACTCCTTTCTTCGCTCTTTGGCTTATGTGTTTTTCTACTTATACTTCCATTTGTCGATTCTGTTGCAGAGTGGATGGGGATGAATCCTTATCTATTGATTAGTCTCATGGTATATCTTATATTTTATCCATCGATAGAATATGTTCAGGCTAAAATTAGGTTTGAATATAGATATAAAGAGAGTGTAGCTATAGCTGTTTTTAACACTATTGGAACTATATTACTTTCTGTAATATTTATTCTGTATCATGGTGTTGAAACTAGATATATAGGAAGAATTGAGGGGCAATTGCTGTCTTCTTTTGTTATATCATTGATTTGTTTTGTTTATTTATATAAGCGAAGTAGTAAATTTTTCAATATAACATATTGGAAATATGCTTTGAAGTATTCACTTCCGATGATATCTCATGGCTTGGCAATGATACTATTGGCCCAGATTGATTTTATTATGATTTTGAAATATGCAGGTGATACTGACGCTGGTATTTATAGTTTTGGCTATTCTTATGGATTAATATTGTCTGTTCTGGTTAATGCTGTTTTGCAGGCATGGCAGCCTTGGTTATATTCTTCTATCGAACAAAGAAAATATACAGAGATTAGAAGATCGAATGAAAAACTTAATTATTTTATTATTGTAGCTGCACTTGTTTTCATTCTTCTTACTCCTGAGGCAATTATGATACTTGGAGCTAGGGAGTTTTGGAATTCAAAAGAATGTGTACCCCCTATAGTTATTGGGACTTTCTTTCAATATATTTATGGTTGTTTTGTCTTTGTTGAGTTATATCAGAAAAAGACAACAGTGGTAGCAATAGGTTCGGTCGTAGCTGCCATAATTAATATTGTTCTTAATCTGTCTCTTATACACATCTGACGCTGCCG
>ENA-UAOT01000580-UAOT01000580.1-human-gut-metagenome-genome-assembly--contig:-NODE-580-length-18025-cov-8.152699_pt1 | contig 18025 bp, 14 predicted proteins | sample MGYA00243475_ERZ654567 | MGnify/ENA primary metagenome ERZ654567 (study PRJEB26926, sample SAMN06164482) | human gut metagenome | biome: ENVO:00009003; feature: ENVO:2100002; material: ENVO:00002003... | reverse complement strand
AAGCCGGTCTTCGATTTCCTGATGGATCTGCTGCTGCTGTTCGTACTTTCGGGCGTGACGCTGGCTTTCGGCAAGCGTATCTATTCGCAGGCGATGGGCATGCGCCGCACGACCAGGCACGTACTGGGCGACCGAATCGCCCTGTCGGTGCTATGGCTGATCTTCCCGGCCCGCCTGCTGGCCGAAAGCATCACCTGCGCTCTGCACGGCGGCGGGGGATTCCTCACGGGTACGATCGGCGAGTGGATGGCGCATCATGTCAATCCGATCGTCCTGCAGACGCTGTACGAGCCGTTGTGGTGGGCCTATTCGATCTGTCTGGGGCTATTTTTCATAGCGCTGCCCTTCTCGCGTTATATGCATATCTTCACCGAAATTCCCCTGATTTTTCTGCGCCGCTACAAGCTGCATTCGACCGAGAAGGAGGGATCGTTCGACCGTTTTCAGACCGATGCCTGCTCGCGGTGCGGCATCTGCATCGACCCTTGTCAGTTGCAGAGCGAATTGGGGATCGACGACGTGCAGTCGGTCTATTTCCTGCGTGACCGGCGGTATAACCACCTGCGTCAGTCGGTGGCGAACAACTGCCTGATGTGCGGCCGCTGCGAACAGCGCTGTCCGGTGGGGATCGAACTCAATACGCTGCGTCTGAATTCCCGCGACACGATGCGCAATACGCCCGATGAGAAGCGCTACGAGTATTTTCAGGGGGTGGACCGTTCGGCCGGCGAGGGCCGCGTGGGTTATTTCGCCGGGTGTATGACCCTGCTGACGCCCCGTATCCTGTTGGCGATGGAGCGGATTTTCAAGGCTTCGGGCGAAGAGGTCTGGTGGGCGGACAAGGAGGGCGGGGTTTGCTGCGGCCGGCCTCTGAAGCTCTCCGGTGAAACCGATTCGGCCCGCAAGATGATGGATTACAACATTGCGCTTTTCCGCAAGCACCGGATTACGACGCTCGTCACTTCGTGCCCGATCTGCCTGAAGGTATTCCGGGAGGAGTATCATCTCGAAGGGATCGAAGTGCTGCACCATTCCGAGTATATGCTGCGATTGATCCGGGACGGCCGCCTGCAGCTTCGCCGAGGGGCGCAGACATTCACTTACCACGACCCCTGCGAACTGGGACGCGGGAGCCGTATTTACGACCAGCCGCGCGAGGTGATCGAAGCGGTGGGCGTGCTGCTCGAACCGGCCCAGACGCGGGAACACGCCCTCTGCTGCGGCTCTTCGGTGGCCAATACGGCGATTTCGGACGCGCAGCAGCTTCGCTTGGCGCGTTCCGTGGCGAAGGAGCTGAGCGCTACGGGAGCGGGGACGATCGTAACGGCTTGTCCGCTCTGTAAAAAAGCTATCGCACGCGGAGCTGACGGCCGGGAGGTGCTGGATCTAGCTGAGGTCGTGGCGGCTGCTTTAGTGTCGAAGACAGTGGCGGCTGTGTCCGACAAGGGCGTCTGACGTTCGTCCGCTTCCGATGGTATGTCCGTATGGAGCGGTGAGAGGCGTATGAAGTAGGGTTTCTATGAGAGGGCGCTGTTGTGGCAGAACATCGTTGTAGAGCCGTATTGCGGAATTTTTCTGGGGGTCGGGGAAGTATATTCGCTAATTTTTCGTATATTCGAGTCGTAGGGAATGGAGTCGGATGGCTTTTATCCGGCATTTAACAAATCGAGCCATGAGTAAATACGGTTATGACGATACGAGACAGACGCGTTTTCGTCGGCTTCTTTTGGGAATGGGAGTCGCAATGTTTCTGTTCTTTTTGCTGTTGAAAATCTTTTTTGCGGAGCAATTGCCATTTACCTCGCTCCATTGGAAACTGATATTCGGCTATTTTCTTTTGTTGTCTGTTGCGGTACTGGTCTATCCTGTGTTTCGGAAGATGCGCGATCAGGATCGGTGGTCTATTCAGAATGGAGCGATCGAGATCGAGGAGGGAGTATTGCACCTCTCCGTGGTCCGTGGTCGGGAGACCCGACGGTTGAATGTCGAGATAAAGAACCTGAAGATCGTTACGAGCGATGATGTTCGGATTCGGATCGATACTCCGGTCGGACAGCTGACGATCAGTGCCGACAAATTCGTAACTCCGGAGGAGTATGCGAGCTTTCAGGAGGAATTGATTGGTGCCGGCTGCAAGCGCGAGGAGTGATTCATCGGCTTGAAGGCCTGCTTAATCGGTATTTGTTTTTGGGTTTATCGTCGAAATATTTGGCAGAACCATTTTTTTGTTTTATCTTTGCAGTCACAAAAGCGGAATATTCGCATCGAATAAACGATATATCGCGGGATGGAGCAGTTGGCAGCTCGTCGGGCTCATAACCCGAAGGTCGGAGGTTCGAGTCCTCCTCCCGCTACTAAAACGAAAGGAAGAGATTGGAAAATCTCTTCCTTTCGTTTTAATATTTTAGAAGACCGTAGGTTCGGATTTTTTCAGAAGCGAGGGCAGAGCGTATGTATGCGGTTTGCCCAGCGACGACAGAAAGAGGACAAGCATAGCGCTGTCAATTCTCCTCCCGCTACCACAGCGGACAAGTCGAAAGATTTGTCCGCTTTTTCGTTTCGTGATTGTTTTGAAAATGCACCTCGACTTTGAAAGAGCGGGGTAAATGAAGCGGGGAGTTTGCCTGCTCCGAGGATCGTGCGGAGTATATACGTGCCGGGTTCTCCGGCACTGCGTTTACACTTGGTGATACGATAGATTGTCGGAACGATATCCGATGAAGAAACGCCGGATTTCTACTCGATCGAAACGGGTTATGCCCGTGCGACAATTCGAATGTGGGGATTGCGTGTTGTCTTCGGTCGGCTTTCAAAGCGGGTCGAAACATATCGACCCGCTGCCGGAGAAATCGTTGAAAGGAGAAAATGCCTTGCAAGCCCTCTCTGCCGCGATAATAAGGTGGTCAGAGGCTGCGTATATTCTGTTTATATGTTCCTATTTTCCGGACACGGAAATAAAGCGGGGTATAAACCAATATTCGGGGTTTAATGGGAAAATTTAACCTGTTGGTTGGAAAATATTTATAATTTTTCCTTGGAAATATAAAAGCGAGTTTCTACCTTTGCCGTTAGAAACCAACGATTTAACCAACGATTAAGCAGATAATGCCGCAATTATGCCGGTTTTTTCGCTGATTGTTGATGTTTGTCATGCATTGATATAGGAAGGTGACAAATGAATAAACGGCTGCTATTGATTGTTTGTGGTATCTTGTGGTTTTTGCCCGGTAAAGCACAGGAGGCCGTAGATTCGATGCGTATTTATTACGTCGTCGGACACAGGGAGGTAGATCCGTCTTTTCGTAATAACCGTGTTGAACTGAACCGGTTCATGAAGGCGGTGCGTAGCTTGATGCAGGAGAATGCCGTGGAGCGAATCATCATCCGTTCCGGCGCTTCTCCCGATGGATACGACCGGGCGAACGAATTGTTGTCCGAGCGTCGTGCCGATTCGCTCGCGGCCTACATCGTCCGACATACGTCGGTACCGGCGGATTTGATCGAGAAACAGGGGGTGGGTATCGCCTGGGATATGTTGCGTAGGCAGGTCGATACTTCCGACATGCGCTACCGCGAGGAGGTGTTGCATGTTCTCGACAATACTCCCGTATTCGTATTCGATGCACGGGGACGGGTGGTGGACGGCCGTAAGAAACGGCTTATGGATCTGTACGGCGGACGTCCCTATAAATATATGTTGAAGGTGTTCTTCCCCGATCTGCGCAGCAGTATCGGTGTGACGCTTTATACGACTAAACAGGTTGCGCCGGTTGCCGATACCGTGACCGTTGCAGATTCTCTTGCAGAGTCCCTTCCCGATACGTTGTCTGTCGTTGAGCCGGTCGCCGAACAACCGACGGTCGGACTTGTGGCGGAGTCTGCAGGCGATCTGGAGCCGATGCCCTCGGAGGCGCCCGCCGTTACGGAAAATCCCGTTCCGTCTGTCGAGGAGTGGGGACCCAAATTGTCCGTCAAGACCAATGCGATCGGCTGGGGTATGCTGATGATCAATGCCGCCGTCGAGGTGGATCTTTCCCGGCGGTTCTCCCTGAACATACCGCTCTATTACTCCGCATGTAACTATTTTACCAACGACATCAAGTTCCGCATGCTGGCGTTCCAGCCGGAGTTGCGCGTATGGCCGCTTGCCAAACGCCGGTTCTTCGCCGGTGTCCATTTCGGCGTGACGTCCTATAATCTGGCTCTCGGCGGGAAGTGGCGTATTCAGGATCATAATGGCGATACTCCTGCGTGGGGCGGCGGCGTCAATGTCGGTTATCGCCTGCCGCTGAGCCGCAACGAGCGATGGAACGTGGAGTTTTCGCTCGGGGCCGGAGTGTATAAGCTCCACTACGACAAGTTCCGCAACGAATACAACGGCGCTTACGATTCGAGCGTGAAAAAGACCTTTTTCGGGATCGACAATGTCGCCGTATCGTTCTCCTATATGTTTGACCTGAAAAATAAACGTAGATGATGGGAACGAAAGTTTTTTACAGAAAATGGATACCGGGATTGCTGTTGGCTGCGGTCGCGTATTCGTGCGACGTTCACGAGTTCCCGAAGGTAGAGCCGGAGCAGCCCGCCTTTACGCTGCATCTGGAGTTCGAGACCGACTTGCCGCTTCATCAGGTGGTGGATCATACCACACGGGCCGAGGATCCGTCGATGATGTGCGACATACGCTATACGATCAACGCCTATTGCTGCGACCAGAATATGAATTACGACCGCGAGGCGGATTATACGTTCGTCGTGACCAAAGATGAGGTTTCCGATCCCGATCACGACGTCGAGCTGAAACTCGATGCGGGAGTGTATCATTTCATCGTCTGGGCGGATTACGTCGATGACGGCAGCACGGAGGACAAGTATTACGATACGGGCAATTTCGAAGAGATATGCTTGCAAGGCGAACATTGCGGTTGTACCGAGCTTCGGGATGCCTTCTATGGGACTGTGGATGCCGAGGTGGGGGCCAATGCTTCGGAGGCGCACATAACCATGCAGCGTCCTCTGGCGCGCTACAATTTCGTGTCCAGCGACCTGGGCGAATTTATTACCCGTGTGCTCGAGATGCGGGCGCAGAATGCCGCGCTCAAAGGGGGCGACCCGACACTGGCCGACGAGGGAACCCGGACGGTGAATCTCGACGATTTCAAAGTAGTTTTCCGCTATACGGGCTTCATGCCTTCGGCGTTCAACCCCTTTACCGGCAAACCGTGCGATGCCGCTACGGGTGTGAGCTTCGAGAGCAAGCTGACGAAAATCAACGATACGGACGTGGAGCTGGGTTTCGACTATGTGTTCGTAAACGGCAGCGAGTCGAAAGTGCCCGTCGCCGTGGAGATTTACGACAAGGACGGCACGCTCCTGTCGAGTACCGATGCGGTGGAGGTGCCGATCGTGCGCAGCAAGCATACCGTCGTGCGTGGAAAATTCCTTACTTCGGAGGCTTCGGGGAATGTCGGTATCGATCCCGGGTTCGACGGGGATTGGAACTACGAGATAAAATAGGTCGATCAAACTGAAATTCATTTTAACTAAATACTAACTTAATTCTCTTTTTATGAAACAGGTTTTCTTATGTGCATTTGCCGCAGGCGCTGTCTTGCTGGCATCGTGCTCCAGGGAGGATGTGACCGCGTCGCAGGACGGAGATACAGGCGTCGTGACTTTCAACGCGCAGTTGCCTGAAGGACTCGCTACCCGTGCGATCGGCGATGGAACGACGGCGACGACGCTCTCCTATGCCGTTTATGCTTCGGGAGAAACTACGCCGCTTATTACCAGTGAGGATGAGATTACGTTCTCGGCCCTCAAGGCGACCGTGACGCTTCGTCTGGCTGTGAACAAGAGTTATGACGTTATTTTCTGGGCCGATGCGCCGCAGTCGCCCTATACGGTGGATTTCGCGACGCAGAAAGTCACCGTGGATTACGCAGCCGCTCTTTCGAACGATGAGACGCGCGATGCGTTTTATAAGGTTGTCAAGGTCGAAACTTCCGCACCGGTCAACGAGAACATTGTCCTGAATCGTCCGTTCGCCCAGATTAATATCGGTACCAACGATACGGCCGAAGCCGCTAAAGCCGGTTTGGTGGTCGAGAAGACGAAGGTGAGCGTCAAGGCTTACTCCACGCTCAACCTCATGGACGGTTCCGTAGCCGACCAGACCGACGTCGTATTCGGCTTGAACGCCCTGCCTGCCGACCCGGCACAGTTCACCGTTGCGGGAAAAGGTACGTACGACTACCTTGCGATGAACTACCTGCTCGTAGGTGAGGACAAGGAGCTGGTCGATTGCGAATTTACCGTGAACGACGGCGCTGTCGATATTCGGACGATGACCGTTACCAGTGTGCCTGTGCAGCGTAATTACCGGACCAATATTTTCGGTTCGCTGCTGACTACCTCGGCCGATTTCAATGTGACCATCGAGCCTGCATTCACGGAGCCGGATCACGATTACGATGAGCTTCTGCTGGCTGCACAGAACGGCGGTGCGGTGACGCTTGCCGGAGATGTGGCGATCGAAGAGCCGCTTGTCGTAGCTCCGGGCAAAACGATGACGATCGATCTTAACGGTCACGATATTGTCAATACGACTTCTTTGCCCGACTCTTCTAATCCGCAACTTGGAAATACCACCGTATTCGAAGTCAGCGGCGATGCAACCTTGAATATCAAGGGTGACGGCAAGATCCATGCTATTAGCGCAGAGCCGAACCAGGACGGTTATCGTATGGCAGTATATGCACGCGGCAATTCTACCGTGAATATTTACGGCGGCGATTTCTTCAACGACCAGGATTATAACGATCATAACGCGCAGCTCGACCTTATTTATGCTGCCGATGCCGCCGTTATCAACATCTACGGCGGTCGGTTCGAATCGGGATCTGCCAATTCCCGCGGTTATTGGGTGCTGAACCTGCAAGACGATACGGAAGCCGCGATCAATGTCTATGGCGGTACGTTCGTCAATTTCGATCCTTCGAGCTCGATGACGGAAAATCCGGTCAAAAATTTCGTAGCGGAGGGTTATACGAGCGTGAAAATCAGTGATGAACCCACGCCGAACGGTACTTACGAGGTGATTAAAGAGGGTGAACAGGTCAGCGTTCCCGTCGAGGTGAACAACGCGGAGAGTCTGCTCGCGGCCTTGGCGAATCCGGCTGTGCCCAATATCGAGGTCGCTTCTGACATCGACCTTTCGGCCAAGAGCACCGAAGACCTTACTTTCGAAGAGCATAAGACCATCGATATCAAGGAAGATGTGACCCTCCAGCTCGGCAATGCGAATTTTCTGACGGCCGAAAAGGGCCTCACGCTGACCGGTGGAGGTACGATCGACAACACTTCGGAGGACAACAGCGACTTGGGTAACGGGTATCAGAAATCCCTGATTCACGTTACGGGCGGAGATTGTGTCGTCGATGGTGTTACCCTGATTAACGACCCCGACTATCATTGGCATGGCAGCTCCACTACGGGACATCCTTACAACAGTGCGGCGATCGCTTATTGGAACGATGCGAACGTAACCATCAGAAATGCTCGGATCATCTCGGGCGAGTTCACCATCTGCGGTATGGGTCGTGACGTTGCCAGCGGAGAGATCACTCTTACCGACAGCTACTTCGAGTCCACGTCCTCGTATCAGGATAATAAGATGCACTATGCTTACGCGATGCGTCTGTACGGTTCGAAAGTGCGGATCGACAACTGCGAGGTCAAGGGTATTCAGGGCGGTGTATCCATCGAAAGCTGTCAGGATGCCGTAATCAGCGGCGGCAAGTACTATACGGTAAATACGCCGGGAGCGAAAGATGCCTTTTATCCGGTATATATAACCAACGGTGCGAAAGTCACGATCACGGGCGGAGAGTTTTCCGGACCTAACAGTTGGTCCAACTTGGCAGAAGGTACCAGTGCGGTCGTATCGGGCGACAATGATGTGAATCTGCCGACGGGAAGCGTGATTCTCAAAGGCGGCAAATTCAGCGGCAAGGCTTATAATCACGTAACTAATGTCGTTTACGAGCCGGCCGAGGGCTACAAGTGGCAGGCGATCGAGGGCGCAGGCGATCAGCCCGGTGACCTGAAATGGGAGGTCGTCGTCGAGTAACGGGGGCAACCGATTGAAAAAATTGAAATTAAAATATTCAGTTATTATGAAACGCTTATTATTCATCGTCCTTGCGGCAGCAGCAGCGCTGTCCGTATCGTGTTCGAAGGACGATGTTGCGGATTCCGCGAACGAGGGAGTGGTTACTTTCAGCGCACAATTGGCGGGGGGGGGATTCTCGACCCGTGCTATGGGTGACGGTACCACGGCTACTACACTCTCTTACGCCGTTTACGAAGCGGGTGAAACTACACCGCTTATCGTAAGCGAAGATAAGGATCGGTTTTCGAATCTTCAGGCGAAGATCGCCTTGCGTCTGGCTGTGGGCAAGACCTACGATATTCTTTTCTGGGCGGATGCAGAGGATTCTCCCTATACGGTGGATTTTGCAACCCAGACCGTGGCCGTGGATTATGAAGGCGCACTTTCGAACGACGAGAAGCGCGATGCTTTCTTCCATGCCGAAATGGGATTGAAGGTGGAAGGTCCGGTCAATAAGGCCATCGAACTCAAGCGTCCTTTCGCACAGCTCAACATCGGAACGAACGATACGCAGGAGGCTGCTGCGACAGGCGTAGCGGCAGCCAAGACGCAGGTCAAGATCAAGGCTTACGGCTCGTTGAATCTTGCGACCGGCGTTGCCGCCGATCTGACCGACGTTACGTACGACTTTGCAGCGCTCCCGACCGACCCGTCGAAGTTTGCGGTCGAGGGCAAGGGCGAATACGATTACCTGGCCATGAATTATGTGCTGGTGAACGAGGATTCCGAGCTGCTCGACTGTACGTTCACGGTGAACGATGCTTCCGATGCCGCTATCCGAACGATGTCCGTTACGAGCGTCCCGGTACAGCGTAACTACCGTACCAACATCTTCGGTGCGCTGCTTACCCACGAGGCCGATTTCGATGTGCTCATCAATCCCGGTTTCGAGGAGCCCGACCACGATCGTGAGAGCGGGGAGGGGATTGTCGGGACGTCCGCACCGGGACAGTTGAGTAAATTGCTGGAAGGTAAACCCGAGGTGAAAGAACTCAAAATCTACGGCCCGCTGAACAGCACCGACCTCGAATATATCAAAAACAACTACATTTTGCCGAATGATAAGGAGCACGTGATGGAAACGCTCGACTTGTCGGAGGCCTCTTTCACCAAACTCGCACGTTACGACTTGAGCCGCGATGACAACAAGAATACGACGCTCAAGACCATTATCCTGCCGGAAGGCCTGGAGGAGATCGACTGGTATGCGTTTGCGCAAATGAAAGGATTGACTACGGTCAACATCCCTTCGACGGTCAAGTCCATCGGTATGCGTGCATTCGCGAATACGGCTATTACGGAGATCGTGATTCCCGAAGGTGTCACGGTAATTGCGGATATGTGTTTCTTTGGTTGTAAACAGTTGGCCTCCATTACGATTCCTGAGACGGTAACCTCCATCGGGTATCAGCCCTTCTATAATACGGCGGTTACCGAACTCGTTGTGCCCGGTGCAGTCGAGTCGTTCGGAGAGAGCCCGTTTTACTATATGAATGAATTGGCTTCGCTAACGATCAATGCTGCGGCACTTACCGAAATTCCCGAAGATATGTGCGACGGGAACGACAAACTGGCTTCAGTGACCTTGCAGAATGCCGATAAGCTGGTTAAAATAGGGAGCGATGCGTTTTCCGGTTGTCCGCTGACGGCTATCGATTTTCTCGGCAATGTAACCGAAATAGGTACCCGGGCATTCTCCGGCGCCGCCATAACAGAGCTCGAATTGCCTGCGTCGCTGAAAACCATCGCTTCGAACGCTTTCAGTTGGCATAAAATTTTCACCGTTACCTGTATGGCGGTTGAGCCGCCTACGGTGACCGTTTCGTCCATCAGCGCATCGAATTGTGTATTGAAAGTTCCTGCGGGCTCGGTATCGGCATATGAGGGTAACGAGGCATGGAATGGTCATTTCAAATCTATCGAAGCTGTCGAATAGGTCGTATCATCGTCATGAAAATAATGGCTGGCATGCGCCAGCCATTATTTTTTTATGCGATGTCTGCTTCTGCGATTCGTGGCCCCTTGTTTCAGGCGATGAATGAACCGGTGGCTTCGGACGGCAGTACGGTGCTCGTTTTGGAAAGTGCGACCAGCATATCGGCCGATAATGTGACGATCGAGAACCTGACTGTTGCCGGGAAGCCACTCTATTTCGCCGGAGGGAATATTACGGTCAAGGGTGTCGAATTCAGTAACGCAACGGAAGGCCAAGAGTCTGCGATTTATGTCAATGGTAACACTTGTAAGAGCGTGACATTCGAAGGATGCGAGTTCACCGACGCCGCCTGGGATGCGATCCAGCTCACCGACAAGGATATCGAATCGGTGACCATTAAGGATTGCGTTTTCCGCAACACCAAGCAGGGTTATCGTTACATTCATCTCGAACTTCGGGATGAAGGTAACTATACGGCCAATCCCGATGCGAAACTGACCATAACCGGTTGTACGTTCGAGAATGTTTCTACGGCTTATTGTAGAGACAGCGCGATAACCATTGCCGGTTTCATGTTTTCAAACATGACTATCGAGAATAACGTAGTCAAAGGTGCCGGAGCCGATAATCTGACTACGAACATTATCTGGATCTGCGATGGAGTGGATTTCGGTGCATTGATGTCCGTGGACGATATCAAGGCCAAATTCCAATATAAGGAGTAGGGGATTCCAGGTATTGCAATGAAAGGCCGCCGGAGAGAAAGTTCTCTTCGGCGGCCTTTCGTTGTATGTTGCGGAATACCCGGGCCCGCTGTCGCGCGATATGTTTAGAGTTCGGCTCAAAGTTTTGTCCGGAGTAGATGTCGTGTCCGTTTTCTTTGAAAATAGAGTGATGATATTGCGGTTGGAAATGCAAAATTCCGTATATAGTTGATTATTTTCTTACTCTATCCCTTGGGGTAGCTTCCTCATCGTCGGAATAGGAGATTGTGATAACTTTGAGTCTGTTTATGCAAGTTTGTTATTTAGCGATAGTCCCAGTTTTATCTTATTCTTGGGAGAAAGTTAATTTTCTTCACATTAGATGGGATGCTTTCATATTGGTAAATTTGTGTCGGCAGGTGATGGATGCAGACTTTGTTACTTTTTGAGTTGCAGCGGATATTTACGCCGGCTAGAAAAAAAGGAGAGACTTTGCCCGGCTTCTAATATCTTCGTTATGTTTATCCATAAAAAGAAACCGGTCCTGAAAAGGGACCGGTTTCAATGCACGTTTATCAATACCAATTATTCCATGTCTCTGTATAGAGTCGGAGCGGCTTTCCTTGCCATTGATTGGGTAGAAGGCCACGTTATTTTCCCCGAGAATTTACATTTAATGGTCTCCTGACGCACAGTCTTCATCTTCATTGTAATATCATAATTGCTTGTCCCTTCGTCGTATTGGACTTGAACCTCACCGGATTCGAATGTCACATCTGTAGTGTTGCCCGACTTGCAGATTCTGACAAATGTTGCGTTCTTGAGACAAGTCCCCGCCAACTTGTTTTCGTTGAGGTTGTAAGTACCACTTTCAAGGGAAGTTTTACCTTGTTCGCTGTATAAGTCCATTATGACCAAGTGTCCGTTCATTCCATTGGACTCCATGTAAGCATCGTCTATGAGTTCCAGATAGAAGTTTGTAGGATTTGATGAGCCATCGTAGTATTGTCTGTAGATGCTCGTAAGGTTTAGGTCAAGATTGCCGACAGGGTCCGGTGTGCCCGCTGCGAAAAATGGAACTTCTCCTTCATAGACACCTTCGAATGCTCCGTCGACAGTGGTAAGTTTGAGATCGAATTTCATTCCGTTCGGGGTTTCGCTTACTTCGATGGTCCCGCCGGTTACTTTGGCTGCGGTTTTCATGCCGCTCGCATAGTTGTATCTGAATCCGTAGCTACCGTAATACCAGTTCAAGAGCGGGTCTTCGCCAAGCTGGAATGTCAGATGCTGGGCAGTTTTATCTGCTGCATCGTAAGGAGTGGCGGTGTAGGTACCGGTCGAAATTTCTTTTAAGTTTGGCTCCGACTTATCATATAATATGATGCTCGCTCTGAGACCCGTGCTTTTCTCTTCGAATGTCATAGTGTATTTCTCGAGTCCTGTATTGTTGAGATCTTGATGAACGGCTTCTCCTCTGTCGAAAATGGCTCCTGTGACATTTCCGACAGGGAATTGTGCAAAGTTCTTAAAGTTGATCTCGCCTGTGTATGTGAAGAGAATTTTTGTTCCATCCATATTTAGCATCTCTCCTTCGATGGTGCATACATTTCCGCTGTAATGTACATCAATGCTGCTGCCAGGAAGGAAATCAAAATCCACTTGGTTGCCAGACTCTTCATATCGTGCAGCATTGCTGTACATCGTAAAGTTCGTCGGGTTGGTAGCGCCATCTTGTTTGATCGTGTATTGCCCTGCCGGGATAGTGATATTCGTGTCGTAATCGATGTCGCCGAAAAGTTTGATATATATACGATGTCCGGTTGAAATCGGATAACCCTGCTCATCGAATTGCGCATCGGTAATTTCTATATAGTATATACCCAGTCCGTCTTCTTTGCCTGTGCCTGCTCCGTGATATGCGGCATCATATATGTATGGTGTATTCATTATTATATTTTCGCCTGTCGAACCGGTCTCGTTGGCATATTCGATACTGCCTTTGTAGGCAAGTACGATATGTGTCTGGTCCTCGAGAATGAAATCTCCAGAAATATCGTAGGTTGCAGACGCTTCGTCATAATTTACCACAAGGTTTCCGCTTGTATAGTTGATAGGATCGCCGATGACGCTTCCATCCTCTGCAAGACGAAATACTCTTGAGTAGATGCTCTGCGCGTCGATGGTTTTGTCAAGCCATTTTTCCTCTTGGTCGATTTCGTATGTTCCGCTTGCCAGGATGGGATTTGTCGGGTTCTTTGATGCGGCTGCATATATATCGAGTTCCATTACAATACCTCCTGACACTGCACCGCCCCACTCATCAAATTCAGCATCGGTGATTGTTGTGTAATATTCATGGGAGCCATCGAAACCTCCTACCCCCAAATAATCTCCGGTGATAAGTTTAGGGGTCATTTCATAAAGTTTATCATCAGGGTCAGGGTCAGGGTCAGGGTCAGGATCCGGATCCGGATCCTCTTTTTCGAGGGTCTCCATTGTTACTTTCACTATTTCGCTGAACTTTGTGTCGTTGGCGGCAACTGCGAATATATTGTATTCGGTCTTTGGTTGCAGTTTGTCGAAGGTTACTTCAGACATTTTATCTGCGGCAGTATTTTTCCCATTTTGCAGAATGTCGTCGGTCGAGGGGATTCCTGCCTCTGTCTCGAGAGCAATTACGGCGCAACTTGTTGCATCGCTCGGGGTTACTTTGACTGTCAGGCTTGTCGCTTTGCACGTGCCTTTTTCCAAGGTAACTTTAGGTGTGAGGGGTTCCAGTTGGTCTCCGTCGTTTTCACAACCGAAATTCCAGATAGCCAATGCCATAAGGCATAATGTTCTAAAGAAGGCTTTGTGTTTCATAGTTTTTTATTTAATTAGGTTAAGGGTTAAATTTGGGATAAATTAAAATTTGGAATTATAGGGTGTTTTTTGTTTATTGAGAAGTAAGTGCATTGTATTAACATTTTTTGATAATTTTTTCAATGCATTGAATTTATATTATAAATATATAAAAATATTTATGTATGAAGTCTTTTATTATTTTTACGAATAAAAAATAGTACTTTGTATTGCATAGTAATAATTTTTGCATTATATTTGTGGTGTGATAGAACTGTAAAGAATATACAACTCATTTATTAATGATAGATATTGACCATGAAAGAGACTATTAGCGTAAATTTGGCTTCCCAGGCATTTACTTTCGACAAGGATGCTTACCGTCGGTTGAAGGAGTACCTGGATGCGATCCGTCGGCGGTTGCCGGCCGGTGATCCGGAAATTCTCAACGACGTGGAGGCCCGTCTGGCCGAGATTTTCCGGTCCAGGATTTCATCGCCGATGATGGTCGTTACCCTTCAGATGGTGCAGGGTGCGATGGCTCAAATGGGCGATCCATCGGAGTTCGGCGAGCTGCCGACCGGGGAGAAGCGGGACGAGGCGTCCGTGGATGCGGAGAGTGCCTCGTGCGTCAATTCCCGGCACTTGTACCGTTCGCGGACGAATCGTTCGATCGCAGGCGTGTGCGGCGGAATCGCTGAGTTCTTCGGGATCGACTCGACGATCCTGCGCCTTATCACGCTGTTCCTGATTCTTTTCGGCGGTCTGTCGCTGTGGGTTTACATCATCCTGTGGATCGTGATCCCGTCGGAACCTTTGAATTGTATCTCTTCGAAATCTAAAAATATGTTTTGAATTTTATAAATGAGTTGAACATTCGCTGTGAGAAAGTGTTTCGGCTTCTTTGAGCCTCTTTTCGGTATCTTCTTTTTTAGCTGGTTTTGAAAATAGCCCGCAATTTACGGCAACTACCCAAAAAGAATCTACTCGAAAACGGCTTTCGAATAATCTCGAATAAAATTCAAACAGCTTCTAAAAATGGAAATCTATGAAAGCGGAAAGAAATCATGCGAGATTGTACCGTTCGTCGGACGATGTAGTCATTGCCGGTGTGTGCGCCGGAGTAGCCGATTATTTGGGACTTCCGTCGGGAAAGGTGCGGCTGGCGACGCTGCTCCTGGTGCTGGTCGGCGGGTTGTCGATTTGGGTCTATATCCTGTTGTGGATCGTCGTGCCCAAAGGTCCCAAACGGCTCGAAGGGAATTCCCGGTAGGCCGAGTCCGGCCCGGGACTGTCCGGGGAGAGGTTTGCGTATTTCCGATATGCGGACCGGACCCGGTTATTGAAATACGAAATAAGAAATTCGATGTATAAACAACGATGATATGGTTGAGGATAACGTAAAGGCGCAGATGCGCAAGGGTATTCTGGATTACTGTATCCTGGCGATCCTCTCGCAGGGGGATTCTTATGCCCCGAAGATCATCGCCGAACTCAAGGAGGCGGAGATGATCGTGGTCGAAGGGACGCTGTATCCGATTCTGACGCGGCAGAAGAATGCGGGCCTGCTCACTTACCGGTGGGAAGAGTCCCCGCAGGGACCGCCCCGCAAGTACTATTCGCTCACGGACAAGGGCCGGGAGTACCTGGCTTCGCTGGATGAAGCGTGGGAGGAACTGGTAGGACAAATTCAAATGATTCGCCACCGGGAAAACGACCCGGCATAACCGATTGATTAATTAAAAAACTGAAAACGATGAAAAAATTGATGATGGCCTTGTTGGCAATGATGGCCGTTCTGTTCGGTACGACAGCGTGCGGAGGCAGTATCTTCGGTCAAACCCGGATCAAGGGAAGCGGAAATCTGATAACCCGCACCGTGGCGGTCGGAAACTTTCATACTATCGATGCTTCGCGCGGAGTGAAGGTCCTGCTTACCGACGAGCCCGGCGATATCGAGATCTGTGCGGATGATAACCTGATCGAGTACGTGCGGGTCGGGATCGATGGTGGCGAGTTGAAGATTACGGTCGCTCCCCGCATTCATGCAGTGCCTTCGGAGCAGATCCTGGTGCGCGTACCTTACAACGGAAATATCCGCAAATTGGAGGCTTCCTCCGCTGCGAAGATCGTGGCCAAGACACTCTTTACCGGCAGAATGCTGGAGATCGAGGCGTCGAGCGCAGCCAGGATCCGTGTGGATGCACAGGTCGAGGAGTGTGAAATCGACGCTTCGAGCAGCGCTAAAGTCGTGGCGCAGATCGATGCGGACCGTCTGGAAGCGGATGCTTCGAGCGCATCGTCGATTCTGTTGCAGGGTGCGGTACAGAAAGCGGTGTTCGAAGCTTCTTCCGCTGCTTCGATCGATGCCCGGAAGCTGGTCGCACACTTCTGCGAGGCGGAGGCGTCGAGCGCTGCCGATATTCGGGTCTATTGCGAGCAGGCTTTGCAATCCCGAACGTCGAGCGCCGGAAGCGTTTCCTATGCCGGACCGTGCAGTGTGAATTCTGCCGATACGAGCGGCGGTTCTACTCGCGGTGCAGCGAATAACGAACTCAAATAGACCGATCGCGATGAAAGAGGTTAAGAAATGCAGTATTTCGGGGATTGCCTTCACGATGGAGGCCGATGCCTTTCAGGTGCTTTCGCGTTATCTGGAGAGCTTGAACGATACGTATAGAAATACCGACGGCGGAAAGGAGATCGTCGAGGATATCGAGGCCCGTATCGCCGAGCTGATTCTCTCGCACCAGGATAATTCTAAAGTGGTGGAGCTATCGTTGGTCGAGGAGATCATCGCTCAAATGGGGTCTGCCGAAGCCATTCGGGAACAGGAGAGCCGTGAAGCCCCGCGCGGCGAAGGCCGGATTCCGCGCCGCCTGTACCGGGATATGGACCAGGCGCGCCTGGGCGGTGTCTGTTCGGGTGTGGCCAAGTATTTCGGGACCAGTCCCACGTGGATCCGTCTGCTGATGTTCCTGCCGCTCATTCTGTTGCTGTTGTTGGGATGGATTCCGTGTTTCTGGTGGCTCGTGCCGCTGATGAGCAACTTGCTCGGCGTGTTCTTTATTTGCTACCTGATTATGTGGTTCGCTGTACCGGCAGCCCGTACTGCGCGTCAGAAGCTCGAGCAAAACGGACAGCGGATCACCGTACAATCCATCGAGGAGGCTTCGGCGGCGAACCGCGATGTCGATGCCGATGCCAAACCGGTCGTTGCCAAGGCCGTTTATGCCTTGGGGCAGGTCGTCCTGATCGTATTGAAACTCCTGGCCGGCTTGCTGGTATTCGGGTTGATTCTGGGTGCATGCGCATTGATTATCGGGCTGTTTGCTGTCGGGATGGCCGGTGCGGAGTTTATGCACGTCGATGCGGGCATCTGGACGGCATCGCTGGGAATCATGGCTGCGTTGGTGCCGACCCTGTTGTTGATTTACGTGTTGATGTGTCTGATAGCTTCCCGCAAACCGAGCCGCCGGGCTGTTCTGACGACTTTCCTGATCTGGGTCTTGATTATTATCGGCCTGGGTGTTTCTGCGGTCCGAGAAAGCCAGCGGGGATATGAATGGTACGAGATAAGGACGGAAAGCTACGATCCGGATATGGAATTGCCTGCTCTGCCGGAGCCCCGTTCCGCCGATACCTCTTTGCTGCGGGTGGATACGCCCGACGGGAGCGTGGATTTGAGTGCCGGGGAAGGCCGGGTGAAGATCGCGGTGGAGGATAAGGAGGACGGTGAGAAAGTCGATATCCGTGTCGGTTCGAAAGGCGTGAAGATTACCGCGACGGAACCTGGGGCCGAACGCGATGATTTTGATTGATTCCGAATAAAAGCGTTGATCGAAATAAAAAGTTTTTTCAGGTCGGAGCCGGATCTTTTTCCTGAGGGAAAAGTCCGGCTCCGGTTTTTGTGGCGGACCGAAGCAGCACGCCGCAAGGCATATTGCACGGAAGTTGTGTGGCGGAAGGTGCGTATGTTCGGAATTTCCCGGCTCCGGCGGAGCGGGACTGCCGCGTGCGACTATCGTTTCCTTCGGAGTAAAATTGCGGAGGACGGTTGTTTTTTATTTTTGTAACGTCGAGCGTAGTAATGCGTTCGGCAGACATACTGAAAGTGTTTTCGCACTGTCTTTACAACAAAATCTGACAGTTTCAAAAAGAGAAAAGACAACGAATGACACTCATTTCTTGTTTAGATTATGGCAAGGGATACGTTCAGAGTTCCCATACCCCATATCTACTCAAGTGTGGGGTATTGCATCGTTTATTTTCTCTTGGGTTTTGTCAGAACCTCGTTGTAGATAAACGAAATCAGCTCCACGCTTGAACCGAATATTGTAAAACATCAATCTGATTATCAAATATTAATAT
>ENA-UAOT01000579-UAOT01000579.1-human-gut-metagenome-genome-assembly--contig:-NODE-579-length-18035-cov-7.215184_pt1 | contig 18035 bp, 8 predicted proteins | sample MGYA00243475_ERZ654567 | MGnify/ENA primary metagenome ERZ654567 (study PRJEB26926, sample SAMN06164482) | human gut metagenome | biome: ENVO:00009003; feature: ENVO:2100002; material: ENVO:00002003... | reverse complement strand
GAGATGCAGCGTAGTCTCGTGGGCTCGGAGATGTGTATAAGAGACAGCTTATAAAACAAACGATTATGAAGAAGATTTTATTAACAGCAGTTGCTGCGTTGGCAATCGTAGGTTGCTCACAGAATGAGGAGATTGAGAAGGCTGGTGAAAAGGCAGAAATTAACTTTGGGTCAATAGTGAAGGGCTCTACAAGAGCCGCTGTAACTACAACAAGTAATTTTAAAGAATTTACTGTGTCTGGTTATAAAACTGCAGATGTAATGTCGACAGGAACTCAATTAGTTACTGGTTTTATAGATGATCTTTTAGTGGAAAACAGTGAAAGTACTGGCTGGGGATATACAGGTACGTTTTATTGGCCTATTACTGGTAAAGTTCAGTTCTTTGCAACTTCTCCTAAACAATCTCTTGATCTAAGTGCTGAAGGTTATCCTACATTTTCTTATACAATAAAGTCTGTTACTTCTCAAGAAGATTTAGTTGCTGCTAATTTGATAGATCAAGTTAAGACATCAGGTGATATAACTCTTACTTTTCAACATCTTTTGACTCAGGTCAATTTCTCAATTAAAGGAGATACACCGGATTTTACGTATGCAGTAACTAAATTGGAACTAAAAGGTCTAAAAGATAAGGCTATTTTTAAATTCAATGGAACACCTGAAACAGTTGGTTCATGGGAAACTCTTGAGGCTTCTGCTGAAAATATAATATATGCTTATACAGCTCCTGAAAATACTCCTGTAACTGTTGCTCCTACTGCAGAAAACAAAGACTTGTCCACTTCTTTCGAGACTGCTAATAATGCTCTTTTCATGCTAATGCCTCAAGCATTGAGTGATGTAACGCTGGATATTACTTATTCTGCGGCTCCGACTTTACATCCTAATGAATATACTTTCAATAGTACGAAAACTGTAAAGCTTACGGGAGAATGGGGAATGGGTAAAAATATCCGTTATACTTTGAAATTAACAAGTGATGCCTCTGCTGTTACATTTAGCCCAACTGTTAATGGATGGAGTGATGAAACTGGTACAACTGAGCCTGTTACTCCTCCCGCTGAGTAATCTTTTCTAATCTCATAGATTCCACCCCTGAAGACTTTACAAAAGGTAAAGTCTTCAGGGGATTTTTTGTATCTTTCCATCATATTCTTATTTTCGCCGCACAATAACAAACAAAAAATATTCAATCTACAATGCAAACTTACTCTGCATGTGGTGCAGTCATATCGTGTCAGCAGTGCCCTAAGGTTGTAGCTCTTATATATATGGTAGAAAATGATTAACTGTATTTACCGGCGGTTTACTGCAAGATGTAAAAGCATTTACCGCTGTATGTAACGGATTTCACCTCTTATTGTAACGCTCTTTACCTCGGTATGTAACGACCTTTACCTCGGCGCGTAAATGGAGTTACCGTGTTGGGTTATACGAAGAATTAGCCGGATAAGAGAATTCAAAAACTACATAAACAGCTTGGAATGCACAGAGAATGTACTACTTTTGTATAAACTTATAATTTATCAAAGTTATAGAATGCATTAACGAAATGAAAAAGAATCTACTATTATTATTACTATACCTGTTTTGTTCAGTTAATCTCTGCAATGCAAAAGCAAAAAGTACATTTACAGTTTTTCAATTAAACCTGTGGCATGGAGGTGCTAAAGTGCCTAATGGAGATCAAGGAATAATTGATGTATTGGATCAGATGGATGCAGATGTAGTTTTCCTATGTGAAGTCAGAGATGGAAAACGGTTTATACCATACGTGATAGAGGAATTGAAGAAGAGGGGAAAACAATATTATGGAGAGACTTTCGATCTGGCAATTGGTATTTTAAGTAAATTCAAACCGGATAGCATGACTAAATGCTGCATTGTACCGGGTGATGAAAGTCGTGCTATGGTGAAAATGACAACCACAATTGAAGGGCAACCAGTGTCTTTTTATTCCTGCCATTTAGATTATCGGAATTATGAATGTTATATGCCACGTGGATATAGTGGTACGAGCTGGAAAAAGATAGATAATCCTATAACAGATGAGTCCGAGGTTCTGAAAGCCAATCGTTTGTCATTCAGAGATGAGTCTATCCGTGCTTTCGTGGAAGAAGTGCAAACCGATATTAAACAAGGACGTCCGGTTATTATGGGAGGAGATTTCAACGAGCCTTCCCATTTGGACTGGCAGGCGGACACAAAAAATCTATGGGATCACAATGGGGCTGTCATTCATTGGGATTGTTCTATGATGCTTCATGAAGCCGGATTCAAGGATAGTTATCGTGAAAAATATCCTAATCCTGTTCGATATCCCGGTTTCACATTTCCTGCAGGAAATAAGCTTGCAGAAGAAGCTAAACTGGAAAAATTAGCTTGGGCACCCGAAGCCGATGAACGTGACCGGATTGATTTTATTTATTATTATCCGATGAACTCGATTCTTTCATTGAAAAATTGCATATTGGTAGGACCTTCTGAAACAGTTGTGAGAGGCATAATAACAGAAAATGATTCCAAAGATAAGTTCCTGACCCCTTCCTGTGTTTGGCCTACAGACCACAAAGGGAACCTTGCAACTTTCAAGATTCATAAGGCTTCTTCGAAATCGTTATAAGAGACTGCGCTTGCTGTAGCATTATTGAATAAATTGAAGAATTATCCCCAAAGACTTTACATTTTGTAAAGTCTTTGGGGACTTTTTTTGTTTCTTCCCATAATATTCTTATTTTTGCCGCACAATAACAAACAAAAAACATTCAATCTACAATGCAAACTTACTCTGCATGTGGTGCGGTCATATCGTGTCAGCAGTGCCCTAAGGCTGTGGCTAATGCTATCATTTATGCCTCTCATTCAAGAGGTTTCCACCTTCCTGCCCAAAAATGCGAAGAGAATATCATGATTTTTCTGTTAGAAGGAGAAGCTCTTGTCAACAGTCAGGAGTATGCAGGTACTGTGCTGCATGCCGGTGAGTTTATTCTTCAGGCTATCGGTTCAAAGTATGAGATTCTCGCTCTGACCGATGTGGAATGTGTTTGTTATCGCTTCAATCAGCCGGAATTGTTTTGCGAGGAACGCTATAAACATATAATGAATGATATAACTCCTCCCCTTATATTCACGCCTTTGAAAATTACTAATGAATTGAATTTCTTTCTGAGTGCTTCAAAAGCTTATTTGGCAGAAGAGAAGATTTGCCGGGAATTGCTTTCTCTTAAGCGGAAAGAACTTGCTTTTATTCTGGGACAATATTATTCTGATTATGACCTTTCTATGCTGGTGCATTCACTTTCCAGATATACGTCCAGCTTTGAGTATTTTGTTTTACAGAATCATATGAAGGTGAAGACTGTGGAAGAATTAGCCCAATTAGGTGGCTACACCACTACCACCTTCCGGCGCATTTTCAACTCTGTGTTCCATAAACCTGTTTATGAGTGGATGATGGAGAAACGTAAAGAGAGCATAGCTTATGAACTACGGTATACGGACGCCACTATCTCCGAAATCTGTTATAAATATGGTTTCGAATCTTTGTCTCATTTTTCTAACTACTGTAAGAAATATTTTGGCTCTTCTCCCCGTGGGCTTCGTTCGGTGCAGTCTGCTTCTACTGAGGAGACACAGACTTTTTGCGGAGAGGCTGGTTAAAACGGTATTTCACAGAGACGATGAAATAACTGCCTATCTGTTGAGTATGGCTCTCGTAAAAGCCATCTGCCATAGTGCTGCGGTAATAACTCTTTTGTTGGCTGAGTATATCCACCCAGTTGGCTGATACCTCGGCTTGCTTCTTTTTCAGGAAACGCCATGTGATACTTGCATTCCATACAAATTGGTCATCTTCGCCCTTCTTTATGTTCGTACCGTTTCGGAAAGAATAATTCGCATCAGTTCTCAGCTGTATACTTTTCGGTAAATCGGCAAAGGCGTTTATTCCGAAAGCATAATTACGGGTGTAAGTATCTGTTTCCAGAAGCGAGTTGGCAGAATGTTGAAAATTCCATCTTCCGTTCAGGTCGAAGTTTCCCCATTTAGGCTGATAGGATAGGCGGAGGTCAGTGTTTATCCCGGTGTTGTGAGTGGTGCTACGCTCCGGTTGTTCGGTCTGGTTTTCGTTGATGAGGCTGACATCTTGCGCAAAAGAGCCTCCGGCATTGGCATTCAGGCTAAAGCTTTTGATGCGCTTCTGATATCGAAGTACACCGTTCATGTTCCAGTTGCCGTTGATATTGACCGGATAGGTTTCACGCCCGCCTGTCTGCTGGTTGTAGGTCACTGCACGGGTCTGGCTGTTGATTCTGTTGTTCCAGTTCAGTGTGGCAAAGATGCCTTGCTTTGTATTCTGTGCTTCCAGTCGGACGGATTGATTGTAAGTAGGTTTCAGATTGGGATTGCTTCGCGTGATGTTGAGCGGATCGCTGTTGTTGGTGGGGGAGATCAGATCGTATAATGACGGTTGTGAGGTATTTCCATAATAGTGCAGAATAATCCTGTTTTTCTTTTTCTGCCATGAGACAAACAACATAGGCTGGAAACCGACAGAGCGAAGGGTGGTATCTGCTTTATGTAAACCTGTTTTTTGGTTCAGGCTACGGCGTTCGGGTTTTACGGACATCCCGGCATTGACATTCCAGATGGTGTCGGAGTAGTTAAGAAACAGATTGATTCCGTGTTGCAGGGTACTGCTATGGCTTCGGTTACTCAGGCTGTCGATGTAACTCGTCTCATATCCCTCGGGCAGATAGCCGGGCTGCACTTCCGCTTCTTCCATAAAACCGGACAGGTCGTATGTATTGCGGTCATTTTTCTGCTTGCTGTAATTGAAATTATATGAGATTTGTGAGCGTAGTTTCTTGGTGAACGGGTGGGTGAACATCACCCCGATGCCTTGTGAACGGTTGGGTGACAGGTTTGATGAGTACTGGTTACGGTAGAGTATAGAGTCGTTTCCGGCACTGTTTTTCAGTTGATAATAGGTTGTTGATGATACGGAGAAGTTGTTATTGTCATTTTTGCTATCATTGTATTGAGCTGTCAGCCCAACGGAAGTTCCTTTCTTATTGATTCGGCGCATGATATTTGCGTGGAAGGAAGATCGGTGTTGGTTGCCTTTCATCAGCGACCCCATAGAAATATCATTGATTTTTTGATTATCGGGTACATCACTGATGGTACTGAAAGGGTCCAGGATATCCAGATGAGGGTTTTCATTGAATGTACCCTGGCGGTTATTATTGGCACTATTATTCCGGGTGAGATTGAAATTACCGTAAATATTAACAAAGGTCATGCTATCTACCTGCCAGTTTAAGCCCAATGTCGCATTCATATTATGGCTGCCGTTCGTATTGTCACCGGCAGAGTATTGGTATTTGTTTCCGCTTGTCAGGTATTGTTCATTGTAAGATGTGGATACGTTGCCCTGGTTATTGTGGTGATAGGACATATTTCCGTTGAGAGTCAGCTTTTTATTGTACTTTTGGGTAAAGTTCAATGCAACGTTTTCCTGTATGTTGTCTTTATAGCTTGTTCTCATGTTGAGGTTACCGGAATTGGCAATGACGGAGAGATTGTTTCCGTTATTCTTGAAGTAGTTTCCTTGCAGGTTGAAGTCTTTTTTGTTGTTATTGCCATATCCGGCTTGTCCCGATAAAAGGAGGGTTCCGTTGAATTCCGCTTTGGTCTGCAAGTCGAGTACATAGTTCTCCTTTCCGGTACTGACGCCTGTCAGCTTTTCCAGTTTGCTCTTTTTATCGTATACTTTTATCTTGCTAATTAACTCTACAGGGAGGTTCTCCAGTGCCATCTTGTTGTCGCCCGCAAAGAAGGCTTCACCGTTTACATTGATTTCATTGATAGGCAGCCCATTATATTTCAGTGTCTTGGTTTCGCTGTCATATTCCATTCCGGGGATACGTTTTACCAAAGCCTCCAGATAGGAGCCTTCCGGTGTTTTATAAGCTGCTGCATTGATGACGGTGGTATCTCCCACCTGATCTATTTCGCGTATTGAAGCTTTCACTGTCACTTCTCCCAATTCGATGCCTTCCTCTAGCAGGATGCTGCCCAGATTAATGGTTGAAGCATTGCCATCCAGTTTCCGGAAAACAGATTGCATGCCCGTATAAGAAGCTTTGAGTAGATATTGCGTTCCTTTCTGAGGAGTAAACTGAAGGCTGAAGTGTCCGTCCGTGTCGCTTGCAGCTCCTTTTATGAAAGTGGAATCTTTTCCTCCTAAAATAACAATGCTTGCGTAAGGTAAGGGTTCTTCTCCTTTTTTTGTATCTGACGCCGTGCACACTTTTCCCTTGACTGTTCTTGTTTTTTGAGCGAATAGAATAGTCGGGGTTAGTAAGAATAGTAATAATATCCAGGTTTTGTGCACGTTCATCTTAAGTCTTTTATAGCAGTCACAAAATTAGGGAGTTTTCGTTTGTATACAATACTTTGATAAAGAAAATTTAAAATATCACTTTTATCTGTGGCAGAAATAAAAAAGACTGAATATTTTTTGAATAAAACCTTCTTTCTTTTATGGATATTATATTACTTTTGCTAGCATATTAGTCTTGCAATGAAAACCGACAAACTAAAATATGCTTTTGCCTTCATTCTCTTGCTATGTGCTTTTTTATGCGGGGTCAATTTTAAACGATGGCATACTGCCAACCATCGGATAGAAAGAATAATTTCTCTTATGTATTCTTCCTCTCCTTATTATGATTGCTATGGAAATTTTGAAGAACTTCTTGGGCAGGAGTTCAGAAAGCAGGGAATAGAGCCGGTATTTAATAAGTTTTATCTGGATTTCAATACTGTCGATCCGAAAGAGGGGATAAAAAACATGGAGGCGTATCTGGAGATTATTAAAGATAAGCCGGTGGCACTGATTCTTACTGTGGGCGACCAAGCTGCATCTGCCTTGTTTACCACCCGTCACCGTCTGCTTTCCTCTGTCCCTGTAGTAGCTTGCAATGTACATTTTCCGGATGAGAAGCTCATAAAGGAATATGAGCGCAGGAAAGTTTATGTGTTGCGTGATGCACCGGACTTTCAGTGTAATATCGATTTTATAAAATCTTTGCAGCCGCAGACAGGGATAGATATCATTTATAATATTGACCTGACTCCTCTTGGATATAAATCGTTTGATTTGTTAACTCGGTTTGCCGATAGAAAGGAAATGCGGCTATTGGGTTGTGGGTCTGCTTTCTCTGCAGAACCGGAATACAAGGAATTACAGGAAATGGTCGAGCATTATAATTTGATGCCTGCAAGAGCGGGTAGTCATGTTGGTAAAGATGAGGTAACCATAAGCCTTTGTCCTTTCCGCTATACCAAGGGGACTTCTTTGCTTGTCGACATGGAGAAATCAAAAAGTGGACAGGAAAAAGAGGTTTTTCTGCTGGATAAGTTTGATCAGATGTCGCTTCCGATTACTAAAGCCCTAAATATTCCCTCTTTCAGCTGCATCCGCCAAGGATTTGGGGAGGATGCCAAGATTGTGGGCGGCTACATGACTACTGATGAGATTTCTGCGCATACTGCGGCCGATTTTGCTGTTCGCCTGATGAATAAAGAGAAAATCGGTATGCCGAAAATCAGGGATATGGAAAAGGAATATGTACTGGATTGGACTTACTTTTCAGCCTATGCGGACTTTGCTGTGGAAAATGTACCTGAAGATGTCCGTATTATCAATTACTCATTTTATGATCGGTATCGGAACGAGCTTTATTTTCTGACAGGACTGTTTATTTTTGCTTTTATTCTGGTACTGGTCAGTTGGTTGCGTATCCGTCGACGTTCGCGTGAAGAGAGAAAGAATCTGGAGATGCTTGAGGAAATTCATAAGCGGCTAAGGCTTTCTATGGATGGAGGGCGGGTTGCCCTTTGGGATATTCAGGGAGAGAATATTGAATTTGATGAGAATTATACACGTTTGGTGGGAATGGAACAGAGGACGTTTGTGCGAACCGATTTCTTGAAATATGCATATCCTGATGATGTCCCCCTGCTAAATTCATTATACGAAACATTGCATCAATCTACGGATATGCATGTTCGACGTGTACGCTTCTCTTTCAGTGAAGAGAATTATCGCTGGTATGAACTACGGTGTCGCAGCCTGAAAGATGCAAAAGGGAGGATAATGCTGGCAGGTATTATGCAGGATATTCAGTTGCAGGTGGAGCGCGAAGAGCAACTCATCCAGGCTAAGCAGATGGCCGAAAATGCTGAGCTGAAGCAATCTTTTCTGAACAATATGAGCCATGAAATCCGTACTCCGCTGAATGCTATCGTGGGATTCACTAATTTGTTGGTAGGCGAAGGGGGAGATGAGATTGAGCCGGAAGAGAAGAAAGCCATGCTTGAGATTATCAATCGTAATAATGAACTGCTTTTGAAACTTGTCAATGACGTAGTGGAAATATCGCGTCTGGATTCCGGTAATCTGGATCTCGAAATAAAAGAATGGAATATGACGACGGTTGTGAAAGAGATTTATATGGCTTATCAAGCACTGATCAAGCCTTCATTGCAGTTTCATCTTGTTCTGGATGAAAGTCTTTCCTTACCCGTCAGTATAGATCGTATGCGTTTTATTCAGGTTATTTCCAATTTCCTGAATAATGCGGATAAATTTACCCGGAGTGGTTCGGTGACGTTGGGATGTAGTGTGGATAAGGAACACCAGAAAGTCAGCGTCTATGTGCAGGATACGGGAAAAGGAATCGATGAGAAGGAACTCATGATGATCTTTGACCGCTTTTATAAAACTGATGAGTTTGAACAAGGAAGCGGGCTTGGGCTTTCTATCTGTAAAGTTATTATTGAGCGGTTGTGCGGGTGTATAGAGGTATGGTCTGAAGTAGGAAAGGGAAGCTGTTTTACGGTTATTCTATCTTTGGCGGATGAGGTATAAGACTTCCGACGGGTTCTTTAAAATAATGGTCGAAACATTTGATATCGCTCTCAGGGTATTGTATATTTGTGGCATTAATCTTTAAATATGAGAACATACAAGATCAGAACGCAACGATTCATTCTACTTATTATTCTACTTCTATTTTGCATTACTTCTGTTTCTTCTTCTGATTTTTTCCATCGGATAGCAGAAGATGACGGTTTGAGTAATAGAAGGTGTTTCTCTGTTCAACAAGATAAGCATGGTTTTATGTGGATTTCCACCAAACTGGGGGTAGACCGGTTTGATGGGAAAAACTTCAGGCATTATCCTTTGAATCTATTTCCCGACCAGGGGTATAATAGGATAGGGGTAAATTACCTGCGTTGTTCACCGGATAGTACCCTCTGGGTATTTAGCGAAGCGGGGCTTCTTTTTCAATATGATGAACGGAAGGATGAGTTTGAACTGATATATGCTGTACGTGACTTCTTCAATAATCATTCTATTATTCTGAATGATGTTATGTTCGATTCCCCTGAAACTATTTTACTGTCAACTTCTAAGGGAATTTTGAAGTTGAATTTACCGGACAGAATGGCTTCCCTGCTCTCCGGAACCGAAGAGTTATCTGTAAATCAGGTGAATAAGAATGATGACCGATATTACATTTCTACCCGTGACGGACTTTATATAAGCATTTTCCCCAAGATCGGCCCTATGGAAGTGTGTTTCCGTTGCCTGGAAGGGAAAAATGTATTGTCGACCTATGTGGATATGGAAAATCGCAGAATATTGATTGGTACGCTGGATGCCGGTCTGTATGGCCGTTCCATGGAAATGGAAGACTTACAGAAGTTACCCCTGCCGATTACGAAGCCCATACGTTCCATCATTTCCTATACACCGGATAAAATTGCCGTAGGAGTGGATTTGGAAGGTGTCTTTGTCATAGATAAGGCTAATCTGACAATAGATAAACAGTATGCTTACAATGAAACTTCTTCCACCTCCATTTTTACGAATAATGTGCGGGGACTTTTTGTCGACAATCAGTTCAATCTGTGGGTGGCTACTTATCATGGAGGAATCTCTTTTCAAGACTCTTATAAATTGAACTTTAGGTATTTCCAGCATCGGACGGGGGATTCGCAAAGCATTGGAAATGATGTGGTGAATGCAGTGCTGGAAGATTCTTCAGGCAACTTTTGGTTTGGAACTAATAGCGGTGTCAGCATGTTCTCAGTGCACACGCACACCTGGACGCATTACTTTAATAGGAATATTTACGGCGAAAAAGGAAATGCGATACTTACCATAGCCGAAGATTCGCAAGGACGTATATGGGCAGGAGGGTACTCTTTCGGTGTTGCCTGTATTGACTGGAAAAGGGGGGATGTGAAAAGATATCACGTCGAGGACCGGAATCCTATTATCTCCACCAATTATATTTACTCCATTTATCCGGATGGTGATCTGCTGTGGTTTGGAGGAATTATGGGAGATATCACTTCACTGAATATAAAGACCGGGCTGGTAAGTAAGTATAATATAAGTAAGGTGAATCAGTTTGAAAGACAGTCGGACCGGCTATTGATGATGGGATTGTATAGCGGACTTTTTATTCTCAACAAAGAAACAAGTGAGATAAAATCAACGGCTATTACCAAGGAAGTAACTACTATCTATCGGATCAGGGATGGAGCCTACTGGGTGGGAACAAGAAACGATGGCCTGTATTATTATGATATGGAAAACGATTCCATACGCCATTATACAGTAGACGATCATCTTTCATCTAACTATATTTATGGGATAGCTTCCGATGCGGAAGGTCATCTGTGGATTGCTACGGAAAATGGTCTGAACAAACTGTCTCCTGCTTCAGGTATTATCGAAGTGTTCGACAAACAGGATGGTTTGCCATCCAATCAGTTCAATAAGTCGGCTTGCTGGGTTTGCCGTAACGGAGATATACTGTTGGGAAGTACCGATGGGGCTATTCTGTTTAAGCCGGATGAGATAAGAAAGACGAAGCTTCCTACAGATAATGAGACGATCGTTTATCAGTTTGATGTGTTCAACGAACCGGTATATTGTACGGATGCATCAAATTTGCTGTGTGAACCGATCTATAAGACAGACCGGATAGAATTGCCTTACAACAGGAATTTTTTCTCTTTTCATTTTGTTACGCCTAATTATCAGACACCGCAAAAGACACAGTATTCTTATTATCTGGAAGGACATGATATCTCGTGGTCAGTCCCGGCTTCGACCCATGTGGCTACGTATTCTAAGGTGGCGCCGGGCAGTTACGTCTTCCATGTGAAATCGGTGATAGACGGAGTGGATCAGAAGGAGCGGATAATTTATGTTATGGTGGCTGAACCGTGGTGGAATACGATTTGGGCGCGGCTGGTCTATCTGGCTTTGTTTTCCCTGCTTCTTTTCTATATTTACAGGATGATTAAACAGAAACAGGAGAAGAGGAATACAGAAGTTAAAATCGATTTCTTCGTCACCACAGCTCATGATCTGTTGACACCGCTCAACCTGATACAGGCTCCATTGAAGGACTTGGAGAATGAGATCCCGCCTTCGGGCCAAGGCTCTCAGCTGCTGCAAATGGCTCTGAATAATTCATCCAAGCTGGCGCATTATGTGGAGAAACTGCTGGACTTTCAGCGTGTATCACTGAATGCAAGCCGGTTGGTAGTTTCCAAACAAATGCTTGAGGCTTTTCTGCGTCACCGACTGGATTCCTTTAAATTAGTAGCTGGAAACAAATATATTCATATAGAAAACAAACTGGAAGACTCTACCCGGCAGGAAGTCTGGTTCGACAAGGAGAAGATAACGCGTATATTGGATAATCTTCTTTCCAATGCAATAAAATACACTCCTTATGGAGGAAAGATTAGTATTGAAGCGTCGGTAGATGAACATAAGTGGTATTTGCGCATCAAGGATACCGGTATCGGAATCTCTACCCGTGAACAGAGGCATATCTTCAAACATATCTTCAGAGCGGATAATGCAATAAATTCCGGTGAAATAGGCAGCGGTATCGGATTGAAGTTGGTAGGAGCACTTGTTAAACTGCATCAGGGTAAAATTTCCTTCCGAAGCAAAGTGGATGAAGGTACGGAATTCTTCTTGTCCTTTCCTTTGACATACGAGAATGCAGTGGATCATTCTGAAAATAGTGAGAATGTTCCACTCGGTCATGACGTCTCTGTTAGCGATCCTCACGTAAATCGCGTTATGGTGGTGGAAGACGATCCCGAAATGTCCCGTTACATTGAGATGTCGCTGAGTGATGTCTATCATGTAAAGACCTTCAATAATGCCGTTGAAGCTTTGGATGGCATAGATGCTTTCTCACCTCAACTTATTATTTCGGATGTGTTGATGCCGGGAATGACGGGGTTTGAGTTCTGCCAGAAGGTGAAAGGTAATATAAAGACTTCTCATATTCCATTCCTGCTGCTTACGGGAGTTACGGATAAGAAAAGCATATTGGAAGGTATGCGTCTGGGAGCTATCGACTATATTGCCAAGCCCTTCGACAAAGAAGTATTGCGAAGCAAAATAGCCAATATCTTTGAATTGCGGCAAGCCGCCCAAAGGCAATGTCTGGAAGAACTGAAAAACAACAATGCTGTGGAATTGTCGAACAAGGCGGACAATGAATTTATGGAAAAGCTTTTGAAGTTGATAGAGACTAATATAGATAATCCGGAATTAAATATTCAGATGATGTGCAGTGAACTCGCTATGAGCCGTACGTTGCTATATAATAAGATTACCCAACTGACCGGTAAATCTCCCACTGAATTTATCCGTATTTTCCGGCTCAAGCAGGCGGCTGCGCTTCTCCTTTCGGGAGAGTACTCGGTGACGGATGTTGCTTTTAAGGTGGGAATTGACAATCCGAAATACTTTAGTCGTATTTTCAAGGAATTTTATGGTGTATCTCCCAAAGAGTATCTGGCAAAAAGAGAATAAGTAACGCTACTGAATAAAAGAAATAAAAATGCGGTGTGATCTTAATCGTTACACCGCATTTTGTGTCATATAAGCCTTGTAGAAGGCAATATATGAACATCTGTGCACCTGGAATGACGTATAATGTACCTCTTTCTTTTCCCTTCCCGCTACATTTGCAACTGTAAATCGAATGGCTTATGTAAGGCTGGATAAATTTAATACCTTTATTATATATGAGAATTTATTTATTAGTTATGATGCTTCCGATTTTCTTTTCAGGGTGCTCTGATAAGAATAAAGATCCGCTTTATCTGGATGCTTCCCAACCTGTGGAGAAAAGGGTGAATGATTTGATGAATCGTATGACATTGCAGGAGAAAGTAGCACAGATGTCACAATACGTTGGTATAGAACACATGAAAGCTGCCGAAAAAGACATGACGGTGGAGGAAATGAAGAAAAGCCATGCCAAAGGATTTTATCCTGATCTGCATTCTACCGAACTGATTGAAATGACCAAACAAGGGCTTATCGGATCTTTTTTGCATGTAATTACCAGTGAAGAAGCCAATCGATTACAATCATATGCCATGCAATCGCGCCTTAAAATCCCTTTACTCATCGGCATTGATGCCATTCATGGTACCGGACTCTATAGAGGAGCTACCATTTATCCTACTCCGATCGGACAGGCTGCAACCTTCGAACCGGAACTGGTTGAAAAAGCTTCTCGCCAGACTGCTCTTGAAATGCGTGCCACCGGTACCCATTGGGCATTTACTCCCAATGTAGAAGTGGCTCGTGATGCCCGTTGGGGACGGGTGGGAGAGACCTTTGGCGAAGACCCTTTTCTTGTAGGACAGATGGGAGCAGCTACCGTCAGAGGACTTCAGACAAGTGACTTTACCGGACAGGATAAAGTACTGGCCTGTACCAAACATTTTATCGGTGGAAGCCAACCTGTCAATGGCATCAATGGTGCTCCTTGCGATATCTCCGACCGTACATTGCACGAGGTTTTCATGCCTCCTTTTAAAGATTGCCTGGATGCGGGCACATATACTTTCATGATGGCACATAATGAACTTAACGGAGTGCCCTGCCATACCAGTAAATACCTGATGAAGGATATCCTGAGAGATACTTGGAAATTTAATGGGTTCATAGTGAGCGACTGGATGGATATTGAGCAGGTGCACGAAAAGCATTGCACCGCCGCTACACTGAAAGACGCGTATCTGCAAAGCGTAAAGAATGGAATGGATATGCACATGCATGGTCCCGAGTTTGCGGATGCCATTATAGAACTGGTTAATGAAAAGGAACTCCCCATGAGCCGCGTAGATGATGCCGTCAGCAAGATACTGACTGCCAAATTCAAACTGGGCTTGTTTGAGAATCCTTATATAGATGAAAAGAAAGTCTCCCAAGTTCTGTTCAGTGCCGAACATCGTGAAACAGCACTCGAAATGGCGAGAAAAAGTATTGTGCTTCTGAAGAATGATAATAATCTGCTTCCTTTGGATAGCGACCGTTATAAAAAGGTTTTTGTAACCGGCCCCAATGCTGACAACCAGACTGTTTTGGGTGACTGGGCTTTTGAACAGCCGGACTCCTGCGTGACTACAGTCATTGAGGGATTGCGTATGGTTTCTCCCCAGACTGACTTTGATTTCTTCCCTTTTGCCACCAATTTGCGCACTATGGAAATGTCTCGTGTGTTGCAAGCGAAAGACAAAGCCCGAAAAGCCGATCTGGCTATTGTAGTGGTGGGTGAGAACTCCATGCGCTATATGTGGAAAGATAAAACTTGCGGTGAGAATGTGGACCGTTATGAATTGTCATTGGTAGGTTTGCAACAACAGTTGGTAGAGGAGATTTATGCTACGGGAGTTCCCACTATTGTTGTATTGGTCAACGGTCGTCCGTTGAGCACTGAGTGGATTGCTGAAAATATTCCTGCATTGGTTGAGGCCTGGGAGCCCGGTTCATTTGGCGGACAGGCTGTTGCGGAAATTTTATACGGGAAAGTGAACCCTGAAGCAAAACTTCCCATCACTATTCCCCGTTCTGCCGGTCAGGTTCAGACTTATTATAACCACAAGCAAACGAGCAAATGGTTCCCGTACGGTACGGGAAAAAGTACTAATCTGTTTGAGTTTGGATATGGATTGAATTATGCTTCTTTTGAATTCAGCCCTGTGAAGTTATCTGCCAGGTCGATGAATGAACAGGATACCTTGCGTGCTTCTGTTGAAATCCGGAATATAGGTGAAAGAGCCGGAACGGAAGTGGTACAGATGTATATACGCGATTGCTACAGTTCGGTAGTACGTCCATTGAAAGAGCTCAAAGGCTTTCATAAAATTACTTTGCAACCTGGAGAAAGCCAGACAGTCACTTTTAATATCACCGCCAAAGAACTTAGTTTTTACGATATCGATATGAACTATGGTGTGGAAAAAGGTGAGTTCGAGGTTATGATCGGGAATTCTTCCCGTGATATTGACCTGCAAAGGGAGTTGTTTACCATAAAATGATGAATAGTGTACCTTTTTAGATGAATTGGGGGAGTAGCAAGTCCCTCTCCCCCATATCTTTGCCGAAAATAAAAACAATAAATAAGTCTATGAGAACACCTACTGAAAAACTGATTATAATAAGTATCGCTTGTTTTCTAAGTGCCTTTGTATCTCAACCGGTACTGGCGCAAAAGTCTAAAACGATCTATCATAAAGACTGGATAGATCTGAATAAAAACGGGAAGAAAGACATCTACGAAACTCCGACGGCTCCTATCGAAGCTCGCATTGCCGATTTGCTTTCGCAGATGACCGTTGAGGAGAAAACCTGTCAATTAGCTACCTTATATGGATATAAGAGGGTCGCTAAAGACGAACTGCCTACCCCTGCTTGGAAACAGGAGTTATGGAAAGATGGCATTGCCAATATCGACGAACATCTCAATGGACTTGTAAAAACTCAATATTCCTACCCTTTCAGTAAGCATGCTGAAGCCATTAATACAGTGCAACGCTGGTTTATTGAAGAAACACGCCTTGGCATTCCTGTTGATTTCAGCAACGAGGGGATTCATGGACTCAATCACGACCGCGCGACTCCGCTTCCTGCTCCTATTGCCATCGGTTCCACCTGGAATGCTGCTCTTGTCAGACAGGCGGGAGAGATTGTAGGCCGTGAAGCTAAAGCTTTGGGTTACACTAATGTATATGCTCCTATTCTGGACTTGGCACGCGATCCGCGCTGGGGGCGCGTACTTGAATGTTACGGTGAAGAACCTTTTCATGTAGCCACATTGGGCAAGGAAATGGTGGCAGGTATCCAGTCGCAGGGAGTTGCTGCAACGTTGAAGCATTTTGCTGTGTACAGTGTCCCCAAAGGTGGACGTGATGGACATGCACGTACCGACCCGCATGTCGCTCCCCGCGAAATGCACCAGTTGCATCTTTATCCTTATAGGAAGATTATACGCGAGGTTCATCCGATGGGAGTGATGAGCAGTTATAACGATTGGGATGGTATTCCCGTATCCGGCAGTTATTATTTCCTGACTGAGTTGCTGAGAGAAAAATATGGTTTCGACGGTTATGTCGTTTCTGACAGTGAAGCGGTTGAGTTTGTCTATAGTAAGCACCGTGTGGCTCAGGACATGAAAGGAGCCGTGAAACAAGTGGTAGAAGCAGGACTCAATGTGAAAACGAACTTTACGCAACCTTCCGATTTTGTATTGCCCTTGCGTGAGCTGGTTGCAGAAGGAAGTGTGTCTATGCAGACACTGGATCGGAATGTAGCAGATGTACTGCGGGTTAAATTCCGTCTGGGGCTTTTTGACAGTCCGTATGTCACGGATACGAAAGCCGCCGACAAGATTGTAGCTTCGCCTGATACCAGAGAATTTGAGAAACAGATGGGAAGAGAATCACTGGTGTTATTGAAAAATGAAGCCAATCTCTTGCCTCTCCAATTGAGTAATCTCCGGAATATTTTGGTTACGGGGCCTTTAGCTACGGATACTACCGCTTATGTCAGCCGATATGGTCCGCAGAATTTGCAGGTAACTCACGTGTTGCAGGGTGTCAGAGATTACGTCGGACAGGCGGTAACCGTACATTATGCCAAAGGATGCGAAGTAGTAGATGCCACTTGGCCGGAAAGTGAAATCATTCCGACTCCTTTGACGGAGGAAGAACGGCAGGAAATTCAGGAAGCTGTGGAGAAGGCTCGCCGGAGTGATGTGGTAATTGCCGTATTGGGTGAGGACGAACACCGGGTAGGTGAAAGTAAATCGCGTACAGGATTGGGCTTACCGGGGCGTCAGCTACAACTCTTGCAGGCTTTGTACGAAACTGGGAAACCTATTGTTCTGGTGCTTATCAACGGACAGCCGCTTACCATTAATTGGGAGAACCGCTACATACCTGCTATTCTTGAAGCTTGGTTCCCAAATTCCACCGGCGGACAGACGATAGCTGAAACTCTTTTCGGAGAATATAATCCCGGAGGAAAGTTGCCGGTAACGTTTCCTAAGACTCTGGGACAGATTGAGCTGAACTTTCCCTTCAAGCCGGGTTCACATGCCGGACAACCGGGTGACGGCCCCAACGGCTATGGCAAAACAGCGGTAGTAGGTTCTCTTTATCCTTTCGGATATGGATTGAGTTATACCACTTTTGAATATGAAAATTTGCATATTACCCCTGACAGGCAGGGAGTGCAGGGGAAGATAGAAATATCTATGGATCTGACAAATATCGGACAGCGGGCGGGTGATGAAGTAGTGCAGCTGTATGTGCGTGATAAGTTAAGTTCCGTGATTACCTATGATTCTCAGTTGAGAGGTTTCCAACGGGTTACCTTGCAACCGGGGGAAACCAAGCGTATTCATTTCACTCTTCTTCCCGAGGATCTGGAAATGCTTGACAAAGATATGCACTGGATCGTAGAACCCGGTGAGTTTGAGGTCCTTATTGGTAGCAGTTCCGAAGATATCCGACTGAAAGGAAAGTTTGAAATGATGCAACCCTGAAACTGTATAATGAACGTTCAATACTATAAATTCTGTCTCTTATACACATCTGACGCTGCCGACGATCGCATAA
>ENA-UAOT01000567-UAOT01000567.1-human-gut-metagenome-genome-assembly--contig:-NODE-567-length-18224-cov-7.376300_pt1 | contig 18224 bp, 14 predicted proteins | sample MGYA00243475_ERZ654567 | MGnify/ENA primary metagenome ERZ654567 (study PRJEB26926, sample SAMN06164482) | human gut metagenome | biome: ENVO:00009003; feature: ENVO:2100002; material: ENVO:00002003... | reverse complement strand
CTTATAAAATCCGCGTTCGTCCGCCTTGTCCGCGTATCAATTTAGCTCATAACCGAAAAAACACGAGCTAATTTATTGTTTTTTAGACAGAAGAACAATATATTTCGTATATTTGAAGAATGAATCATCAAGAAGATTGGCTAAATCTAAACAATCTGTAGACATGAAGACAATACTGCTCTTTTTACTTCTCTGTATGAGCCTCAGCACATCTGCACAAACAGCTGATGAACGAGCCGGAACTTATATGAATCAGGAAAACTGGTTCAGTCTGCAACGCGAATTCGCCGTCAACAAAGATTCTTTACACCCTTTCCTGCAAGAATTCGGTCAGGCACTACTGGATAATTTCTTCAACCGTCCCCAAGCTGCCTACGAATCTATAGGCAAATTGCTGAACGAGCAACAAAGTAATATGGGCTTTGAGAATACTGCTTCCATGATTTACCTATTATCCGAAAACCTGAGCAAGCTGGGTGCTAACGACCAAGCTGCCGAAACACTGAAAAATTTCTGTGACCAGGTGGAAGGCCAGGTGGACAGTACTTTCCTTGCCGGATACCGGAGAAAAGAAAAAGAATATCGCGCTTTGTCCCAATATGCCCTATACCAATGGGAGAAGCCAGATACGGATTTAGCGCTGCCCATTCGCATAGACAGTGTAGGTCCAAAAGGTTCGGGAGCCACCGCCATAGCTATGGAAGGCAGTGTGAATGGAAAAGAACGGAACTTCATATTGGATACAGGTGCAAGTGTCAATGTAGTCACCCCCGAAGTAGCAAAAGCCTGTGGCATGAAGATACTGGACGTAGAAATCACTGCAAATGGGATAGGTACGGGAAGTGGACAATTCGCCATTGCCGAAGAGATAAAAACAGGTCCGCTCGTGATGCGAAACGTACCTTTCTACGTGTTGGATATGAAAACCGGAGAAGAAAAGGCCGACCGCTACATGAAATATCTGGAAGTCATCATCGGACTGCCTTTCCTCAATCAACTTCAGGAAATACAACTGGATTTACGCAACAACCGAATGATTATTCCCAAAGAACTGACTCCCACGCCCGGCTTTGCCCCGAACATTTGTTTTACGGGAAAGAACCTCCTGAACCTGGAAATCGTATACGACCATGAACTATTGCAAATGAACTTCGACAGCGGCTCCTGCTTCAGCCATCTCAATTATGATTACTTTGAGCAGCATAAAGATCGTATCGAACGAATAGCAGAAAGGGACTCGATGGGACTTGGCGGTTTCGGTGGCACAGCACGGGTATGCATTTACAAACTGCCGGGAGCATGCTTCCAGATAGGTGAGTATACGGGCTGTACAGACAGTCTCAACGTAGTGGCAACACCTGAACAAAATGCTCTTCATTTTGCCGGAGATGGAATAGTAGGAATGGACATGTTCCGGAGCTTCAGCACGATTACAATTAATCTGAAGGATATGTTCGTGAAAACCACCCCGAAGATGCAAGGAAAAAACGCAATGATCTACGATAGCAAAAAGCTACGTTTAAAACTACCGGAAGACCAATTGAATATAACAGATATACTATTGGGGATAGCAGATATATATCTGAACTACTGGAACGAGCATCGCTGAATGCCCTACACACGACTCCCCTCTTCTGCCGAAAGGTACTTGTAGCCCGTAACTACTTCATCTTCTGCGACGCCCGAACAAGTCCTTTATTCCGTCAAGGTCGAAACCTAACGTGAAGCGAAGTGTCTGGTCGAGCGGATTGCTCTGTGCTGTAGATACCAGGTAAGCAGCATCCAGTGAGAACACGCTCATTTTGAAACCTGCTCCGAAAGAGAAATACTTACGGTTCCCTTTGTTCTCATGTTCCCAATGATAACCACCGCGAATGGAGAACTGTTCGTGATAGGTATATTCCAATCCCAACGACCATTGTATCTCCTGCAATTCTTCCTTGAAACCACCGGGAGCATCACTGAAAGATTTGAAAATACCCTTAATGGGTGAAATGTCATTATAATCACGGTCCAGGCGTTCTTCATATTCTTCCTGTGACTCGTCTTCTCCACGGATAGGACGGGTGGGAACCATATATTTATTGGCGTCGAAACTAACTCCAATTGTATTGTAATCATCTATCGGGAACAATAAAGAAGCACCCAAACGCAAGTTAGTAGGCAGGAACTGACTGGTATTACCACTATCATAAGAAATCTTCGTACCGATATTAGAAGCATTCAATCCGAAAGAAAGCATGCACTCACGCTGGGCAAGTATGATGTAATTTGTATAATAGAAGGCAATGTCGGCAGCAAAAGCGGAACCGGCAGAAACTTCTTCGTCTTCTCTATATGCCAGGTCGGAGTAAATATACCGTAATGCAACCGCTGCAGAGAAACGTTCGGAAAGCATACGTGAGTAAGCTATATCCACCGCCATCTCATAAGGTTTAATCGTATATCCCGGAGAATTCTCATCACCGGTATATCCCACGGGTACTTCCCCCAAAGAGAAATAGCGCAAAGAACCGCTGACTGCCTGATAATCTCCAATGCGATAGTACCCTGCCAGATATGCCAAGTCAATATCATTCACCAGCTTACGCAACCAGGGAGTATATGAAACCGCTACTCCGGCACGGCTGATCGTAAACGGATACTTTGCCGGGTTCCAGAATTGGGAGTTCACGTCCGGATCTGTAGCCGCACCCACATCTCCCATACCACCACCACGGGAGTCAGGGGCAATACCCAGAGAGTTAACACCGGTATTAACAGGGTTAAACTGATTCTTGTCTTGGGCAAGAAGGTGTACGGACAAGAAAGCTATGATTAATAGTAAGATGTATTTCTTCATACGATATTATTTATAATACGATCTCAAATATAAAAAACAAAATCTAACTTAATTCCCCTCCTCTTGGGAGGAGGAGAATTTAGTTACTCCTTTCAATTGAGATGCTTATGATTTCTAATAACAATACTAATAAAACAGAGAATCCCCCTGTTTATTGTGACAAGATAATGATTTTCTGTGATTTCGTACTTTCACGACTGCCATCAGAGACAATAGACGCACGATACAGATAAACACCTGGTGCCAGACGTTGCCCACCGTTACTACACAAATCCCATTCCACATAATAAGTTTGTCCTTCGGATACTCCCTTCTCCAGATGTGTCCACATTTCCCGCCCGGCAAAATCATACACGGACATACGGACTGAAAGTGTGGAACCGGGACGATTGTGAGAAAGAATAAATGTAGTACTTTCACGGGCAGGACTCTGTGTACAAGTTACCGAAAAGAGACCGGGACGCAGCCCTCGAACCACCTCAAACTCTAAAGTCTTTGTAGAAGAATTATTCAGTAAATCCCAGGCACGGAATGCCAGTGTATGTCTGCCCTCCGTAAGTTCGGGCACTGAAAAATGCACTGTACCCCGGGTATAATCTCCCGCTACCGGAGTATAATAATCATTCAGATTGTAAGTCGACACCGCACTGCCGTCTATACTAAGCGAAAGGTCATGCCCGATACCATTGCCAACCGTATTGATACCATCAGCATCTTCCAACTCAGCTACAAACAAGGGAGTAGTATTGGTCTGTCCACCGGAACTGAAATCCGGCGTATTCAGATAAATGGTTATCTTAGGGCCTAACGTATCTGACAAAGAAACACCATCATCCGTACCGCCTACCAGGAAACGGTCGAAAGCTCCGCCCGCTTCATTAGAGTGAACAGCATCCAGAGCGTAAAGGCTCAATAAACCTTCTTCATCGGAGTAATTGATATCCAACGGTACAGGGAAAGTAAACTCAAACCGTCCCTGACTAACCGAATCACTGCCCGAAAAGAGAGTTTTACTGCGCTCCGTATAAGTATAAGCACCCTCGCCACGATTATCAAGAGTGGTAACTTCTTCCTTACTATCCAGTACAGTAGGATGTACTGTACCGGTAAAGTCTTCTGCTAAAGTACCTTCGGGAGTCAAGATACGTCCTTTTACGGTAATCTTGCTACCTGCTTTCACCTGCGGATAGGTATTTGTTTCTTCTGCTACATTCACTCCGGCAAATTCATCTACCTGTATTTGATAATCAGGATATGCCAAGGTCAAGGCAGGATCACCGATCAGAGAGAAATTCAACTTATTCTTGTCAGCAGCCAATGATGCATCGCACTTTGAAAGCCGCATGACATCTCCCAATCGCAGGCGTTTACCTTCAGGACGGGAAAAGATATGACGAAGGAAAGCCTGGTTTAAAGTAGAATTCTGCGCAGCATATACCACCCGGGAAGTAGTGAGCAAAGCAATAGCCCCGCCTTTGGCATTCAGGAATGCCTGCTCGCCGGCGGAAGTCTGGATATCATCGAAACGGGTAAAGTCACAAGTAGCTGTTATCCATAGAGGAAGACGTGGGGATGTCATTTGGGTAATATCTCTCATGTTCAGCAGATTCTCCTCTGCCCAGGCGGAAGTACTTCCGTGCCCTGTATAGTTGACTACTAACATACCTTTGTCGAATAATTGCAATAGGCGTTTTGTTGCATCGGGATAAGTTTCTCCGGTAGCAGAAGATTCGCGGCGGAAAGCATCGGCATAGATTCTTTCAACAAGGAAGGAAGGATAATTCCGTTCTGTATAACTTGCCAAGATTTCAGATTGGGACATGTGCAGTCTGCCATCTCCGTCATCGCCCACATAACAGACGGTGTGTTTCCACGGTCCTGCATGCTTATTTTCCATATAAGCGATGGTCTTATCAACAGTAGCTTTTGCCTCAGCAGCCGTGCGAACCGGGAAACGTCCGATACCTATATCCAGCATGGCATCCGACAGATTTTCGCCTTCTCCATCATCGAGAAAACCGAAATAATCGTCCGTTACATAGGAAGAGGTTTCCTCGAGAGAGGTTTCCGATTGATAAGATAGCAAAAAGTTTTCAGGCCGGTAATTCTTCCAGGAAGAAGTCAGCATACGATTATCATAACTGCAATCTCCGAAGAATAACAAATATTTAGGGCTTTCAGCCTTATTGGGAAAACGATCATACAACATCTTCATCAAACGACGGTAAGCTGTTCCATCCGGTGTACCGGAAGAGAATTCATTGTAGATTTGTGGAGCAGCAAGAACAAGAACAGACAGGCCATCTTTTTCACGATGTGCTTGTGCCAGTCGTTCGGCCTGTGTCATCAGGTCTTTCCGATCGGGAGAAATGATAATCATATCCGTAGCTCCCAGAGAGTGCAGATTTTGATTTGCAATATTCCCTACCGTTTCTACCGTATCAAAGCCGGAAGCTTCCGGAGTGATGGCTACGAACTCACGCAATTTTCCAGCAGGAATGGTAAACGTATATGTGCCGCCTGCAAAGCTGCCTTCCATCCTGCAAATATTTGCGGGATCGGTGACATCCCACACGACAGTAGAAGCTGTGGCACCGGAAAGTACAAATGTCGTCTCTTTATTGATGGAGGCCAAAGAACGGAAAGTAAGGTAAGGAGCATTCAGCGTAAGCGAACGGATATAGTTCAAAGCAATATAATCCAGACGCCCAGATGTCCCGGAAGGGCGGGTATGGGTAACGGTCACTACAGTATTCTCCGACTCTGTGCCCAGCCAGGAAGTACTTATGGAGGCGGAAGTAGCTCTTGTGTAATATTGATTGTCGGAAGATATGGATGCCAGTGTAGCATTTCCTCTCGCCTTACCATTCACTGCAACCGAATAATAGGTAGATGCTCCAATGGAACGGGCGGCAAAAACAGTGGTCAACTCTACAGCACTTTCCGGAACGATACCCGGCAAGTTCAACATATAATTCTTGGTGTTACCCGCTACATAATCATAATCTTCATAAAGTTGTCTGCCGGTACTTGCCCAACTATAGACCTCTTTCTCATGCAGAGCATAGGAATTAAAGGTTGTCAACCTGTTGGCAGAAGATTCTTTCAAAGAAGAAAGGACTTCTACTTCCATTTCCGGAATATCCTCCCGGTCAGTCAAGAAATAATAGCCCTCATCGGAATAGAAGTTACGTTCGCGAACAAAGTAAGTGTTATCGGAGCTCAGTTTCCAGGATACAGTGCCACGACCATAAAACAATACACCGTCTGACAAACGCAGCAAGGGGACTTCGGGCAAATCTGCTGCCGGATGTTCATTGAAACGCTGGGATAATAAATAACCACCATAACCAAATACGCGGACTTTCTCGGGTCTTGAGAATCCCATCTTCTTTAATTCGGCATTCGTGATTTTAAAGATTCCGGTATTTCTCACACCTATCTTTGTCCAACGCCCTGAAGCGAGAAGCGAAGTTGTGCAATCTTTTAAAGAAACTCCGGTTAAAGTTGTTCCCGAGCCTCGAGTAGCTGTTCCCTCCCCTATTCCATCTTTCTTCGGATAGGATTTCACGGATAGTTTGAACGAGTTCAGCCGTTGGTAGCTTCCTTCACGAAACACGACAGGGACAAAACTTATGGAGAGAAAGCCATGATGTGCGGAGATTTTAGTGAAGGAGTTTATCTGTGGAGATGCCGGTAAGCCCTTCCGGAAAGCAACATTTTCATTGGATAACTGACGCAAACTGTCGAGTCGCATCTCTAATGCTGTCACCTCACTCCGGCTTAGTTTCTGGTATTCCGGAAATTCAATTTCTACCTGATAAGTAAAGGAACGGAAGTCGTTCCCTAACGGAAGTTCGCGCGTCACTACGGGAAGCGTCTGTGCAGAAGACAATTCCTGCCAGTTCAGCGTGATGAATTCCTGCGCTGAAACCGGAAGAAGTAGAGCAATAAAGCAACAAAGCAACCAGCAACGTTTGATAAACATATCGTAATAAATTGACTCAACGAATATAAAAGTCGAGCAACTTATCTTCTCCGAGGTATCCTTGTAAATGCTGTCCTATCTGTACCGGACCTACGCCTGCGGGAGTTCCCGTAAACAACAGGTCGCCTATTTTCAGCGTCATAAAGCGGCTGACGTATGCAATAATCTCATCCACTTTGAAAAGCATATCCGAGGTATTGCCGTGCTGCACTTCCTTTCCGTCTATTTCCAGACGGAAATCAAGCTGCTGTAAATCGCCTCCTGCTTGCTCCAAAGGAACAAAAGTTCCGATAGCTGCCGAATTGTCGAACCCTTTGCAAAGTTCCCAAGGATTACCCGCTTCACGGAACTTACGTTGTAAATCGCGTGCCGTAAAGTCGATGCCTACAGTCACTGCGTCATAATAACGGTTGGCAAAGCGCGGCGCAATGTTTTTTCCCAAACGGCAGATACGTACCACCACCTCAGTTTCGTAATGAACCTCATCCGAAAAATCGGGAATAAAGAAAGGCTTTCCGTCTTTCAATATAGCCGAGTCGGGCTTCATGAAGATAACCGGCTCTTTATTAACTAACGTATGCCCCAGCTCTTTATTGTGCAGTGCATAGTTCATTCCGACAGCAATAATCTTCATTATTTGATTTCGTTAAAATTCAGGCGGTTGAACATCACCGCCAAATGAGCATATAGAGAAGTATTCTGAACAACGATATTTTCCGGCACACGGATACGGAACGGGGTAAAGTTCCACACTGCTTTGATGCCACCGGCTATCATGGTGTCCGTAATGCATTGGGCTATCTCGATAGGTACAGTCAGCACACCGATGTTCACATCATATTCGCGCATCTTCTGCTCGAATTCACTGGAATGGAAGATAGGGATTCCATTCAATGTAGTACCTACCAACTCCGGGTTCACATCAAATGCGGCTACAATTTCCAGCCCAAAGTGCTTCAAACCGGAGTCGCGCAACAATGCACCACCCAAGCTACCTACTCCAAACAGAAATGCTTTATGCATATCGGTAAATCCGAGAAAGTCTTCCAGTACGGCTATCAGCGTATCGACTTCGTAGCCTACACGCGTACGCCCGGAGATGTTGACATACGACAAATCCTTGGCTATCTGTGAAGCATCTATATTGATTTCTTTGGATATCTGTGTAGAAGAGACGTACCGTTCGCCCCGCTGCTTGAGCAGCTTAACATTCGACAAGTACCACGGCAACCTGCGCAAAGTAGGCTCCGGCACTTTCATGCTATCCTTATATTGAATTGCCTGGTTCGTGGTCATTTTCTTCATTTCTTTAGGTTACGGGTGGACAAAAATACGCTTTTTTTGGAAAAGAATACTCCAACAGAAGAAAGTTAACATAATTTCTACAAAAGTTTTACTTATCGCCAAAAAGGGATAACGGCAAACTAAGAGAAACTCCCACCGAATGGAAATTCAGGCAATCGAAACCGGCAAAGACACCTATCCGTGCCATATCAGAAAACCCGATCGAATATCCAATCTCCGTATAGGGTCGCCGACCATATATCACAATGGAACGAAGATGCAAGGCTTCATCAAATGCTTTTCTTGACAGAAAAGGAAGATGTTTCAAAAGCAGATATGGAGTATACCAGGAGACATTAGCCTGTGCCCAGCGGGTATTAGTGGACAAAACGTAGTTATCCAATAAACTAAACCCGGTATCGAAAGAACGTTCCGTAACCAATATGCGGGTAGAAGCGAAATGCTTAAAGTCAGGGAACTGAAGATTCTTTGCATCAAAGAATGAACCTGCATTCACTGACCAATGCAGGCGATTGAACATACCGAATTCGATTTTCTGTTTAGCAGAGAATTGCATCAGGTGGTACGAGGTAAGATAACGGCTTCCGCTCATAGGGAAAGCTCTGTCATATTTCAAGGTAAATGTAGGGTAACGGGAAGCTTCATACACTTTCTTACCTTGCGACATATGATAGTAGTGAGCCGGAGTGTACTCCAACTCAAAAGAAGCTTTCAGGATATCATTCTCCGGCATCGGTCGGAAAGCAGTGTTTTCCGGAATATTCGGTTCGGCATCCCTCTTGAACCAACTTTTACGGATATGATTATCCAGCATCTTCCTGCGTTGCCAGGAAAGTGAGGAAGAAAAAAGTAATCCGTTAACCGGCTCTATCGCATGGTCAACTGTGAAGAAGGTATTCTCATAAAGTTTCAGATGGTTATGACCGAACAACGAGCTGGACATACTGTTAATCAAACGAGATTCTCCGCTTTCCGAATTATAATCGGCAGACAGAAGACCTCCGGAAAGAGATAAATAACCACGGTTCCGTGGAGCATAATCCAGCGTCAATTCTCCTTGTCCAATCCAGTTTTTGCGGGCTGTAGTATAATAGAAAGAAGGCACAAAACGAAGTGTAGAAGATTCTGATAACTTCACTCCTGTCTTTAGCTTAACTCCTAACCAGAAACCATCCACAAAATTATATTCGGGAATATAAGCGGAAAGACCGGGTAAAGTCAACCAGGCATTCTTATTGGAAGTTCTGAAAGTCTTTCCCCACATAATGGTATTCAGTACTTGCCCAACAGCCGTTTTCTTCTCGTTTTTTTCTCCGGGTGACAAATCTTTCAGTGCAATCTTTTCTTCTTTATATTGATAACTCTGCACTTCTTCCAATCGCAACGGCACACTACGGATAGTGGTCCAATAAAGAGAATCCCGCTTATCGGCAAGCGAATCAACCTGAGTATCTTTGCGTCCGATCCGTGCAGGACGTTCAAATTTATGTTTCTTTGGTTGCACTACCGCAGTGGCAGTTACAGGTTTTGCCGTTTTATCTGTATTGGCCTCCGGCTGGATATCCGTTTTTACCTCTCTATAATGTATTGCTGCCAGATAGGAAGCCTCCGCCTTGAAACCCATTATGTCGATGGTAGAAGAGGTAGTAATAGAAACCGGTAGAAAGACAGAAGACTGCACCTCCTTGCAAGTGATCTTAATCTTTGCTTTCAACCCGGTAGCACGAACATTGACATCAGCAGCCGATATGCACCACAAATCTTCTACAATGAACAGGTCTCCTTCCAGCAAACGGTTATCCTCTTTCTTGGGAATCACACGGATCTTATTTATCATTTGTCCTTCTTCCACAAAGCAAGCGTCAAGTCTGAAACGATAGTATGAAAAGGCACTTTTATTTAAAGGAGAGACTTTGCCGAAAAGCTCAGGAGTATAGAGATTAATCGTAGTTATTCCCATATCTACCTGTATTTCCTCAGGAAAAGAGTTCTTATTAGCTAATACCTTATTATTCCAGATATTGGGAGCAGTAAAATTCACGATCTGCTGTTGCTCCAAGACAAACAGCTTTCCAAGCCATTCTTTTGCATCTTTCCGCACCTCTTTGGATAGTTTCAGGACAGCAGGAATAGAGGTCCCTTTACCGGTTCCTTTCAGATACGTACCGGCAGTGTAGCTTTTTATCTGAGTGCGATAATAAGGAGCACGCGCTATCGCTTTGCGCATCACTGCATAGGCGGGATCTTCATTTCCCTTGGTGATGCTTACTTCCGGCAGGCTATAGGTACGTTCGGCAAGCACTATATCCTTCTCATAATCACGATTCAGCATTTGAAAAGTAAAGGTCTGGGATATGAATCCTAAAGAAGAGACCTCACAGGTATATTGTCCGGCAGATAATTTCGTTTGAAACCGCCCATGCTCATCGGTAGTTAAACCTGACTTAATTTCTCTTAGATAGAGGGCGGCATAAGGAACCGGCTTTCCGTCAGTATCCGTAACAGTACCATTGAAAGATTGCGCAAAAGATAGTATAGTAACCAAAGACAATAGAAATAGCCAGATGATTCTTTTCATATTTTGTATATTTGAAGCTAATTAGCGTTTTCTATTAGACGACAAAAGTCTCAAAAGATTGCAAAGTTTCGCGCAAAATATTACTTTTGATTCTTAAAACAGAACGAATATGAAGAATAATGATTGGAAAGAACGGTTGAATGTGGTTTATTCTACCAATCCGGACTATAGTTATGAAAAGGAAAATGAAGAAGATCAAATCACTCCGGCAGCTTCCCAACAGAAGTTGCGCGTGCAATTGGATCGCAAGAACCGGGGTGGCAAAGTAGTCACACTCGTCACGGGTTTCATAGGTACGGAAAATGATTTGAAGGAATTGGGTAAATTGCTGAAGTCTAAATGTGGCGTAGGTGGAAGTGCCAAAGATGGAGAAATCATCGTACAGGGAGATTTCAAGCTGAAAGTACTGGAGCTACTTAAAAAAGAGGGATATACGCAAACTAAGCCGGTAGGATAATCCGGTTCACCGAAACAGATGGTCTGTTTTCAGTAAGTATATCACTTCTTCCAAAAGAGGCAAATATGCATAAAAAAACGACCGCAACGGGAATTCCCGTACGGTCGTTTTTTTATATATTGAGTTGAATTATTCAGCTTTCAAAGTGAAACGTTTGAAATCTACAATCTTCAATTCAGGGTCAGCTGCTGCCAACACTTCTCTTACAGTCTTCTTAGAATCCATGATATTTTCCTGGTTCAGTAAGCAAACTTCTTTCAAGAACTTAGCCAGACGACCTTTAGCGATATTCTGGATCATTTGTTCAGGCAAATGTGCAGCCTTTTCAGCAGAAACAGTAGCAATGATTTCTTTTGCTTTTGCTACATCTTCAGCTGTAATCCAGCCTTTAGCCATGTTACTTTCCATGTGGTCTTCGCTGTCCACGTGAGCCGGATTGATACCTGCTTTCTTCAAAGCAGCCTCAACAGCCTTCTGTACCTGTTCTGCTTTGGTCTTTTCGATAGCAACTTCAATTTCTTTCTGCTTTACTTCTTCAGAAACACCATCCTCGTCAATTGCAATCGGGTTCATGGCAGCAATCTGCATAGCCACTTCCTTAGCCAACTGCTCGTCAACTTCCTTATTGAAAGCAACGATCGTACAAAGACCATTTCTGTTCATGTGATTGTAAACAACAGTGCTTGCACCTTCTACAGTCAGATAGCCATCAAGCTCCATCTTCTCACCTGTAATACCGCTACGGTCAGTCACTGCATCCTGTACAGTACCGTTACCCATCGGTAATGCTTTCACTTCATCCAAAGTCTTGCAGTTGTTAGCTACAGCAAGATCCAGAATATCTTGAGTCAATTTTATAAAGTCAGCATTTTGAGCTACGAAGTCAGTTTCGCACTTCAAAGCAATGATAACGGCAAAGTTACCGGTAGTCTTAGCCAGAACACAACCTTCCGAAGCTTCACGGTCTGAACGCTTAGCGGCAACAGCCTGTCCCTTCTTACGGATTATTTCCATTGCCTTGTCGAAATCGCCTTCAGCTTCCGTCAACGCATTCTTGCAGTCCATCATACCTGCTCCGGTCATTTTACGGAGTTTGGTAATATCAGCCATTGTTACAGCCATAATATATTTCCTCTATATTTTTAATTATTAATAAATTCTTCACAAAACAATTGAGAGTTGAGAATAGAGAATTGAGAATTGCCGTTTAAAGTAACTCTCAACTTTCAATTCTCAACTCTCAACTATATCTTAAGCCTCTTCGTCTTCCTTCAGGAAAGCAGCAGCTTTAGCTGCATTGATTGCTTCCTCGTCAGATTTGTCGAGTCTTGCTTTTGTAGCTTTCTTCTTGCCTTTATTGGCAGGAGCTTCACCAGCTGCTTCCATGTCTACTTTTTCAGCTTTTCTTTCTTCCAAACCTTCCTGCATAGCAGCGCAGCAAGCATCCAGAATTACTTCTATTGATTTAGTAGCATCATCATTAGCCGGGATAACGAAATCAATGTTAGAAGGATCAGAGTTCGTATCAACGATACCAAATACAGGGATACCCAAACGGTTAGCTTCGCGAACTGCGATGTTTTCTTTCATAACATCAATAACGAACAGTGCAGACGGCAGACGAGTCAGGTCAGCAATAGAACCCAAAGTCTTGTCCAGTTTAGCACGTTGACGTGAAATCTGCAGGATTTCTCTCTTAGACAGATTAGAGTACGTACCGTCATTTGTCAATTTGTCGATGGTAGCCATCTTCTTAACAGCCTTGCGGATAGTGGGGAAGTTAGTCAACATACCGCCCGGCCAACGCTCGATTACATAAGGCATATTTACAGAGGCCGCTTTATCAGCAACCACTTGTTTAGCTTGTTTTTTAGTAGCAACGAACAGGACTTTCTTTCCTGATTTTGCAATTTGCTTCAAAGCTTCAGCAGCTTCGTCTACTTTAGCAACTGTCTTGTGGAGGTCAATGATATGGATACCATTGCGTTCCATGAAAATATAAGGAGCCATTGCAGGATTCCACTTTCTTTTGAGGTGACCAAAGTGGCAACCGGCTTCCAATAATGTATCAAAATTTGTTCTTGACATCTTGTTTTTTCTTTAAATCGTTTACTTTCTTTTTTGTTTTTTCTAAACCAACCGCCGGGTAGTCTATCAATCCAGAGTCCCGGTAGTTTAGATACTAAACGCTCTTTCAGTTGAGAGTTGAGAGATAAAAGTTGAGAATTAAGCAACTTGTCCGCCCCAACATTTCTGCAACTCTTAACGTTTACTGAACTGGAATCTTCTACGAGCTTTCGGTTGTCCCGGTTTCTTACGTTCAACAGAACGCGGGTCACGAGTCATGAAGCCTTCAGCGCGGAGAGCAGCCTTGTCTTCTGCATTCATCTTCACCAATGCGCGGGCAATAGCCAAACGCAAAGCCTGAGACTGACCGGTGAAACCACCACCGCAAAGATTTACTTTAATATCATATTTTTCAGCAACACCCAGCTTGCTCAGCGGTTGTTTTACTACATACTGAAGAATAGTTGATGGAAAGTACTCTGCAAGGTCTCTCTTGTTAATAGTAATCTTTCCTGTACCTTCGGTTACGAAAATGCGTGCAATTGCACTTTTACGTCTGCCTAATGCATTTACTACTTCCATATCTATTATTTAAGTAAGTTTATATCAATTGATTTCGGGTTCTGAGCGTCATGTTTGTGCTCGCTGCCGGCATATACGTACATATTGCTCAGCAATTTAGCGCCCAATTTGTTCTTAGGCAACATACCCTTTACTACTTTTCTCAACAGTCTGTCATCACCGTTCGGTTTAGCCTGCAGACGAGCAGGAGTCATTTCTCTCTGACCACCGGGATAACCTGTGTATGACAAATACACTTTGTCAGTCCACTTATTACCTGTCATTTTAACTTTGTCGGCATTAATAATGATAACATTATCACCGCAATCTACGTGAGGAGTAAAGTTTGGTTTATACTTTCCTCTCAACAGTTTCGCAACTTTTGCGCCCAGACGACCCAATACTTGGTCTGTAGCGTCAACAATAACCCATTCTTTGGTTACCGTAGCTTTGTTTGCAGAAATGGTCTTGTAACTTAAAGTATCCACTCTTGATTTGTTTTTTAAATGTTACTACTAAAAAAATTCTTCATTACGGATTAGCTACCCCGGACAAAGGTAGATTAACTCGCTCTGAATTAATTGCTTATCCTTATTAGATAATAATCGGCTTGCAAAGGTACGGATTTTCCCAAAACTGGCAAACGTTTTCTTCTTTTTTTTTAAAGAAGCTAACTATCAATCACAAGCAATGTTATGGTACAAAACAAGCAATGTTACGATGCACAAGATTACTTGTTCTGCATCGTAACATTGCTTGTTATATCAGGATAGCCCGCTTTAGCGGACAATATCTTCAGGGAATGCAGGTGGCATCATTACCCGTTTCCAGGTTTCATGATACCAACAGTTCAGTTCATTGCCGTTCAAATCTTTAGAAATAAAATACTTCAGATGCATAAGTCCACCCTCTCCCATCTCAAACTCCAGAATATTATCTTTATTATCCAGCATGGGCAGATGAATGTTTTTCTCAATACTTTCCCGATAGCTATTATCCGTCAGTTGAGTATAGGTACCATATCCGGTGATTATAGCATCTTTGCCGGGAATAAGAGTGAAATTGACAATACGCCCGTCGTCGCTCAACACCTTAAACGTGTTACTGGGCTTCAAAGTACCGGGAACATCCGGAATTTCAGATACATAGTGGCACAACTGCCAGATGCCTTTCAAATCCGCAGGTTTGAAACTCGCCTTTTTTTGTGCCATCGCTCCTGTTACCGCCAGCAGCACCGCTGCCAACATGGTAATGAAATACTTCTTCTTCATGTTCGTATATATTGGGTTAACGTATTGGCATCTGACTGTCACAAATATAAGTATTTATTTTGATATTATAACAATTTATCAGTAAAAAAAAGAGCCCGCACAACCAAGATTGTGCGGGCTACTTCATCTATGTATTTACGAGTTAAAACTCTGCATTACGCGGTGTACGCGGGAAAGGTATCACATCACGAATATTCGCCATACCCGTCACGAACAGAAGCAAACGCTCAAAGCCCAGACCAAAGCCTGAGTGAGGGCATGTACCGAACTTACGGGTATCGAGATACCACCACATATCCTTCATCGGAATATGCATTTCGTCAATACGCGTCAACAACTTGTTGTAATCCGCTTCACGCTCGGAACCACCGATAATCTCACCAATCTTCGGGAACAATACGTCCATTGCACGTACCGTTTTACCATCTTCGTTCTGCTTCATGTAGAACGCTTTGATTTCCTTCGGATAGTCAGTCAGGATAACCGGACGCTTGAAATGTTCTTCCACGAGATAACGTTCGTGCTCAGAAGCCAAGTCCACACCCCAGTATACCGGGAATTCGAACTTATGACCTTTAGCAACAGCCTCTTCCAGTATCTTGATACCGTCCGTATAAGACAAACGTACGAAAGATTCTTTCAATACACTTTGCAGACGTTCAATCAAACCTTTGTCGAACATATCGTTGAGGAACTTCACATCATCAGCGCAGTTATCCAAAGCCCACTTCACACAGAATTTGATAAATTCTTCTGCCAGATCCATGTTGTCCGTAATATCATTGAACGCAACTTCCGGTTCTACCATCCAGAACTCAGCCAAATGGCGCGGAGTATTGGAATTTTCTGCACGGAATGTAGGACCAAACGTATAGATAGCTCCCAATGCCGTAGCAGCAAGTTCACCTTCCAACTGTCCGGAAACCGTCAGACTGGCCTGCTTACCAAAGAAGTCGTCATCATAAATGATAGAACCGGCTTCATCCTTCTTCAAATCATAGAGGTTCTTCGTTGTTACCTGGAACATTTGTCCGGCACCTTCACAGTCAGAAGCCGTGATGATAGGTGTATGGAAATAAACGAAACCTTTCTGATGGAAGAAAGTATGGATAGCTATCGCCATGTTATGACGAATGCGGAACACTGCACCAAAAGTATTCGTACGGGGACGCAAGTGAGCAATCTCGCGCAGAAACTCCAGTGTATGGCCTTTCTTTTGCAAAGGATATGTATTATCACAAGTTCCCAGAACTTCAATTTCACGAGCTTGAATCTCAGCTTTCTGACCGGAACCTACAGATTCCGTCAGTTCACCGTTCACACTTAGACAGGCACCAGTAGTAATATCTTTCAGCATCTCTTCATCGAAGCTTGCCAAATCTACCACAACCTGCACATTATTTATTGTAGAACCGTCATTCAGGGCGATAAAATTAACTTGTTTACTACCTCTGCGGGTACGAACCCAGCCTTTCACGTTGACCATAGCGCCAAAATCTTCGCGCTTCAATACGTCAACAATCTTTGTTCTACTAATCTTTTCCATAAATTTGTGTTAAACCTATATTATATAATTACTCAAAAGAGCCCATGCGCAGGTAGTTTACTTCCTGTTCGCTCAAATAGCGCCATTCGCCACGACGCAAGCCTTTCTTAGTCAGTCCGGCAAAGAATACGCGGTCGAGCTTCACTACCTTGTAGCCCAGTGACTCAAATATACGACGAACAATACGGTTCTTACCTGAGTGGATTTCAATGCCCACTTCATCCCGTCTAACATCGTCCGTATAACTGATAGCATCTGCATGGATTTCACCGTCATCCAACTGAATACCGGCTGCAATCTGATCCATATCAGCTTTTGTCACATTCTTATCTGTATGTACGTGATAAATCTTCTTCTTCAGGAACTTCGGATGAGTCAACTTAGAAGCCAAGTCACCGTCATTCGTCAGCAGCAATACACCTGTAGTGTTGCGGTCCAGACGACCTACCGGATAAATGCGTTCATCACAAGCACCTTTCACCAAATCCATTACCGTGCGGCGTGCCTGCGGATCATCCGAGGTAGTCACAGTATCTTTCGGTTTATTCAGCAAGATATAGATCTTACGCTCGATGCTCACCGTCTGATCGTGGAATTTCACTTCGTCACCGCGTTTGATCTTGGTTCCGAGTTCTGTAACCACTGCTCCGTTTACTGAAACCACACCTGCTGTGATGAATTCATCTGCCTCACGACGAGAGCAAACGCCTGCATTAGCCAGGAACTTATTCAAACGGATCGGTTCATTAGGATCAGTAAACTGCTCCTTATATTCTATCTGCTTCTTACGGCTATACTTTGCATTCGGATCATAATCCGGTGTACGGCGTTGTTGAGGACGACCATATCCACCCGGTCTTCCACCACCATTGGGATTAAAACGCGGACGTTGAGGACGATCACCATAAGAAGAACCGCCATAAGAGGAATTTCCATAAGGACGTTGAGGACGGTCGCCACCATCACCACTATTGTAGCGTGGACGGTAAGGACGGTCATTGTTATAGGAACGCTGTCCACCATCACCACTGTTAAAACGTGGGCGCTGAGGACGGTCACCATAAGAAGGACGCTGAGGACGGTCGCCACCTTCACTGTTATAGCGAGGACGGTAAGGACGGTCACCACCACTGTTATTTCCATAGGATGGGCGTTGCGGACGATCGCCACCTTCGCTGTTATAGCGCGGACGATAAGGACGGTCTCCACCTTCACGGTTGTAAGACGGGCGGTCACCATATGAACGTTGTGGACGTTCACCACCTTCGGCATTAGGATTAAAGCGCGGGCGATACGGGCGATCACTGCTGTAAGCACGCTGTGGACGATCACCACTCTCGCTGTTAAAACGCGGACGATAAGGTCGGTCACCACCTTCACGGTTGTAAGACGGACGGCTGTAATTGTTTTCTCTGTCAAATCTGTTGCCTGAATTCTCCTCATTGGAAGAATCGTCACGCCAAGTTTCGTTTTCTGTACTCATTGTTTTATTCGAATAAAATTAAACGTTGGCCTCACGGCCATTCTATTATCACTCTTATACCTTATATTATATATGTATACCTGTCTCTTATACACATCTCCGAGCCCACGAGACTACGCTGCATCT
>ENA-UAOT01000561-UAOT01000561.1-human-gut-metagenome-genome-assembly--contig:-NODE-561-length-18386-cov-4.931428_pt1 | contig 18386 bp, 15 predicted proteins | sample MGYA00243475_ERZ654567 | MGnify/ENA primary metagenome ERZ654567 (study PRJEB26926, sample SAMN06164482) | human gut metagenome | biome: ENVO:00009003; feature: ENVO:2100002; material: ENVO:00002003... | reverse complement strand
GCGATCGTCGGCAGCGTCAGATGTGTATAAGAGACAGTGGTGGCGAATACAACCAGTTGACTGTTGATCCTGCATGGGCTAACCTGTCGGATGATGAAGAGGTTGTAAACAACGATCCTGCATTTATCAACGAAGTGGTTCGTCCTATTAATGCACAGGATGGCGACCTACTGAAGGTTTCTGCTTTCAAGGGCATCGAAGACGGTACATGGCATCAGGGTACTGCAAAATATGAAAAACGTGGTGTAGCTGCATTTGTTCCGGTTTGGAATGAGGCAAACTGTATCCAGTGTAACCAGTGTGCTTACGTTTGTCCTCACGCATCTATCCGTCCGTTCGTTTTGAATGACGAAGAACAGAAGGGTGCAAACTTCCCGATGTTGGATGTGAAAGCTCCGGCTACAATGAAGGGGATGAAGTTCCGTATGCAGGTAGATGTTATGGACTGCTTGGGTTGCGGAAACTGTGCCGATATCTGTCCGGGATTCAAGGGCAACAAGGCATTGTCTATGGTTCCGCTGGAAGGCCAGTTGGCTGAGGCCGATAACTGGAACTACTGCGTAGCTAACGTTTCTTCTAAGCAAAACTTGGTAGACGTGAAGTCTAACGTGAAGAACTCACAGTTCGCTACTCCGTTGTTTGAATTCTCAGGCGCTTGCTCCGGTTGTGGCGAGACTCCGTACGTGAAGTTGATCACCCAGTTGTTCGGCGACCGCGAGATGGTGGCTAACGCTACCGGATGTTCTTCTATCTACTCCGGTTCTGTTCCTTCCACTCCTTATACAACGAACGAGAAGGGTCAAGGTCCTGCTTGGGCAAACTCTTTGTTCGAGGACTTCTGCGAGTTCGGCTTGGGTATGGAATTGGCGAACGAGAAGATGCGTAAACGTCTGGAAGGCTTGTTGCAACAGATCACCGTGGGCGAGCATGCTCCGGCTGAGGCCAAGGAAATAGCCGCCGCTTGGATCGCTAACCAGAACGACGCCGAGAAGACGAAGGAATTGGCTCCGCAAATCATGGCATTCGTTGAGCAAGGCATCAAGGAGGGTTGTCCGGTTTGCGCTCAGATCAAGGAATTGTCTCACTTCTTGGTAAAACGTTCTCAATGGATTATCGGTGGTGACGGTGCTTCTTACGATATCGGTTACGGTGGTTTGGATCACGTGATCGCTTCCGGCAAGAACGTAAATATCATGGTATTGGATACCGAGGTTTACTCTAACACGGGTGGTCAGTCCTCGAAGGCTACTCCGGTGGGCGCTATCGCTAAGTTCGCCGCTTCCGGTAAGAGGGTACGTAAGAAAGACCTAGGCTTGATGGCTACTACTTACGGTTACGTATATGTGGCTCAGATCGCTATGGGTGCCGACCAAGCCCAGACATTGAAGGCGATCCGCGAGGCCGAGGCTTACGACGGTCCTTCCTTGATCATCGCTTACGCTCCTTGTATCAACCACGGTTTGAAGAAGGGTATGGGTAAGTCGCAAGCTGAGGAGAAAGAAGCCGTAGCATGCGGTTACTGGCACTTGTGGCGTTACAACCCGGCTTTGGAGGCAGAGGGCAAGAATCCGTTCACCTTGGATAGCAAGGAGCCGGATTGGAGCAAGTTCCAAGACTTCTTGAAGGGTGAGGTTCGTTTCGCTTCCGTAGCTAAACAATATCCGGCTGAGGCCGCTGAGTTGTTTGCCGCCGCCGAGGAGAACGCTAAATGGCGTCTGCGTAGCTACAAACGTATGGCTGCCGAGAATTGGGATGTAGAGGCTTAATATAACAGGTCTTTAGTATAGAATGAGGGCGGTGTCTCCGGAAACGGAAGGCACCGCTTTTTTTATGGGGTGGATGGGGGAGGCTGCACATAAGGCGATACGGACCTGTACTACCGTATGTGCCGGCCTGTACTTCCTTATGTGTCAGCCCGCGCTACCGTATCTACAAGTCCGTACTAACGTATCTACACGTTTGCACGAACGTATCTGCAAGTTTGCACGAACGTATCTACAAGCTTGTACTACCATATCTGCAAGCCTGCGCTACCGTATGTGCGGTTTCTCAGAAGACCGGGATCGAATAGACCAGCCCCAGCGATATACGGTGTGTATCCGGCTCTATGGCTCCCATTCGCGTGGCGGCTTTCTCTAGGATAACGCCCCGGTAGGTGTATAGGACGAATACGAAAAGGTCGAGTTGCTTGAAGGGGAAGAATTCCACGCTACTCTGCGCATTCCACGAACGGCGGTACATCCCTTTCCGGAAATCACCGTTGCTCTTATACACCCGGGCGGTCTCGTACGCCCCTTTCACGTAAACGTTCCATTGGGGGTGGACACGGTAATCCACGTCGCCGATAATCGATAGGTATTCGGTGTTCATGGCGGTATGAGGCGTGCCGGGCAGACGGCTGACGACCCCATGTTGGTCGATCCCTTGGCGGGTGTACATAACGTCGAGGTACGTTAGCAACGGGCCTTTCTCATAGGTATTGCCACAGGTGAAATAGTAGGAGTAGCGCTTGCGGGTCTGCTGTCCGACGGCGGTGGCATAACGCAGTTGCAAGGCCTTGTCCAGATAATAGCTATTCCAGTTGACCGTGTACATAAAGGGTATCTTGGCCTTGGCGGTACCCTCGGGAAGTCCGGTAGGGTAGATGTCCTCATCGTTACCGTTGCGGTTATTCACGATCTGGAAACAAAGCTCGTGGTCCGGGTTGACTTGCCAGTTGCCCGAGATACCGGCTTGGTAGGCGGTCAGTAAATTATTGAACTCGCTAAACTCTCGTACCCGGATGGAATTGACGTAATACTCGTATCCCCCGAAATTAACGAACTGCTTGCCGATCGTGAAATTGAGATTATGCCGTGCCTTTAGGTTCACGTAAGCCAGCTCGAGCGAGGAGGAGAGGTTGTCGAGCGAATAGGGATCGGAGTATTTGTTGAACGACTGCCGGTAATGATACCCCAGCCACTTGCCTACATCCCCCTTGATCTCCAGCCGGACACGGTTCAGCTTGAAGTTCATACCGTCTAGCTCCTTTCCGACAAACTCAGTACGGATTTGGGATATGTATATGAGAATGCAATCGCCCAAATGTTGAAGAGTGCAGGCAATGAACTTTTTTACTATACATTTAAGGAGGAGGTAGTGAAAGATGAGGAAAAGAATAAAACCGTCCGCAGTTATGAAATAGATTTCCTGCTTTCGCGTAAAGACAAAATATGCCCTATCGAAGTTAAATCTTCCGGATATAACTCACACAAATCCCTGGATAAATTTCAGCAAAAATTTTCGGCGAGAATTCTTCACAGGTATCTTCTCTATACGTTTTTGATGGCGTCCGCCTTCGAAATCGGTTGAGAAGAATTCGTTCATGATTTTGTCTGCCATTTCATTGTCGATGAAACGTCCCGGCATTACCAGAACATTGGCATCATTGTGTTGGCGTGCAAGATGAGCAATCTCGGGCATCCAGCACAATGCGGCACGAATACCTTGATGCTTGTTCAATGTCATGCTGATACCTTCACCACTACCACAGATAGCAATACCCGGATAACATTCTCCGGCTTCGACTGCCAGTGCCAGCGGGTGTGCAAAATCAGGGTAGTCACAGCTGTCTGTGCTGTATGTACCAAAGTCTTCAAACGGATAGTTCTTGGCCTTCAGCCAAGTTTTTACATATTCTTTCAATTCAAATCCGGCGTGGTCGGATGCCAAACCTATTTTTTTCATGCCAGCATTTCTTTTACCTGGTTATACACATTCTGTGCCGTGAAGCCCAGTTTTTCATCCAATACTTTATAAGGAGCAGAGAATCCGAATGATTCTAATCCCCATACTTTACCATTTGCACCAACCAAACCTTGGAGATTGACAGGCAGACCGGCCGTCAGACCGAATACTTTGGCATCGGCAGGGATTACGCTGTTTTGATATTCTTTGCTCTGATTGCGGAACAGACCTTCTGAGGGCACTGAGACAATGCGTACTTTGACACCGTCTTTGCGTAGTAGTTCAGCACCTGCCACCAAAGTAGATACTTCGGAACCGGATGCTACAAGAATTACATCGGGGTCAGTATCTGAACCGGCAACAATGTAAGCACCTTTTTCTACTTGACTGTAGTTGTTGCCTGTGGGCAGGTTGTTGATGTTCTGACGTGAGAAGATCAATGCTGTTGGAGTAGAGGTATTTTCCATAGCCAGTTTCCATGCAACGGTTGTTTCTTCTACATCAGCCGGACGGAGTACCAACATGGAGTTATGTCCTTTGTGGTTCTTCAATTTTTCCATTAGGCGGATTTGTGCTTCCTGTTCTACCGGTTCGTGGGTAGGTCCGTCTTCACCTACGCGGAAAGCATCGTGTGACCAGATGAATTTAATGGGGAGTTCCATTAAAGCTGCCATACGAATAGCCGGTTTCATGTAGTCTGAGAAGACAAAGAAAGTAGCACATGCGGCGATGATACCACCATGCAGAACCATACCCAAACAGCAGCATGCCATGGTTAGCTCGGATACGCCTGCTTGTAAGAAAGCACCGCTGAAGTCACCGTAAGTGAATGCATGGGTTTTCTTTAGAAATCCGTCTGTTTTGTCAGAGTTGGATAAGTCGGCAGAAGAAACAATCATATTTTCTACTTCGGTAGCCAATACTCCGAGAACAGTAGCTGATGCGGCGCGGGTAGCGGCATTGGCTTTCTGTTCGATAGCATTCCAATCGATTTGGGGAATTTTTCCGGAGAACCAGAAATCCATTTTAGCTGCCAATTCGGGATTTGCTTTTGTCCATTCGGCCTTGTATGCATATCGTTCGGCAACAATTTTCTTCAATTCTTCTTTGCGTTTGGCATAGAGCTCTTTTACTTCAGTAAAAATCTGGAATGGATTTTCAAGGTCGCCACCCAAATTTTTGATGGTATTGATATATGCCTCACCACCCAAAGGAGCACCGTGAGTACCGCAGTTGCGTTCATAGCTTGAGTTATCCGCTTTACGTGCACCTTTACCCATAACAGTTTTACCGATAATCAACGTCGGTTGTCCGGTTACAGCTTTGGCTTCAGTCAATGCAGCACGGATAGCATCAGGGTCATTGCCGTCAATGGTCATTACTTTCCAGTGCCATGCTTCATATTTTTTAGCAACATCTTCGCTGGTAACAGCATCCGTTTCAGTAGAAAGCTGAATATCGTTTGAATCGTAGAACATAATGAGGTTGTCCAAGCCTAAGTGACCTGCCAAACGACCTGCTCCCTGAGAAATTTCTTCCTGGATGCCACCATCGGAGATGTAAGCATATATAGTCTGATTCATCACGTCTCCCAAACGGGCTTTCAAGAACTTGGCTGCGATGGCTGCACCTACCGCAAATGTATGTCCTTGTCCCAAAGGACCGGATGTATTCTCAATACCACGCATAATATTCACTTCGGGATGTCCCGGAGTGGGGCTTCCCCATTGGCGGAATTCTTTTAGTTCATCTATAGTGAACTTGCCACTCATAGCTAATACGGAGTAAAGCATCGGTGACATGTGGCCCGGGTCAAGGAAGAAGCGGTCACGACCTTCCCAACACGGATTTTCCGGGTCATATACTAAGAACTCTGAAAAGAGTACGTTTATGAAATCAGCGCCACCCATGGCACCGCCGGGGTGACCGGAGTTGGCTTTCTCTACCATCGCTGCGGCTAAAATACGGATATTATCGGCTGCGCGATTCATTAGTTTCTTATCATTCATAGCGTAAAATGTTATTTATGGTGCAAAGATAATTAAATCTTTGATAATGTCATTCCTAACTCTATGAAGAATATTCTATAGAATATGTTTTCATATTTCGGTTTAACAAACTTGTATGGTTTATGGTTTGTTTCCTTTATAAAAGTTCCAGCAATTGTTTTTTTACCGTATCTACTCCCGGGAAGCCGGTAAACTTATTTTTGATGCTTCCATCTTTGTCAATAATCATATAAGTGGGCACTCCCTGAATGCTGAATTGTTTGTTGATGTAAGCCCATTGTGCATTGGTGAGGCGATAATGTTCTCCATGGATGTCTGAAATCATGTTCTCCCATGTTTCTTTTGGTGAGTTCTCACCGGCAATGAATAAATATACTATGTCCTTGTCTGCCAATTCTTCTTTCATTGGTTTCATATCTTTCATTGCTTTTTGGCAGGGACCGCACCAAGTTGCCCAAAAATCTACTAGCATGACTTTTCCTCTGAATTTGGAAATGATGGAAGCGAATAAATCTTCATTTGCTACTTCGCCGGTTTCGTTGATGGTGAAGCCCGTTTTCTTTTTATTGGCTTCAATCGTTTCTATCAGCTTATTATTCATCGAAGTCAGTTTTTCCAGATAGTAAGGGTTTTCCATCAGGCGAATTTCCTGAAAATCGGTTTCAGTCAACGGACAGAAGTCGGTGATTTTTTCGGCATATTTCATAGCTTTGCGTATATCAAAGAAAAGGCCTTTATCAGCACCCATATAGTTGGTTACTACTTTCATACCGGCTTCTCGTACTTTCTTGCTGTATTCCATGAACAGCGGGTCATATTTCTTTCTCAAGTCTTGCATCTTTCCGGCTAATGCTTTGGCGCTTTTTTCTGCATCAATACTGTCTTTATATGCTTTGATGACTGCTGCATCTTCGGCTGAAGTCCGGTCTGACGAAATAATATAGCTGAATATGTCTTTCATATTGCCGTCCAAAGGGACACGTATTTCATAGCCTAAATATTTTAGCATTCTGGAATAGCCGTTGCAGTAAAGCATTTCATTGCTGTTCAGTGCTCCTATGGTTCTTATATAGTCATAATAATTGGTGGGCAGGTCGGGGGCTTTATAGCTTTTGAATGCTTCTCTTTCGGGTAGTCCGCTATAATATATATATGCATTCATCAGATTTGAGTTGATACTGTTGAGTGCTGCGGTACATTGAAATTTATTGTCTATCAGCAATAATTGGCGGGATGCATTATCCAGTTCTTTGGCATTTTGTATGATTGAATTTCTGTTTTGGTATTTGTTCAGGCAATAGGCTTTATATTCTTCTGCCGACATATTATATATTTCTTTTAGAAAATCTTTTCCTTCCCATTCGGTTGCCCATTTGCTGTTCAGGGTTTTGTTGAGTTGCGCCATTGTGCCTGAGAAATATAGTTTCTCTCCTTCCGGTTTGTTCTGTTTCAATAATTTGCTTTGTGAACGGCTGATTTCCCGTAAATTAATGATTATTTTAGTGTCTTCTCCGGGAGTCATAAACAATGTACTGATTTTCTCTCTTCCCATCACTAAATCAAGGCTGGTCGGAGCAGAGAGGTCGATTGCTGTGCAGAAGCTGCCGTCTTCTTTGATTTCTATGGGAATTTCGTTTTCATTACCGGTCAATAACTCACAAAGGTAGGCATTTAGGTTGAGTTGATAGTTATGTTTATAGTCCAAAAGTTTTCCACTCAGTGTAGCCTTTCCCATTGTCAATTGAGGAGCCGGTAATATTTCTACGGCATTTGTTTTTTGTTTTACCTCTTCCGGTAACACTAATTCGGGTAATTTCCCATTTAAAGAAATTCCCCATATTTTGAAGCAGTCTTCGCAGTCACTTTCTATAAAGTCTATCGTTTTTACGGTAGCCGGCAGGGTAGGAAATATCAGACTGAAAGTAGCCTCACCGCTGTCGGGCATCCAAAATTCTTTGTCAAGGGTGATGCCACTGCCCGAACGGATGGGGTATTTTTTACCGTTATCAGCTAACAGATAGCTTTCTCCGCTGATTCTAATCCAATTGTGTGGGCGATAATATGCTTTGATATCCAAAACGGTAGCGGTGTCGGAAAGTGTGATTTGGTTGATCTCCACTGTGGATGTGTTGCGAACAATAAACGGAGGCTGGTTGACTTTACGTTCTTGGGCTTGTATGGAACATAAGGTTCCCAAAGCCAATAATAATGTGCATAAGGTTTTCATAATATAGTTTTGTTTTGGAAAAAAGCCGCCATTGATTTTTGATTGGTCAATGGCGGCTGATTAAGTTTATTTTGACTTTTGTGTTAAGTTCACATATCTGTGAGTTTAGATCAATTTACGAGAACCGTCGCTGATAACTACATCGTAAACTTTCGGACTGCGACCAAATTTTTCTTTGAATCTTTCTTTTGCAGTAGTGATGAATGTTTCATAAAGTTCATTCTTCACTAAGTTGATAGTACATCCGCCGAAGCCACCGCCCATAACACGTGAGCCGGTAACGCCACAATCGAATGCGATATCATTTAAAAAGTCAAGTTCTTCGCAGCTAACTTCATATAATTTGCTCATGCCATTGTGTGTTTCATACATTTTCTGGCCGACAGTTTCATAATCACCTCTTTCCAATGCATCACAAACATCAAGTACACGTTGGATTTCTTCGATGACATATTCTGCGCGCATGTAATCTTCTTCGCTGATATCAGCTTTAGCTTCCTGCAACATTTCCATTGTACAATCACGTAAAAACTCTACATGTGGATGTTTCTTTTGAATAGCGGCAACAGCAGCTTCGCAGCTCTGACGACGCTTGTTGTATGCAGATGATGCCAACTCGTGCTTAACTACGGAGTCTACCAATACTAAACGATACCCTTCCGGTTTGAATGGGAAATATTGGTATTCCAATGAACGGCAATCCAAACGGATTAAGCTACCTGCTTTACCGAATACAGAAGCAAACTGGTCCATGATACCGCAGTTTACGCCACAATAATTGTGTTCAGTTGCCTGACCTATTTTAGCTAATTCGAATTTATCTATCTTGTTGTCGCCAAACAAATCGTTGATAGCATAAGCATATGTGCTTTCCAGTGCAGCCGATGAAGACATACCGGCACCCAAAGGCACATCACCTGCAAATGCAGTATCAAAGCCTTTTACGTTTACACCGCGCTTAATCATCTCACGGCAAACTCCGAAGATGTATCTTGCCCAGCTGGCTTTTGGAGCATCTTCTTCGTTCAAACCGAATTCTACATAGTCTTTCAGGTCGATAGAGTAAGCGCGTACTTTATCTGTTCCGTTAGGTTTGATTTCAGCAATCATACCTTTATCTACAGCACCCGGAAATACGAAACCACCGTTATAATCGGTGTGCTCACCAATGAGGTTGATACGACCGGGTGAAGCATATACTGAACCTGTTGTGCCATCAAAATGTTTGATGAAGCGACTTCTTACATATTCTATGTCCATGATAATTCTATAATTTAAAGGTTAATATATCGCATTTATTATTATTCTGCTTCTCTTCTTGTAACCTTGCTGCCGATAAGGGCGTAGAACAGCAGGTAGACAGCGCAAGCTACTACACACCAGAAACTCTGAATGTAGCCTACGAGGTCGGCAACTGTAGCTTGGATAAACATCATTACAGCGCAACCGAATACCATTGTCATAAAAATACCGGAAGCGATGGCTGTATATTTGCCAAGACCTTCAACTGCCATATTGAAAATAGCTCCCCACATTACTGAAGTACAAAGACCTACCAGTAGGAATGAGAAGATGCCCAAAGGAATTTCTTCCCAAATAATTTCGAGTGTACCCCAATTCACACCCGGAAAAGCTACCGTGATGGTAGGTGCAAACATACCAAACAAAACGAGGATGATAGTAGCTGATGATACAACGGTAATCATGGTGCGGCTCGATACTTTTTCACCAATACTGGCACCTACGAAACGACCAATCAGCATCATAAACCAATAAACGGCTACAATCATACCTACTGTGCTGGCGGGGAGTCCGTAGTCACTGATGAGGTACTGTTGTACGAAGTTAGGTACACCTACTTCGATACCCATATATACGAAAATACCCAAAGTACCCAATGCAAAATGACGGTAACTCATAGCACCTTTGATAAGGTCTAGCTGTACAGGAGCTTGTTTAGGTTCTTCAATTTTAGTGAATGAAATTACGATGAAAGCCACAACGAAGATAGCAAGTGCAATCATCAAGGCAGGTGTTGCATCGGAAATTTTGGCTTTTGCAGCATCACCGATGAGAGCTCCCATCAGAATATAACAAGCTACAGCTGCGGTAGAGTTGAACACACCGCCAATCTGAATTAGCTGGTTACCGCTGTTACCACCACCTCCGAGAAGGTTCAGCATGGGGTTAACCACGCAGTTAAGGATACACATACACAGACCGGCGATAAAAGCACCAATCAGGTAAACAGCAAATACAAGACCAAGATTATTATCTACATCCATCAGACCGCTGATCCACTGGATAAGGATACCCACACTACCTACGACAAGACCGATAAGGGCGGTTTTTTTATAGCCATACTTAGAGATAAGCATACCGGCGGGAATACCCATTACGAGGTAAGCGATGAAGTTACCATAGTTACCAATCTGTGCAAGCACATTTGAAATTGGTCCTTGGTTTTTGATAATTGTTGCCATGGGTGTACACAGGTTGGTCACGAAGGCAATCATTGCAAAAAGGGCAATCATGATGATGATAGCACCCCATTGTTTTGTTTTTTGAGCCATTGTTAAATCGTTCTTTATGTTTATTTTAAAATTGTTTTGCTTATTTTTCTACGCCGAATTTGTAGATGGTTATCTGTTGGTATACCTCTTCCGGTTTTAATACACAAGAAGGGAAATGACCTTTATTCGGAGTATCAGGGAAATGTTGTGCTTCAAAGCAGATAGCGCTTCTGGCAGGGAAAGTGGCACCGTGAGCGCCTTCAAAGCCATTGTGCCAATTGGCTGTATATACTTGGACACCCGGTTCAGTGGTGTAAACCTCCATGCTGCGTCCGCTTTCAGGTTCAACACATTTAGCAGCAAAGCTAAGGGTTCCTTGTTCGCGTTTATTGAGTACATAGCAATGATCATAGCCGGCACCAAACTCTAGTTGTTCAAATTTGTCATTGATGCGGCTACCCACAGCATGAGGAGTACGAAAATCCATCGGTGTACCTTCTACTTTGGCTATCTCGCCGGTGGGGATAGATACATTATCCATTGGAGTGTAAAAGTCTGCATTAATAGTTACGATGTTGTTTTCAACGCTTGCTGTAGGATTGGCAATACCTGAAAGACTGAAAAAACCGTGGTGAGTGAGATTGACTAATGTTGTTTTATCTGTTACTGCTGAGTAGGTTATGATGAATTCATTTTGATTACTCAGTGTATAAACTACTGTTACATCCAAATTTCCGGGAAAGCCTTCTTCGCCATCAGCCGATAAATAATGTAGCTTCAAACTTTGCGGAGTTACTTGTTCGGCATCCCAAACACGTGCGTGGAAACCGGTTGGTCCACCGTGTAGTGAGTTTGGTCCGTTATTGATTGTCAGTGAGTATTCCTGCCCATCTAAAAGAAATTTTCCGTTTGCGATACGATTACCGTAGCGTCCTATTAACGTGCTCAAAAAAGGTTCATGACTGTTGATTACATGGTCTATACTATCATGTCCTTGGATGACATTAGCAAATTTGCCGTTTTTATCGGGAGCCATTATAGCTAAGACAGCACCACCGTAATTAGTGACAGCTATTTCAACTCCATTTTCATTCTTTAGTATGAAAAGGTCTGTTTGTTTCCCATCTACTGTTTTTTGAAAGTCGGTCCGTTTCAGACCGCACAAATTCTCATCGGAAGTTGATGTGTTTATCATATTATTGAAAATCTTTTTATAGTAAGTACAAAACTATTGCAAATAAAAAGATTTTCTTCGGTATTCCCAAACTTTTTGTGGAAAAGTGAACTTGCTAAACGTGAAATTTTAATAAATCAGCTACGATAAAGCTGCTTCCGCCGACAAAAATAAAATCTTTTTCACTGGAATGTTGTTTTGCTGCTTCAACTGCTGCTTTAACATTGGGGTAACTCTGACCTTGCAAACCGACTTGTTGTGCTAACGCTTGCAACTCATTTTCCGGCAGGGCGCGTTTTACATCGGCACGGGTAAAATAATAAATGGCATCTTTGGGCATCATGCTAAGCACTCCGCTGATGTCTTTGTCATTCACCATGCCCATTACAATGTGCAGGCGGTCATATTTTTGATGTTTCAGTTGTTCCACAATGTAGGAAATGCCTCCTACATTGTGTCCGGTGTCGCATACCAATGCAGGGTGTTCTTCCAATTTCTGCCAACGTCCCATCAGTCCTGTCAGTTTTGAAACATGGGCAAAGCCTTCGCGCACATTTTCTTCGGTGAGGTGGTAGCCTATCTTTTTTAGTTGGCGAATGGAAGAAAGCAGTGTGTTGGTGTTTTTAAGTTGGCAAAGTCCTCCCAATTCTCCTTTTAGTTCGGCGAAGTCTGTTGTTTGATAAATTCGTTCACCGGTTTCGTTGACAGAAGAACTTTGTAAGAGATGTTCTTCTTCGGCAAATAGGATAGGGGCGTGAACACTCTGTGCGCGTTCAATAAATACAGGTTTGGTTTCGGGAGTTGTTTCACCAATAATGATCGGTGTGTTTTCTTTGATAATACCGGCTTTTTCTCCGGCAATTTTTGCCAGCGTATTACCGAGAAACTGTATATGGTCAAAGCTGATATTGGTAATGAGACAGAGATCGGGATGAATAATATTGGTGCAGTCCAAGCGTCCGCCCAGTCCCACTTCAATAATGGCTACATCCACTTGTTGAGTAGCAAAATAATGGAAAGCCATAGCGGTGGTAAGCTCAAAGAAAGAGGGGTGCAGCGGTTCGAAGAAGGTACGGTGCTTTTCAACGAAGTCAATTACGAACTTTTGAGAAACCGGAGTTCCGTTGATGCGGATTCGTTCACGAAAATCAATTAGGTGGGGAGATGTATAGAGGCCTGTTTTATATCCTGCAGATTGTAGAATTGCTGCTAATGTGTGTGAGCATGAACCTTTTCCATTGGTGCCGGCTATATGGATGGTATGGAATTTGCGATGAGGATGTTCGAAATATTCATCTAAAAGATAAGTGTTTTCTAATCCTTCTTTATAGGCATCCTTTCCTATGTGTTGGAAGAGGGGGGCACTATTATATAAATAATCCAGTGTTTCTTCGTAAGTCATAATCGTAAAAGTTATTGTCCGTTGTGATAGTATATGATAAAAATGGGCAGATATAAGAGGTAAAATACACTTTCATCCACTGTAAAGATGAAAACATTTTCTCTATAGTGGATGAAAGTAACTTTTTGGTCATAGCACAACGGCTATGAGGTAGTTAATCAAAGAAGTTTTTAAACTTTTTGAATATCTTTTCCTTGATGCTCAGGTTAGGTTTGAAGTTGTCAGATTCCTGCATCTTCTCCATTATTTGCTTTTCTTCTTTGTTCAGTGTTTCGGGTACGTATACACTGACATTAACCAATAAATCGCCGGTACCTGTACTATATCCATAGCTGTTTACATTTGGCAATCCTTTACCTCGTAATCGTAGCACTTTGCCTGGTTGAGTTCCTGCTTCAATTTTTACTTTTACTTTACTGTCGATAGTCGGAATTTCTACAGTTCCACCCAATGCAGCTGTAGGAATACTCAATAGAAGGTTGTATATCAAATCATTTTCATCACGAATCAGGTCGGGATGTGATTCTTCTTCAATGACAACAAGTAAGTCACCCGGTACTCCGTTGTGCTTTCCGGCGTTACCTTTTCCGTTTACTGTCAGTTGCATACCTTCGGCTACTCCGGCAGGAATTTTAACTTCCACCACTTCTTCGCCATATACGATGCCTTCACCCGAACAAACCTTGCATTTGTTTTTGATGATTTTACCTTCACCGTTACATTGGGGGCATACACTTTGTGATTGCACCATACCGAAGATACTTTGTTGAGTACGTGTCACGCTACCTGTTCCATGACATGTAGGACAAGTTTCCGTACCTCCTTCACCTTCGGCGCCTGAGCCGTGGCAGTGATCACATGCTACATATTTCTTCAGTTTGAATTTTTTTTCTACTCCCGTAGAAATTTCTTTTAAGCTCAGTTTGACCTTAACACGTAAGTCCGAACCACGGAATTTGCGTTGAGAGGCACGTCCGCCTCCACCGAAACCACTGAATCCTCCGAAACCTCCACTGCGTCCTCCGAATATATCGCCGAACATAGAGAAAATATCGTCCATAGACATACCTTGTCCGAATCCTTCAAAACCGCCACCGGCAGCTCCACTCATACCGGCGTGCCCGAACTGGTCGTAGCGGGCACGTTTGTCGGGATTGCTTAGCACATCGTATGCTTCGGCTGCTTCTTTGAATTTCTCTTCAGCTTCTTTATCTCCCGGATTTTTATCAGGATGATATTGTATCGCTTTCTTGCGGTATGCTTTCTTTATAACATCAATAGTGGCTGTCTTGTCCACTTCCAGCACTTCGTAATAGTCTCTTTTTGCCATGTTGTTTTATGATACTATTTTATTGAGCCACTACAACTTTGGCGTGGCGGATTACTTTATCATTCAGCTTATAGCCTGTTTGAACACAGTCCAGAATTTTTCCTTTTTGTTCTTCAGATGGTGCGGGAACCAATGCAATGGCTTCATGGTAATCGGTATCAAAATCTTTGCCGTCTGTTTCTATCTTCTGAAGTCCTTCCTGATTTAATACCTTTAAGAATTTGTTATAAATCAGTTCGATACCTTCGCGCATTGCTTTTACATCGTCCGAGGTCTCTGAAATATTCAAAGCGCGTTCCAAATCATCTAGAATAGGCAGGATGGCAGAGATTGTTTTTTCACCACCGTTTTTAATTAACTCTGCTTTTTCCTTCATGGTACGCTTGCGGTAATTATCGAACTCGGCAGAAAGACGTAAATACTTATCATGTTGTTCTTCTATGGTCTTTTGAGCGTCTGCCAAATCCTTATTTACCTTTTCTTCAGCAGATAGCTCTTCTGCTGCTTCCTTCTGAGTCTCTTCGTCAAGAGCAGCTTCTTCTGTCTTTTCTTGGTTTTTCAAAACTTCCTCATCCTGAGGTTGGTTTTTCTCTGTTGGGTTCATATTCTTATTAAACTTTTTGTTTTTCTTATTCTTACTCATAATCAGTCAGGGTTTTTAGGTTAATTTATTGCTAACAAATTTCGTGCCTAGTTGTTTCCCTGTCTCAAATATTTTGCAAAAGTAGGGAAAATATGTCACACTGGCATACTTTTCTGAATTAAAATGCCTACCTTTGCACTTTCAAAAATCGAAATAATATATAAACTAAGGTATATAAGGATGATTACAGTTTCAAACTTAGCCATTCAATTTGGTAAAAGAGTATTGTATAATGATGTGAATATGAAGTTCACCAATGGCAATATTTATGGAGTAATCGGTGCAAACGGTGCCGGAAAATCTACTTTTCTGAAAGCAATTTCAGGTGAACTGGAACCGACTAAAGGGTCTGTGACACTGGGGCCGGGGGAACGCCTGTCCGTATTGAGTCAGGACCACTTCAAATTTGATGAATATACTGTAATGGACACGGTTATGATGGGGCATACAGTATTATGGGATATTATGAAGCAGCGCGAAGAACTGTATGCCAAGACCGATTTTACGGATGAGGATGGTTTGAAGGTATCCGAGTTGGAAGAGAAATTTGCTGAATTGGATGGCTGGAATGCCGAAAGCGATGCGGCTATGCTGTTGAGCGGACTTGGTATCAAGGAGGACAAGCATTATATGAAGATGGGTGACTTGAGTGGTAAAGAAAAGGTGCGTGTTATGTTGGCACAGGCTCTTTACGGAAATCCGGATAACTTGTTGCTTGATGAGCCGACCAATGATTTGGATATGGACACAGTGACATGGCTGGAAGAATATTTGTCCAACTTTGAGCATACCGTATTGGTGGTGAGTCATGACCGTCACTTCCTTGACTCTGTTTGTACACATACGGTTGATATTGACTTTGGCAAAGTGAATATGTTTGCCGGTAATTATAGTTTCTGGTACGAGTCCAGTCAGTTGGCACTTCGTCAGCAGCAGAACCAAAAGGCAAAAGCTGAAGAGAAGAAAAAGGAATTGGAAGAGTTTATCCGTCGTTTTAGTGCGAATGTGGCAAAGAGTAAACAGACTACCAGTCGCAAGAAGATGTTGGAGAAACTGAATGTAGAAGAAATTAAACCGTCTTCTCGTAAATATCCGGGTATTATCTTTACTCCCGACCGTGAACCGGGAAACCAAATTCTAGAAGTGTCGGGGTTGCGTGCCGAGACAGAAGATGGAGTGGTCTTGTTTAATGACGTGAACTTTAATGTTGAAAAAGGGGATAAGATTGTATTCTTGAGCCGTGACCCTCGTGCCATGACTGCTCTTTTTGAAATCATTAATGGAAACCGTAAGCCGCAAGCCGGTAAATTCGACTGGGGAGTAACAATAACCACTGCTTATTTGCCGTTGGATAATACTGATTTTTTTGAATGCGATTTAAATCTGGTAGACTGGTTAAGTCAGTTTGGTGAAGGAAACGAAGTCTATATGAAAGGTTTCTTAGGGCGTATGTTGTTCTCGGGTGAAGAAGTGCTGAAAAAAGTGAATGTTCTTTCTGGAGGCGAGAAGATGCGTTGTATGATTGCCCGTATGCAGTTGCGCAATGCCAACTGTCTGATTCTTGATACACCTACCAACCACTTGGACTTGGAGTCTATTCAAGCTTTCAATAATAACTTGAAGAGTTATAAAGGAAATATATTGTTCGCTTCTCATGACCATGAATTTATCGAAACGGTTGCCAACCGTATCATTGAATTAACTCCGAACGGTATTATTGACAAGATGATGGAATATGATGAATACATCACTTCGGATCATATTAAGGAAATGCGTGCACGTATGTATGGAGAATAATATGTCTCCGAGATAATTTTTTTCAAGATAGAGGTATAAAGAAGGTGTGTCGTAATGAGCGAGGATGCTGAAAAAGTGATTTTTTTTAGTATTCAATCCTTTTTTTGGCACTATAAAATATTTTGTGTAAATGTGAAATACGGGATTCAGCTTGAGTTCCGTATTTTTTATTTTATAGATTTGCAAAATGAAGAAAATTATGAAAGCAAAGAATCAAGCAGTGCCTGATGAGGTATTAAGCAAGGAGTTCCTTAGCCGGTTTAAGACGGAAGCCGATGTAAGCAATTTCCTGGAGCAACTACATGTCCAGGTATTGGAGAAAATGCTTGAAGGTAAAATGGATGCCCATTTAGGCTATGAAAAGAATTCTGTAGCGAGAAATATACAGGTAATTCCTGTAATGGAAGTTATGCGAAGAAAATTCAAACCGAACATGAAGAAGCTGCCATTTCCATTTCCCGTGACCGTAACGGCCAATTGAGTCGATAGCGGTCCCCAAACATGAGAGCCGTGGTCTTCCATTGAAGAAATAAGAGTTTCACCATCAGGCGCAAGATGAATTTCCTATTGTTTATTTTCTGTGTCATATATCAAATCTCCTTTTGCATTTTCACATTCAAAGGAAGGATATGGACAAATTACCATATCTTTGTCGTTATTACTGCACCCATATATGACAATGGACGGACATAACACAAATAAATAATTTAAAAATGTCTTCATGAGAACAGTATTTAAGAAGTTAACAATAGATTCCTTATATTTCACACCATCGGATATCCATATATATGTATAGGCTTACGCGTACGTACGTGTGACCCGATGCGTACGTACGTGTAGCCCAACGCGAATATACGCGTGACCCGATGCGTATATACGCGTTGCCAAAAGACCTTGAGGTTTTAAGCAAAGCTCGGCATCTTTTTGTGTAAGGGTAGATTGCATCACTCCCCCTCACCAAGTCAGTTATTCTCGTTCTCCGTTCATCCTTACATTTTAATCAGAACATTCATATAATCAGACGGTTAATAATGTAAGGATACCCTTTCATCCTCCTTTCAGCCAGGCTTATCACGTCCTTTCAAATCTGCCTTCAGTATTTGTGTCACGCCCCCAAAAGTATTACGAATGAAAGGAGGCTGAAAGGAGACTGAGGGGACAATGTAGGGTCCCTATTCACTACCGGCCCGCCCCCATCAACAGGACGTTTCAACGGATAATGAAAGGATGACGAGAGAAACCGATTTCCGGCTGTAGAGCGGAATAATAGTGATAATCATTTCTTCAGATTTCCACATTTCTCTTCTATCAATAGACTATGTTTATCGATTAGGCTATTGATACTATCGTTAGGAAGTTTGAAGAATGTAGAGTCAATGCCATACAGCTGGGTAAACACACATCTGCAATACTTTTTGGCCTGTATTGTATCGACTCCGCTTTCTGCCATGACCTTGGCGAATGACGCAACATTCTTATCTAAGAATTTCTCAAAAAGGACAGCATTACTTTCCTTCTTACTCTGACACTGTCTCTTATACACATCTCCGAGCCCACGAGACTAC
>ENA-UAOT01000537-UAOT01000537.1-human-gut-metagenome-genome-assembly--contig:-NODE-537-length-18743-cov-7.422838_pt1 | contig 18743 bp, 20 predicted proteins | sample MGYA00243475_ERZ654567 | MGnify/ENA primary metagenome ERZ654567 (study PRJEB26926, sample SAMN06164482) | human gut metagenome | biome: ENVO:00009003; feature: ENVO:2100002; material: ENVO:00002003... | reverse complement strand
TGAAGACTCCTCTTCGTGATGGCGACCTTGAGAGACCTGACGATGCAGCCTACGCCAATGCGTACTTCATCAACGCCAACGCTACCACTGCTCCCGGCATCGTGGATGCAGACCGCAATCCTATCATGAGCCGTTCCGAAGTTTACTCCGGCGTATACGGTCGTGCCAGCATTACCTTCTATGCTTTCAATAGCTCCGGTAATAAGGGCATCGCCTGCGGACTGAACAATCTCCAGAAGATTCGTGATGGCGAGCCTCTCGGCGGCAAGGCCAGTGCTGAGTCCGATTTCAATACGGATGAAGATGAGGATTTCCTCGACTAATGACCTAATTCCCCAGCAGGGCGGCGGAGCAATCTGTCGCCCTGTTTGGGTATGGAAAGGATGTGACAATTCATGAAAACGCTGAGTATTGATATAGAAACTTACAGCAGCACTCCACTGCAAAAGTCCGATGTGTACCGTTATGTGGAGGCTGATGATTTTGAAATTCTGCTCTTTGGATATAGTGTGGACTCCGGCCCGGTGCAGGTAGTCGACCTTGCCTGTGGTGAACACATTCCAAAGGAAATCCTGCAGGCGCTGGAAGATGATGCGGTTATCAAATGGGCCTTCAACGCCACCTTTGAACGCATCTGCCTCTCTCGCTTCTTGGGCTATCCTACCGGCGATTACTTAAATCCCGAAAGCTGGCGCTGCTCCATGATCTGGGCCGCAACTATGGGACTGCCTTTGTCGCTGGAAGGTGTCGGTGCCGTTTTGGGCCTTGAGAAGCAAAAGCTCACCGAAGGCAAAGACCTCATCAAGTATTTCTGCCAGCCTTGCGCTCCTACCAAATCCAACGGTCAGCGCACCCGAAACAGACCGTTCCATGCACCAGACAAGTGGGATGCCTTCAAGAGATACAACCTTCGAGATGTAGAAACCGAAATGGGCATCCAGCAGCGTGATGCTGTATCATAAAAGTTGACACCCTATTCTCAAGGATTTTGATATAATTATAATCAATACGAGAACAGGAGAAATAATTATGGCACGAAATCAAAAATCTTATGACAACGAATTTAAAGCACAGGCTGTAAAGCTTGCTCAGGAAATAGGCGGGTATAAAGCAGCAAAAGAATTAGGTATTCCTGATGGAACTATTTACCGTTGGATAAAAGCCTTCAAAGAAGGTCGCCTTAGTGCAAATGAAGCGGTTCATTCCCCTAAAACAGCATTATTCCTTAACGATGAACTTATCGAACTCAGAAAACGTGTTAAAGAGTTGGATAAAGAAAATCGCCATTTAAAGGAAGAAAACGAATTTCTCTAAGAAGCCAGTGCTTTTTTCGCAGCCAGCCGTCGGAAGTCAGCATAAACAGAGACTGATGTTTATTGCAATCAAAACGGATGACGGTAGGATTAAGGGCAAAATTTCTTTTTATTGCAGAGCACTTCATGTTTCCAAACAGGCATTCAATAAATATTTAAAAACAAAGGATGCTCCATGGAAATATCAGGCATTGGCAGATGCCATGCTGGATATATGTAGTGAAGATGAATGCAATGATACTTATGGAAGAATCCATATGTATCAGTCATTGCAGTTCAAGCAGCCTGAAGGTGTACATATTCCAGGTGAGAGGACTGTTTATCGTGTCATGGAAGAAATTGGCCTTGATCATAAACCGAAACACAAGCCCAATGGCATTACCAAAGCGGATAAAGAGGCCCGGAAATCAGATGATTTAATAAAGCGTGATTTCACAGCTGAAAAACCACTTGAAAAATGTATTACCGATATGACCGAAATAAAAGCATCTGATGGAAAACTGTATGTTTCAGCCATTTTTGACTGTTACGATTTAGCTGTGTTGGGGCTTGCCATGGATACAAACATAAGGGCTGACCTTTGTGAACAAACCTTAGATAATGCTTACAGGGCATACCCTATGCTCCAAGGCGCTATTCTTCACAGTGACAGAGGTACGCAGTATACCAGTGAACTGTATCGTAAAGCAATCAACAAATATGGCATTCTTCAAAGCATGAACAGTGCCGGTGGCAGATGCCATGACAATGCCAGATGCGAAAGTATGTGAGCAAGATTCAAAGAAGAATTACTTTATGGACGTTATGATACCGCCTCAATGACAGCAGAACAGCTAAAAACTCTCATCTGGAGATATTTCATCAGCTATTGGAATAACCGGAGAATCTGTTCTGCTAATGGTGGGTTACCTCCGATGGTTAAGCTACAGCAATACTATGATTCATTGCAGGAGGCAGCATAGGTCGAATATCTTTGAGAAAAAAGTGTAAACCAATATTGACAATATCATTCCATAAGCCATCGGCTGGAATAGAGTCTGGTCATTATTACAGCTTAAGGTTGCGGACAGGTCATTCTGAATCAACGCCCCTTTACCACCACCCTCACAGCCACATCTTATTTTCATTGTTTTGGGTGTCTGCACCACGAATGGTTGGTTATTACCTCCCGTGCCGAAAGTAGATAAAATGGTCTGTGATACATCAAGCGGTCCCTTGTATCTGCAATCCTGCCCGTGGTTCTCAAACATTAGACCGTCTGTGCCTGCCTCACAAGTGCCTTTTGAAGTACGGCTGGCAGTTCTTTGCCACGACTGGAAGCCCTGCGCAGAATACCCAGACAAGCCTTCGGACTCAAATAATATTTTTTCGGCACTCCCTCCATCAAAATCTGCGACAAGGTAGATACGTTGTCTTCTTTGGGGTACACCCCAATACTGAGCATCAAGGAGTCTCCATGCGACTGAGTAACCGTCTCCCATGATGCGTCCTGCATTTTCCCATTTTGCAGGTTTAGACACTGACACCTGTTCGTCTTTGATTTTACAGACCTCATTAAGGACCGCCTTGAAATCTTCTCCCTTGTTTGAGGAGAATGCTCCGGGGACATTTTCCCAGACGATATATCTTGGATATTTTCCATTGGTAGTCTCCCTCATTTCTTTTATGATTCTAATGGCTTGATAAAATAAAGAAGAACGGCTGCCATCAAGTCCGTTCCTCTTCCCGGCCACGCTCATGTCCTGGCATGGGCTTCCGAAGGTTATGATATCCACAGGCTCAATCTCTGCACCATTGATGGTGGAAATATCCCCATAATGTTTCATATTAGGAAATCGAGTAGTTGTCACCATAACAGGGAATGGCTCAATCTCCGAACTCCATATGGGTATAATTCCTGCAAGAAGTCCACCCAATGGAAAACCCCCAGAGCCATCAAAGAGACTGCCGAGGGTCAGTGTAAATCTATTCTGTTGTTCCATCTCCAAAATCAACCTCCTTCACAAGGTCGGAGTACATCAGTTTCTCTCCGTTACGGTTTACAAATACATTTTCTGCATCCACGGTATCTTCCACATATCTGCGAAGTATGACAGATGCATACTTTTCATCCAACTCCATCGTGTGGCAGATACGATTGGTCTGCTCACAGGTCATAAGCGTTGAACCACTGCCACCACAGGTATCAATGACGATTGCATTCTCCTGACTGGAATTACCGATTGGATATGCAAGCAGGTCTAATGGTTTGGAAGTCGGATGATTTTTATTTTTCTTAGGCTTATCGAAATTCCAAATAGTGGTCTGGGAACGACCTGCATTTTTACTCCAGTAGTGTTTTCCATTCTGAAGGAAACCGTAAAGCACAGGTTCGTGCTGCCACTGATAATCTGACCTGCCAAGCACCAGGGAATTCTTTACCCAGATACAGCAGCCGGACAAATGAAAACCTGCGTCAATGAATGCTTTTCTGAAATTCAAACCTTCCGTATCTGCATGGAATACATAAGCCGAGCCACCTTTTTCAAGATGCTCGGCCATGTTTTTGAATGCAGCTAACAGAAATTCATAGAATTTATCATTTTCCATTTTGTCATTTTTGATGGAAAGTCCATCCGAAGACTCAAAAGCTACATTGTATGGTGGGTCCGTGATGATGAGGTTTGCCTTTTTCCCATCCATAAGTGTTGCAACATCCTCCGGGGAAGTAGCATCACCACACATCAGTCTGTGTCTACCGACCTGCCATACATCCCCTCTTTCCACAAAGGCTGCCTGCTCCAATGCTTCGGACAAATCAAAGTCATCATCCTCTGCACCGGTTCCTTCACTGTAAGAAAAAAGGTCTGCAATCTCATCCTCATTGAAACCCGTTAGAGATACATCAAAGTCCATCCCTTCCAATACTTCAATCTCAATTTTCAACATTTCTTCATCCCAGCCTGCGTCCTGTGCATATCGGTTGTCAGCAAGAATGTAGGCTTTCTTCTGTGCCTCAGTCAGATAATCCACCAACAAACAAGGCACTTCCTTGATGCCCTCTTCCTTGGCCGACATCAGTCTACCATGCCCGGCTATCACATTAAAGTCTGAGTCAATAATGACAGGATTGATGAATCCAAACTCACGCAAAGACCCACGCAGTTTGTTGACCTGCTCCTGCGAGTGGGTTCGTGCGTTATTCACATACGGTATCAATTTTGAAGTGGATACCATTTTCATTTCTGTTGTATGCTTTCCCATCAGAACAACCCCCATTCTGCAAAAGCCTCAAAGCCTCCGAGGTCGATAATATAATCCCTTGCAATCTGTACAATTTCTTCATATGGCTTTCCATCCACTGTTTCATCACCAATGGCACAGCACAAAGTAATAGGTTTCCCCGTTTCTTGTGCTTTTAAGAAAGCATAGATGTTTACAGATACATCTGCCTTGGATAAGTCCTTCCCATGCAGTCCTCCGCCTATGACGGAATCTGCCATATCAGAACCCAGCTTACGGTTTGTTGCACCCGTATCCACATCTGTTCCTCCCACCCAGGCACCTAGCGGATTGACCACTGCTCCTGGGTAAAGTGATTTTAATACCTCGTCATCTGCATTGCTCTGACAGATAATAAGTCTGTCCCCGTCAAGGATGTACTTTCCGTCAGTAGGGTACTTGTCATAAATGCGTCCGGCAATAATGGACAGCTTCTTCTGTTCGTCCGTGAGTGGCATTCCCTTAAAAATACCATTATCGCTACATCGAATGCTGTCCTTTTGGTTATCCGACAGATGTGTATCCTGCGGAACAATCACAATGTCCGATGCTACATCTCCTGCAATTCTAAAAATCGCATCTTCGATATCTCTTTCATCAAGGCTTGCGGAAGTTTCTATAATCGCATGACACACGCCATGTCCAATCAGAACCTCCATGGCCACCTTTGGATTTTCTTCTGCAGCATAAGCCAAATCAACAATGGCATCTGCTATTCTGTCTGCAACCTTATCCGGGTGCATCGGGTTTACTTTTTCAATCATATATTTCTCCTATACTCTGCTCCGTAACAGCATCTCCATTGGGTCTGCCTCATCAGGGTCGAAATTTGTCGCAGCCTTTTTCCTTCAACCACAGATAGGTATATCTGTAGATGCTTTCCGCATCGAACTCTCCTACAGCTTTTTGCTGTGCCTTGATGTAGGAACTTGGCTCAGGAACATCTGCTCCTTCCAGTTCCACTCCCTCCGGCAAATCAACGACCTTCAATTTTCTACCGCCAGAATTTCCCGTAGCTACCTTTTCAGCTAAAGCCTTGGATTTTCGCCCGGCATTAACCTTGATGTTGGAGCCACGAGCAGTTCCGTCTCTAGCCATATAACTCATCTCCTATAAAATTTAACGATAGGGTGTTTAATACCCCGTTCAAATTCGCAAAAAGTACACACGAAGGGGCGGCACCGTTGCCCTGTGACTTTTCTCACAGAGATTTGACTCCCCCCCTACCCTTTGCAAAATGACCATCAAGACTGTCACCACAAAGATTAAAAATAAAAAAGTTTTGTAATGACTGTCACGACTGTCACTCATACGAATCACTCTTCCTTCCGTGCCACCTGTCTCCTCGCTCTGCATGAATCCTTGCGTGGCAGGACTTACAAAGACTAATAAGGTTTGACCTGTCATGAGTACCACCTTCCGACAAAGGAATCTTGTGGTGTACTTCATCAACATCCACAAGCACTCCCTTCTCGTAGCACAACTCACAGAAGGGATGGGTCTTAACATAGCTGTCACGGATGCGTTTCCACGCTCTGCCGTAGCGTTTCCTTGTATTGGGGTCACGCTGGTACTTCTCGTAACGCTTGTTCTCTTCCCTTTGATGTTCCTCACAGAACCGTCCTTCCGTTAAGTTGGGACAGCCGGGGTGGTGGCACGGGTGTTTTGCTTTTCTTGGCATTTGCCCACCTCCCATTTCTTGGCATAATAAAAGCCCTTGCAGGTGTCATACCCACAAAGGCTTATTACGGTTGCCCGATTTATTTTTTTTTCGCATTATAATAATAACACAGAAAGTCACTCTCATTCTATCACATTAACTCTCATCATCATGAGGAACGGTGATTTCTTTCAAAGCTGCAGAGTGCATACGGTGGATGTGTTGCATACTGTAATTCATATCCACTGCTATCTGCTCCCATGCAAGAAAACACAAATAACGTTTTTCAAGAACCGTCTGGTACTCCACATTCGGAACAGACGTTATGACTCCCATGATTTCTCGTTTCAGTTCCACCAACCTATTGATATCGTGGTTAATTTCATCCTGTAAATCAATAATCTTGATTACAGCATCTGCCATTTTGGAACCTCCACTGTTGGGATTTCTCGGCATATCTGATATGGTTGCTGTACACTTGGTAGCCAGTTCATTCAAAGATGCAACCTGCTGAATCTTGGAATTAATACGCATATCCAGAAAACGTGCCTGTACTAAATATTCTTTTGCTGTCATTTTGACACCTCCGATATTTTATTCCCTCGGATTGTCTTAGATTTTCATATCTGCTTTTACCGCCTCGATTAATGCGGTCTGCGTATTTTCCTTTAAGGATAACGCCCTCATAATCCTTTCATCAATGGTACCCTTGGCAGTCAAGTGAAGTACCGAAACAGTATTTGAGGTTTGCCCCTGTCTCCAGAGCCTTGCTACTGTCTGTTGATACAATTCCAAAGACCATGTAAGTCCAAACCATACAAGTGTGGAACCACCGCTTTGCAGATTCAGACCATGGCCTGCTGAGGCGGGATGAATCAATGCCACAGAAAGTTTCCCTTCATTCCATTTTCTTATACTGGCATCAGTATCAAGTTTCTGAAAATCAATACTAATTTTTGAAAGCCTTGTTACAATTCTGTCGTAATCATGATTATACCAATAAGCCACAAGGATTGGTTTGCCGTTTGCTGACTCTATAATATCTTCAAGTGCATCCAGCTTACGTTCATGAATTTTTACTATTCCTTCATCATCAGAATAAACCGCCCCATTTGCCATCTGAGTTAATTTTCCGGAAAGGAATGCTGCATTGGTCGCTGTTATTTCTCCATCCGGTAGTGACAGAACCAGATCCCGTTTCATTTCCTCATAGTGTTCTTTTTCATCATCCGACAGATAAACATCATATTCTGAAGATACCAGCTCCGGCATTTTTAAATGGTCGATAGCTTTCATAGATATGGTAATATCAGATATTTTCTGATATATACATTCCTCTGCACTCGGAAGAGGCTTATAGGAATATACAATCGGACCATTCATTCTGTCAGGCTTGAAATATGCTGTTCTATACTGACCGATAAATCTTCCCAAACGCTCTCCCATATCAAGCAACTTGAATTCTGCAAATAAATCCATCAGTCCGTTGCTGCTTGGTGTACCCGTAAGACCGACTATCCTCTGAACCGATGGTCTTACTTTCATAAGTGATTTGAATCTTTTGGCCTGATGATTCTTAAAAGATGACAGTTCATCTATAATGACCATGTCATAATCAAAAGGAACCCCACTTGACTCTACAAGCCACTGTATATTTTCACGATTGATAATATAAATATCTGCCTGTGAATTTAATGCAGAAAGCCTATCTTTTTCAGTTCCGACAGCCACTGCATAAATAAGGTCTGATAAATGTCCCCACTTATCAATTTCAGCACTCAATGTATTTCTTGCCACACGAAGAGGTGCAATCACCAATACCTTATGAACATCAAAACTGTCAAAAAGCAGATTATTGACGGCAGTCAGAGTGATGCTTGTTTTTCCTAAACCCATATCAAGTAAGACTGCTGCTATTTTATGATTTTCAATGTATCTGCTGGCAAAGGTCTGATAATTATGTGGATTGTATTTCATCAAGAATCCCTCCAATCTGCTCAGGCTTATCCAGAATATAAACTGAAAATCCCAACCTACGCAAAAGTTTATGCCTTGCTACCTGCAGTGGTCTTGGCTGTTCGCCCGGTGCTTTTACTTCCACAAAAGCAAATCTGCCTTTTGGTAACAACACCAATCGGTCTGGCATCCCGTCAAAACCTGGAGATACAAACTTCGGACAGATACCGCCACGTCTTTTAACCACAGTTACTAATTTTTGTTCTATCTCTTTTTCTCTCAAACCTTTCACCTCCATCCAATGGTTTTATGTGGAGATCTATGGAATGTATTTCCCTAACTTTCTATATATAGTTTTTTTATATCTTTAAGAATAGTTATAGAAAAGACCTCCATTGACCTCCACACTATAGAAAAAATCCTATTATTCTAAGAATTCTGACTTCAATTGAAGACCGATAATAAGGTTACAATCTCTTGTTTTTTTACGGTCGGAACCGCTGCTTTCCAAAGCAGTGTAAAAATCTGCTGTACTGCGAATAAAGTCACCCACCTGTGTGCAATACGAACGATATGAGTTATACACCTCTCCTGATTTAGCTGTATAGCTTTTATCCACCTCGCAGCACTCCATAAGAAAATGTGCCATCCAGTCATTGTTTTCACGATACTTGCGAATTGCATCCTGCACCTTCTGTGGTGGCTCAATATGATAATTATCTTCGATTACCTTTTTTGCACCTGCAATGACCCATGACAGAATCGCACCTCCAGCATTTTCAAACAGATAATCAGCAAAGTTCTTCACATCATTACTGCCTTCAATCTTTGCCTCAAACGGAATCAGAATCAGTCTTCGCCAGGTACCTTTATCAATAGCCCCGACCTTCGGCAGGTGATTGGTATAAAGCACAAGCGTATGACTTGGTATATAAGAAAACGGTGCTTTGTATTTTTTCTCTGCATAGATTTCATCTGTAGAGCAAAGCTGTTTTACATTGGACGTATTAAGACGCATCCCTTCTTCCAACTCTGCAGCAATGAGCATTCTTTTGCCTTTAGCCTCGGCAAGTTCCGGTTTCACATTTCTTTTACACCCAACTGTCAAAACATCTGCAGAGATATTGCCACTATAGGTACCAAGCACACGGGATACCACATTCCAAAAGGTTGACTTACCATTACGCCCTTCTCCGTAAGCAATAATCAATGCCTCAACATATACCTTTCCAATAGCAGATAAACCTACGATTTTCTGCACATAGTCAATAAGTGTTTTGTCTTTACAAAAGAAAGTATCAAGGGCTCTTTCCCACAAATCTGCACCAACATCATTCGGGTCTACGGCAGTTTGCTTTGTAATATAATCAAATGCATCATGGTCTTTTACATCAACCACACCCTTGCGCAGGTCATAGGTTCTGCCGGGTGCATTAAGCAGGAACTCATTTTCATCTAATCGATTTTGTGCTATACCAACCATCGGTCTGACTTCTTTCAGTGCCGATGTAATGTACTTGGAATCCCTGCGTTTGATGGCATACTTTTTATAATTCACGGCATCCTCATATAATTCATAGGAATGTGCCTGCACTTCATTAAAAGCAGACACTGCCTTTTTTGCACCCATCTGCGACAAGATTTCAAAGGCACCATTCTGTTCCATTTCCTTAAGTCTTTTCTTGATTTCTGTTTCTGCCTCAGCAAGCTGGCGTGTAGTCAGTTCTTGTGCCACAGTCTGCGATAATGGGTCTGATTCTTCCCAAAAGCTACCATTGTACACAAGATAACCAGTTGAAGGAGAGTATCTGAGATTTTCGTTATATTCTCTTGCCATAACAACCGCTTGTCCTACATCAGAGTAATCTTCCGGTTTAAGTTCATAACCTGCATTATATTGTTCCGGCGGAATGTATCCTGCCTGCGTGGATACCTTTGCCCCAAACTTTAATGCACTGTTCCAGATAGTCTTAAGTTCTGCATCATCAAGTGGATTGCATTTTTCAGCCTTCTTTAAATAAAGCTGATATGCCTCATCCGTATCTCCATAGCGCTTGATGATTTTCCCTGCATAATGGGACATTGTATTATTTCTCTTACCTTGTGGTACTTCCGACTGCTGGTTATCCCAGGCATCAAAGTCCTGATCATCAAGAAAATCAATGATATTACTATTTCCTTCGTAAAATTCCACCTGTGGAGCCGATACACCAAAAAGCAGTCTTGCACTGTCTAATGCGTTCCCATCAAAATAGGGAAACGAGGCTGCAATACGTTTTTTTAAGATTGTGTAGTCTTTCGAATCTGTCAGTTCCGGGATAACAAAATATACATGAAATCTCGGACGGGCAAATTTTCCATCTTTTTCTTTCATATGATTTCTACTATACACGGCCACAAATGCAACATCAGGAAAAGCCATAGCGACCTCAAATGGAGTAATCCATTCATTCGGGTTATCACTATGGTCATTATCACAGTCAAGAGGTACATTATCGGCTACAAGAAAATTTTGATTACCACGATAATTATCCTTGTATTCTGCTGTGACATGGTCATGTTTCACTGCCTCAGCCATAGCAGTTTCATCCGTAATAATCTGTTTATTTGGATAAACACAGTTAGACAGACTGCCCACGCAGTCTGCCGTATAAACCGTCAATTTCATTTCGCCTCCACCTCCTGAAAATCTTCAGAAAAATATCTGATTTTCTTTCTCATTTTTCCTGCCAGTTCGATTTCTTCTTTCATCCCTTCTGTAATTTTGTTACCGAACACCCACAGTTCATCACATTTACCAAGGAACACTTTATTCATGAACATAGCAAGTCCACGCTCATGCTCTTCTGAAATGTCCCCGGAATAAGGACTGCACACATACACCACAGGTTTGAAAGAGGCAGCTTTTCTTGCTGCCTTTTCTTCCTTTTCAATACGGCTTAATGCCTTATAGGTAACCGGGTCATAATAACCCTCTGCATTAAATTTATCTGTCATCTGCATCCTCCCTCTCCATCGTTGGTAAAATACCGTCTGCCTTTAACAGTTTATAGATGAAAAGACGTCCTGCCTGCGTCCAGTATGTATGAACTGCTGTGTGCATCGAACCGTCACTGCCCGGATAACTGTAAGTCTTTGTATTGGTGTAACCCATCTCGGCATACTTCTGATACAACAGCCAGATCTTGTTGCCCTGCTTGTACTGCACACCTTTTTCATGAAGATACTGATTCATACGGTTTGCACTCCACCCATAATCCTTTGCGATTACGGAAATTGCCACGAGATCCTTGCAGTTTAGCACCACATCGTAATAGCTTGCCTTCAGTTTCATTTCAGTAATCTGCTGTTTCTGTACTGCTACCGTTTCCATCAGAGTTTTTGTCTTTTCACGTTCTGCTTTTAACTCAGTCAGTGCTGCAATCAGCATATCCGGGTCATTCAGCACCTCGTCCACAGCATAAACACCATGCTTGCGGATAGCAGGGAGAACCTCACTTGTTACCCAATGCTTGAACTTTTTAGCAGTCGGCAGCTTACTGGAAAGAATAAGACTATAAAGACCAGACTCGTTGATAACCGTCAAATCCTGAACTCCTCCAAGGGTGTCGCATTTTGCTACCCCTTTGTCTTCATTATCAACGTGCTTTGCCAGAGCATCTCTTGGATTGCTATACCCTAAAATAACAGCTACATCTTTACCAACAAAATATGGCTCACCATTAATAGACATTGTGCGGACAGAGCCAAATTCCGCATTCTTAAAAACCTGTAATTCGCTCATCTGAATTACCTCCTGTAATTTATTTGAGGTTGACCCTCTACCTTGTAGCCTTGGGAGATGGTCAGATTGGACAGTTTTAGAAAATTTCCTGTATTTTCTTTTTGGCTCTCTGCAAACGCTTGTAAACCGTATCTCTTTTTTCTCTTGTTTTAGCCGCATATTCTTCCGGCGTCAGTTCGTCCAAACACACAGCAATGATGACTTCAGCATACTCAGGCTTTAACACGGTACGGAGTTTCTGACACAGTGCCTCGTACTCGTACTGACGGTTACGTTCCTCTTCCTGCGAGTAATCTCCAACTGTCTCCAAACCATCACCCTCATCTGCGTCTTCATCTTCTTTACGGAACTGCTTCTTTAAATTTCCACGATGGCGGTCAAACTTGTGCCAATTGTTGTATTCAGGCTTATTGAACATCTCTTCAAATGCATCCTGAATCATGTTTTCTTTTTCTTCCTGTGTGAGATTTTCGCCATCCTCTAAAGACAGGCTGACCCACATCTCATCCATTGATTTTGCGTCCAGTTCTATTGTCTGGAACTCATTTTCATAACGAACCTTAAGTTTCATTCTTTTGTCCTTTCCGCCTGACTCTTTGCGGAAGGGCAAGGAATACAAAATGGGCCGGTGCTTTAGAAGTACCGACCCATTTTGCTTGGAAATGAGCATAAGGAAATAAGGGTACTTCTATCGCAACCTTCCACAGGTTGTCCTGTGGTTGATGCCGATATCTGTATCCCAATGCCCTTATAGCTAATCAGGCCTTGTGATATTTATTTAAGTGCCTCTGACACTTAGTTGAATTCAAATGTCAGAGTTTCATTTCTAAATGAACCAAAAATATGTATAAACGAATAATTTTCTGCGAACGCATATTTTACTCGTGGAAAAGTGTAGAATTTTTTGATTTTTTCTGATATAATAATGTGTAGACAAATTCCCACACACCCACTGAATCTATGTAAGCGCCTTGTTACTTGTTTTTACACTTACGAGTATAAAACATTAGCTCGGTAGAACTCGGTAGTCACGGGTATGCTTGGGTATTAATTAATAGTTAAGGTGGTGGAACTATGGAATTTAAGTTTTTTGCAAAGAAGCTAAAGAACGTAATTGGTGGAAAAAGTAATACGAAAATATTTACGAAGACCATTTTTGAGGCCATGATGAATGAAAGTGGGCCTGAATTATTAGCAGGCACTAGCCCGAATACTTTCAAGGCATACTTCAATGGCAACACAAGTATCTCAAAGGTTGCTGCTCTTATATTGGCAAACTTAAGTGATGATGATGAATTTCCTTCATACCTTGAAGGCTTCGGTGATACAACTGCACAATTGCTTGTTGACGAGTTCAAGGACGATATTCCAGATATTAACTCTATAAATGCTTCACTTAAAATTACAGACCTGTTTTTGGAAATCTTAAGAGAGGCTTCAGGCAAAGAAAAAAGCACTCCGAAGAGTGCTGATAAACCCCCACATGATATTCTTGAAGAAAAGATACTAACATCTGGACAGGCAGTAACCGATGCGTGGGGTAACGCAGTAAGCAACCTGGCAAACGGATTAGATGGAAACAGTGCTACCAGAACAGTGAGTGTTCAGCTTCCTGAAGAACAACCTCCCGATGAATACCCATATTCCTCAGAGGACAAGTTGTTACTTCAAGATTTTACAGCAGATTATGATGAAATCTTGTTAATGATGATTGGAGAAAACTATTGTGCATCATTAGTTGATATGTCATTGCCAAATAGAGTTCAATCCTTGTATAAAACAAAATGGAGTACAAAAGCTGACACATTCAATGACCCCACTTTGAAATCATATGTATTCAGCTTGCTTGGAGTATTAAATCAACTCAGCAACTGTCTTTTGACTGCTGGCACTGAACCATTCTCCATTCAGCAAACAAGAACAAGAATAAGAAATTTATATGTAAAACTTCATCCAGACTCATTTGCTGAATCATTTCCGTATGATGCTTTCATTGATGATTGGGACGGTGGAGAATTTTATTAAACAGGAAGGAGGATGTAAATGCCAAATACAGATGATTCTATCCGAAAAATAGACAATGTAATATGTAGGCATTTGGACGAAATTGAAGATACATCTCGTGGTGCTATTTCGCAGGATATTTTAGAGCAGTTAACGAAGTTTGTTAATCATATCATGCTCAAGTTTTATGCTAATGGCAGAGATATCGCTGTTAGCGAAGAAAACATAGCTAAAGCAGTTGAGTTCGCTCAAGTAAACAGTGACCTACACACCTTATATAAATTTCGCAATTATTTAAATGTTGTAACCACCCAATATACTTTAGACGAAGACGGCTCAGAACGATTGATGCTGAAGTATTACCAATACTTGCTAGAGGCAAAAAATCTCCTTAGCCACTACTACAACATAGAGGTATTACACAACATTGAGAAATTCCCTCTGCATTTAGATGACACCTTGCAGGAATACTATAAAAAAATTTCCGAAAAGATAGAACGTCATCCTGCGGTACTACATACTGATAGCAAGGATAAATACTATATTCAAAAAATAAAACCTCTGTTTGTAAACAGAAAAATATATTATGAAATCACATTTACTCCTATAGATGATAGGAAAAACAAATCCAAATCTAACAGAGTAATTGCTTTTACCAAACTACCAATCAAAAGCAACTACGCATCAAAGTTTCATCTTATACATGAAACAATAGAAATATTAGGAAAGACAATGCCTATCATCGTTATTGATGGTTGGGAAGTTTCCATCCGTGACTGTGAATTTCAAAATTTTATATCTCTAATAAAAGGCGAGAAAAAAAGAGTACCTTACCCAGAACAACGATTAATCTGTGAATTTCTTACTAAAAAGAGATTTACACTGACTGATTTAATGGACTTTCCAGATAAGGCATATGATAGAATTACTCTTGAATGGAATAACAGCCTTAAATCTTCTGTATTTATTCCAATTTTAGATTACTGCAGGAATCTTATACAGAAGGGACGTAATGGACAAAATGTGTTGCGATATCTTCTTTATAACATGAACAATGTCATTATTAAAAGCCAATATTCATCTGGCTACTATAGTAGATATCATGAAGAGTGGATAAATGCTGGAAATAGTAATCTTTCTGGTTTGTATTTAGCAAATGGTTGCAAGCAGTTTGATTCTTTGCCCTTTAACAGATCTCCTATTGGACATAATCCAAAATTAGGAGCCATATTTGATTGTATTCCTTGTAAAGATAAACGCCCAGAATTATTCGCCAGATTTATACGAAACAACACAGAAGGTAAAGGGCAGCTATTTACCGACATCGATGAATTGAGTAATTTCCCCGACTATGTACAACTGATAAGTAAGTACAACAATAGCCTTTGGCCTGGGCATAGACCAGCAAGTGATTTGATGCTTGAACACAATCAAGTGTTTATAAATGATTACAAACTGGATACTTGTAAGATAATTGAGGAATTACAGAAGTTGGCTGAATCTGGCATTGAAAATTACAGTGACGATGTTGATTTTTGGCTACTAATTGATGATTACGAAATTGACTGTGACGAAAAAAAAGATATCATAAGACATATTTTTTCAGAATCAAGAGTTGGTGTAATATATGGTTCCGCGGGTGTAGGTAAATCGACGCTAATAAACCATGTTTCCCACTATCTAAATGATGCAGAAAAACTATACCTAACTCAGACAAATCCTGCAAAGGAGAACCTAATGAGAAAAATCGATGCTGAAAATACAACTTTTTCAACAATTGAGATTTTTAAGCACCAAGGCTCTTCTTTAACAAAATATAAATTATTAGTTATCGATGAATGTAGTACCGTTAGCAATAAAGATATGGTCAAGGTACTACAAAAAGCAAATTTTGAAATGCTTTTATTGGTTGGAGACACTTATCAAATTGATTCAATTCAATTTGGCAATTGGTTCTCGGTACTAAAATCATTTTTTCCTGAAAGTGCTGTTTTTGAACTTACCCAACCACACCGAACTAAAGACGAACGATTGCTTGAACTTTGGGACAAGGTTAGACACATGGAGGATACAGCAAAAGAAGTCATCGAGAGAGAAAGCTATTCCTTAAAAGTAGATGAAACCCTTCTCTCTTCACTTGAACCGGGTGAGGCTATCCTCTGCCTAAATTATGATGGCTTATATGGAATCAACAACATTAACAGATTCCTACAAGAAAGCAATCCTAACTCTGCAGTCACTTGGGATATCCAGCAATACAAAGTTGGAGACCCTATTCTCTTCCTTGACTCAGATAGATTTCGTTCCATTATACACAACAACATGAAAGGCATCATCCAAGGAGTAGAAATCATAGATGAAGGCACAATGGAAGAACGCATTCAATTTGATGTTGAAGTACCTAAAGCAATTGATGAAGGTGACACCAGATTTCTTGATTTCCAGCTACTTGAATCCTTTGAGGAAGAAGAAAAATCATTGATTAGATTTTATGTGTACAAATTAAAAAGTGCTGACGAAGATGGAGATGATTTTGGTTCAAGAACCGTTGTTCCATTCCAAGTGGCTTATGCAGTGTCAATTCATAAAGCACAAGGCTTGGAATATGACTCAGTTAAAATTGTAATCACAGATGAGGTAGAAGAATTAGTAACACACAATATTTTCTACACTGCCATCACTAGAGCAAGAGAAAAGTTAAAGATTTACTGGACTCCAGAAGTTGAAGAAAAGGTAATCAACAGAATTAAGCCACGAGATATAAGCAAAGATGTTGAACTCTTAAAAAACTATCTCACTGATAAGCAACAAGATGATTCACTTGATTTTTTGCTGTGAAATAAGGAGGTGCAAAATGCGAATTAGCTATAACAAATTGTGGAAAATGTTAATTGACAAAGAGATGAACAAAAATGATTTAAAAGATGCTGCCGGAATAAGTGCAGCATCTATAGCCAAACTTGGCAAAGGAGCAAATATCACCACTGATGTTCTTCTCAAAATCTGTGAAGCTATGGATTGTAAGTTAGAAGACATCATGGAAACAATAAAGGATTAGAAGTTGATGCTTAAGATATGTTGTTACAATTGATTGACCGAATTGTACTTTGAGCGAAACGTATCTAATGAAAATCCAACAATATAGGAAGGAGCAATAATGTTTAATTATCTTATTAACGACAATGTAACTTTCAACTGTGGCTTTAATCTCACAGTTGAAAATGTTACATATGCCATAAACCAAACAAATGAAGCCTTACTTCAGCTTCCGGTTTCACTCTTTAGAAGTATTGATTACAAAACAACAAGTGCTATGATTGGCTGTATATTGTGTGAAAACCTAGCAGCAATAACAAATGGGCAAGCAATAGTAAATCCTATCGAAAAAGGACATCCTGACATTGTACCCGCCTATGCATTAAATGCTTCAGAAGAGGAATTACGAAATTTTGGAGTAGGTCTAGAGGTTAAGTGCACAGTGGGAAGCGTTCCTACTGGTACTTCAGTTGCGAAAGCTTCACCTCGTATTTCTTTTTTAAGCGGCCTTACATGGCAAGCTCATCACCAAGAGGTAGAAGAACTATTGGGTATAACATATGACTATTTTGAAGTCCTTGGTGGATTTAAACCTGCAATCACTGCTGCTTTTTATTCTGACGAATTAACACCAAATGACTGGGGAAATATCAGTGGTACCGCAGGAAGAAATACTAAAGTATGTAGTATGGTCGCATCTGGAAAACAAAAAATGTCCGAAGGATGGTTTGCAATTCTAGATATTCCCGATTATATAGAAAAATATACACACATATTAAATTTTGACATTTAAGGAGGTCATAGCATGGAATACAATTACATTATGAACCCTTCTCACGCTGTGAGAATTAACGATGAATTAGTGATAAGCAATGAGGATTTAATTAAAGCAATCAATTTTTGTAACGAAGCACTTCAAGCTTTGGATAAGCAAACACGTCAATTTGATATTAACATTTTTGAAGTTCTTGGTATGAGAAACTTAAGTGGAATGGTAGGCGAGTATTTCGCTAAAAGCATTCAGAGATTTTCACATAACGGACTTCAATCGAACTTGCACCAAGATGGATACCCTGATTTGCTACTTACAAACACTCCTGAACGTCTTGCATATTTCAATACACTTTACACTGAAAGTGATGGAAAAAAGTATCCAAGAGACAAAGCATTATTTAGTCCATTTTTATATGGTGGCGTTGAGGTTAAAGCAACTTATGGAAGTACACCACCTGCATCAAAAACACCTAAGCCACTAATTGGAGAACAAAGAATTGCTATTGTAAACTCTTTTGATTGGAAAGCACACCATAGAGAAACTAATAATCTATTATTTATTTTTTGGGATTTTATCAATGAAGTACCTACAGTAGCAGCTTGTTTCTATAGAAACGATTTAGTCGTTGATGGTTGGGGTAAAATTGTACAACCAAAAGAAAATGGTGGACGAACAACAAGTGTTTCCATCATGAATTCTGATGGTATCTCTAAGATGTGTGCAGGATGGTTGGCAGTTATTGACCGTCCAGAATATATTAATGCATTCTCTAAGAAAAAATGGATAGGACGAAAAGTTAAGTAAAACAACAGGGCTGCAAAATACTTGTAGCCCTGTTGTTTATTTATTCAATGATACTTAAGATATATTTACAAATTTGATCTATCATTTTGGGTGGTACACTCTCTCCGATCTGTCTCTTATACACATCTGACGCTGCCGACGATCGCATAA